>Ga0209100_1000012_pt1:0-320000 | contig 356502 bp, 331 predicted proteins | sample lystaG_FD_185480 | JGI IMG/M metagenome (GOLD analysis project Ga0209100, IMG submission 185480) | Glacier valley bacterial and archeal communities from Borup Fiord, Nunavut, Canada, to study Microbial Dark Matter (Phase II) -... | ecosystem: Environmental > Aquatic > Freshwater > Ice...
CTGCCATGCACGGTCAGTCGCGCGTTAGGATGCGACACGAGGACCCCTCCTGTTCAGTTGTGGCTTGGACACCAACAACCGTTCAGGACGGGGTCCTCAACTGTCAACAACCTATGTGGGAACTACACCTAGCGGTCGGCTCGCGCGGCTCGCTCCGCTTCGCCGAGCAACCGGCCCCACCCGCGCTCGCAGGTAGCCTCCCACGCGCAGCCGTCGCACGCCTCGGCACGCCACAGCCCGACCGCGAACGCATCGTCGGCGAGCCGCACCCGCGCCTCGGCAAGCGTGATCCGCTCGCCAGGCTCCACGTCGAGGGCGGTGCACGCTAGCGCGTCGATGCGGCCGATCTCGTTCTCGCCACCAGCGCTCTCGCTGGCGCACAGGCCGTCATCATCGAGTTCGGGGCAAAACGCGCACACCTCGTCGGCGCCGCCGACCACAAGCGCGGGCTCGTCGGCGAGGCGGGCCAACACGCGGTCGAGGTTAGCCACGAACGGGTCGGAGTAGCCCTCGCCGCGGTAGAACTGCAGGCAGACGAGGTGGTGGGGGCGCAGGCGAATGGGACTCGGGGTGCTCATCGGGCGCCCTCTTCGGCGGCGAACAGGTCGCCCTGCGGGGGGCGCGAGTCCAGCGGCGTGGACTGTGGCGCCACGTCGACGGGCAGCGCGAGGTCGATTGCCGCGAGGCGGGCGACGAGCGCGCGCTTGGCCAGTGACGCGGTATTGTTGGTGTCCGAGCGGTGCAGTGCGAACACGCGTCGGAGCCGTGATGACGCGAGCCGCTCGAGCGCGTCGGCGGCGTCGGGATTGGAGAGGTGTCCCTGCTCGGAACGGATGCGCCGCTTCAGGAAACTCGGGTAGGGCCCGTTTTCGAGCATCGCGAGATCGTGGTTGCTCTCGATACCGAGCAGGTCGACGTCGGCGAGCGCCTCGACGGTCTCCGGCGTGAGGAAGCCGGTGTCGGTGACGAGCCCGAATCGCATGCCACACGCCGACTCGATGCGGAAACCGACCGGCTCGGCACAATCGTGTGAGGTGCGAAACGTCACGACCGACAGCGACCCCACGAAGGATTCGTCGCCGGGAACGAGCGTGACCACTTCGGCCTTGATCGCATCGAGCCCCGCGGCCATGCGCGTGCCGCGCGTCGCGTGCACCGCGCACGCGTGCCGGCGTGCGAACACCTCGACGCCACGCAGGTGGTCGCTGTGCTCGTGGGTGAGCAGGATCGCCTCGACGCGGTCGGGTGAGAGTCCGGCCAGAACCATGCGCCGGGCGGTCTCGCGCGCCGAGAATCCGCAGTCGATGAGGAGCGTCGATGTGCCGTCGGTGACGGCCGTGGCGTTGCCGCCCGAACCCGACCCGAGGAAGACGACGCGCAGTGTGTTGGTCTCAGACATGCGGGCAGTGTACACCGCTCCCGTGACGCGACGCACACGCTCGTCAGGCTACTTCGCGCCTCGCGCGCCTCGAGCCGAAGCGATGGCGGTGCGAACCTCCTTCTCGGCGAGGTCCATCGAGTCCATGACCTCCTCGAAGTTGTGGAAGCCCATCGAGTTCTCCGAGACGGCGAGGTTCTCCCACAGCACGTGGGCCTTGCGGTGTGCATCGACCGCGGCTTGGTACTTCGGCGCATCGAGCTTGCCGCCCGCGTCCTTGAGCTTCGCGTCGGTGCCGAGCTCGCCGACAGACGCGGCCAGGAGCTTCTCGACCACGGCCTGTCGCGCGTAGAACGCCTTCTGCTGCGCGATGCCGGCTGCCATGCGGTCGTCGTGGCACCGCGCGCATGGCTTGTCGACGAAGCGCGGATCGAGGCCCGTACTCGCAGCGAACGGCTCGAAGAACGCGGGCTTCTCGTACTTGTAGGGGCTGGTGAACCAGTGGCTCTTGAATACGCGGCCGTCGGCGGCTCTCACGTCGGGCATGTGACAGTCCGAGCATGAGGCACCGGCGTTGTAGTGGACGCTGCTCCAATACAGTTCGGACTCAGGATGCTGCGACTTGATGAGCGTCTGTCCGATGATCTTGTGCTTCCAGTCCTGTGTGTAGTCGAACTGCTCGGTGTACTCCTCGTCGAGGTCCTTGGCTTTCGCCCATCCGAAGGCGTCACGCTCAACTCCGTCGACGCTCGACTTGCCGCAGGTGTACTCCACGTGGCATTGCGTGCAGCTCAGAATGCGCTGGTCCTTGAGTGACGACTCCGAGATCTTCTTGGGTGAACCCGGCTGGTAGGGGTTCACGCCGCCTTTGCCTGCGACGCCGCCGGTGCCCTCGATAGACTCGACCATCGCCTTTCTCACGTACGCGAGCTTGGCCGTATGGGGGTCGTGACAGTGGGAGCAACTCGCGCCGTAAGGCATCGTGTCAGATACCGCAGCGATGGTCGCGGCCCACATCATGTTGTAGCTCTTCGTGGCATCGTCGGATGGTCCGGGATGCGAAGAATACGTTGTGCCGTCGGGGAATACGGCCTTGGAGTCCACGCGCCGGGTGACGCGGTCGGTGGCGTAGGTGATTGCGGTGCCCTTGGGGATGAACGCCTTCTTCGCGGGTATGGTACCGCTCGCCGTGTGGGTGAGCGTCACCGTCGTGTCCTCGGCGACGTACAGAGGCTTCCCGGTGTCCCATACCAGCGCGAGCTTGGTCGACTTGCACTGCACGCAGGTATCGAACTTGCCGCGTGTGGTGGCGAAGTGGTCCTCGAGCATGAACGCATGGGCACCTTCTTCGTTGTAGTCCTTTGCGAAGGGGTGTCCTGCGACGATCGTGTTGTACTCGGGGAACAGCGCGGTCTTCGGTTGCGCCGGCCTGCGAACGGAGCCGCCGAAAGGACCGGCTTGGCCGTTGTCGTCATAGAGGTAGGTCGCGGCTTCGTCTTCGTGGCAGCTAGCGCATGCGTCGATGCGCCAATCGGTGGCCGCAATTGCCTTCTTCGGGTTCCTGGCGTGTGCGTCGCCGGTTCCCGGGTGGCAGACGACGCATGGGGCGCCGAAGTGCACGCCGGATGCCTGGGCGGCGACCTCGGTGCCGTGACAGCCTGATCCACCGCAAGCCTCAGAGTTGGCTGTCGTCGTCGGATTCTCATAGGTGACGCCGCGAAAGCAGCCGGTCAGTGACGCCGACGAGATGGTTACGAGTGCAAGCACCAGTACGGACAGACCTCTACGATTCATGCGGCAGCCCCTCTGTACGCGAACGGACGCGCCTTCTTCCCATGGGACAATACCCCTACGGGACGCGCCGAAGCCGAAATACGCGACTCTGTCAGAATGCTCCTGCGGTGAGGATGCCGCGTTCGGGAATGAACCACTACGTACCATGCTTCGGGCGCCACTGCCCGTTCGAGTCGCGCGATGCCTCTTCCGCATCGCCCGGCACCGAGGAGAGACCATGACCGTTCACCTGTACGCGCTCTCGACCTGCCCGTACTGCCGCATGACCAAGAAGTTCCTCGACGAGCACTCGGTCGCCTACGAGATGACCGAAGTCGATTTGCTCGAAGGCGATGAGAAGACCGCAGCCGTCGACGAGGTCGTGAAGCTCTCCGGCGGCAAGTCGTTCCCCGTGCTTGTCGCGGGCGACGAAGTCGTCGTCGGCTTCAACAAGGGCCGCATCACCCAGATCCTCGGCCTGTAGCGGCGGGGGCGAAGATGACGGACGAGAAGCGGCCCGTACGAAACGTGTTCGCGCCCGGCACAACCATCGACGACCTCAAGGCTTACATGGTCCCGTTCGTCGAGCGTCTCGGCTACAAGCTCAACACCGAGACGGAGTTCGTCGACGAAGTGCTCGGAGCCGAACTCGAAATCCTCGCGCGCGACGGTGACGTGTACTGTCCGTGCAGGATCCGCAGCGGCAATCCCAAGGAAGACGCTCAGATCGTGTGCCCGTGCATCCCGTTCTACAGCGACCAGTTCGCCGCTCTCGACAAGTGCTGGTGCGGTCTGTTTATCCGCGCAGGCATCGTCGACGGTGCCGATCTCGTCGGCGTGATCGAGGAGCCTGAGAAGGGAACGGTCGTCCAGGTGCCGGTCGTCAGAATGGCGGACCTCGCCCCCGGCGTGCCGCGCCACGTCAAGATCGGCAAGCGCGATATCGCGGTGGTGCGCGTGGGCGACGAGGTGTTCGCTCTGTCCAACCTGTGCCGCCATGCGTTCGGGCCGCTGTCCGACGGCTTCATGGACGGCTTCCAGCTCATGTGCCCATGGCATGGGTGGCGCTACGACGTGCGGGACGGCACTACGAATCATCCGAACGCGGACGTCTCCACGTTTCCGGTGACCGTCAGGGATGGAGAAGTTCTGGTCTCTGTGCCGTTGGGGGTTTCCCGGTAGTACGCTGTGCGCATGGATACTCCAGCGCAGACTCCTCTACGCGGAACGTCGCCCACTCTCTCGCCCTCCGTGCTGCTGCGCGCCGCTGTCGTGGGTGTCGCGCTTTCCGGCGCCAGTGCGCTGGTCTGGGCAGGTATGCTGGCTGGCGGCACCGCGCAGGGCTTCGCGATCGCCGGTGCCGCGGTGGCACTCGCCGGCGCGCTGGTCTGGGAGTTTGGACCGCGCGCAGGCTATGCGATTCTCGCGGGTGATGGGGCCGCGGTGATGATCGCCAGCGTGTTCGCGCTGCTCGTGCAAGGCACGGTACCGTGGGTGCTCGTCGCCTTCTGGGGCGGCACGGCGGTGGTGCTCGCGGCGCTGCTGCACCTCGTCGGCGGAGACGGCCCCGAGCGCTCGACCACGGTCACGGTGGTAGCGGTGATCTCGTTGCTCGCGCTGTCGGCTCTGGGCCTGGGCGAGTACGTACGCATGGCGTGGACGCCTGGCGAGTTGGCGATGCTGCGCGGCCTGCCGGTGTACGGAGAGGGAGAGTCCAGCCCAGCCGCCACCGTCAGGACCAGCGCTCCGGTGTCTGGCGGCGAGTGGGGAGCCTCATGGTCCGTTGTCGCCACAGAGCCCGCCGAGCAGTTCTCGCGCATGCGGCAGCGGCTGACAGCGGATGGCTGGAGCGTCGAGTCCCAGTCCAGCACCTCACTGCGCGCCGAGAAGGACGGCTACCGGCTTGAGTTGGAGGCATCGGTGAGCCCCGAGCCGATAGCGCCGAATCTGCGTGCCAATCCAGTCGCTGCGGGGGACGCGTTCGTGATGCACCTGATTGCACGTGTCAGCGAGAATCCGGCCGCTGCGGACGAACGCTAGCTCGGCTACCGCACGCGGTGTATGAGCGGATACGCCCGTGGGTGCATGCGCTCCTGCGGCCGACGGGATACCATCGGTCTATGAACGCCTCTGCTCAGCGGCCACTCCGCTCAATCTCTCCGGCTGTCTTCGACGCCGCGTACGCCGTCGCGCTGACCGCCTTCGGGTGGCTGTCGCTCGCTGCACGCACGCTGTTCTTCGTGCGCATCGGGGGAGCGGGCGGGCGTCGCCCGCCAACCGGGGCGGTGCCTTCGCCGATACCGGATCCCCGCGGCACCCCGCTCGTGCACCAGACTCCGGGGCTGCTGCACTACGGGCTTGTGGCCACAGCGTTTCTGCCGCTTGCACTACGCCGCAGATTCCCTCTGGCGGTGCTCGCCGTTGTGACCTGCGCCGAGGCGCTTTCCGAGTACCTCCACACCCCGCCATCCATGATCTTCATCGCGCCGCTCATTGCGCTTTATACCGTCGGCACGCTGCGGGGACGCCGCACGCTCGTCATTGCCACCGCGCTGGCCTCGGTGCTGCTGCTCTCGGTGCAGCTGCCGGCTTTCAGCGACACGCGCTTCTGGGCCGAGTTCGTCCGTATCATCTCGATGCTCGGCGTGGCTGCCGCGGTCGGGGACGCCACGCGCAACCGCCGGGCCTACGTCGCCGAAGTCGAGCAGCGGGCCACCGAAGCCGAGCGCTCGCGTGACGAAGAGGCGCGGCGCCGCGTCGACGAGGAGCGGCTGCGTATCGCACGCGAGCTGCACGACGTGACCGCGCATTCGCTCTCGATCATCGCTGTGCAGGCGGGCGCGGCGGGCCACGTGCTCGACTCCGACCCTGCCGAGGCGCGCAAGGCGCTCGAGGCCATCCGGCGCACGAGCAGGGAGGCGCTCGACGAGCTGAGAGCGATGCTGGGTGTGCTGCGCTCCGCCGACGATGTTGGTGCGCCGCTCGCACCCGTGCCGGGCCTGGCCCGTCTCTCCGAGCTCGTGGGCCCGATGGAGGAAGCGGACGTCTCCGTCACGCTTGTGGTCGATGGCGACGTGCGCGACATCCCCGCGCTCGTCGACGCCTCCGCGTATCGCATCGTGCAAGAGGCGCTCACCAACGTGGTCCGTCACGCCGGGCGCTGCGAGGTGCTCGTTGCCGTGCGTCGCGACGCCGAAGCGCTCGAGATCGAGGTCGCCGACACGGGCAGCGGGCCTATCAGCAGCGACACGGTCGGGGGTCACGGGCTGGCTGGGATGCGCGAGCGTGCGTATGCGCTCGGCGGCACGTTCGAAGCCGGGCCTGTCGCAGGTGGCGGCTTCCGCGTGTTGGCGCGGCTGCCGCTCGCCGGCAGGGGAGGGCGGCCGTCGTGAGCGACCCCATCCGCGTGCTCGTCGCCGACGACCAGGCGCTCGTTCGGGGCGGCTTCCGCATGCTGGTCAACTCCGCGGCCGATCTTGAGGTCGTCGGCGAGGCTATCGACGGGGCAGAGGCGGTCGCGTTGTCGCGTGAGGTCGTCCCCGACGTGGTGCTCATGGATATTCGCATGCCGGTGATGGATGGCATCGAAGCCACGCGTGCCATTGTCGGCGACCCGGCGACCGCCGACACCCGCGTGCTCATCCTCACCACCTTCGACCTGGACGAGTACGTCTACGAGGCGCTGCGTGCCGGTGCGAGCGGCTTCCTGCTCAAGGACACGGACCCCGATGCGCTCCTCGACGCGATCCGCGTCATCGCGGCGGGCGACGCGCTGCTCGCGCCCTCGGTCACGCGCCGGCTCATCGCCGAGTTCGCGAGCCGGCCATCGCCGCTGCGTGTGTCGGCAGCCGTGCTCGACCCCCTCACCGGACGCGAGCGCGAGGTTCTCGGCCTCGTGGCGCGAGGCATGTCCAACGGCGAGATCGCAACCGAGCTCTTCATCAGTCCGGCGACCGCCAAGACCCACGTCAGCCGTGTGATGATGAAGCTCGCTGCACGCGACCGTGCGCAGCTCGTCGCCATGGCGTACGAGTGCGGTCTGGTCACCCCCGGCGACAACGAAAGCTAGTCGCCGCGTACTCCCCCGGGAGTACGCCAACTCACTCCCTCGGCATGACGTTTCGGTCCTTCCTTCGACGTAACGTCGACAGGTGAAGACACCCACCGCCGAGGAGGACCTATGAGCATCGTTCCTACCGTCCACGCTTCCAGCGTGCACACCGCTCGGGCGGAGGTGTGCCGATGAGTGCAGAAGCTGCGCCGCTGACCGCAGCACGCAAGCGCAAGGCGCGCTGGTCCATTGCCGCGGTGGTCACTCTGGTCGTGATCGTGGTAGCGGTCGCGGCCGTGACATTGCTCAAACCCAAGACATCGGCCACTTCCGGCGTATCGACCGCAGCGGTCGCACGCAAGACGCTCAAGATCCTTGTCTCGGGCACGGGGAGCACCGTGGTCGCCGACTCGGTCACCGTCACGCCTGAGATAAGCGGCACCGTTGAGAAGCTCGACGTGAGCCTCGGGGCGACCGTCACCGCCGGGGACACCCTCTACACCATCTCCAGCACGGATGTGGAGTCGCAGCTGCTCAAGGCCAAGGCGTCGCTCCTCCAAGCCAAGCAGAGCAAGACACAGGCGCAGGGTTCAGTGCAGCAGGCGAATAACCAGCTCTACTCGGCTCGGACGCAGCAGATTCAGGCCGAGCAGAGTCTCAGCGACCTCGAAAGCCAACCAGCCACCTCGCCGGGACGCTCTGACAAGATCGTGCTTGCCAAGCGGTCGGTCTCGAGTGCCAAATCCGGTGTCACAGCAGCCAATACGAGCCTGTCCGCAGCCAACCTCGGAGTGCAGGTCGCCAACGCCAACCTCACCTCCGCGCAGCAGTCCTATGACGATGCGGTTGCCGGAACGAAGCACACCACCGTCACCGCGCCGATCGACGGAGTGGTGACCGCGCTGCCGATCTCGGTCGGCTCGGCTGTCAGCGCGGGGACCTCGAGTGCTTCGAGCTCAGGTGGCTCGTCGAGCGGCTCGACCGGCGCTTCGACCGCCGGCGCCACGACGGCATCGACCTCGTCGTCATCGAGCTCGAGCGGGTCTCTCACTATCTCCGACCTGTCCAACCTCAAGGTGCAGGTGTCGGTGAGCGAGGTCGATATCCCCTCGCTCAAGGCCGGGCAGAAGGCAGCGATCACGTTCGATGCGATATCCGGCAAGGAGTTCGTCGGAACCGTGAGCGCCATCTCGCCCAACGGCACGAACTCGTCGGGCGTGGTCAGCTACAGCGTCGATCTCACGCTTGACGATGCGGACGCGCGCCTGCGCCCGGACATGACCGCCACGGCAGACATCGAGACGCAGGTCGCGACCAACGTGCTGGTAGTGCCGAGCGCTGCGGTCAAGACGAGCGGCACGAGCACGTACGTCGAAATCGCGGCCCAAAACGGCACGATCTCGAAGCAGAACGTCACGGTGGGCGTGAGTGATGACACCTACACAGAGATCAAGACGGGGCTCACACAGGGCGCGACCGTGGTCACCGGCAGCTCGGCGGCGAGCACATCGTCGAGCTCGGGCAACTCGAGTCGCGGTCTGATGATGGGCGGCGCCGGCGGCGGTCCCGGCGGACCCGGAGGCAACTGATGCCGGCGATTCTCGAGGTCCGCAACATGGTCAAGACCTACGTGACGGGCGACACCTACACCACAGCGCTCAAGGGCGTCTCTCTCACCGTGGAGCAAGGGGAGTTCCTCGCGATCATGGGCCCGTCGGGCTCGGGCAAGTCCACGCTCATGCATCTGCTCGGCTTGCTCGACACCCCTACGGCCGGCCAGTACCTCATCAAGGGCGTCGACGTCTCGTCGCTGGACGAGTCGGAACTAGCCGAGGCCAGAGCTCGCGAGATCGGTTTCGTGTTCCAGTCGTTTAATCTGCTCTCCCGCGCGACGGTCATGCGCAACGTGATGCTGCCGCTCGTCTACGCCCGTACTCCTGACAGACTCCGCCACGACAAGGCGCTCGCGGCGCTCGAAGCCGCCGGCCTTTCTGAGGACCTGCACTACAAGAACTCCAACCAGCTCTCCGGCGGACAGATGCAGCGCGTGGCTATCGCGCGGGCGCTCGTCAATAGTCCGGCGCTCATCCTGGCCGACGAGCCCACCGGCAACCTCGACACGGTCACCGGCGACTTCATCCTCGCGACGTTTGAGAAGCTCCGCGATGAGGGCCGCACCATCGTGCTCATCACCCATGAGCACGAGGTGGCCGCTCATGCCGACCGCACCATCCACATCCGCGACGGCCTCGTGACCGACGAAGAGGGGGGTGGCGTGCAATGAGAGTCAAGGACCTCCTCGCAGAGACGTTCCTCTCTCTGACGGCGAACAAGGGCCGGTCGTTTCTGACGATCCTCGGGATCGTCGTGGGAATCACCTCGGTCATCGTCATGGTCGCGTTCGGGCAGGGCACCAAGGCCTCGATCGAGTCCAACATCTCGTCGATGGGCGCCAACTTGCTCACCGTCTCTCCTGGCGGACAGCGCAGCCGCCAGGTGGGCGGCGGCGCAGGTGGCGCAGGAGCCAGCACCAAGTCGCTGACGCTCAAGGACGTGCAGGCCATCACGACGCAGGTCGGCAACGTCAAGGCGGTCGCCCAGGTGGCATCGGGCTCCTACCAGGTGTCGGCCGAGGCGAGCAACACCAACGTCACCATCACCGGCACCACCGCGCAGTACCCCCGCATCCGGACCACGGCCCTGCAATCGGGAAGCTGGTTCAGCTCGACGCAGGAGGAAGGCGGCGCGCGTGTCGCTATCCTCGGTCCGACCACCGCCGAGACGCTCTTCGGCTCGGTCGGAGATGCGCTTGGCAAGCGCATGCGTATCCAGGGTCAGCCCTTCACCGTCATCGGCGTGACGACCTCGAAGGGCGGGAGCGGTTTCGACAACACAGACGACGCCGTCTACGTGCCGTTCCAGGCGTTCACCTCTCACCTGTCGAGTTCGACCGGTGTCAGCACGGTGTACGTGGAGGCCACGACGCAGGAGTCGATGACGCAGGTCGAGAACGACCTCACAGCGCTGCTGCTCTCGCGGCACAAGATCACCGACTCGGCCAAGGCCGACTTCCAGATCATGAACCAGGCCGACCTCGCCTCGACGCTGTCGACGGTGACCAACACGCTCACCTTGCTTCTGGGCTCGATCGCGGGCATCTCGCTCGTGGTCGGCGGCATCGGAATCATGAACATGATGCTCACCACGGTCACCGAGCGCATCCGCGAGATCGGTCTGCGCAAGGCCATCGGCGCGACCCGCTCCGACCTCACCTCGCAGTTCCTTGCCGAGTCGGTCGCGCTGACGATGCTCGGAGGCATCTTCGGCATCGCGCTGGGGTGGGGCATCGCACAGGCGATATCGGCGCTTTCCAGTTACCAGGCCACGGTGAGTCTGGGCTCGGTGCTGCTTGCGGTGGGCGTGTCGACCGCCATCGGCGTCGTGTTCGGCTACTACCCCGCGCGCCGCGCCGCGAAGCTCGACCCCATCGAAGCGCTTCGATACCAGTAAGTTCCACGCGTCCCGCGCATGGTCGCGGGTTCGCCCGAAGACAGGAGACATACATGGACAGCAATGCAGTAGGGCGTCAGGGCGGGCGGGGCAACTTCCCGCAGGGCGGTTTCCAGGGCGGGCCTCGTGGTGGTGGCAGGGGCGGCCTGATGTTCCTCGGTCCGTACGGCAGCATCGCTCTGCTCGTGGTACTGGTCGTGACCTATGCGGTACTCGCCGTCTCGCTCTGGCAGTTCCTCAAGAAGGCCGGACTCACGCCTGCAATCGCCCTTCTGATGCTGGTACCGGTCGTCAACCTCGGCGTGGCGCTATGGGCAGCCTTCACCGCCTGGCCGGTGCTCGCCGAGAACGCGCGACTCAAGATGCTCGTGGCGACACCTCAGCCCGGCTTTGCCGCGGGTACTTCCGCCCAGGTCACCGCAGCTGATGCGACGCCGCCCGGAATACCGAGCGTCTAGACTCGTTCTGCCTCAGACCCGAGCGGTGTGAGGCGTGGGGGACCTTCGGACGACTCGCGGTCTCGCGCGCTCGCTTGGGTCTGGCATGAAACTGAAGGGCGGCCGACGTGCCGCCCTTCGCTATTCCCGAGGGTTCGCTCGGCGCTGGACTATCAGACGCTGCGCCGCGACCAGCAGCACTGACGACACGCCGACGAACGCGATCCACTGCCAGCCGATCGGCGCGCCGAGTGCATCGAGGAGCGCAGCTGTTCCCGCGCCGACCGCCCAGGGGATTACGAGATAGCCACCGGTCACGGCCTCGCTGATCAGGCACACCACGGCGAGGATGACCCACGACCAGAACCACAGGTGCATCGAGCATCCCTCCGGGTAGCCGGATTCTGCTTTCGGAGAGAAGCCTAGCCCACCGGCTGCAGGTCTCCAAGCGGCCTCGCTCGGAACCTGAATCGCATAAAGAACATAAGAATCATGCGCTTACCCCTCTGGAACAGGGGGGGCCAGGGGAATACTATCGTTGTGAAGCACCCTGCTACTGCCTTGGGAGGCAAGCATGACTGACATCGCCCGCGCGGTCGACGCGACCATCGGCTCGACTCCGCTCGTCTATCTCAACGCGCTCGGTACCGAACTGCCCGGTACCGTCGCCATCAAGCTCGAGTCGCACAACCCGGGCGGTTCGGTGAAGGACCGCATCGGCCGGGGCATGATCGACGACGGTGAGGCTCGCGGCGTCATCACGCGTGGGACGTCCGTCATCGTCGAGCCCACGAGCGGCAATACGGGCATCGCCTTGGCTATGCTCGGCGCAGCTCGCGGTTATCGCGTCATCCTCACGATGCCCGAGTCGATGTCGATCGAGCGTCGCAAGCTGCTGCGCGCCTACGGGGCAGAACTCGTGCTCACCCCGAAGGAGACGGGCATGAAGGGCGCAGTGGACGAGGCCAACCGCATCGTCGCCGAGACCCCCAACGCCTGGCTGGCCGGGCAGTTCATCAACCCCGCCAACCCCCGGGCGCACTATGAGACCACCGGCCCCGAGATCGAGTCGGCCGCAGGTGATCTGCCGATCGGCGCGTTTGTCGCCGGCGTCGGCACCGGCGGAACCGTATCCGGCGTGGGCCGCTACCTCAAAGAGCGCGACAGCGCGGTCCTCGCCATCGCGGTCGAGCCCGCCGATTCGCCGATCATCACGCAGCGCCTCGCCGGAGAAGCGCTCACCCCCGGACCGCACCTGGTCCAGGGTCTGGGAGCCAACTTCATTCCCGACACGCTCGACCTCGAGGTCCTCGATAGCGTTGAACTCGTCACGGGCGAGGAAGCCATCGCCGTCGCACGCAGGCTCGCCGCCGAAGAAGGCCTGCTCGTAGGTATCTCCAGCGGCGCCAACGTCGCCGCTGCGCTCCGCATCGCCGCGCGCCCCGAGATGGCCGGCAAGCTGATCGTCACCGTCGCCCCATCCACCGGTGAGCGCTACCTCACTACTAAGCTGTGGGAGGAGCTGGGATAGCCATGCGCGTCCCGCAGAGCCTCGACTACGCGCTCCGGGCGCTTGTGCTTCTCGCACTCCAGCCAGGGGGTGAGTACGTCGCGGCCGGCGAGTTGGCCAACCACCTCGGTCTGCCGAGACGATTCGTCGAACAGCAAGTCACCGCACTTTCCCGCGCAGGCATCGTTCGTTGCAGGCGCGGTGCAAGCGGCGGGTGCGAACTCCATCGTCCCGCGCGCGAGATAAGCGTGCTCGATGTCGTGCAGGCCGTTCAAGGCGATGTGCTCGACGTGCCACACGTCACCGGTTCATCGACCTCAGTGCTGTGGGAGGATGCCGCCGATCACCTAGGCGGTTTCCTCGCCGGCGTGACCCTGGATGACCTCGCCGAGCGCCAACGTGCGATCGACGGGGCAGCGGCCTCCATGTACTGGATCTGACCCATATTCTGGTCGTCGCTGAGCGTGATTGTATGCACGCTCGGAAACGTGTCGGAAACGTGTCTCAGCAGGACGTCAGCACGACTGGCGTCCGCTGTTGCATACCATGCCGTTCTGATACACTCCGAGAAACTTTCGGTGGGATGGCCGAGGGTCTCGTGCCACTAGGGATGGCGTGCACGGGAGTTATCGCAAGGATGTCACGTCCAAGGGAACAAGGGAGGAACTATGAAGGTGAGCAAGAAGCGCATGCTCGCCGTCGTCGCGGCGCTCGTGGCGTTCGCGATGATCGCCACCGGTTGCGGTGGCGGTAGTACCCCGTCAGAGGGTTCGTCGGGTACTAAGGCTAAGACGATCGACATCGGTATCGGTGCTCCGCTGACCGCTGGTGCGGTTGCGCTGGGACAGGGCATGAAGCGCGGCGCCCTGCTGGCCATCGACCAGGCCAACAAGTCCGAGGAAGCCAAGTCCCTCGGCATCACGTTCAAGGGCGTTGACGGCGACGATCAGGGCGACCCCAAGACGGGCGTTACCGTTGCCAACACATTCACGTCCGATGCGGTGCTTCTCGGCGTCATGGGCCACCTGAACTCCGGTGTCTCGATTCCCGCATCAAAGGTCTACGCGCAGAAGAAGATCGTCATGGTCTCTCCCGCGTCGACCAATCCCGCGCTGACCCAGCAGGGTCTGGCCAACGTCTTCCGCGTCTGCACCACCGACGCGGTCCAGGGTCCTGCGGCCGCCGACTACGCGACCAAGCTCCTGGGCATGAAGACCGCCTACGTCGTCGATGACTCGACCCCGTACGGTGAGGGTCTGGCCGCCGAGTTCGCCAAGCAGTTCGCTGCCGATGGCGGCAAGGTCGTCGGTACCGCCAAGACGTCTGACAAGGACACGGACTTCAACGCTCTTGTCACCAAGATCAAGAACCTCAATCCCGACGTCATCTACTACGGCGGCATCTACAACGCCGGCGCGCTTCTGGCCAAGCAGTCCAAGGAAGCCGGCATGAAGGCCCCGCTGATGGGCGGCGACGGTCTCTACGACAAGGCGTTCATCGAGCTCGCCGGCGCCTCCGCCGCCGAGGGCGACTTCGCCACCTCGGTCGGCCTGCCGATCGACAAGCTCCCCAAGGGCGTCGACTTCACGACCACGTACAAGGCGATGTTCCCCGGCCAAGATATCGCGGCCTACGATGCCTATGCATTTGACGCGACCGACGTCATCATCAAGGCGATCCTCAAGGCTGCCAAGGATGGCGGCGTCGACAAGCTGACCACCCCGGCCGGTCGCGACGCTATCATCGCGAACGTTGCAGCGACCAAGAGCACCGGCGTCACCGGCGATATCGCCTTTGATGCCAATGGCGACACCACCAACAAGGCGATCAGCCTCTACGTGGTTGAAGGCGGCAAGTGGGCCACTAAGGCTGCTGCTGGCCAGTAGGAATCTTTGCCTACCGCCGTCCTGAACTGAAGGACATCATCCGGGCAGGCATCGGTAACACGGTGCCTGTCCGGATTGCTTGTCCGGATGCTCTTTGTGAACGGCCTCCCGGATAGACAGGAACGACAGCTGTGTCTGCAAACATCATCATCGAGCAACTCGTGAACGGCGTGACCCTCGGCGGCATGTACGCTCTGATCGCCCTGGGATACACGCTTGTATACGGCATCCTGCTCATGATCAACTTCGCGCACTCGGAGCTCTTCATGAGTGGCGCATACGTTGGTCTTGGCATGCTGACGCTTCTCACGAACGACACCTTCATTGGCACGCTCGTCAAGAAGGCGCCGTACATGAGCTGGCTGGTGCCTGCAAAGGAGTTCTTCACAGGAGGGACGCTGGGCATGATCGTGCTCTTCTCGATCGTGTTCCTGGTATCCATGATCGTGGTCGGTTTCATGGGTGTGCTCATCGAGCGCCTCGCGTACCGCCCCCTGCGCCATGCGCCTCGCCTCGCGCCGCTCATCTCGGCGGTCGGCGTGTCGATCTTCCTGCAGAACGCGGCGCTGCTCTGGATCGACTCCAAGCAGATTCCCTTCCCGAGCCTTCTGGGCACGCGCAAGGCGTTCACGTTCGTGGGCGTCGATGTCAGTGCGCTCAAGGTGTTCATCGTCGTGACCGCCATCATCTTGATGGTCGCGCTCGATCTCTACATCAGCCGTACCCGCATGGGCAAGGCGATGCGTGCCACCTCGCAGGACCGTGAGGCTGCGGGCTTGATGGGCATCGACATCAACATGGCCATCATGCTGGCGTTCTTCATCGGACCGGCGCTCGGCGCCGTCGCCGGCGTGTTCTACGGCATGTACTACGGTTCAATCGTCTTCAACATGGGCTTCCTGCCTGGCATGAAGGCGTTCACCGCGGCCGTCATCGGCGGTATCGGCAACCTACGCGGCGCGATGCTGGGAGGATTCGTCCTCGGTATCATCGAGTCGCTGGCGGCGGGCTTCCTGTCCACCGGCTACAAGGACGTCATCGCCTTCGCGATTCTCATCCTCGTCCTGATCTTCCGCCCGGGCGGCCTGCTCGGCGAATCAGTAGTGGAGAAGGTGTAAACCATGGGCGGCGGCAAAATGGATATCTCCACGAAAGTCTCTTCCGGCAGAATGACGCCGGCCAAGATGGCGATCTACGCGCTCATCGGCGTCGTGCTGGTCATCTCTCCCATCCTCTTTGAAGGCTTCGGCCTGCTGTTCCTGACACGCATCATGGCGCTCGTCGGCTTGTACGTGATGCTGGCGCTGGGTCTGAACATCGTCGTCGGGTTCGCGGGTCTGCTCGACCTTGGCTATATCGCGTTTTACGCCATCGGCGCGTACTCGGGGGTCATCGTTGGTACGGTGGCCATCAAGTTCATGCCGATGTGGCTGCAGCCCTACACGTTCTTCCTCATGATCCCTGTCGCAGGTGCGTTCGCTGCGCTGGCCGGCATCATGCTGGGCACGCCGGTTCTGCGCCTTCGTGGCGACTACCTGGCGATCGTCACGCTCGGCTTCGGCGAGATCGTGCGCATCATCATCAACAACAACGCGTTCGGCATCACGAACGGTGCCGCTGGTCTTCCGCGCGCAGGCGAGAACCTGCCGCTTCCCGCGGGTCTGGAATGGTTGCAGAACAACGTGTTCTTCACGATCCCGAATCTGGGAGCCAACGGCTTCAACTTCATGTTCTCGAACAACCTGTACTGGTACTACATCATCGTGCTGTTGTGCTTGGCGGCCATCTTCGTGGTCCGTCGTCTCAACGACTCGCGCCTTGGCCGCTCATGGGTCGCGATGCGCGAAGATGAGGTCGCGGCGGCGTCGATGGGTGTCAGCATCACGGGCGCGAAGCTGTGGGCATTCTCCCTCGGCGCTGTGTGGGGCGGTATCGCCGGCCTGACGTTCGCGAACTTCCAGCAGTTCGTCAGCCCCGAGTCGTTCACCTTCATGGAATCGGTATTCGTGGTCTGCACCGTCGTCATCGGCGGCATGGGCTCGATTCCGGGTGCGATCGTCGGTGCGCTGCTCATTCAAGGCACGCCAGAGCTCATCCGAGGATTCGCCGCATCGGGGATCATTCCCGGTCTATCCGGCGAGCAGGTCACGGCCATCTCGAACTACCGCAACCTGGTGTTCGGCTTTGGCATGGTGCTCATGATGGTGTGGAGGCCTCAGGGCCTGATTCCGTCCAAGCGCCGCGCAGCGGAGCTGCAGCCTGAGACGGATGAGTTGGGTGATATCGAGAGCGAGCAGCTCTACGACGCTCAGAACCGCACCGGTCTGCCGGGCGACGATTCGGAACACTAGGGCCGGGAAGGGTACCCACGATGGCACATCTGGTTGACGCAAAGAATGTCACGATGCAGTTTGGCGGTCTGAAGGCTGTCAGCAACGTGACGCTGAATATCGATGAGGGAGAGATCGTCGCCCTTATCGGCCCGAACGGCGCCGGTAAGACGACGTTCTTCAACATGCTCACAGGAATCTACACTCCCACCGAGGGGTCGCTGACGTTCAACGACACCGTAGTCGGTGGCAAGAAGCCGCACGTGATCACACGCCTGGGAATCTCGCGGACGTTTCAGAACATCCGCCTGTTTCAGAACATGACAGCGCTTGAGAACGTGATGGTCGGTCGGCACACCCGTACCAAGGAGGGTGCCTTCGGCGCGGTGCTTCGCACTCCGAGGTTCAAGGCCGAAGAGAAGCTGACGGTCGACACGTCCTATGACTGGCTCAAGTTCGTCGGCCTGGGTGCGAAAGCCAACGAGCTGGCCAAGAACCTGCCCTACGGCCAGCAGCGCAAGCTCGAGATCGCACGCGCGCTTGCCAGCGAACCCAAGCTGCTGCTCCTCGACGAGCCTGCGGCTGGCATGAACCCGCAGGAAAGCAAGTCGCTCAACGCGCTGGTGCGCAAGGTTCGCGATCTCAAGATCACGATCCTGCTCATCGAGCACGACATGAAGGTCGTCATGGACCTCGCCGACCGCATCTACGTGCTCGACTTCGGTGAGCTTATCGCGCAGGGGCTGCCCGCCGAGATCCAGCGCGATCCGAAGGTCATCGAGGCATACCTGGGCAAGGGAGCCGAGGCGATGCTCGCAGAGGCTGACGCGAGCCGGACACACTCTCAGACGAAGGTCAGTGACGCGGCCGCAGCGGCAGAGGCCAAGACTCGCGAGGAAGGCCCGACCAATGGCTGAACCAATGCTGAAGGTAACTGACATACGCGCTGCTTACGGCAAGATCGAGGCGCTCAAGGGCGTTTCTCTCACGGTCATGGAGGGCGAGATCGTCACGCTCATCGGCGCCAACGGTGCGGGTAAGTCCACGACGCTGAAGACCATTTCAGGGCAGCTCAACCCCAAGGCCGGGTCCATCGAGTTCATGGGCAAGAAGATCAGCGGCACGCCGACGCACCTCGTCACGGCCATGGGCATCATCCAGGTTCCTGAAGGCAGACGCATCTTCTCGCGTATGACGGTCATGGAGAACCTCGAGATGGGTGCGTTCCTGCGCAACGACAAGGACGAGATAAAGTCCGACCTCGACCACGTCTTCGAGCTCTTCCCTCGTCTCAAAGAGCGCGTCGCACAGAAGGGCGGCACCCTCTCCGGAGGCGAGCAGCAGATGCTCGCGATGGGTCGCGCGATGATGGCCAAGCCGAAGCTGCTCATGCTCGACGAGCCTTCGATGGGCCTGGCTCCGGTCGTTGTCGAGATCATCTTCGAGACGATTCTCACGCTGAACCGGGCCGGTATCACGATTCTGCTCGTGGAGCAGAACGCCAACATGGCCCTGGCGATCGCGGACCGCGGCTACGTGCTCGAGACCGGGAACATCGCGCTTACCGGCCCTGGCAAGGAGCTTCTCGCCAACGAGGCGGTCCGCAAGGCGTATCTCGGCGAGTAGGCAACACGCACTCGCTCGGCACGTTTCTTTCGCGCATCTCACGGGGCGTCCCTTCGGGGGCGTCTCGTGTGCGTGTCGCGCCGACGAGCGTGCGCTGAGCAGCGCCTACGCGGTGGCGTCTCGCTGCGCGAGAGCGGCAGCTGATCGCTTCGCCGACTCCGCTGCGATAGCCGCTGCCGTGCGGTCTGGCGCCACGAGTGCGCCGCCGAGCACGCGCCATGTGCCGCCGGCGAGCACGGCCTCGAGCGTGTCACGCCCGCCGTGCTCCACGAGTGCCGTCTCGGGGTCACTGACGTCCCCGACACTGAATACTGCGACGTCGGCCTGCCTCCCCGCTTCGAGGGCCCCGTAGCGGTCCTCAACACCCAGAGCGATAGCTCCCATGGCCGTGACCATCTCGACGAGCAGGCGTGGAGCGATTTCGGGCAGTGCCTCGCGCAGGACGCGCACCTCCGCGAGGAGGTCGAGGTCGTCGTTGCTTGCCGACGAATCGGTGCCCACGCCGACGGAGATGCCGCTGCTGAGAAGGCTAGCCACGGGAGGCAGCGGGTTGTGCAGGAACCGGTTCGATCGTGGGCAGGTCACCACTCCGCGCACCGTCGCGGCGAGCCGAGGAATCTCGTCGGCCCGAACGTGGCACAGGTGGACGGCGGTCGCCCCTTCGAGTGCCCCCAGGCCATCGAGGTAGGCCACGGCTCCGGATCTCGGCGGTTCGAATCCGGCGGCGAGCCGCTCGGCGGTTCCGGCGAGCGGCCCCGTGCCGTCGCGCAGGAGCTGCATCTCGGCCTCTGACTCGGCGGCGTGGATCGCGAACGGCGCGCCGAGTCTGCGCGCGGTGATCGTCGCGGCCCGCATGAGCTCGGGGCCGACGGTGTAGGTGGAGTGCGGGGAGAGACCGCAGCGCACGCGCTCGCCACACGACTCGCCTGCGGCGGGTGGGAATCCGGCGTTGGCGAGGGCAGCAGGCAGCTGGTCGGCGGTCATCCCGAGCAGCTCGAGGTAGAAGACGCCGCCAATCCCGTGCTCGGCGGCGGCATGCCGCGATTCGGCGCCGTAGGCGATGTCGCCTACCACGGTGACGCCGGCCTCGAGCGAGGCCTCGGCACCGCGCGTGGCCGATGCGGCGTAGTCGTCAGGTCCCCAGCTCGACAGCGCCGTGATCAGGCGAGGCAGCCACTGCTCGAAGGGCATCGCGCCGACAAGTCCGCCAAGGCCGGTGAGCGCGAGGTGCGTGTGCGCGTTGACCAGCCCGGGGAGCAGCACACAGCCGGGGAAGTCGCGGCGTTCGCTGTGCGGGTAGCGCGATGCCAGCTCAGCCGCGGTACCGACGCTGACGATGCGGTCGCCCTCGACGTAGACCGCGCCGTGGCGAATAGGCGTGCGTGAGATGGGAAGGACCCAGCCGGCCGTGATGAGCATCGCCTACTGCTTTCGCTCGTCAGGCAGCCCGAGCAGGCTCGGCTTGCGGTACTCCATACAGCCGCACGTCTGCTCCAGCTCGGTTTCGGCGACGGTGTCGACGACGATGCGCGAGATGGTCTCGGACTCGTTGAAGAACGCGGCCTTCAGTTCGCTGTGCTCCCAGTCGCGGACGATGCCCTCGCCGTAGTTCACGACGAGGTAGATGCCTGCGTAGCACGCGCCGATGTCGCGCGCCAGGAACACCTCGGGGCAGATCGACTGGCCGATGACGTCTCCGCCGAGCCGCTTCATGTAGTCGACCTCGGCGACCGATTCGAAGCGCGGACCATCGGTGACCAGATACGTGCCGCGCGAGAACACGCGATCGAAGTGCTCGGTTGCACCGTCGTGCAGATGACGGGACAGGTCCGGGCAGATCGGCTTGCGCATCACGAGCAGGTGGTCACCTCGGATGTAGATGTCCTGCTTGATCGACAGGTCGATGAAGTCGTCGGGGATCACGACGTCACGGGGGTCGAGCAGGTGGTTGAGACTGCCCACACCGCCGTCGGCGAGCACCTTGGTCACGCCCGCCTCGTGGAAGACCCAGAACGTCTGAAGCGATGCGTCAGCACGCTTCACGCCGCGGCGCCATCCGTGCATCTTGACTGAGAGCGCTTCGCGCGGGCCCGATGCGCCGTCGACCCTGAAGTGGGTGAAGGCGGGGGAGCGGCCGAAGGGGGTGTCGAAGGTCAGGTCGGAGGCGAGCACGGTCACGCGATCGTCACCGAGCGCCGCCGGGAAGTCGAATGAAAGCGAGCCGCTGCCGCCGCAGATACCGAACTGCGCGCGAGGGATGGCCTGATCGGGCATGGGGGTTCCTCCAGGGTGGGAAAGAGACATCTTACCTGTGCATCGCCAGCATCTGGCGCGTGCGGCTCCATGCGAGGCGGAAGCTGCCGACCTGGAGCCAGTAGAGCACGTAGGTCAGCCGCTTCATGATGATGGCGAAGCGCCCGCTCACGTTGAACCTGAACATCCAGCCCACGCCCCAGCCCGGCCCGATGCTTACGAACTCGCCGTGCATGTTGGGCTGGAAGTCCTTGGTGTCCTTGCCCCGCGCTTCGGAGATGATATTGTCGGCGGCGCGCTCGGCCTCGCGGATGGCGAACTGCGCGAGCATCGGGAGGATGCGGTTGTCAGCCGGGTCCTTGAACGCCGCCACGTCGCCGACGGCGTAGATCGCATGGTGGTCGCGCACCTTCAGGTCGGATTCGACCGATAGACGGCCCGACTTCTCGAACTGCAGGCCCCATTCGACTGCGTCGGGGTCGGGGCGCGCGCCGCCGCACCACACGAGCGTCTCGGTATCCACACAGCGGCCCGACTCGAGGTAGGCACAGCCCGCCTCGACACTGACGAGCTTCTCGCCGCAGACGATCTCGACTCCCATGCTCTCGAGCCGCTTGCGCGCTCGCGCCCGCTGGACGGCGGGGAGATCGTAGAGGATGTCGGAGCGGCCTTCGACGAGCCGTGCCTTGAGCTCGCCGGGGTCGAACCCGGCGTGGCGAACCATCTTGGGCAGTACGGCAGCGATGGTGCCGATGATCTCGACGCCGGTGGCACCGCCGCCGACGACGGTGAAGCTGAGCGCCTGCTCGCGCGCCGCCCTGTCGGTGAGGCTCGCCGCTTTGCGGAACTGGCTCTCGATGCGCTTCTGCAGCTCGAATGCGTCGTCCACCGACCACATCGTGATGGCGTGCTCGCGCAGACCGGGCACCGGGGGGATTGCGGCGACCGCGCCGGTCGCGACGACGAGCCGCCAGTAGGGGATGCGCGCGGTCGGAGCCTGCCGCGGTCCGACCGAGATGCTGTTCTCCTCCTCGGGATGGATGGCCTCGAGGCGGTCGTAGCACACGGTGATGGGGAGGTTCTTGAAGATCGACGCATGCCAGAGCTCGGCGAACTGGGGGCGCGAGGTGCCGGCGGCGACGAGATCGAGCTCGGAGAGCGCGGTTTGGAACGGTCGCGGGTCGATGAGCACGATGTCGATGTCGTCTCCGGGCTTGGCGCGATTTGCCAGGGTCACGGCCAGCGTGATGCCCGCGTACCCTCCTCCGGCGATGATGACGCGCTTGCCGGGGGACGGCGCTTCCAGGTCGTGCGGGTCGACTACGCGCATGCGGCTTCCTTATAACGGCGGGCAGGCTGCTTGAGGCAGTACTAGAACCGTCGCACCTCTCGGTACAGGGTGTCGCGCTGTACAGGAACGTAGCCGGCGTCCCGAATCAAACGAACGAGTTCCTCGCGGGCGAGCATGAAGCGCGTGCCTGCGGCGGCGACCACGTTCTCTTCGATCATCGTCGAGCCCATGTCGTTGGCGCCGAACGCCAGCGCCACCTGCCCGACCTTGCCGCCTTGCGTAACCCACGATGCTTGGATACTTCCCACAGAGTCGAGGAACAAGCGGGAAACCGCCAGCATGCGCAGGTATTCCCACCCGCTCGCGGCCGAGATGACCTCGCCGTGCGCGGCCAGTTCGTCCTCTGCGAGCTCGGTGTTGCCGGGCTGGAAGCTCCACGGGATGAAGGCGCGAAAGCCGACGTGTCCCGCCGCGACCGCAGCGTCTTGCACTTCGCGGACGCGCTGGAGGTGCTCGATGCGTTCGGAAAGCGTCTCGAGGCCGCCGAACATCATGGTCGCGGTCGTGGAGATGTCGAGCGCGTGTGCGTCGCGCATCACGCCCAGCCACTGGTCGCTCGTGGCCTTCTTGGGGCTGACGTGACCGCGCACCCGGTCGACGAGGATCTCGGCGCCGCCCCCCGGAAGCGAGTCGAGCCCGGCATCGCGCAGCCGGCCGAGTACTTCACGTGCGGTCAGGCCCGAGAGCTTGGCGATGTGGAAGATCTCGGGCGGGCCGAAGCCGTGGACGTGGATCTGCGGGTGGTCTTCCTTGATCTCGCGCAGCATCCCCTCGTACCACTCGATGGTCAGGTCGGGGTGCATGCCGCCCTGGAGCAGGATCGCGGTGCCGTCCAGCGCGATGGTCTCGGTGACCTTGTCGGCGAGCTCCTCGCGCGTCAGGACGTAGGCGTCTGCGGCGTCCACCGAGCGGTAGAACGCGCAGAAGCGGCAGCCGGAGACGCAGACGTTGGTGTAGTTGACGTTGCGGTCGACGATGAAGGTGACCTCGCCGCCCGGCACGAGCCGCGCGCGCATCGCCGAGGCGGCGACGCCCAGCGTCAGGAAGTCGGCGCGCTCGAGCAGGTCGAGCGCCTCGGCGGGGGTGAGCCTGTGCTCTCCGCGGGACGTGGCGAAGGCGAGCTCGTGAAGCGCGTTCAGGTCAGGGGTGCGCACGGGAAGGCCCCGGTCTCTTCGGAGTGGCTGATCATGCGGGCTGCTCGCCGAAGACCCTCGGCTGGGGAACCCGATCGAGCTGGCCGATGGCGGCCGCCTCTGAGAGGTAGCGAGCCAGGCCCTCGCGGTAGCGCGGGTCGAAGCGGAACTGCAGCGCGTCGAAGTAGCTGCGGAAGTGCGCCGAGGGGAAGTGCTCCCAGCGCGCCGCGTACTCGGATATCTCGTCGAGGTGCTCGCGGCAGTAGGAGAGCGAGCCTGAGAGCGCGGCGGCGACGCTGGCTACCGCCGCGGGGTTCTCCTCGGCGAAGCTGCGGCGCACCGCCCAGACGGCGTAGACCATCGGCAGGCCCGTCCAGGCCTTCCACTCGGTGCCGAGGTCGTAGACGTGCAGACCCTCGGGCTGTTCCCAGTAGGTGCGAATGGCCTCGTCGCCGATGAGGAGCGCGGCGTCGGCGTCACGCAGCATGGCAGGCAGGTCGGGCGGCATCTCGACGTAGGCAGGCTTCGCGTTCCAGCGCTTGTCGAGCAGCACGCGGGCGAGCACCTGCGACGTGCGCGAGTTGCCGGCGAGCGCCACGGTGCGGCTGGAGAGTTCCTCGGCGGGGACGGTGGAGACGAGCAGAATCGACTGGACCTCGCCATCGCTCGAGATCGCGATGTCGGGAAGCAACACGAGATCCTCGGCGTTGCGGGCGTACTCGATGGCCGGGATCGGCGCGATGTCGAGGTCGCCGTCGACCAGCATCGCGGCCAGGTCGGCGGGGTTTGCGCGCACGAGGTCCACATCGAGCAGCACGTCGTTCTTGACCATACCGTAGTAGAGAGGCAGGCAGTTGATGAACTGGATGTGGCCGAGGCGAGGACGCTGCATCGTCTAGCGCTGCTTGCCCGAGTCGGCGTCGGACACTCCTACGAGCGGAGCGGCGCCGATGGGACCGGCGTTCCACGCGGGCGTCCCGGTCTCCTCGGCGGAGAGCTTCACGATGCGGTAGAGCGTGTCGCGCTCAACGGCCACGTGGCCGGTCTCTTCGATCATGTTGACGAGGTCGTCCTTCGAAAGCGCCTCGGGCGTGGTGGCGCCGGCCATGTGCGTGATGCGTTCCTCGACCACGGTGCCGTCGAGGTCGTCGACGCCGAACGCGGTCGAGATCTGCGCGACTTTGAGGCCGAGCATGATCCAGAACGACTTGATGTGCGGGATGTTGTCGAGCATGAGGCGCGAGATGGCGAGCGTCTTGAGGTCGTCGAAGCCGCTGGTGGCGGGCAGGTCGGCCAGCTCGGTGTTGGCGGGGTGGAAGGCGAGCGGGATGAAGGCGAGGAAGCCGCCGCTCACGTCCTGCTGCTCGCGCAGGCGGATGAGGTGGTCGACGCGCTCCTCGTGGGTCTCGATGTGGCCGTAGAGCATCGTGGCGTTCGTCGCGATGCCCAGCTCGTGCGCTTCTCCGTGGATGCGCAGCCACACGTCGGACTTCGTCTTCTTCTCCCATGCGGCCATGCGCGTGCGATCGCCGAAGATCTCGGCGCCCCCGCCGGGAAGCGCGTCGAGGCCGGCGGCCTTGAGCTCGGCGAGTACTTCGCGCGTGGTCTTGTCGCCCATGCGAGCAATGTGCTCGATTTCGACGGCGGTGAACGCCTGGATGATGACGTGGTCGGGCACGACGGCGCGCGTACGCGCGATCATGTCGACGTAGAACTCATAGCTCCAATCCGGGTGCAGCCCGGAGACGATGTGGATCTCGTAGGCACCGTCGGCAGCGCCCTCGGCGGCCGCCTTGGCAATCTCGTCGAGCGTCATCTCATAGGCGCCGGGTTCGTCGGCGTTGCGAGCGAACGCGCAGAACTTGCAGCGGTTGCGACAGATGTTGGTGGGGTTGATGTGGCGGTTGACCATGAAGTACACGCGGTCGCCGTTGATGCGCTGGCGGGCGAAATCGGCCAACTGTCCGATGCCGAGCAGGTCGTTGCTGGCGTAGAGCGCGATTCCGTCCTCGCGGGACAGGCGGGTGCCGGCGGCGACCTTGTCGGCGATGGGGGACAGGGCGGAATCGGTCAGGTGAAAGGTGGTCACGAGCAACCTCCGTGTTGGGGTGAGTGTCAGACGTAACCTAGAGTGTATTCCTTGAGCCGCGTGCCGTGCCAACCACCACCTTGCTTGACGTGGGCGGGCGGCGGAGGGTTAGCGTTCCCGACGGAGGGATTACGGGCACCGTGACTTGGGGAAAAGTACCAACAGCACACCACGGCGGTGCTCGTGCGAGGCCACCCGCCCCAAGAGGAGGAACCATGAGAAAGAACTGGAAGGGCGCAGCAGCCGCATTTGCGGCGTTTGCCGTACTCGTCGCGCTGGCCGGATGCACGTCGACCCCGAGTTCGGACACGCCGAGCACGCCGGCTGCCACGAAGGGCCCGATCGTCGTCGGCTCCAAGATAGACACCGAAGGCAAGCTGCTCGGTGCGATTATCATCGCCAAGCTCAAGGACGCGGGCTTCGAGGTCACCGACAAGACGCAGACCGGCACCACCGACGTGGTCCGCAAGGCGCTCCTGAACAAGGAGATCGACATCTACCCCGAGTACACGGGATCTGGGCTCATCTTCTTCAAGAACCAAGACGCCGCGGTCTACAAGAACGGCGAGGACGGCTACCAGGCCGATCTGAAGAACGACGCGGCCAACGGCGTCGTGTGGCTCGAACCGGCCCGCGCCAACAACACGTGGGCTCTGGCGGTCAAGAAGGAGTTCGCCACGGCCAACAACCTCACGACCATGTCTGACCTGGCGGCCTACGCCAAGGCCGGAAAGCCTATGAAGGTCGCGGCTTCCGACGAGTTCTTCAACAACGCCGACGCATGGCCGGCATTCGCCAAGGTCTACGGCTTCGACATTCCCAAGGGGAGCCGCATCGTGCTCTCCGGGGGCGACACGGCGCAGACCGAGAAGGCCGTCGCCGACGGCACCAACGGCGTGAACATCGGAATGGCGTACGGTACCGACGGTGCGCTGTCCGAGCTCGGCCTCGTGGTGCTGACCGACGACCTGGGCGCGCAGCTCGTCTACTGGCCGACGCCGACCATCCGCAAGGAAGTCCTCGACAAGTACCCTGAGATCGCAACGCTCCTCAAGCCGGTCTTCGAGGCCCTGACCATCGACAAGCTGCAGGAGCTCAACAAGCGCCTGCAGGTCAACGGCGAAGCGGCCGACGTCGTCGCCACCGACTTCCTCAAGAGCAACAACTTCATCAAGTAGTCCGATCAAGGTCCAAGGACCAGTCCTGACGCGCGACGGAACCGGGAGCTCGATGGCGAGCGGCAAAGGCACGTACAGAGTAGGCCTTGTCGCGGTCGCCCTCGGGCTCCCGTCGTTTCTCGCGCTTCCCTTCGCCACGGTGCGCAGCAGCCGCATCGTGACCGGCTCGGGTGTCTCGGCGTGGGAGGCGCTCGGCCCGGTTCTCGCGCTGGTTGTGGCGGCGATGTGGGTGCTCGTGGCCGTACTGTCGCTGCGCGTGGGCAGGCGGCGCGCGGCTCTGGCGCGAGGAGTCATGGGCGCCGGCATCATCGTGGCGCTGCTGGCCCTGTCCGGGTGGGCGGCGACCACGATCGGCGCGGCGACCGGCCCGTTCGCTCGCGTGTCGATCGGCGGAGGCGTGTGGGCCTCGGCGATCGCCGCCTACACCGTGCTGCTTGCGAGCCGGCGACTTGCCGGCAAGCGGACGCCTCTCGGGCTCGTGCTTGGTTTCGCGGTGCCGCTTGCGATCCTCGGTCTGCTGCTCTCCGGCTACCTCGCCGACCTCGGCATGATGAAGGAGTACCTCAACGTCCGCGACCGCTTCTGGGTCGAGGTCGTCAACACGGTGGTGTTTGCCGCGGCATCGGTGGTTATCGCTCTGGTCGTGGGCGTGTCGCTCGGAATCGCTGCCTTCCGAAACGAGCGTTTCGAGCGGCCGATCTTCGCGACCGTGAGCGTGTTTCAAACCGTGCCGGGTCTGGCCATGGTCGGGCTGCTCGTGGCTCCGCTGGCGGCGCTGTCGTTCGCGGTCCCGTTCCTTCGCACGCTGGGCATCGGCGGCATCGGCTGGGCGCCGGTCGTCACGGCGCTGTCGCTCTACGCGCTGCTCGCGATCGTGCGCAACACGTATGCGGGTCTGCGAGGCGTGCCCGAGGCCGTCGTCGACGCGGGACGCGGCATGGGCATGGACGAGGGCCAGCTCATGCGCAAAGTGAGGCTCCCGCTCGCCGGTCCCGTGCTGTTCTCAGGCGTTCGCACCTCGACGGTGCAGACCATCGGCAACGCCACGCTCGGTGCGTTCGTGGGCGGCATCACGCTCGGGCGGTTCATCTTCCAGGGACTCGCCGAGCAGGCGCCGGACCTGACCATGCTCGGGTCGATCACGCTGGTCGCCATCGCGCTTGCCGTCGACGCCACGCTCAGGGGCGCGCAAGGGCTGATCTTCAGCCGACGAACGCATGTGGAAGGGAACGGCTCGTGATCAGCTTCGACCACGTCAGCAAAGAATACGAGGGCGGGCTGCACCCGGCCGTCCACGACCTCTCGCTCAACGTGCCCGAGGGACAGGTTGTGGTGCTCATCGGCCCGTCGGGGTGCGGCAAGTCGACCACGTTGCGCATGATCAACCGCCTCATCGAGCCCGACTCCGGCACCATCTCCGAGGACGGTCGCGACGTGGCCGACTTCCCTCCCGAGGAGTTGCGCCGCCACATCGGCTACGCGATCCAGGGTGTGGGCCTCTTCCCGCACTGGACGGTTGCCGAGAACATCGGTGTCGTGCCCCAGCTGCTCGGGTGGGACGCGGCACGCATAGCCGCTCGCGTCACCGAGCTGCTCGAGCTGGTGGGGCTCGAGTCGGGCACGTACGCCAACAAGTATCCCGACGAGCTCTCCGGCGGCGAGGCACAGCGCGTCGGCGTCGCCCGCGCGCTGGCGGCCGACCCGCCGGTGCTCCTCATGGACGAGCCGTTCGGTGCCGTCGACCCGCTCACGCGCGACCGGCTGCAGACCGAGTTCGCGGCCATTCAGGCGCGGCTGAAGAAGACCGTGGTCTTTGTCACTCACGACATGGACGAGGCGGTCAAGCTCGGCGACCGTATCGCGGTCATGCGCGAGGGGAAGCTTGTGCAGTACGACACGCCCGAGCGTGTCCTCGCGTACCCCGCCGACGACTTCGTGGCCGACTTCGTGGGGGCCGAGCGTTCGCTCAAGCGGCTCTCGCTGGCGCCGGTCTCCGAGGCGCTCGGCCCCCTCAACGACGCGTGCGAGACCGAGGCGACGGTGCCGCTCTCGGGCAGCCTGAGGCAGGCGCTCGCGCTGATCATCGAGTACGGCGTGCCGGTCGTCGGCGTCGTAGACGAGGCCGGAGCGCTGGTGGGCAGCGTGAGCGTTGAGAGCATAGTCGAGCGCTTCAAGAAGCCGCTCGCGTGAGGCGAGGGCTGACACTCCGCAGCCTGCTGTGGCCCACCGTGGCGCTCGTCGCCCTGCTGCTTGCGGCCAGCGCGCCAGGAGTGTGGGAGAGTGCGCTGCGCGCGCTGTTCTCGGGTGAGACGCGCGTGCTCTACCAGCAGGCGAGCATGCTCGAGCTCATCGGCAGGACCGCAGAGCTGGTGGCTCTCTCCAGCGTGCTGTCCATCGCGGTCGGCGTGACGCTTGGGGTGTTCGTGACGCACCCCGTGGGAGCCGACTTCCACGACGTGGTGGTCGACCTCACCAATCTCGGCCAGTCGTTTCCTCCGATCGCCGTCTTCACGCTCGCGGTGCCGGTCCTCGGCTTCGGCGTCGTGCCTACCGTGCTGGCGCTCACGCTCTACGGCGTGCTGCCGGTGCTGCAGAACACCGTGGCGGGAATCCAATCGCTGCCGCCGGCTGTCGTCGAGAGTGCCCGCGGGATGGGGCTGAGCCCGTGGCAGCTGCTGCGGCGCGTGGAGCTGCCGCTCGCGTCGCCCGTGATCCTGGCCGGCATCCGCGTCTCGGTGGTCATCAACGTCGCCACGGCCACGATCGGCGCGGTGGCTGGCGCGGGTGGACTGGGCGCTCCGATCATCTCCGGGCTCGTGAACGCCGACCCGGCCGTCACGCTCCAAGGCGCCATCCTCACCGCGTGGCTCGCGCTCATCCTCGACGCCTATCTGGGTGCCATCGAGCGAGGGCTCGTTACGGGTACGGCGGCCAGCCGCTCCTGATCGCCTCGCGTAATCCGCGCGCGGCGCCCGGCACGCGCCGTTCGCGTCGCGCCGCCGCGCATGGCGTATGCCCACGCTGCGCGGTACGCTGGCTCTCATGACGACACTTCCCGACATCGCCCGCGCGACCTGTGAACGTCTCGGCCTGCTCGAGCCTGGCGCGCCCGTTCTGGCGCTCGTGAGCGGCGGCGCCGATTCGACGGCGCTGCTGCGGCTCCTCGCATCCGGCGACCTCGGGCGCCTCGGCGCGATCACGGTGCTCCACGTCAACCATCTCCTGCGCGAGGAGGCTGCCGACGCCGACGCCGCGTTCGTGCGCGCGTTGTGCGCCGAACTCGGCGTGGCGTGCCGCATCGAACGCTACGACGTGGCGGCCTACGCCGCCGAGGAGGGGCTCAACCTCGAGGACGCCGGTCGGCGCGTGCGCTACCGCTTCGCCGAAGATGAGCTCGACGCGCTGTGCGACTCCGCAGGCGTTGCCCGTGCTGCGGGCCGCATCGCGGTCGCCCACAATCGAGACGACCGCATCGAGACCTTTCTCATGCGCGCCATCAAGGGCGCGGGATCGGGCGGACTGTCCTCGATACCGTACCGCCGCGGCCGCATCGTGCGCCCGCTCCTTGACGTGGACCGTCTTGCGATTCGCACCTGGCTCACCGAGCTCGGCCAGCCGTGGCGCGAAGACGCGAGCAACGCCGATACCACCCGCCTGCGTGCGCTCATCCGCAGCGAGATCGTCCCGGTCGCTGAGCGCGTCAACCCGCTGTTCCGCGAGACGCTCGCGCGTTCGATCGATCTGCTCGCCGCCGACGACAGGCTTCTGGCGACCATGGCCGACGCGTTCGGCCGCGACTTCGCCGAGATAGTCCCGGGTGTGTCGGTGACATTCGACCGTGAGTGGGTACGTACGCTCGACCGGGCGATGGCCCGGCGCACCGTGCGCGCCGCTCTGCTCGAGGCGTTTCCGGAGGCATCCAGACTCGAGTCGGCGCACGTGGAGGCCATCGTCGACGGACTCTCCGAGGCGGCTTTCGCACGCGACTTGCCCGGTGGTCTGCGAGCCTCAACCGAGTACGATAGACTGGTCGTCTCGCATACGGCGCAAGCGCCCTGTGTGGTGGCACCTTCCTTGCTCCCTTTGCCCGGTATCGCCGACCTTGGTTCGGCGGGACAGGTGACCGCCGAGGAGGTGGCCTGCGGAGACATCGCAGGTACGCCCGATTCCGTGACGATCAGCGTCGGCGGCCTCGAGCGGCTCGTCGTCGACGGGGTGCGACCGGGGGACCGGATGCGCCCGCTTGGAATGGCAGGAACTCGCAAGCTCTCTGACTTGCTGATAGATGCGAAGATCCCGCGACGGCTGCGCTGCTCAACGCCGGTGGTTCGTGACGGTGAGCGGATCGTGTGGTTGGCGGGGGTACGGATGAGCGAGGAGTACCGCGTGGATTCCTCATCCACACGGGCCGTGCGGCTCACGTGGAGTCACTCGGAAGAGGACTGCTGAGAGAAGCGGTCACAACGCTATTGAAGGGACGACACACCCGCATGGAGATGCATCCCCACATTTCGACCATCGTTCTGACTGAGGATGAGATCCAGGCTCGAGTACGTGAGCTGGGTGAGCAGATCAGCCGTGACTACGGCGAGGAGCCCGTGCTGCTCGTGGCAGTGCTGCGTGGCGCTGCGATCTTCGTGGCCGACCTGGCGCGTGCGGTCACCGCACCGGTCGAGCTCGACTTCATGGCGGTGTCGAGCTACGGCTCGTCGACCAAGTCGTCCGGTGTCGTGCGCATCCTCAAAGACCTCGACGAGAACATCGAGGGCCGCAACGTGCTCGTGTGTGAGGACATTCTCGACACCGGCCTCACACTGAAGTACCTGCTCAAGAACCTCGCGTCTCGCAAGCCCAAGACGCTGGAAGTCGTTGCGCTTCTGAACAAGAAGGATAAGCAGCGGGTACCTATCAGCTGTAAGTACACCGGGTTCGACATCCCCGATGAGTTCGTTGTGGGCTATGGCCTCGACTACGCGGAGCGCTATCGCAATCTGCCGTACGTCGGAATCCTCAAGCCCGAGATCTACGCCGACTAGACGCGCGCTTCGGCGCATATCCCGAGGAGATCCGGGAACGTGAACAAGAATTTTCGCACCGTACTGCTCTATCTGGTCCTTCTAGCGGTACTCGTCTGGGTCGTCATGGCGCAGATGGGAACCCCCACGACGGGTCCCAAGGACTTGCCGACCAGCGAGTTCGTTTCGGCTGTCCAAGACGGCCGCATCGCCGAAGTCACCTACGTGGTACGAGACAACAAGCTCGCAGGCACCTACTGGGCGAAGCAGAGCGCCAAGGATGACAAGAGCAAGCCTGTCGACTTCACGTCCACGTATGTGGGCACCGACACGCTGGCCTCGCTCATGGCTCGGCATCCCGAGGTGACCTACAAAGTCGACGCCTCCGGGCCCAGTCCATGGATTGCGATTCTCTCCTCGGTGTTGCCCATCTTGCTGCTCGTGTTCGTGATGTTCTTCTTCCTGAACCAGATGCAGGGCGGCAACTCGAAGATCATGAACTTCGGCAAGGCGAAGGCCAAACGCATGACGCGCGATCAACCGCGTATCACGTTCAAGGACGTCGCCGGTGCCGACGAGGCCATAGAAGAGCTCCAGGAAATCAAGGAGTTCCTCGCCAACCCAGGCAAGTTCCAGGCGCTGGGTGCCAAGATCCCCAAGGGCGTGCTCCTCGTGGGCCCTCCGGGTACCGGTAAGACGCTGCTCGCCCGAGCCGTCGCCGGAGAGGCCGCTGTGCCGTTCTTCTCCATCTCGGGCTCTGACTTCGTCGAGATGTTCGTCGGCGTTGGCGCTTCGCGTGTACGCGACCTGTTCGAGCAGGCCAAGGCCGCCAGTCCCTGCATCATCTTCGTCGACGAGATCGACGCGGTCGGCCGCCAGCGCGGCGCCGGCCTCGGCGGTGGCCACGACGAGCGCGAGCAGACGCTCAACCAGCTGCTCGTCGAGATGGACGGCTTCGACATCAAGGACAACGTCATCCTCATCGCGGCGACCAACCGCCCCGACATCCTCGACCCGGCTCTGCTCCGTCCCGGACGCTTCGACCGCCAGGTGGTCGTCGACCGTCCCGACATCGGCGGTCGCCTCGGCATTCTGAAGATCCACGCTCGAGGAAAGCCCCTCACCGAAGAGGTCGACCTCGAAGTGCTCGCACGCCGCACGCCGGGATTCACCGGCGCCGACCTCGCCAACCTCGTCAACGAGGCTGCGCTGCTCGCCGCTCGCCATGGCAAGAAGAAGATCGACATGATCGAGCTCGAAGAGGGCATCGACCGCGTCATCGCCGGCCCGGAGCGCAAGAGCCGCCTGATCTCGGACGACGAGAAGAAGGTCATCGCGTATCACGAGTCGGGCCACGCGGTCGTCGGCCATGTGCTTCCGCACGGCGACTCCATCCACAAGGTCACCATCATCCCGCGCGGCCGCTCGCTGGGCTCCACGTGGCACCTGCCGGAGGACGAGAAGTTCCTCGGCTCGAAGAAGGAGATGCTCTGCGACCTCGCGAGCCTGCTCGGCGGACGTGTCGCCGAGGAGATCGCCATCGGAGACGTCACCACCGGTGCGAGCAATGACATCGAGCGGGCGACCAAGCTCGCCAAGCAGATGGTCACGCGCTTCGGGATGTCTGAGAAGCTCGGTCCGCAGACGTTCGGCGAGGCCGATCACGAGGTGTTCCTCGGGCGCGACTTCTCGGCCAACGCCGACTACTCGCCCGAGATCGCCTACGAGATCGACAAGGAAGTCGCCCGTCTCATCGACGACGCCTACGCACAGGCACGTGAGATCCTCACCGAGCATCGCGATCAACTCGACCTCATGGCCAGCGTGCTCATCGAGCGCGAGACGGTCGACAAGGTCGAACTCGAGGCGCTGCTCGAGAACCACTGGGACGAGTTCCTCAAGAAGGAAGCCGAGCGCAAGGCTGCCAAGGCCGATTCAGACGACGAGCCCGGTGACGGCGGTTCGGCCGAGTCGGAGCCCGAGGCCCCTGCGGCAGAGACGGCCCCCGAGCCTCCTGCGGCTCCTACCCAGCCGCCGGTGTTTAACGCCTAAGACAACAGCTACATGCTCACACCATCACGCGACGGGAATCTCCCCGTCGCGTGATGTGTAGTGAAGTGTGATGACGGTTACAAACCGTAGTGAGCCCGGGGGGTGCAACGGGAGGGCGGCAGCGCAGGCGTGCCGTGGCTGAGGGCCGCAGGGGGCTTCATGGAGCCGGTTGATGGCGTGCTCGGGCTGCCGAGCGAGCTCACTTCACGGTCGTCGCGGGTCACAACGCTACGCGGACTGGCGGGGCTGATTCGACGAGCGCCATCTCGGCACCTCACCGACCAGGCCGATCTCATCGCATCCCTCAACGAGGTCGCTGACGCGGTCTCGTCTGCGCTCGGCATCGACCAGGTGCTGGCGCGCATCGTCGAGAGCGCCAAGCGAGTCAGCGAGACCGACAAGGCGGTGTTGGTGCTCGCCGATGAGCGCGACGGGTCACTGGACATGGACACCATGGTGGTGCGCGGCCGCCGGCACCAGCATCTGCAGGAGTGGTGGCAGGATCGGCTCGCACCGCTGAGCGATCGGGTGTTCGCGAGCCACGAGGTGGTCGTCGAGCCTCATCCGGAGCACGGTGCCTGGTTGCTGGCGTCGCCGATTCGCGTCAAGGACCATCCAATCGGTCTCATCTGTGCCATCAACTCCTCCAGCAGGCCGTTCTCCGATCTCCAGCTTGCTCTGCTCGCGATGTTGTCGGCATTCGCGGCCTCGGCCATAGAGAACGCGCGACTCGCTGAGCTGAGCAGGTACGTGTTGCTCGCGAGCGAGCGCGACAGGATTGCGCACGAGATGCACGATGGCGTGGTCCAGTCGCTCTTCTCCATCTCCTTGGGACTCGAGCTCTGCAAGAAGCAGGTCTTTCAAGATTCTCCGCTTGTCGCCACACGCTTGGACGGCCTTCAGAGTCGCCTCAACGAGGCGATGACCGAACTGAGACGTCACATCTATGACCTTCGCCCCATGAAGCTCGCGGAGCTCGGATTGGCCGGCGCCATCGAGTACTGGATTCGAGAAGTCACGCTGGGGAGAGATATCAAAGGGATGCTTGTCGTGGAGCCGAGCCTGCCTCCGCTCTCCGCAGCAACAGAGGCCTGTCTGTATCGAGTCGCCAGGGAGTCGGTCAGCAACGTTGTGAGGCATTCGCGAGCGGGCCACTTCGAGGTGAGGCTGTCCGGAAAGGGCGACCTCGTACGGCTGGCCATCCTGGACGACGGGCATGGTTTTGACGCAGCATCGGTCATCGATGACAGCGGTCCGGGACTCGGGCTGAAGAGCATTCGAGATCGTGTGGATCGTGAAGGCGGCGTACTCACAGTCGAGAGCACGCCCGCCTCTGGGACCAGGATCGCGATCGAGCTGAGGTCGGGGGGAGCGTAGTGGACAAGATTCGGGTCTTCGTCGCCGACGATCATGAGCTGGTGCGCTTCGCTTTGCGCACCCTTCTCGAAGTCGAAACGGACATTGAAGTGGTCGGCGAGGCCGCTGACACCGATGGGGTCGTGATCGGTTGCATCGAGACCGAGCCCGACGTGCTGCTGCTCGACCTGCGCATGCCGGGTGACGGGGGAGTGGAAGCCTGTCGGCAGGTACGAGATCGATCGCCGCGGACCTCGGTTCTCGTGCTCACGAGCTTTGACGAGGACGAGGAGATGTTTGGCGTGCTCAGCGCCGGCGCCTCCGGTTACATCCTCAAGGACACCCGCCCTGAACTCGTCGTCAACGCGATTCGCGCGGTTGCTGACGGACAGTCGGTGTTCGATTCGTCGCTCACCGAACGCATCATCTCCGGCCGGGCGCGGCCCAACGGTCTGGACGCGGAGTCGGATTCCCTGTCCGAGCGCGAGATGGAGGTCCTCCAACTAATGGCCAAGGGCCTCTCGAACAAGGAGATCGGTCGGGCCCTCTGGATCGGCGAGACAACCGTGAAGACTCACGTGAGCCACATTCTGCGCAAACTCGGTCAGGCCGACCGGACGCAGGCGGTGCTGGCTGCGGTGAAGGCCGGTATCGTCCGTCTTAGCCGTTAGCCGCCCTCTGGATTCGTGCGGGTGTCGCGCCCGCGACGCACTCACCGAGCCGGCTGCCATGCCAGGATGCCTGAGAGCGCAACTCACCGTTTCGCGAGCATGGGCTAGACTCTAGCCGCAGCACAAAACGATGTCAGGAGCGTTGTCATGGACCGCGAGAAGATCGAAGCAGGCGTGCGCCTCATCCTCGAGGGCGCAGGCGAGGACGTGAATCGCGAGGGGTTGCTCGATACTCCTCGGCGAGTGGCGGACATGTACGCGGAGATATTCGCAGGGCTCACGCAGGATCCCGCCGAGCACTTCAGCGTGACGTTCGACGAGGGGCACCAGGAGATGATCCTCGTGAGAGACATCCCTCTGTACTCGGTGTGCGAGCACCACCTCATTCCCTTCATGGGACGTGCCCATGTGGCCTACATTCCGGGCAAGAGCGGGCGCATCTGCGGCCTCTCGAAACTCGCGCGCGTCGTCGATGTGTTCGCCAAGCGCCCGCAGGTCCAGGAGCGTCTCACGGCGCAGGTCGCCGACACCATCGTCGAGTACCTCGAGCCGGCAGGAGTGATCGTGGTCATCGAAGCCGAGCACCTCTGCATGTCGATGCGCGGCGTGAAGAAGGCCGGCGCAGAGACGGTTACCAGCGCCGTGCGCGGCATCTTCAAGAGCGACGCTCGTACCCGCGCCGAAGCGATGAGCCTTATCACTGGCGGCTCTCGCCGATGAACCCGATCTGGCGGTGCGGCCGATTCGAACTTCCACTCGATCGCCCGCTGGTCATGGGCATCCTCAACGCCACGCCTGACTCCTTCTCTGATGGCGGCATGCACGACGACCCTGCATCGGCGGTGACGTGGGGCGATCGGCTCATCGCCGAGGGTGCGGCGATCCTCGACGTGGGAGGCGAGTCGACCCGCCCGGGTTCGGCACAGGTCGCGGCCGCCGAGGAACTGGCGCGCGTGCGCCCGGTCGTGATGCGCTTCGGCGCCGACGATCAAGTGCCGGTCTCGATCGACACCCGTCACGCCGAGGTCGCCCGTGCGTGCGTAAATGCGGGCGCGAGCATCATCAACGACGTGTCGGGATTCCGCGACCCTGCTATGGTCCAGGTCGCGGTGGAGTGCGACGCCGGAGTCGTGGTCATGCACATGCTCGGGGAGCCGGGTGCGATGCAGACCGACCCACGCTACGACGACGTCGTGCTCGAGGTGGGCGGCTATCTGGTGGCGCAGGCCGCAGTGCTCGAGGCGGCCGGGGTAGCGCGTGAGCGGATCGCCATCGATCCCGGTATCGGTTTCGGCAAGACCCTCGTGCATAACCTCGCGTTGCTGCGAGCCCTGCCCGAACTCGCCGCTCTCGGATACCCGGTTCTCATCGGCGCCTCGAGAAAGCGCTTCATCGGCGATCTGACCGGTGTCGACGTTCCAGGCGCGAGGCTTGCGGGTTCGCTCTCGGTCGCCTGTTGGGCCGCGGAACACGGAGCCGCGATTCTGCGCGTCCACGACGTCGCCCCGACGATCGCGGCGCTCGCGATCACGTCGGCGCTCAGCAACCGCTAGGCGAAGTACCGGCCACGCGCCGGCCTTCCGCACGTCGTAGCGCCAAGGCCCAGCATCGCCGCGCATGACCGGCCCGTTTCATCCATCGCCGCGCATGGTGTGGCGCTTCGCTCCACTCTGGTAGAATGTGCGCGTCTTGGAGGGGGTGCGGACCGGCACCGCCTCGCTTTCGATTCTGGAGGAAACATGTCCACACTGCCGCTGTACCTTGGCGTAGGCGCTGGCATCATTGCCGCGGTTTACGCCTTCTTCCTCGTGGCGAGGATCAACAAGTTGCCTGCCGGCAACGAGAAGATGCAAGAGATCGCAGCCGCGATCCAAGAAGGCGCTATGGCCTACCTCGGCCGGCAGTACCGCACGGTCGGCATCGTCGCCGCCATCCTCGCAATCGCAATCGCCATCCCCGGCTTCTTCGGTGTCGTCGGCTTCGGTCTGTGGACCTCGATCGGCTTCCTGCTCGGCGGTGCGGCTTCGGCGGCTGCCGGGTTCATCGGCATGGGCATCTCGGTCAAGGCGAACGTGCGTACCGCCGAGGCCGCTCGTGGCGGTCTGGGCAAGGCGCTCGGCGTCGCATTCGAGGCTGGTACCGTCACGGGCCTGTTCGTCGTCGGCCTCGGCATCCTGTCGGTGTCGGTCATGGCGCTGCTCGTCGTCTTCAAGGTCGTTCCGGCGCTTCCCGACGGTGGACTGAACTTCTCGCCGCTCGTGGGTCTCGGCTTCGGTGGCTCGCTGATCTCGGTGTTCGCGCGCCTCGGCGGCGGCATCTTCACAAAGGCCGCTGACGTCGGCGCCGACCTCGTGGGTAAGGTCGAGGCCGGTATCCCCGAGGACGATCCCCGCAATCCCGCCGTCATCGCCGACAACGTCGGCGACAACGTCGGAGACTGCGCCGGTATGGCCGCCGACCTCTTCGAGACCTACGTGGTCACGACCGTCGCCGCCATGCTCATCGGCTCGCTGGCGTTCGGCCAGGCCGGCGTCGCGTTCGCAATCGGCTACCCGCTCGCGCTGGGCGCCGTGTCGATCCTCGCATCGATCATCGGAACGTTCTTCGTCAAGATGAGCCCGAACGGGACGATCATGGGAGCGCTCTACAAGGGCCTGTGGGCGGCTGCCGCGATCGCTGCGGTCCTGTTCATCCCGGTGACGATGATGCTCACCCCGACGACGCTCGACGTCGCCAACGTTTCGCTCGCTCCCGCCGGCCTCAGCTGGCTGACCATCTGGTTCTGCGCTCTGGTCGGCATCGCGCTGACCGCAGCGATGGTCTACATCACCGACTACTACACCGGCTCGACGTATCGCCCGGTTACCACGATCGCGCAGGCGTCGGTCAGCGGTCACGGCACCAACGTCATCCAGGGCCTCGCGGTCGGCATGGAGGCCACCGGCCTGCCGGTCATCGCGATCGGCGTCGCCACGCTCGTCAGCTTCTCGCTCGCCGGCATCTACGGCATCGCCGTGGCTGCGCTCTCGATGCTCTCGATGGCCGGCATCGTCGTGGCTATCGACGCCTTCGGCCCTGTCACCGACAACGCCGGTGGCATCGCCGAGATGGCCGGTCTGCCCGCCGAGGTCCGCGTCGTCACCGACGCCCTCGACGCCGTGGGCAACACCACCAAGGCCGTCACCAAGGGCTACGCGATCGCCTCGGCAGCTCTGGCCGCGGTCGTGCTCTTCGCCGACTACACGCACGCGCTCACCACGCAGACTGCGGGTCTGGGCGTCGAGGAGCTCGTCTTCAACCTGTCCAACCCGTTCGTGCTGGTCGGGTTGTTCATCGGCGGTTCGCTGCCGTTCCTGTTCGCATCGCTGGCCATGACCGCAGTCGGCAAGGCAGCAGGCGCGGTCGTAGAAGAGGTCCGTCGCCAGTTCCGCGAGATGCCGGGCATCATGGCGGGCACGCAGAAGCCCGACAACGCCCGCTGTGTCGACCTCGTGACGCAGGCCGCGCTCAAGGAGATGACGCTCCCGGCGCTCATCCCGACCGGCGTGCCGGTGCTCATCATCGTCCTCGGCTTCATCCTCAAGGCCCTCGGCTACGGCAATGCCTTCGAGTTCACCGCACTGCTTCTCGGCGGCGCGCTCGTGGGCACCATCGTCACCGGCCTGTTCGTCGCGATCTCGATGACCTCGGGCGGCGGCGCGTGGGACAACGCCAAGAAGCGCTTCGAGGACGGCTTCGTGGACAAGAACGGCGTCAAGCACGTCAAGGGCAGCGAGGCGCACAAGGCCGCTGTCACCGGCGACACCGTCGGCGATCCATACAAGGACACCGCGGGTCCCGCGCTTAACTCGATGATCAAGGTATTCAACATCGTGGCGCTGCTCCTCGTGCCGCTGCTGGTGCTTCTCGCCAGCTAGAACCACTGCGTCTGCACGCAATGCGCGGCCCTCAGGCGACATCGCTCGGGGGCCGCGCTGCACTATCCTTCGACGCGCGGTTCGGGCATGCGAGCGGCTCGCCTGCACCCTTGAAGGGAATACTCCGCACAGGGGAGCGCACGAGGTGCTCTTCCGCCGAAAAGGAGACACTGCGATGACCACCGCTTACATCGCGCTCGGAAGCAACGTCGGCGACAGGCTCGAAAACCTTGCCCAAGCAATCTCCGCGCTGGCGGTCGTGCCAGACACCCACGTCAAGGCCGCCTCGCACGCCTACGAGTCGCAGCCTGCCTACGTCGTCGATCAACCCGTGTTCGCCAACGGTGTCGTCGTCGTCGAGACGAGCCTGGACGCCGACCAGCTGCTCGACTACCTGCTCGGCATCGAAGACGAGATGGGTCGTGAGCGCATCCTCGAGAACGGGCCGCGCATCATCGACCTCGACATCCTCCTCTTCGGTGACGAGGAGATCGCCGCCGAGGACCTCGTCGTGCCGCACCCGCGCATGCTCGAGCGCGACTTCGTCGTCACGCCGCTGCTCGAGGTCGCGCCACACGTGCGGATGCCGGGCGGGGAGCGCATCCACCGCGACTTCGCCAAGATCGGCAAGGTCACGGGCGATCTGGGCCCGATTCCCGATCTGGGAGCGGACAGCAACGAACCGGTGATTCCCGGGGAGTGGGTCGCAATCGCCCAGAGCGATCGTGAGAACGATGTCGTCGCAGGATGGGATTCGGGCCTGGCGCTCAGGCGCGAGGCGCTTGAGGAAGCTGACATCCCCTACGCGTTCGATCCCTACGAACCAGAGTCGGCCATGGATCCGTTCGGCATGCCGATGACCTTCAGGCTGATGGTCCGAGCGTCCGACCGTCAGCGAGCCGAGGAGCTCATCGCAGAGCTCATGGCCTCCGAGCCGAAGTTCCCTGAAGGGTTCGCCGGCGAGCTCGAAGAGTAGCGGTATACTGGTCAATCCCCGTCGGAGGCGCCGCGTGGACCTCGCAGAGGGCGAGGCCGTGACGGCGAACCGCATCCTCAAGGAGGCGCCATGAGCGCAACTGTTCCCGTAGGTCCTGCTACGCGTGTGACGACGTGGTCGCTGCAAGCGCTGAAGGAAGCCCAGCGACCTATCGTCATGCTCACCGCATACGACTTCAACTCCGCCCGCCTCGTCGAGACCGCCGGCGTGGACGCCGTGCTCGTGGGCGACTCGCTCGGCATGACCATGCTCGGGCACTCCTCGACACTCCCCGTGACCATGGACGATATGGTTCGCGCGACCGCCGCGGTATCGCGAGCGTGCTCGCGTGTGCTCGTCGTGGCCGATATGCCGTTCATGTCCTACCAGGCCGAGTACACCGAAGGCGTGCGCAACGCGGGCCGCCTCCTCTCTGAGGGTGGCGCGCACGCGGTGAAGCTCGAAGGCGCCACCGCTGACACGCTCGCTCTGGTCTCGGGGCTGTCGGGTGCCGGTATCCCGGTCATGGGCCACATCGGCCTCACTCCCCAGTCGGTCAACGCACTGGGCGGCTATCGCACGCAGGGCAAGGGCCCCGTGACCGCCGCGCAGATCATCGCCGACGCGGTCATGCTCGAGGAGGCTGGCGCGTTTGCTGTCGTGCTCGAGTGCGTACCCGCCGAGCTCGCGGCGCGCGTAAGCGACGTCGTCTCGATTCCCACGATCGGCATCGGTGCCGGCGCCGGCTGTGACGGTCAGGTCCAGGTGTTCCACGACATCCTCGGGCTGGGCGAGTTCCTCCCCAGACATGCGGCACGCTACGCCGACCTCTCGGCCGAGATCCTCAACGCCGTGGGCTCCTACGCCGATGACGTGCGCGACGGCTCGTTCCCGGGCGATGGCCAGACCACACACCTCGACGCCGAGACGCTCGCCGAAGCCGAGCTGCTCTTCGCCGCCGAGTTCGGCCACGATCACGATCAGTGCGACGACCACGACCATGAGGATGTGGCCCGGTGATCGAACGCATCTCCGCCAAGCCCGAAATGCATTCGGCGATCGCCGAGGCACGCCATGAGGGCAAGACCATCGGATTGGTGCCCACTATGGGCGCTCTTCACGAGGGGCACCTGTCGCTCGTGCACGCCGCGTGCGCGCGCACCGACTTCGTCGTGGTGTCCATCTTCGTCAATCCCACGCAGTTCGCCCCGGGCGAGGATTTCGAGCTCTACCCGCGCGACATAGCGGCCGACCTCGACCTGCTCGGCGCCGACGGCGTCGCCGTCGTGTTCACCCCGAGCGTGGAGGGCATGTACGGGACTGACGCTCAAGTCAGCGTCGAGCCGGGCCCGCTCGCGTCGCGCTGGGAAGGCGAGATCCGCCCAGGGCACTTCAGCGGCGCGGCCACGGTCGTCGCCAAGCTCTTCAACATCGTGCATCCCGATCTCGCGTTCTTCGGTGAGAAGGACTATCAACAGCTCAGGATCGTGCAGCAGATGAACCGCGACCTCGATCTGGGCGTGGGCGTCATCGGCTGTCCGATCGTTCGCGACACAGACGGGCTGGCCCTTTCGAGCCGCAACGCCTACCTGTCTGCCGACCAGCGCGCGGCGGCACTCGCGCTGCCAGAGGCGCTCGAGGCCGCGGCGCAGGCGCTTGCCTGGGGTGAGCGCGACGCGCGCGCTCTCGAGGCCGCGATGCGTGACGCGGTCGCACGCGTCAGCGGCGGTGCCGTCACCCTCGACTACGCAGCCGTGGTCGACCCGGGCACGCTCGAACCGCTCGTCAGGGTGGATGCTCCCGCTCGTGCCCTGATCGCGGGTCGCGTGGGCAAGACGCGTCTCATCGACAACTGCGCACTTCACCCCAAGCTCTAAGGAAGGGACGCTGCGTGACAGATTCCGCTGCCCTGTCAGCTGAGATCCGCGAACTCGCAAGAGAGCGCGGCGCTGTCATTCTCGCGCACAACTACCAGCGCGCGGAGGTCCAGGATGTCGCCGATTTCGTCGGCGACTCGCTGGGCCTGTCACGCACCGCCGCGGCGACCGAGGCGGGCACCATCGTCTTTGCCGGAGTGCACTTCATGGCCGAGACCGCCAAGATCCTCTCGCCGCACAAGCGCGTGCTCAGTCCGGAGCCCCGTGCGGGCTGCCCGATGGCTGACATGATCACCGGTCCTGCGCTTGCAGCGTGGAAGGCCGAGCACCCCGGCGTGCCGGTCGTCACCTACGTGAACTCGTCGGCTGAGGTCAAAGCCGAGAGCGACGTGTGTGTGACCAGCGCCAACGCGGTCGACGTCGTCCGCGCGCTGGGCGCTACCCGCATCCTCTTCGCGCCCGACCGCAACCTCGGCGCTTGGGTGGCGCGCTCGCTTCCCGACGTCGACGTGGTGCTCTGGGACGGCTGGTGTCCCACGCACGACGACGTCACGACCGAGCAGGTCGCGTCGGCGCGCGCCGCGCATCCCGAAGCGCTCGTGCTCGCGCATCCCGAGTGCCGGCCCGAGGTCGTCGATCTCGCCGATGCGGTGCTTTCGACCTCGCAGATGCTCTCCTTCGCCGCTGACAGCCCCGCCAGCGAGTTCGTCGTGGTGACCGAGGCCGGACTGCTGCACGGCCTGGCCAAGGCCGCCCCCGGCAAACGGTTCTTCGAGCTTGCGCCGAGAATGCTGTGCCCCAACATGAAACTGACCACGCTGGCCAAGGTGCGCGACTGCCTGAAGGCCGGCTCCGGTGAAGTGCTCGTCGCCGAAGATATCAGGGTGCGCGCGCTGCACGCCGTCGAGCGGATGGTTGCCAATGACTGATCGCGCCGCGCAATCAGGCGTGCCCGCTTCAGGGTCCGTCTGTCCCGGCGTCATGCCCGCCGAGCTCGGCCGTCGCTACCTGATCGGATTCGATACCGACGAGTGCGTGCAGCACCAGTGCGACGTGCTCGTGATCGGATCCGGGATCGCAGGGCTTGTGGCCGCCATCTCGGCGTCGCGCCATCACACCGTCACCCTGATCACCAAGGCCCGCCTCACGGAGGCCAACACCTGGTACGCGCAGGGGGGAATCGCCGGAGCGGTTGGCGAGGCGGACAGCATCGAGCTGCACCTCGCCGATACCCTCGTCGTCGGCCAGGGCTTGTGCGACGAGGATGTCGTACGCGCTGTCGTGGGCGAGGCGCCCGAGGCTCTCGGCGTGCTGCAATCCGCCGGCATGCGCTTCGATCACGAGGCGGGCGGCGAGGTCGCGCTCGCACGCGAGGGCGGGCATTCGCTTCCGCGCGTGCTCCACTCGGGCGACGCGACCGGCGCTGCCGTGCAGCAGGCGCTCACGGCGAAGCTGCGCGCCTCGGCGCACGTGACCGTCCTCGAGCAGCGCTTCCTCGTGGACCTGCTCACCGCCGACGGACGCTGCGTTGGAGCGCTCGTGCTCGATTCCGAGACCGGCGAGCGCGAGGTCTTCTGGGCCGACGCCGTCGTGCTCGCAACCGGCGGTGCCGGTCAGGTCTACCGCGTCACGACCAACCCGCTCATCGCGACGGGCGACGGACTGGCCGCTGCATGGCGTGCCGGCGCCGCTGTCACAGATCTCGAGTTCATGCAGTTCCATCCGACCGCGCTCGATCACGACGCCGCGCCGCGGTTCCTCATCACCGAGGCGCTGCGTGGCGAGGGCGCCTATCTTCTCGACTGCGATGAGAAGCGCTTCATGGTGGGCGTGCACCCGCTCGAAGAGCTGGCGCCGCGCGACGTGGTCAGCCGCGAGATCGAGCAGGTGATGGCGCGTTGTGGCCGCGACAACGTGTGGCTCGACGCGCGCCATCTCGGCGAGGCGTACCTCCAGGCACGTTTCCCCACGATCTGGGAGGCGTGTGCCGAGGCGGGCTACAACCTCGCGCGCGACCTGCTCCCTGTTGCGCCTGCCGCGCACTACATGGTGGGAGGCGTGCAGATCGACATCGACGGGCGCACGAGTGTGCCCGGACTCTACGCGTCAGGAGAGGTCACCGGAAGCGGGCTGCACGGCGCCAACCGGCTCGCCTCCAACTCGCTGCTGGAGGGTCTCGTGTTCTCGCGTCGCATCGTTCGCGCGCTCGACAGCGATCCCGCTCCCGCGCAACGCGCCGGACGCGTCTTCTCCGCCGGCGGCACCGAGGGCGCGCTCGGCGCGGGCGAATCGGCCGAAGCCTACACGCTGCTGCGCGAGACGATGCAGCGCTTCGTGGGAATGACGCGCACCGACGCCGGCCTGAACCGGGCTGCGACGGTGTTGGCCGAGATGGCGCCGCTTGTCGGCTCCGGTTCCGGACAGCGGAGCGATCTGGAGCTCGCAAACCTGATCACGACCGGTGCGCTCATCGCGCATGCGGCATGGCTTCGCACCGAATCGAGAGGCTGTCACTCGCGACTGGACTACCCCGGGCGCGATGATGCAGCCTGGCGCGTGCGTACCGTTGTGCACCGCGGTGCCCAACCCGAGTTCGAGCCCGTGTCCCTGCCGATCGGTCTGGGCGCACCGACCATCTCCTGAGGGGAGCGCCACATGCTCACACTTCCCGACGTTTCGCACATCATCGCCCTCGCGCTGGCCGAGGATCTCGGCGTGGACCCGAGTCGCTTCGCCCTCGGCGCCACGCCGCACACCGATCTGCTCGACCGGGACGTGACGAGTTCATCGGCGATCGGGCCCGATGCGCGGTTCTCTGGCCGCATCGTCGCGCGCGAGGAGTGCGTGGTGGCCGGGCTGCCGGTGATGGCAGCGGTGTTCGACGCCCTGTCGCTGGCCTCAGGGCTCTTCGACCCCATCGAGGTGTTCCCGCTCGCCGCTGAAGGCGCGCGCGTCTCGGCGGGCACCCCGGTCGCCGAGGTCGAGGGTCTCGCGGTGGCGGTACTTGCCGGAGAGCGGACAGCGCTCGATTTCCTGATGCTGCTCTCGGGCATCGCGACCGAGACCGCCGCGTGGGTTCGTGCCGCCGGACCGGACCTCGCGGTGTGTGACACACGCAAGACGTCGCCGGGTCTGCGGGCGCTGTCGAAGTACGCCGTCGCGGTTGGCGGTGGCACGAACCACCGAGAAGGCCTCTTCGACATGGTGCTCGTCAAAGACAACCACATCAGAGCCGCCCGAGGCATCACGAGCGCCATCGTGCGGGCGCGGGCTGCACATCCCGAGCTGCTCCTTGAAGTCGAAGCCGATACCGTCGCCCAGGCCATCGAAGCGGCGGCGGCGGGGGCCGATCTCGTGCTGCTCGACAACATGGACGACGCGGCGCTTGCCGACGCCGTCTCCGCCGTGCATTCGGTCGCCGAGGCCCACGGATTCACCGTCCTGACCGAGGCCTCCGGTGGTGTCACGCGGAAGCGGCTCGCCGGACTGCGCACCACCGGCGTGGACCGTGCGAGCACGAGCGCGCTGACGCTCGGCGTGCGCGCCATCGACTTCGGGTTCGACGAATCGCGCTAGCTCGTTGCGCCTGCGCTCGCGTCGCGCTTCAATGGGACGAGAGTCATTGACGGGGGAGAGAGCGACCATGTGGTGCGACCTGCAAGGATGTAGCCGATGACCTGGATCCAGTCGCTGCTCGAGTGGGCGCTGTCGGCGCTCGGCACCCACGGGTACCTCATCGTGTTCGCTGCCACCGTGCTCGAGAACCTCTTCATCATCGGCAGCTTCACGCCAGGCGATGTGATCACCGCTGCGGCCGCGTTCACCGCCACCACAGCGCAGGGCCAGGCACTGTCCCCGTGGCTGCTGTTCGGGACCGCTACGCTCGGGACGTTCGTCGGCACTAACGTCAGCTTCTTCATCGGGCTGCGCGGAGGTCGTGAGCTCATCGAGCGCGTCGGACCGAAGTTCGGGATCAACCTCGACGCCATCGAGGCGGGCGAGGAGTACTTCTACAGGCACGGCTCGCAGACCCTGGTGTTCGCGCGCTTCGTCGCGGTGATGAAGAACCTCGCTCCTGCCCTGGCAGGTGCCAGCCGGATGAATCTCATGTGGTTCGAGGTCTACACCCTCGTCGGCGCGGCCGGCTATGCAGGAATCCTTGTGGGTGTCGGCTGGTTCCTGGGCGCGAACTTCCAGGCCGGGCTCAAGTACCTCGGCGCGTTCTCGTGGATTGTCTTCGTGGCGGTCGTGATCGTCGGGATGGTGCTGTGGGTGAGCAAGCGGCGCCATGACAGGCGGCTTGTCGACCAGCTCGAGGCGGAGTTCGATGCCGAGCACGTCGATGCGTTGAGCGCCGGGTACGACGACGAGCTCGACGCCGAGCCGGACCGCGAGCGCCGCCGATGACTACGCGCGACGCCATCCTCGCCGCCCTCAGGGAGGCGGGCGCCACCGGTGTGAGCGGCGAGGCGCTTGCGGGCAGGCTCGGCGTGAGCCGGGTGGCGGTCGGCAAGCATGTGAAGGTGCTGCGCGATGCGGGCTACGACATCGTCGCCGAGCTCGGGGCCGGCTACCGGCTGGTCTCGGCCCCCGATGCTCCGCTTCCGGCCGAGGTGCGCGCCGCGCTGAAGAGCGGGTTCTGGGTGCGCCTCGAGGGGGGCGGCGAGACCGCGTCGACTAACGACGATGCGCGCGCGCTGGCCCGAGAGGGCGCGTTTGAGGGCACGGTGGTGCTTGCCTCGCGCCAGAGCGCGGGGCGCGGACGTCTCGGCCGCACCTGGACGTCGCCTGACGGCGGCGCGTACCTGTCGGCGGTGCTACGCCCCGCCGTCGCGCCCTCAGAGGTCGCACCGCTCTCTTTGGTCGTCGGCCTGGGCGTGGCGCGCGGGCTGGCGCTGCTCGGCATCGACGTCCAGCTCAAGTGGCCCAACGACGTGCAACTCTCGGGAGGCAAACTCGCCGGTGTGCTGCTCGAGATGGCCGCCGAGGCCGACCGCGTCGACTGGGTGGTCGCCGGAATCGGGCTTAACGTGCGCCCGCCTGCGGACGCCGCCGATGCCGGGGGCGCGGGAGATGCAGGGCGTGTCGCGTACCTCTCGGACGTCGTGCCGGGAATTCTCATCGCCGAGGCCGCCGCCGCGGTGCTCGATGGGGTCGCGAGTGCGTACACCGAATGGGCGAGCGGCGGCTTCGCGCCGTTGCGCGACGAATACGACGCGCGCTCGGTACTCACCGGTTGCAGCGTCGTGGTGAGCGACCTGTCGGGTACGGTGCGGGCCAGCGGGGATGTGGTCGGCGTCGACGGGGGAGGCCAGCTCCTCCTCGCCGGCACCGATGGCGTGCACGCGGTGGCCGCCGGTGAGGTCACCCTACGCGGAAGCGTGCTCTAGAGGCCCGTGCCGCGGCCCTGCTTTCGCTTGACCCGGACTTCGTGCCGCGCTACCGTTAACCACTCACTCAACAGTAGTTAACGGAAGGCATGGTCCGCGCAATGGTGGTGAACGCTGACTCCCCCGCTCGACCGGTCTCGCGCGCTCGCGTGCGCAACCTCGTCTCGGCGGCGCTGGTTACCGCACTGATGGCCGCTTCGGGGTGGATCAGCATCCCGCTCGGGACGGTGCCGGTCACACTCCAGGTGTTCGCAGTCGTCTTGGCGGCGCTGCTGCTGCCGTCCGCATGGGCGGCCGCTTCTCTCGGCGTCTACCTCGTTCTGGGAACGATCGGCGTTCCGGTGTTCGCGAGCGGGACGGCGGGACTCGGCGTGGTGCTCGGCCCCACCGGCGGCTATGTGCTCGGTTTCGCGCTGGCGGCTCCGCTTGCCTCGCTCGCCCGCGAGTCTCTCGAGCGCACCGGCGCGGCGCAGCTCGTCGCAGACGCAGCGGCCGGAGTGGTCGCGATCGCCGTCATCTACGCGCTGGGGTGGGCCCAGCTAGCCGTGGTAGCGCACCTGAGCGCGCTGCAGGCACTGCTGGCGGGCGTCGCGCCGTTCGTCGTGCCCGATGCAATCAAGGCGGCTGCGGCGATCACCGTTGCCACAGCGGTGCGAAGGGCGACGTCGGGAAGGTAGCCGGCGTGATGGCGCGGGCTACTCGACCCGCGGATCCTCAGGGAGCGCGGGCAGCACGACGGTCATGCGCGCGCCGCCCGTCGCCAGGTTCGCGGCTTCGATGCGACCACCGTGCGCGGTGACGATCGCGCGCACGATCGCGAGACCGAGACCCGCGCCGCCGCTCGTGCGGGTGCGGCTCGAGTCGGCACGGTAGAAGCGGTCGAAGAGCCGCGGCAGGTCGCCTTCCGGGATACCCGGACCGTCGTCGAGCACGGAGAGCACGGCGCGGTCGCCCTCGGCGGTGAGCTCGACTTGCACGTGGCCGCCCTCGCCGACGATCCGGCTCGCGTTGTCGACGAGGTTGGCGACGACCTGCTGGAGGCGGTCGACGTCGCCGAGCACGATGGGCGCGCGGCCGTTCACCGTCAGGGACACGTTGCGGTCCTCGAGCAGTGGTTCGAGCATGGCTGCTGCGCGATCGGCGGCCAGACGCAGGTCTACGGGCCTGATCGGCAGCTCGCCGGTGGCGCCTTCGATGCGCTGGAGCGTGAGCAGGTCGTTGGCGAGCCGGCCGAGACGTTCGGCCTCAAGGGCGATGGTGGTGAGGAAGCGCTGCTCGTCCTCGGGCTCCACATCTCCGTCGAGCAGGGTCTCGGCAGCACCGCGGATGGCGGTCAGCGGCGTGCGTAGCTCGTGGCTCACGTCCGAGACGAACTGCGTCTTGCGTCGCTCCTCGGCCTTGAGCTCCACGATCGCCGAGTCGACCGCTGCGGCCATCTGGTTGAACGCTTCAGCGATGATGCGCATCTCGCGCGGCCCCGTGACGTCGGCCCGCGCGGCGTGGTTGCCCGAAGCGAAAGCGGTTGCGGCTACGCCGAGCCGCTCCACCGGAGCTACGAACAGCTTGGCGGCGATGCGCCCCAGGAACCATGCGACCAGCGTGATGAAGGCCACAAGAGCGAAGAGCGCGGTCGGAGTGCGAGGGAACGCGAGCGCCCCACCGACCATCAGCAGCGCGCTGAGCGCCGCGAACAGGCTGAGGGTCAGTGCGATGCGGGTGCGAAGAGCGGTGCGCATCGTCAGCTAGCTGACGTGGAAACGGTAGCCGTACCCGCGCACGGTCTCGACGAGCGCCGGGTCGCATCCGGCGGCCTCGAGCTTGTCGCGGAGGCGCTTGACGTGCGTGTCGACCGTCTTGGTCTCGACGAGGTACTCCCAGCCCCATGCTTCGCGCAGCAGCTGGTCGCGCGAGAGCACCTTGCCACCGTGACGCATGAGACAGGCGAGGAGTTCGAACTCGCGCGGGGTCAGGTCGATGAGGCGCCCGCTGGCAGTCGCCGTATGCGCGCCCTCGTCGAGGGTGATCCCCGCCAGCTCGATGTGCTCGCCGACGCCGCCGGCCTCTCGCGAACCGGCGGGAGCGCGGCGCAGAAGCGCCTTGACGCGCGCCTGCAGTTCGCGCACGCCGAAGGGCTTGGCGAGGTAGTCGTCGCCGCCGATCTCGAGGCCAACGACCTTGTCCAGCTCGGTGTCGCGCGCCGAGAGGAAGAGGACCGGAACGCTCGAGTCGACGCGAAGACGACGGCAGACCTCGTAGCCGTCGATGCCTGGAAGCATGACGTCGAGTACCACGAGGTCGAAGGGGTGCATCTTGGCGAGCGCGAGCGCATCGTCGCCGTTCTCGGCTACCGCGACCTCGTAGCCTTCCTTGCGCAGGTTATAGCTGACGAATTCGGTGATCGAAGCCTCGTCGTCGACGACGAGGATGCGTGCTGGGGTGTCTGGCACGTGTGGCCTCCCGTGGTATAGGCGGAGCCATTGTGGCTGCTCAGGGCCGTCGGGTGTCTTACCCTTGCGGTGTTGTGGCCTCGGGCCGATGATAGCACCAGCCACGCGCGCGCCTCTAGCGGCGTCACCGTGCCGTCATATCTCAATACCGGAGGGGAACCCCGAGTGCTGCTCGCAGTCGACGTCGGCAACACCCAGACCGTCATAGGACTCTTCGCTGCCGACAAGCTCGTCGGTCACTGGCGCATCTCGACCAACGCCGCGCTCACCGGTGACGAGCTTCGGGTGAAGGTCTCCGGACTGCTCTCGCTCGATGGGCACTCTTGGGGCCAGGTCGCCGACCTGATCCTGGCGTCGGTCGTTCCGCGTCTGACCTCGGCATGGGAAGAGGTCGCGCACGTCGCGTGCGAGTGCGAGGTCATGATCGTCGGGCCGGGCCTTAAGACCGGCATGCCGATCCGCTACGACAACCCCCACGAGGTGGGCGCCGACCGGATCGTCAACGGGGTCGCCGCCTACGCGCGCCTGGGCGGACCCGTCGTCGTCGTCGACTTCGGCACCGCCACCACCATCGACGTTATCGACGCGTCCGGCGCCTACCTCGGCGGGGCGATCGCGCCGGGTGTGGAGACGAGCGCAGAGGCGCTGTTCAGCAAAGCCGCGCGGCTGTCCAAGGTCGATCTCGAGCCCCCGAGCGCGGTGATCGGCACCAACACGCGCATGAGCGTGCAGGCCGGGCTCATGCTCGGCGAGGCTGCGATGGTCGACGGACTCGTGCGCCGTGTGTGGGTGGAGCTCGGCCGAGAGACGCCGGTGATCGCGACCGGAGGGCTCGCCGCGTGCATGGGGACGCTGTGCGACACCATCACCGAGGTCGACACCGACCTGACGCTCTCGGGACTTCTGCTGATCTTCGAGCACAACCGGTAGGGCGCGCGCGTACCGTCGTGCGCGCACGCTCAGGCGCGCGCCCGTACCGTCGTGCGCGCACGCTCACTCACGCGGCGCCTTGGCCGAGTCGTCGGCGGACTTCAGCGGACTGGTCGCCAGCATGTGGTCACGAACCAGCTCCCGAACGGCCTCGCGCCGTGATGTGGACCATTTCAGGTAGAGCGCGGTGCGTTCCACCATCTCAGCGCCGAGCAGGTCGTGCTTCACGTAGGTGCTGCGGTCGGGCTTCTCGGTGCGCACGTATGGTTTGGCGATGTCGTGCAGCAGCGCGGCCCAGCGCAGCGTGACGTCTGGAGGAGTCGCCGCGACGACGGCGACGGTGTGCTCCAGCAGCGTGCGGTCGTGGTACGCGGAGTTCTGGTCGTATCCGATCTGCAGCGCCAGCTCGGGGAGGGTGAACCGGAGCAGATGCGTGCGCGCGAGCAGGTCGAGCGCGTAGGCGACGTCGGTGCCCATCAGGAGCTTGTCGTACTCCGCCACCCATCGCTCACGGGCAACGTTGAGGATCCTGTGGGCGTAGCGCCCCATCGCCTCGATCGTGGCTGGCTCGACGGTGAACCCGAGCTGGGATGCGAACCGGGCCGCGCGCAGCATCCGCAGCGGGTCTTCCTTGAAGCGCTCGCGCGGGTTGCCCACGGCGCGGACGATGCGCGCCTCGATGTCGGCGCGCCCGCCGAACGGGTCGATGACCGTCGCGGCATCCATCGCCATGGCGTTGATGGTGAAGTCGCGGCGGGAGAGGTCGTCGCCCAGGTCGGTGAGGAACTCGACCTGCGGCCTGCGCGTGTCATCGACGTAGCTCTCGGCGCGAAAGGTGGTGACTTCGACTTTGCATCCCTCGATCTTGAAGCCCACGGTGCCGAACTTCTTGCCTACAAGGAACGGGCGTCGTCCGGCAGCGCGGACGAGCTGCTCGATGCGGTCGGGGTCGAGCGGCGTGGCGAAGTCGTAGTCGTCGCATTCACGCCCCATCAGTTCGTCACGGACCGACCCGCCCACCAGGAAGACCGGGCTGATGACCGACTCGACGGCGCTGTGTATGGTTCGCGGGTCCATGCTCACTGCTTTCACGCGGTAAGTCCTCTCCTGCAACCATACCCGAAGGCGGCTGCTTGGCCGCTGCGAAGGCGTCCACTATGCGTATACTCGGATGTGCACACGCTTGTACACACACTGCGCCGATGAGGCGGGTTTCGCGAAAGGGTGCGACCACGTGAAGCTGTACCGGATAGGCGACAAAGTCGTGAGCGAGAGCAAGCTCACCGACGCGATCGCCGCCATTCTCGAAGACCGTGAGGCCGGCGCCACGCAAGAGGAGGCGGCGCGCACCCACAAGGTGCAGCGTTCGTTCGTCAGCTTCCTCGAGACGCTCGGCGAAGTGCGAAGGGGGAGCCGCGTGGCGCTCGTGGGCTTTCCGGTGGCCAACGCCACCGAGGTCAAGGCGCTTGCCGAGAAGCACGCCCTGGACCTCGTGCTCGTGCTGTCGCAGGAGGAGCGCGAGTCGATCGAGACCGGGGACGCGACCGCGGTGTTCAACACGCTGCTCGAAACCATCGCCGTGCTTCGCGACTACGACACGGTCGTGCTGCTCGCGAGCGACCTGCGCATCAAGACCATGGAGAAGATCCTCGTCGGCGAGATCGTCGGCATTCCGCTCGGACCGTCGCCTCTGCGCACGGCCGTGCGCGTCGATATCGCCCGTCTCGATGAAGTGCTCTCATCAGTCATGTCTGCTCGGCGGTCCCGCAGCTCGAAGAGCCGCATGGGCGCGAGGCTTCGCGAAGCCGCCGATCTGCCCGGGAGGTGGAAGTCATCAAGGAAGTCGTAAGCGTCTCGATCGGCTCGTCATCGCGCGACCACGAGGTCGAGCTCGAGCTTCTCGGCGAGAAGTTCAAGATCCGCCGAGAAGGCTACAACGGCGATCTGGCCGCTGCGGCCGCTCGTTTCGCGGAGCTCGACGGGACTGTCGACGCGTTCGGTATGGGCGGAATCGACATCTACCTGCGCGCGGACGGTCGCAAGTACTTCTTCCGCGACGCCAAGAAGCTCATCGCGGGAGTGCACAAGACGCCGATCCTCGACGGCAGCGGGCTCAAGGGCCCGGTCGAGGGCTCGACGGTGGACTACCTGATCAAGGAGTGCGGGCTGGAGCTGGCCGGCAAGAAGGTGCTGACGTGCTCGGCGGTCGACCGCTGGGGCATGACCGAGGCGCTCCAGAACGCCGGATGCGAGCAGGTCTTCGGCGACCTGATCTACGCGCTGGACGTCCCCATACTGCTTAAGCGCTGGGGAACGCTGCGAGCGTTCGTGCGTACCATCACGCCGCTCGCTTCCCAGCTCCCGTTCTCGGTGCTCTATCCGACCGGCGCCTCGCAGGACAAAGCCCCCAGGCCCAACCCGCGCATGGAGGCCCTCTACGGGTGGGCCGACATCATCGCCGGTGACTGGCAGTTCGTGAAGAAGTTCATGCCCGCCGACATGGCCGGCAAGTGGATCATCACCAACACCACGACCGCCGATGACGTCGCCCTTGCGCGCAGCCGTGGGGTGGAGCTGTTCGTCACGTCAACTCCCCGGTTGGACGGTCGCACGTTCGGCACCAACGTCATCGAGGCGACCATGGTCGCGCTCGACGGAGCCACCGGAGAGCTCACGCCTGAACGCTATCGCGAGCTGCTCGACAGCGTCGGATTCAAGCCGGATGTGCGCTGGCTCCAGCGCGAGAGCACCCCACCTGCGTAAGCGGTTGCTCGCAGGTTCATCTTCGGCAAGACGTTTGCTCTATCGTTGCTGGAAAGAGGGCACGTAGCGACCGAGACGGCAGGTAGCGTCAGGGTCGTGGCGGTGCTAGTATCCGACTGTTCAGGCAAGCTGTTGGGGAAGTGGTGCGACACCACACGCGTTCGCGTGCGTTGCCCTGTCCCCACTGGTGCTCGGTCGCTTCGATGCGGTCGTAGCGGTAGGGAGTGATCGTACGTGAACAAGCGTGCCAGAACGCGTCTCATCGGCGTGACTGCAATCATTCTGATTGCGGTTGCAGCCATCGTATTGACCACAGGTAACAAGTCCGGCGCGTACACGGCGAACGTTGAACTCGTGTCCAAGGACGCATCGCTGGTCGGCAAGCGCGTCAAGGTCAGCGGTACCGTCATCGCGGGTTCGTGGGACAAGAAGTCCGATCCTATGCGCTTCACCATCCGCGATGAGGCCGACAAGGCCGCGTCCGGTCCCACGCTCAAGGTCATCTACAGCGGCTCCGTCCCGTCGACGTTCGGTGACGGCGTCGTAGCGATCGTCACCGGCGAGCTGTCCAAGGACGGCGTCGTCAACGCGAACGAGATGATCACCAAGTGCCCCTCGAAGTACGAGTCGGCTGAGGGCGCAGTGCCCGTGGCCGATCTCGTCGGCAAGGGCGCTTCGATGGTCGGCAAGACGGTTCGTATGACCGGCTACGTCAAGCCGGGCACGATTGCGGCCGCCACGAGCGGGGACCGCTTCATCGTCGCCGAGAAGGCGGACGGAACCGGAACGTCCCTGCCCGTCGCGTTCACCAGCGCGCTCCCGTCAGGCATGAAGGATGGCTCGCAGGTCGTCATGACCGGTGCGCTTGAAGCCGACGGCAAGTTCGTGGCAACGACCCTTGCGCTCGAACAGGGTCAGAAGTAACTGATTACCAAGGACCGCGTCCGGAGATCCGGGCGCGGTCCTCGAAGTGACCACCGATCGAACGGAGTCGATGCATGGTAACGCTGGGGCTTGTTCTACTCGGGGTGGCGCTCCTTGCCGCTGCCGTATCGGTCGGAGCACTTCTGTGGGGACGTAGTCTCGGACGCGGGGGCGAAGGCGTCACCCACGCTGGCTACCTCGCGACCTTCGTCGCGATGGGCGCGTTGACCATCACGATTCTCATCATGGTGGCCGCCTTCTTCAGGGGCGACTTCACGTTCTACTACGTTGCGCAGAACCACAGCACGGACGTCTCGAGCCTATCGTGGCTCTACAAGCTCTCCGGCCTGTGGGCCGGTCGCGAGGGATCGTTCCTCCTGTGGGCTTGGTTGTTGTCGCTGTTTGCGTCATGGGTCGCCTACAAGCGGCTCGAGTTCACCGACGCGCTGTCCAACATGGGGCTGATGGTGACCAACCTCGTCCTGTTCCTGTTCACGGCCGGCATGCTCTTCTCCGAGCCGAACAACCCCTTCAAGGTGACTCCTGCCGGTCTTCTCGATCCGGCGACCGGCAAGCTCATCGGCGAGGCCGCCGCGTGGGGGATGAACCCGCTGCTCCAGCACTGGGCGATGATCATCCACCCGCCGACACTGTTCATCGGCTACGCGGGTCTCACGATTCCGTTCGCATTCGCGATGGCGTCTCTGATCGTGGGCGACAGTTCCAAGAAGTGGATCGAGATCGTCGACCGCATCACCATCTTCTCGTGGCTGTTCCTCGGAATGGGTATCGGGCTCGGCTCTGTATGGGCCTACGTGGTCCTTGGATGGGGCGGCTACTGGGGCTGGGATCCGGTGGAGAACGCCTCGCTGCTCCCGTGGCTCACGGGAGTCGGTCTCATCCACAGTTTCACGGTCTATCGTCGTCGCGACGGCTTCAAGCGCTGGGCGATCATGCTCTCCGCCTCGACCTTCGCGCTCGTCATCCTCGGCACGTTCATAACGCGTTCCGGCATCGTCACGTCGGTGCACTCCTTTGAGGCCGACCCGGTCTCGCTGTACCTGTTCCTCAGCATGATCATCGGTGCGCTTGTCGCGGCCGTCGTGGGCATCGCTATGCGGTGGGAGATGTTTGCGGGCAACGACGAGTTCGAGTCGCTGTCCAGCAAGGAAGCCGCGTACTACTTCAACAACGTGATCATGATGGTCGCCGGTTGGCTCGTGGCGTACCTGACGATCACCTCTGCGCTTCCCAAGTGGATGCTCTTCGGCGGGCGATCGATTCCCGCATCGACGTTTGACGCCGTGGCGCGACCGGTCGGCGTGCTCTACGTGCTGATCCTCGCCGTCTGCCCACTGCTCTCGTGGAAGGGCACCGACGGTCGCACCTTCTGGAACCGTCTGAAGTGGCCGCTCGTCGGCGGCGGTGTGATAGCCGCGCTGCTCCTGACCGACTTCTTCACCACGTTGCTTCCGATCTACAAGCGCATGATCGCCATGGGCACCGAGCCGGGGCTCAGGATGGCTCAGGCCGGACCGGCCTGGTACTACAGCACTATCGCCGTCGTCGGGCTGCTCACGGCATCGCTCCTCATCGCCACCACCACGGCGCTCTTCATCGACGGTGCCCGCAAGCGTGCGGCCGCCCGCGGGGAGAACTTCTTCCAGGCGCTGCTCTCGATCTTCACCAAGGCTCGCTCGCAGTCGGGCGGCTATCTCGCGCACATCGGTATCGGCGTGATCCTCATCGGACTGGTGGGTTCGGCCATGTTCGTACAGGACCAGACGTTCACCATCCCCGCGAAGGCTGGCTCGACGTTCACGGTGGACAGGTACAAGTTCACCTATACCGGATCCAACGATACCCAGCTGGCCAACGGTGACGTCTCCTCGGTGATCAATCTCGACGTCACTCATGACGGCAAGTCCGTGGGTACGGTGAGGCCCGGCATGCTCCAGTTCGCCCAGCAGGGGCAGACGAAGCTGGAAGCCAAGGTGCTCTCCGAGCCGCTGCGCGACGTGTTCGTGGTGTTCCAGGGCTCTGGGGAGACTGGCGAGCTCACGATCAACGTGAAGATCAACCCGCTCATCTCCTTCGCCTGGGCCGGTTTTGCGATCCTGTTGCTCGGCACCGCGCTCGCGGCATGGCCGAAGGCCGGCGGAGAGCTGCGCGCGGTGCCGGTGGCCAGGGGCAAGGCATCGCCGAGCAAGTCGCGTTCGAAGACCGCGACTCGCTAGCGAATGACTGACACCCAAGCCACAGACCTCGCACTGGAGGTCCGGGACCTGTCCCGGACCTTCGGCGCGCGCAAGGCCCTCGACGGCGTCAGCTTCGAGCTGCCACGCGGCGCGTTCCTGTCGATCTTCGGTCCGAACGGCGCCGGCAAGACCACCATGCTCAAGGTGCTCTCGACGCTCACGAGCCCTGCGAAGGGCACGGCCAAGGTCATGGGGCTCGACGTTGTCGCCGACGCGGTGGAGCTGCGCGAGCGTATCGGATTCATCAGCCATAACCCGTTGCTCTATCCCGACCTCACCGCCGAGGAGAACCTCCAGTTCTTCGCGGAGCTGTACTGCCTCGACGAGCCGGAGAAGCGCATCAAGGAGCTCCTCCAAGCCGTGGAGCTCGACCATCGCCGGCTCGACGCGGTGAGGACGTTCTCGCGTGGCATGACGCAGCGCCTGTCGATCGCGCGCTCGCTGCTGCACAAGCCGGACGTGATCTTCCTCGACGAGCCCTACTCCGGGCTCGACCCCCATGCGATGGACATCCTCGACTCGCTGATCGCGCAAGTGCGCGACCAGCACACCTTCGTGATGATCAGCCACGACCTGCAGAAGGGTCTCGAACTGTGCAGCCACGCACTGATCCTTGCCAAGGGCAAAGTCGTGCTGTTCGAGGAGAAGGAAGATATCGACCCCGATGTCTTTGCCGATACGTACCGACGCACTGTCGGCATGGGGGTGTCATAGGGCCATGGCCAAGACATCATCCATGCGCCAGTTCAGGGCGATACTCAAAAAAGACATCGTCATGGAGCTGCGCACTAAAGAGATGCTCACCTCGATGGGCCTCTACGCGGTGCTCGTGCTCGTCGTCTACGAGATCGCGCTCTCGCAGGCGGGTTCGTCCTTCGACATCCTGCGCATCGCTGCCGGGCTCCTGTGGCTGGCGATCATCTTCACGTCGCTTCTCGGCCTGAACCGCTCGCTCGTGCACGAGAAGGACCAGGGGTGCCTCGACGCGCTGTTGCTCGCGCCCGTCGACCGCCCGGTCATTTTCTTCGGCAAGGCCATCGGCAACCTGATCTTCCTGTCAGTCGTGGAAGTGATCGTGCTGCCGCTGTTCTACTTCTTCTTCCTCGCCGGCAAGCCACTCGGTGGCCCACTGTGGATGCTGCCGCTTCCCCTGATCGTCGGATCGATCGGCATTGCGGGTGTCGGCACGCTTCTGGCTACCATGTCGGTGAACACGACGGGCAAGGACCTCATTCTTCCGGTGCTGTTCATCCCGGTGATGTTCCCGCTGCTCTATGCCAGTGTCGCCGCGACATCGGCCGTGCTCATCGGCGATGCTGGCTACGTTCAGGTTTTCTGGCAGGCAGTGACGCTCGGCGCGGGATACGATGCCATAATGATTCTGGCCGCATACGGCTTGTACGAGTTCATCATCGGCGCATAGGGCGCCGCAACGACACTTTGAGAGAGGCGGTCGCGAGTGGCTGACCGAAGCGTTACACAGCGCAGGTTCCTCGGCATGCCGGGCAACGTGTGGACGCTTGTGTTGCTGGGTGTGGGCGCGGTGCTCACCACCATCGACTACATCATGGCTTTCTTCTATACGCCGCTGGTAGAGGGCGCGCAGGTCAGCGAGATGATCAATGGCGCCACAGTGCCCGCGACGCGCATCATCAACGGCATCGCGGTCAGCAGCCAGCTCCTGTACTCGCAGAAGATCTTCTACTTCCACGTGCCGGTGGCGATCGGGTCGTTCCTGATCTTCTTCTTCACGGCCTACTACGGCGTACGCTTCCTGCTCACCAAGGAGAAGCGATACGACACCCGCGCAAGAATCGCGACCGAAGTCACGCTGATGTTCGTCATCCTGACGCTCATCACGGGCGACATCTGGACCCGTTTCGAGTGGGGTGTGTGGTGGGTGTGGGAACCGCGCCTGACCACGTACTTCATCATGACCCTGCTTGTCATCGCATACTTCGTTCTGCGCAGCTCGATCGAGGACGAGGAGCGGCGCGCAACGTACGCGGCCGTGTTCGGAATCATCGCGTTTCTCGATGCACCCATCTCGTTCATGATCACGCGTCTCATCCCGTCATCGGTGCACCCGGTTGTGCTCCGAAGTGGTGGCGGCCTCACCGGACCGCAGCTGGTTGCGTTCCTTCTCGGCCTGTTCGGAATGCTCATGGTCGCGTGGGTGGTCTATCAGGTCCGCCTGCGTGAAGAGCTCGCCAAGGAACGAATCGAAGCGCTCAAGGCAGCCCTCGAGGGCTAGCGGATAGGAGAAACTAAGATGGATCCGGTACTGAGCGAGATCTACCGCAACGTCATCAACGCAGCCCCCTACGTGCTCGCCGCCTACGGCCTGCTGTGGATCGGTCTGTTCGGCTACATCACCATGGTGCTCATGCGCATGAGCGGGCTGGAGAAGCAGCTCAGCGTGCTCGAGGATGCCATGGCGCTTCGAGCGGGCAAGACCCCCGGCTCCGAGTAGTCCTCGGCTTAGGGGTTCTGCGGCCGGCTCGAAACGGGTCATTCGCGGCCATCGGTTAGAATCAAACGTGCATTCGATACGCGTCGGCAGGGAAGGAGGACGAGCATGGAACAGGCATCAGCGGTTCTGTTCTGGTTTGCCCTGGCGCTCTACATCAGCGCGACGGTGCTCTATGCCTACCAGTTCGTCCTCAAGCGTTCGAAGGTCGGGTGGTGGGCGCGCTTCCTCACCGGCGCAGGCTTCATCTGTCAGACGGCCTCCATCGGGGCTCACTCCATCGCGACGAGCGGCACGCAGCTCACCGGCGCCAACCAGCTTATGCTGGCGTCATGGGCGCTCGTGCTCCTGTACTTCGTGATGGAGCATCTCATCAAGATCAAGATCTACGGCACGTTCCTCGTGCCGGTAGCCGTGCTCTTCATGGCCGCAGCGCAGATCATCGGCGGGCTCGTCGGGCAGGCCGAACTCACGGCCGTGCAGCTCGCGCAGCTCGACGACTGGCGTGTGGCTTTTCACGTGGCGCTCATCGTGTTCGCCAACGCCGGCTTCGCGTTCGGGGCGGTCTCCTCGGCGCTCTACCTCTTCCAGGAGGGGCAGCTCAAGAGCCGCAAGTCGAACACGCTGACGCGGCGGCTCCCTTCGCTGAGCACGCTGCAGAGCGTCGGCCGCCGGGCCATTTCGTTCTCGTTCCCGGTCTACACGGCGGGACTGCTCCTCGGTATCATCCGCGCCATCGAAGTGCACGTGCCGCACTGGTGGTTCGACCCGCGCATCATGATGTCGGGGCTGGTTCTCGTCACCTTCGGCGCATACCTGACGCTTATCTCGCGCCATCAGGCCACGAACCGCACCACCTCGCGTGTAGCGATCGTCGGCTTCGTGTTCGTCGTCATCCTTGCGGTCATTGCCCGCACGGTGTCCGGCGGCTTCCACGTCTTCGGACTCTAGGCGGCTGATCATATGGCCGTGAAGGATCCCAAATCGTACTACCCGGTGTTCCTCGACCTCACCGGCCGGCTGGCCGTGGTCGTTGGCGCCGGACACGCGTCAGAGCGCAAGATCGCGCAGCTCGTGCGTTATGGCGCCGATGTCACGCTGATCACCTTCGGGGCAACGCGCAAGATGCGTCAGCTCGAGGCCGGCGGCCTCATCACCATCGAGCCACGCGGCTACATTCGCGGCGATCTCGACGGCGCGTTTCTCGTCGTGTGCGCCGAGACCGGCGAGATAGCCTCGGCGGTCTACGCTGAGGCCGAGTCGCGCGGCTGCCTGATCAACGTCCTCGGCAATCCGGCGCTGTCGAGCTTCATCGTGCCGTCCAACGTGCAGCGCGGCCCTCTCCAGATCGCGATATCGACCGGCGGCGCGGCGCCCGCGGTGGCCAAGCAGCTCCGCCAGCAGCTCCAGGAGCAGTTCGGTCCCGAGTGGGCCACCTACGTGACGCTTCTCGGCGAGATTCGTGCGTTGGCGTTCTCTCGCCTGGCCGACGTCGACGCGCGCCACCGCATCATCGCGGCCGTGGCCGACAACGACCTGCTCGACCGCATCGTGGAAGGCGAGGAGCTTTCAGCCGAGACGGTGTATGACGAGTTCGTCGCCGCCGACGAGGCAGCGCTCGCACTGGTCGCCGCCGATGAGGCAGCGCTCGCCATGGCCGCGGAGAAAGCAGCGATGAGCGCCGACGACGCCGATCAGGCGCCCGCTTCGGCAGAGTCAGGGGAGTCCGAGTGACACAGCGAATCAGCGTGATCGTGACCGGCGGCAGCAGCGGCATGGGACTGGCAACCGCCAAGCTCTACGCTGCGCGCGGTTGTGACGTCGCGATCATCGGTCGCAGTGCCGGCAAGCTCGCCGCCGCGACCAGTGAGCTCCGGGCGATCGCCACCGCCCCCGGACAGCGCATTGAGAGCCGCGCCGCAGACCTCTCGAACTTCGAGGCTGCACGCGGCGCCATCGATTCGCTCGTCGAGAGCGGCTTTGGGCCCGACATCCTCGTCAACTCCGCCGGCGTGATCGTGCCCGGTGAGTTCGCAACCATGCCGCTGGCCAACTTCGAGAGCAACATCGACAACGGCTACTGGAGCGTGGTCTACCCATGCCGCGCTGCCGTGCCGCACATGCTCGCGCGCGGCCGTGGCAGCATCGTCAACGTGAGCTCCGTCGCCGGCTATCTCGGCATCTACGGCTACACCGGCTACTCGTCGGCGAAGTTCGCGGTGATGGGCTTCACCGAGGCGCTGCGCTTCGAGATGAAGCCGCATGGTATCAGCGTGCACGTGGTGTGCCCGCCCGATACCGATACGCCCGCGCTTGCCTTCGAGCACACGCTGCGCCCCGCGGAGACCGACGTGATCGCGGGCAACATCAAGCCGATCTCCCCGGAGAAGGTGGCCGAGGCGATCGTGCGAGGAGTCGCGCGAGGCAAGTACCTCATCATTCCCGACGCGCTGAGCTCGTTCTACTTTCGTCTCAAGGGCCTTTTGCCCGAGGTGTTCTTCGCTATCGTTGACGGAGACGTGAAGAAGGCGCGGAGTTCAGCGGGCCTGCTCCCCGAGGTGGCCGTGGCAATCGCCGAGGGTGACGGCAGTGAGACTGGCATTTCCAAGCGCTGATCGGGGAGTCTCGGCGCGGGGTTTGCTCGCAGTCAGGGCAGATTCCTTAATTGCCGCTAAGGCTTGCTCGGTGATAAACTCTCGACGTTCAGGCAGGAGCAGTGATGCGTTCATATAGTGAGTACGTTACCGCCCTCGCCGGGCCTGCTTGCCTGAACAACAACGCACCGCTCCGGCGAGGGCGTTCCTATGCCTCCTACGTGGTAAGGCGAGAAGCGATTACATGCATCTGACACTCGTCGGGTTGAGCCACAAGACCGCACCGGTCGAGATTCGCGAAAAGCTCACGTTCCCGGCGCACCGCCAGGAGGATGCGCTGTCGCTTCTCACCTCGACTCCGGCTATCGCCGAAGCGGTCATCGTCTCGACCTGCAACCGCACAGAGATCTACGCCGTGACAGCCGCAGGTGCGGACGGTCCCGGCGCGATCATGGATTTCATGGCCGACTACCACGGCCTGGACCGCCACGAGCTGGTTCGCTACCTCTACATCTCAGAGGGCGAAGCCGTGGTGCGCCACCTCTTCCGCGTCGTCGCCTCGCTGGATTCGATGGTACTGGGGGAGGCTCAGATCCTCGGCCAGGTCAAAGAGGCCTACGACCACGCGTTCAACAACGGCGGCTGCCAGCGCGTCTTCAACAAGCTGTTCCGCCAGAGTTTCGAAGTCGGCAAGCGCGTGCGCTCGGAAACCGAGATCGGCGAGAACGCGGTCTCGATAAGCTACGCGGCGGTCGAGCTGGCCAAGAAGGTATTCGACACGCTCGAGGGCCGCACCATCCTCGTGCTCGGCGCCGGCAAGATGAGCGAGCTGACTGCCAAGCACCTCGTGAGCAATGGGGTGAAGAAGGTACTTGTCGCCAACCGTACCTACGAGCGGGCGGTCGAGCTGGCCGACAAGTTCGACGGCGAGGCCATTCCCTACGACGACCTGTTCACGCGCATGGCCGAGGCTGACATCCTGATCTCCTCCACCGCCGCCACCCATTACGTCGTCACCAAGGACAAAGTCGCTGCGGCTCGCAAGGGTCGCAAGGGCAACCCCTTGTTCATGATCGATATCGCCGTTCCCCGCGACATCGACCCAGCGGTCAACGATTTGACCGACGTGTACCTCTACGACATCGATGACCTCAGCGGCGTCGTCTCCACCAACCTCGACGAGCGCATGCACGAAGCCGAGCGCGCCGAGGTCATCATCGCCGAGGAGATGCGCGAGTTCGAGCGCTGGCTCGAGTCGATGGAGGTCGTACCGACGGTGGCCGCGATCCGCTCCAAGGCGGAGGCTGTTCGACAGGCCGAACTTGGCAAGGCCCTCAAGCGACTCGGTGGTCTTTCTGACAAGGAGCTCGCCACCGTCGAGGCGCTCAGCTGCGCAATCGTCAACAAGATGCTTCACGGTCCCACCGAGCGGCTCAAGGGGGTCGCTGCCGAGAAGGACGGATACAACTACGTCGAGGCAGCGCGGTTCCTCTACGGCCTGGACTCGAACCCCGACGGCAAGACGCCGCACGGGATGGGCTTGATTCGCACGCTCCTAGGTCGGGGAGAGAAGTCCTCCTCGGCGAAGAAGAACGAGATGGGGGATTCCATTGGCGCCTGATCGCAAAAAGCTCGTCATCGGCACGCGGGGCAGCAAGCTCGCTCTCTGGCAGGCCGAGTACATCAAAGGGCTGGTGGAAGGTATCACCGGCCTTCCTGTTGAACTCAAGATCATCAAGACCACCGGTGACAAGATCCTCGACGTCCCGCTGTCCAAGGTGGGCGGCAAAGGGCTGTTCACCAAGGAGCTCGAGGTCGAGCTCATGGCAGGCACGGTCGACCTGTGCGTTCACTCGATGAAGGACGTTCCCACCGAGCTGCCCGCAGGCCTCTACATCTCAGCGACGCCCGAGCGCGTCGACCCCCGCGACGCGCTGGTGTCCGGTGCGGGCTACACGCTCGACACGCTGCCGCAGGGCGCGCGCGTGGGCACGAGCTCGCTTCGCCGCATCGCGCAGGTACGCTCGCTTCGCCCCGACGTCGAGATCGTCGACGTGCGCGGCAACCTCGACACCCGCATGCGCAAGGCCGAGAACGGCGAGGTCGACGTCGTCATCCTCGCCGCCGCCGGCATCACCCGCATGGGCTGGGCGGAGCGTATCACGAGCTACATCCCCACCGACCAGATGGTATCGGCGGTCGGTCAGGGCGCCATCGGCATCGAAATCCGTGAGGGCGACACGCTCATGGTCGACGTCAGCGCCAAGCTCTGCCACGCCGACACGTTTACCTGCGTGACCGCCGAGCGCGTCGTGATGAAGAAGCTCGAGGGCGGCTGCCAGGTGCCGATCGGCGCCTACGCGCGCCTCGATGGCCAAACGCTCGTGATGGACGCCATCGTCGGCTCTGTGGACGGCGAGACGATTCTCACTGTCGCCATGGAAGGCCCCGCCGACAAGCCCGTCGAGCTGGGCGAGGCCGTGGTCGCCGCGCTGCTCGAACTGGGTGCCGATGCGATTCTCGCCGAGATTCGCAGCTCGACCGTCGACAGTCTCCTGGAGACCTGACGGCACTCATGACCTCTGAAGACGCACCGATCGCACAGGACTGCGGAGCGCCCCTCACCGGGCGCTCCGTTCTCGTGACCCGTACCCGTGAGCAGACCCACGCGCTCGTGGACCCGCTCGAGGCGCTCGGCGCCGAGGTCCTCACCATGCCCGTGCTCGAGACTGTCGATCCCGATTCGTGGGAGCTACTCGATGCGGCAATCGTGAACCTGCCCAGCTACGACTGGGTCGTCTTCACGTCGACGAACGGCATCGACCGCTTCCTGCGCCGCTTCAAGGTTGCCGGAGGAACGCGCGAGGCGATTCTGGGAGCGAAGTACGCCGCCGTGGGGTCGGCCACCGCCGAGAAGCTCCGCCGCCATGGCCTGCCCCCGGTACTCGTGCCCGACGACTTCCGTGCCGAAGGCCTCATCGAGGAGTTCCGCGCGCTTGGCGTCGAGAACTGCCGCCGCGTGCTGATCCCCCGAGCGCTCGAGGCGCGCGAGATTCTGCCCGAGGCGCTGCGCGAGATGGGCTGCGAGGTCGACGTGGTGCCGGTGTACCGCACGGTGGCCGCCGCGCCCGATCCTGCAGTGATCGAGCGCCTGATCGCACGCAGCGTCGACGTCGTGACCTTCACGAGTGGCGCGATCGCCGCCGCGTTCATCGCCGCGGTCTCGTCGGCGGGTCTGTCGGCCGAGGATGCCACCAGGGGAGTACTCATCGCCAGCATCGGTCCGGTGACGTCGGACGCGTTGCGCGAGCTGGGCTACGTGGTCGATATCGAGGCCACGGAATCGACCATGGGCTCGCTGGTCGACGCCATCGCGGCGTTCTACGCATCCCCTGTGACCCCGCAAGGCGACTCCGAAAGCTAGCACGCGCCCGTTGCCCGGCGTGTGTGCCGTGCTCGGTCGGATTGACAAACGAATGCTCCGTGGGGATACTCTTGCCTGCTCTTGGCGTACCTTGCCAGGCGGCATTATGTGGGGATGTGGCTCAGTTGGGAGAGCGCTGCGTTCGCAACGCAGAGGTCGGCGGTTCGAATCCGCTCATCTCCACCAAAGGTTATTATGTCGGGGCGGCCTGTGAGTCAAAGGGCCGCCCTGACTTATGTAGTGAAGCACTCGGCGCAGGCCCTCTCGGGGGCGCGCTGAGACAAAGGAGGCACGCGTGGCAACGCAGGCAGCTCAGACCGGATTCGTTGGATGGGTCATGGCCAACGGCCAGATCGTCCTGTTCTTCGCCCAGATACTCTTCTGGCTCGCACTGTCGGTCGCTGCCGGTTGGGCCGCCGTCGTGTTCAATCGCTATGTGACCTTCATGATCGGCAGCAAGCCTGCCGAGAAGTCCGCGGACAAGCCCGCATCCAAGGCGATCTCAGTCGAGGAGTTCGTGGAGTAGCACCACACAGAATCAAGCCTGGTCTCGCCGCTGTCGTCTGCCCGCATGCCTTGAAGGCTGCAGGGCCGCAAAGGAGTCAGCTATGCAGTTCCCTGAGTATCGCCCGCGCCGCCTTCGTTCGAATCCGACCATCCGGCGGATGATCCGCGAGACTGCGGTATCCCCGAGCGATTTCATCTACCCGCTGTTCGTCAAGCCGGGAACCGGCCTCAAGGACGAGATCAAGTCGATGCCCGGCCAGTACCAGCTCAGCCTCGACATGCTCCCCGCCGAGATCGACGAGCTCAAGGCGCTCGGCATCCCGGCTGTCATCCTCTTCGGTCTGCCTTCGGCCAAGGATGAAGTCGGCAGTGAGGCCTACGACGAGCACGGCATCGTGCAGGAGGCCATCCGCACCATCAAGGCGCACGATCCGGAGTTCTACGTCATCACCGACGTGTGCATGTGCGAGTTCACGAGCCATGGCCACTGCGGCATCATCGACGCCGCCGGCGCGGTGATCAACGACGTGACGCTCGAGCTGCTGGCCAAGGAGGCCGTGAGCCACGCCGAGGCGGGCGCCGACATGGTAGCCCCCAGCGACATGATGGACGGCCGCGTTGCCGCCATCCGTGCGGGGCTCGACGCCGAGGGCTTCTCGGAGATTCCGATCATGGCCTACTCGGTCAAGTACGCGAGCGGCTACTACGGTCCGTTCCGCGACGCTGCCGACTCCGCACCGACCTTCGGCGATCGAAACGCCTACCAGATGGACCCGGCCAATGCCGAGGAGGGCCTGCGCGAGGCTGCGCTCGACGTCGACGAGGGCGCCGACATCATCATGGTCAAGCCCGCGCTCGCCTATATGGACATGATCTGGCGCGTGAAGAACGAGTTCGGTTATCCGACGGCCGCCTACAACGTCTCCGGCGAATACGCGATGGTCAAAGCCGCCGCGGCCAACGGGTGGATCGACGAGAAGCGCGTCGTGCTCGAGACGATGATCGGGTTCAAGCGCGCAGGCGCCGACCTGATCCTGACCTACCACGCCAAGGACGCCGCGCGCTGGCTCGCCGAAGGCTAGGCTTCGCTAGAATCGCTGGTATCTGACCCAGTCCGGCAGGCTTGTCGGCAGGGGATTCGCTCAACTCGGGTCTGGCGCGCACCGCGCGCCGTACGAGACGAACGTACGAGAGGTTGGCCTCACAACATGGCTGATAACGTAGGCAACGCAGACGCCCGACCGGACCTCGATCTCGAGGACGAGTTCGGCGAGGACGAAGGCACCATCAACGAGCAGGAGATGGCCGAGGCCGAGGCTGGTTGCGGCCAGGTCGCGGTCGGCGTGCCCATGGGCGGTGACCGCCGCGGCGACCCTTCGTCGCTTTCCTCGGACGCTTCGCGTCCTGCGGGGGCTCCTTCGGGTCACCCCGGCGGTCACCCCGCTGGCGTCCCGGGCGGTCCGGCCGGGCATCCAGGCGGCCATCCGGGCGGACACCCGACTGACACGCAGCGTCACGGTGGCGCGCGCAGCGTGGGCTTCAGGCCCGGCGGCGGTCCCGCCGCGATCGCCTACCAGGAGCGCACCGGCATCAAGGCCCCTCGCATCATCGCGTGGGAGATCACCCGCAGCTGCAACCTGAGCTGCGCGCACTGCCGCGCGGCCGCCGAGTTCGGCCACTACCATGGCGAGCTCACGCTGGATCAGATCAAGAGCAACATCGACGACATTGTCACCATCTCCAACCCGATCATCATCCTGACCGGCGGCGAGCCGCTCATGCGGCCGGACATCTGGGAGATCATCGACTACGCCCACGAGAAGGGCGCCATGCCGGTCATCGGCACGAACGCCACGCTCATCACCGATGAGATCGCGGCGAAGATGGCTGCGCACAAGATTCCGCGCATCAGCGTGTCAGTCGACTTCCCCACAGCGGCCGAGCACGACGAGTTCCGCGGCCAGGTCGGCTGCTTCGACGCGACGATCGAGGGCATCAAGCTCGCCAAGAAGCATGGCGTCGGCGTGCAGATCAACATGACCGTCACCACGCTCAACGCCGACAAGGTCGAGGCCGTCCACGACCTCGCCGTCGAGCTCGGCATCGACGCGTTCCACATCTTCATGCTCGTCCCCACGGGACGCGGCAGCGACCTGCTCGACAAGGAGCTCCCGCCCGAGGAGTACGAACGCGTGCTGGAGTGGGCGTACCACCGCCAGAAGACCAGCCCGCTGCACTTCAAGCCGACCGATGCGCCGCACTACTACCGCATCATCCGCCAGCTCGCCAAGAAGGAAGGCAAGCAGGTGACGCGCGAGGAGTACGGTCTGGACGCCATGACCCGCGGGTGCCTCGGCGGCATCACCTTCTGCTTCATCAGCCACACCGGCGACATCCAGCCCTGCGGCTACTTCGATCGTCAGCTCGGAAACGTCAAGGAGAAGCCGTTCTCGGAGATTTGGACCGAGTCGCGCGTCTTCAACGACCTGCGCGACTACTCGCTGCTCAAGGGCAAGTGCGGCGCGTGCGAGTACAAGGCGGTGTGCGGCGGATGTCGTGCCCGCGCGCTCGAGGTGACCGGCGACTATCTGGCCGCCGAGCCGTACTGCGTCTACGAGCCTCCCGCGTGGAAGGGCGAGTGCGCCACCGAGGAGATCTCGCAGGCGTAGGAGCCAGCGCGAAGCACATGGACGGCGGCGAACTGCCGCCGTGTGATGCCTTTGCCGGCGCGGTTCCCACGGGAGCCGCGCCGTCTGCTTTGGCGGCCGCACCTCGGCACAGGTACCGCTCGGCCGAATTCGCTTGACCTCGCGCCTGTTTATGCCGATTGTGATGTGGGGCACACGACCGCATTTCGGCCACTACGGGGGTAGGGGCACATGGTCGACACGCTATTCTTCGTTCATCCGGATGAGGACGCTGCCGCAGATCTCGCGGCATACTACAGCGCGCTCGGGTGGAACGTCGCAACCTCGGGTCCACTTGCGACTGACGCCCTCGACAGGGTCGCTTTGAGCAATCCTGTTGCAGCCGTCTTCTGCCTTACCGGTACCTGCATCGACGAGGTTCACGCGCTCGCGGGCTGCATTCTCGGCGACGACCGTCTTCGCCGACCGCTCATGGTATTCGTCGGCGGGTCAGACGAAGAGATCGCGATGGCACGCAGCGACACACCCTATGCGGTCTTCGTCAGCCAAGAAGAACTGCCCTGGGTGCTCAAGCGGCTCGTGGCGAAGTACTAGCCGCCCACGCCCTCGCTGCAAGGCGCAATCCCGTCGGGGCCACTACCTCGGCCCTCCGCTGGCCGACCAGTCGCACTTCCCTCACTGGTATACTGCTCGAGTCCGCAGGCGGCTCGTCGCCGTCGCGTTTCGTTGTCTCTCCGGAAGGGGTCCACGACCCATGCAGCACACCAAGTCATCCGAGTTCTTCGCCATGGCGCAGAGCGTCATCCCCGGCGGTGTGAACTCGCCGGTTCGCGCCTTCAAGTCCGTGGGAACCGACCCGATCTTCTACGAACGCGCCAAGGGCAGCCGCGTGTGGGATGCCGACGGCAACGAGTACATCGACTTCGTCGGCAGTTGGGGTCCGATGATCCTCGGCCATACGCCCGACGTCGTGCTCGACGCGGTGCGCTCGCAGCTCGAACGGGGCACGAGCTTCGGTGCCCCCACGATGGTCGAGATCGAGATGGCCGAGAGGCTCGTCGAGATCGTACCGTCCATCGAGATGGTCCGCATGGTCTCGAGCGGCACCGAGGCCACCATGAGCGCCATCCGCCTCGCCCGCGGCTACACCGGCCGCGAGAAGTTCATCAAGTTCGACGGCAACTATCACGGCCACTCCGACGCGCTGCTCGTAGCCGCCGGAAGCGGTCTTATCACCCTCGGCATTCCCTCAACGCCCGGCGTGACCAAGGGGGCTGCGGCCGACACGGTCGTGCTGCCCTACAACGACATCGAAGCGGTTGCCGCCTCGCTTGCCGCGAACAAGGGCGAGATCGCGGCGATCATCGTCGAGCCGGTCGCCGGCAACATGGGGGTCGTGCCGCCTGCGGCCGGCTTCCTTGAAGGGCTTCGCAGCCTGTGCGACGAGCACGGAGTCGTGCTCATCTTCGACGAAGTCATCTCGGGATTCCGCGTCGCCCTCGGCGGTGCGCAGGAACTCTACGGCGTCACGCCGGACCTCACCACGCTGGGCAAGATCATCGGCGGCGGCTTCCCCGTCGGTGCGTTCGGCGGCAAGGCTGAGATCATGCGCGCGCTGGCTCCGATCGGCCCTGTGTACCAGGCAGGAACGCTCTCCGGAAACCCCGTCGCCATGGTCGCGGGTCTCGCGCTTATCGAGCAGCTCTCGCATCCCGGCGTCTATGCCGAGCTCGACCGCCTCGGCGCTCGGCTTGCCGGCGGCCTGTGCAAGGCCGCTCAGAGCGCGGGCCTGTCCACGAGCTGCAACCGTGTCGGCTCCATGTCGACCATGTTCTTCACAGGTGAGGAAGTCGTCGATTGGAAGAGCGCTTCGACAAGCGACACCTCGCTGTACGCCGGTTACTTCCGCGGCATGCTCGAGGCCGGCTTCACCATCGCGCCGAGCCAGTTCGAGGCGTGCTTCGTCTCGCTCGCACACACCGACGCTGATATCGACGCGTTCGTGTCGGCCGCCGGCGACGTGCTGAAGTCCCTCTAGGCAGACCCGATGCGGGCCGGCGGATGGCGCACGAGCCTCTGCCGGCCTGAATGGGTCGCAAGGGCACACACGTGAGCATCCCGAGCCGGCGTCATCTCGAATATGACTACCTACGTGTCGGCGCTATTCTCGCCGTGGTGGCGATTCACGTCGCCGCACCGCACGTGAACTACACGGCGGGGTAGGGCATCGAGAGTGGCGTCGGAGCGGTGACCACGTGGTTCCTCTACGCGGTGCCTGCGCTGGTGTTCATCTCCGGTGCGCTGGTCTGGGGCAAGCCCGAACCGATGGGGCTGCTCGGATACGCCGGGTTCCTCAAGCGCAGGCTCGCGGTTGTCGGCGTGCCGTACCTGATCTGGACGATTCTGTACTTCGCCGCCAACCAGTTCTTCGATCTGGGAGTCCAGGCCACAGGCGCGTTCGGCGCGGTGCGGCTGTTCGTCATCGAGCTGCTGAGCGGAGGCGCGAGCTACCACCTGTACTTCGTGCCGGTGCTCATGGTGCTCTACGTGCTGACGCCGGTCACGCGCTGGGCGGTTCGACGCTCACCCGAGGCGGTGCTCGCGTTCGGGCTCAGCGCCTCGTTGTGGGGCTACGGCGTGGCTCGCGTTCTCGGGGCCGCATCTCGGCATCCGGGGGACTTCCGCCTTCCGCTCACCATGCTCGTCCAGCTCGCGCCGTACATGGCGCTCGGCGCCTGGTACGCGGCCCGCCGCAAGACCGTCGACCCGGTGCTGCGCTGGGGATGGTTGATCCTGCTCGTCGGCGGGGCGTGGGCGCGCATGGCCGACTGGTCGGCGCTCGGCCTCGCGCAGCCGGCCCGGCTGGTGGTCGCGAGTGTGGCTGGCGCGCTGATCGTGCTCGGGCTGGTCGGCGGGTTTGGCTGGCTGCCCGGGAAGAACCGGACTGCGGATGCGCGCGTGCTGTCGCTCTCCGCGCTCGCCTACGGCGTGTATCTGGCGCACCCGCTCGTGATTCTGGCCGGGCGCCTCGTGATCGGGCGCTTCGAGGCGTGGTCGGTGTGGGGCAGCGTGCCGTTCGTGCTCGGGGCCTACGTCGTGGTCGTGACGGCGACGTTCGCGCTCGTCGCACTGCTCAGGCGCGCGCCGGTGCTACGCTGGGCGACGGGAGAGGGGGTGGCGGCGCGTGGAGCGTCGGGCAAGAGATAGCGAGGTTCTCGCGGCGACGCATCCTGCTGCTGGGCGGCGTGTTCTCTCTCGTCGCGATGCCGCTCGTGGCGCTGACGACCAGCGCCGGATTCTACCGGGGGATGTCCGGCGTGGGCGCGGCGCCGTTGGCGCTGGCGGCGATCGTGTGTTGGCTCTCGCTGATCGGGGAGCAGTCCGGCAAGCGTGTGGTGTGGACCGCGATCGCGTTGCTGCTCATCGCGCAGGGCGCACTGCTGTTCAGCGTCTCGTACAAGGACGGCGCGCCACTGGTTCTCGATACACGCGTCGCTTACGGTGCAGCTGCGGGCATCGCGACCACTTCAGCGCGGGCCGAGGCCATCGCCGAGCTCGAGCGAGGCATCGGCACGCTGTCGGAGCGGGATAGCCGCGTCCTCGTGTTCTCTGCGCCGCTCGTCTACACGCTCACCGATGTCGTGCCGCTCACATACGCAACCTGGCCGGGCCCCGGGCCATTCGACAGCGGTGCCGTGGACTACTACGACCGCGTGGGGCAGACCCCCGACATCGCCGTGGTTTCGCGCAATCTGCTCTCGCTCTCCGACGATTCAGTGGGAGCCGACACGACCGATCCGCTCCTGACGTGAATCACGAACAGGCACACGCCTGCCGTGCGAACCGACGGATTCGTAATCATGCGCCGATGCTGATGACCTGCCAAGAGCGCCCGCATGCGGTAGTCTGATACCTCGTGTGGGTGATTCAAGGGGCGTGCTCTGCCACACACGGCGCCGCGGAGCAGATTCTGTCGTAGAGAACCGACCGGGAGGACTGACAGCAGATGAAGGCCATCATCCCCGCTGCGGGAATGGGTACGCGATTCCTACCGCTGACCAAATCCCAGCCCAAGGAGATGCTGCCGGTCGTTGACAAGCCGGTCATCCAGTACGTTGTGGAAGAGGCTGTCGCAGCCGGTGCGAGCGAGATTCTGATCGTCACCGGTCGCGGAAAGCGCGCCCTCGAGGACCACTTCGACCGCTCCGTCGAGCTCGAGCAGCTACTCGAGGAGACCGGCAAGGTTCAGGCGCTGGCCACGGTGCGCGCGATCTCCGAACTCGCCGAGGTGTTCTACGTGCGCCAGAAGCAGCCGCGCGGTCTGGGCCACGCGGTGTGTTGCGGTGCCCCGTTCACCGACGACGAGGCGTTCTACGTGATGCTCGGCGACGTGCTCGTACCCGACTGCGGGATCCTCCCGCGTCTGCGCGAGGTCCACGAGCGTACCGGCGCGAGCGTCATCGCCGTCATGCCGGTCCCCGACGAGCAGGTGAGCCTGTACGGCGTCATCGCCGGCGAGGCGGACGCCGACGGTGTGTGGCGTGTCTCCGGACTGGTGGAGAAGCCGTGCCGAGAAGACGCGCCGAGCAACCTGGCGATCTTCGGGCGCTATCTGCTCACCCCGCGCGTCATGCAGCTGCTCGCCGACACGCCTCCGGGCAAGGGTGGCGAGATCCAGCTCACCGACGCACTCGTGGCGCTGCTCGAGCACGAGGAGATCTACGCTGTCGTGATCGAGCCCGACGAGGGGTTCGACACTGGGAACGTGCTCTCATGGCTCGAAGCCAACATAGAGCTGACGCTGCGCCGCAAGGATTACGGCGCGCAGCTGCGCGCGTCGATGGCTCGGATGCTCGAGCGCAACTAGACCGATTGCCATTCACACGGGTCCCATCCCGCCCGCACTCAAGTCCCATCCGACGCGAGGAGTTGCACTTCGATGATCGAGAACCACATATACGCGACCATCCTGGCCGGAGGCAGCGGCCAGCGCTTCTGGCCTCTGTCGCGTGAACTGAACCCCAAACAGCTCCTGTCGATGTTTGGAACCGAGTCGCTCATCGCAGCGGCGGTCCACCGCATCCTGCCCTTCGCCGAGGGCGGCGCCTCGGTGGTCATCGCCACCAACGAGCGCCTCTTCGACGAGCTGCGCAACCACCTCACTGCACAGTCCGACCCGCAGTTGCACGCGGTTCGATACATCCAGGAGCCGTGCGCAAGGAACACTGCGCCTGCGATAGCACTTGCAGCAGCGACCTTCCTCGTCGAGGACCCCGATGCGATCATGGTCGTGCTCCCCAGCGACCACCTGCTCGAAGACGGAGCGGTCTGGTCGGACTGCATTCGCGCCGCCGCCAAGGTCGCTGCCGGCGGCTACCTCGTGACGATCGGCATCGAGCCCACGCGTCCCGAGACCGGCTACGGCTACATCCGCGCGGCCGAGGCGCTGCCTGAGTTCTCGGTCGGCTCGGTCACCCCGCACGTTGTCGCCGAGTTCGTGGAGAAGCCGGATGCGGAACGCGCTGCGCAGTTCCTCGCATCGGGTCAGTACTACTGGAACGCCGGCATCTTCGTGATGCGCGCCGCCGCCGTGCTCGACGAGCTCGATCGCGCAGGTGGCGAGGAGGCACGCATCGCCGACGCCGCACGCTGGATCGCCGCCCAACCTGCCGCCGAGCAGCACGGTGAGGAGGCGCGAGAGCGTTTCAGCGCGTTGGCGCCGCTGTCCATCGACGTCGCGGTGATGGAGCGCTCCCGCAAGGTCGCCGTGATTCCTGCGCCGTTGCGCTGGAGCGACGTGGGCTCCCTGCTCGCGCTCGAGGACGTCGCCCCCGCCGATGAGAACGGTAACGTGCGCGTCGGCCGTGGCGTGGATATCGACTCCAAGGGCAGCATCGTCTACTCCACCGACCGACTCGTGGCCACGTTGGGGCTGGAGGACATCGTGGTGGTCGATACCACTGACGCTACGCTGGTACTGCCCAAGAGCCGCGCGCAGGACGTCCGCATGGTGGTCGATGCGCTCCGGGCGATCGGAGCACCGGAAGTCTCGAAGCCTAAGGTCAGCATGCGTCCGTGGGGTTCGTGGGTGTGCCTGCTATCGGGCACTGGCTACCAGATCAAGCTCCTCGAGATCAAGCCGGGCTCCAAGCCCAGTCTGCAACGCCACAACCACCGAAGTGAACACTGGATCGTAGTCGCCGGAACGGCCGTGGTCACGCGAGGCACCGACGTTATCGATGTTCTTCTCAACGAGAGCATCTTCATTCCTATGGGAGCGATCCACCGCATTGAGAACTGCGGCAAGGTGATGCTTCAGGTAATCGAAGTGCAGGTCGGAGAGTACCTCGGCGAGGATGATATCGTGCGCATTGAAGATGACTGGAATCGCGACAGCCAGTAAGAAGAGAGGGACAGGCATGGGTTCTTGGACTGACAAGCGAGTGTGCGTCACCGGTGGTTCAGGGTTTCTCGGCACGCATGTTGTCGAGGAGCTTAAGCGCCAGGGCGCCGAGCACATCTTCGTTCCGCACTCCGCCGACTACGACCTCACCACTCACGAGGCCGTCGTTCGTATGCTCGAGGACGCCCGACCTGATGTGATCATCCACCTCGCGGCGGTCGTGGGCGGCATCGGCGCCAACCGAGCCAACCCCGGCAAGTACTTCTACGAGAACGCCATCATGGGGATTCACCTCATCGAAGAGGCGCGCCTGGCAGGCGTGGGCAAGTTCGTCGCGGTGGGCACCATCTGCGCCTACCCGAAGTTCGCGCCCGTTCCCTTCCGAGAGGAAGACCTCTGGAACGGGTATCCCGAGGAGACCAACGCGCCGTACGGACTGGCCAAGAAGATGATGCTCGTCCAGTGTCAGGCGTATCGCCAGCAGTACGATTTCAATGGCATCTTCCTGCTGCCGGTCAACCTCTACGGCCCGCGCGACAACTTCAACCTCGAGAGCAGTCATGTGGTCCCGGCGATGATCCGCAAGATGATCGCTGCCCGTGACCTCGGCGAGACGGTGGTGCTGTGGGGCGACGGGTCGCCCACGCGCGAGTTCCTCTACGTTGAGGACTGCGCGCGTGCCATCGTGCTGGCGGCCGAACGCTACGACGGAGCCGAGCCGGTCAACCTGGGTGCGGGCTGGGAGATCTCGATCAAGGACCTTGCCGAGATCATCGCCAAGCATGTCGGCTACACCGGCGAGATAGTCTGGGACACCACCAAGCCCAACGGCCAACCGCGCCGCAAACTCGATGTGACCCGCGCCAAGGAGTACTTCGGGTTCGAGGCGGTCATGGACTTCGAGGAAGGCGTCGGGCGTACGGTCAAGTGGTGGGAAGCACACCGCGAAGGTTACGACGAACGGCGTTCTCTATAGACCGCACCGATCCCCGAGGAGATTCGATGAAGGTAGTGATTCTTGCCGGCGGGCTCGGCACACGCATATCCGAGGAGACCGCGACGCGCCCGAAGCCGATGGCCGAGATCGGCGACAAGCCCATTCTGTGGCACATCATGAAGGGGTACAGCCACTACGGCTTCAACGACTTCGTGATCTGCACTGGCTACAAGGGCTACCAGATCAAGGAGTACTTCCACAACTACTGGCTGCACAACTGCGACGTCACGTTCGACATGCAGACGCATGAGACCGAAGTGCATCAAGACGCCAACGAGCCGTGGCGTGTGACCGTGGTCGACACCGGAGCCGACACCCTCACCGGAGGTCGCGTGAAGCGCATCGCTCCTTATGTGGGCGACGAGACGTTCATGCTCACGTATGGCGACGGCGTGGGCAACGTCGACATCCCCGCGCTGGTGGAGTTCCATCGAGCCTCCGGCCGCGAAGCCACGCTGACGGCTATGCTTCCCGCCGGCAGATTCGGCGCACTCGAACTCGGCTCTGACAACTGCGTCGAGTGCTTCCACGAGAAGCCCTTGGGCGATGGCGACTGGATCAACGGCGGGTTCTTTGTCATGGAGCCGTCCGTCTTCGACCGCATCGACGGCGACAGCACCATCCTCGAGCGCGAGCCGCTCGAGTCGCTGGCCAACGATGGCCAGCTTGGCGCCTTCAAGCACACAGGGTTCTGGCAGCCGATGGACACGCTGCGCGACAAGCGTCATCTCGAGGAGCTTTGGGACGCCGGCAAGGCACCTTGGAAGGTCTGGTGACCGACGTGACGAACGGTCCGCTGTTCAGTTGCGCCTACGGGGGTCACGGGCTACTCGCTTGAGCGGCGGGACATCGCCTGCACGAGAACGGCCCGCTCGGGACTTCACCGCGGAGTGTCTCGTCGACTTTGCCGCTTCAGCGCGTGACGCCCGCGTTGCGCGGCGGCTCGTCCATGCAGCGCGTCCTCTTGCGGTAGAATCGCATTCAACCCTCCTTCCCATCTGAGGGTATGCCCCGGGTGTCAGGGTGTACCTCGGCGAAGACGATATCGCGCGCATCGAGCATTACTGGGATTGCGCCAGTTGGCACGACGAAAGGGAATACGATGAGCTCATGCACCGCGGAGTGCCAAGTAGGCGCGCGCTGCCCAAGGGCGACCGGCCTGTGACTACCGAGTCGATGAGGAAGCGACACATCACGGAACTCGTCCCCGAGGGAGTGGTTGTCGCTGTCGTTTACCTGTGTGCGCAGGGTCTCATGTTCCTGAACAAGGGCATCTTCTGGGACGATTGGGTATGGTACCGGCAGCCATGGGCTGTGCTCACCGATATGTCGCGGCAGCTTGGCTCCCTGTGGCCAGGCTGGACGCTCGCGGCACCTTACCAGTCAGAGCTCTCGATATGGGTTGCGCGAATCATCGCGGCGGCGTGCTATCTGCTTGCCTCGTTGTGGTTCCTCGGCATTCTGCGCCGGCTGGGGGTCGATCGTCGGACGAGGCTCGTCATGGCTCTGTTCTTCGCAGTGTTTCCCGTCAATGGCGCGCGGATCCCGATTGCGACAGCGGCCTATGGCGTTTCACTGGCTCTCTTCGTCGGGGGCACTCGTCTGGTCGTTGCCTCGATGGAACGCTCCTCTCCGTGGCTTCGCGCTGCTGCTGCAATCGCACTGCTTCTATCGCTGCGCACCTCCTCCTTCGGTGTTCTATTTCCTGTGGTGTGGGGATATGTGATCTGGTTCGAGGGACTTCTTCGCAGTCCGCGCAAGTGGCCGGCGTTGGCACTACGTCATGCCGAGTTGCTGCTCGTTCCGCTGGCCTACGTGGTCTTGAGAGCATTCGTGTTGATTCCGAGCGGGGTATACGACGAATACAACACGATCAACTTCGCCAAGGTGATCGTAGGAATCGAGAAAGTGCCACAGGCTCTCCAGCTCTCGCTTGGGGCGCCGTCCATGCTGGGAATCGGTCGGATGGCTGGTGCAGGTGCGCTTGCCGCTGCACTCGTAGTGTTCGCACTCGTGTTCTTCAGCCGAGGCCATGACGACGCGGGCATGTCTCGGAGGGAAGCAGCATGGGCGACCGCAGCTGGTCTTGCCGCGGTCGTCGTGGCGCTTCTCCCGTATCTGTTCGTAGGCAAATTGCCTGCGCTCGACGATTTTTCGAGCCGGCACCAGCTTCTTGTGCCGTTTGGCGCCGCACTCACTTTGGGCGGTGGGCTGAGATTCTTCTTCGGCCAGACAAGGAACGCCACCATAGCGATGCTCGCTGTTGCGTCGCTCCTGATCGGTGGATTCGTCGTTGCCGACATCACAAACAACGTCTCGTATCTCAGGGAGCGCTACAAAGACATCGCAATGATGGAGGAGATGCGAATCCAGCCGGAGTTCCGCTCGGCAACCACGTTCACCTTCGTCGATAGGGCGAGTGATCTCAACGCGAATCGCCGCACGCTCGTGCGTGCATACGAGTACGCCGGCATGATGGCCGAGACGTTCGGGGACCAGACGCGCTTCGGCGCTGGAGAGAGCGAGTACTCACGTACTGGAATGGCCAGGTACCGAATGCAGTTCACCACGATGTACAAGATGGGTGCCTACGTCCAACGTCCGGTGCAGTATCACGTGGATGTTGTTTCCGGGCCACTGGGGCTTGAGCGGTCGTCTACTGTTCTACGACTCCTTGCAGTCGACCTGTTCAAGCCGGCTGAGCTTCGGGCGGCAACGAAGGGGGCGATTCTGCTTCAGAGTCACCCAGCTGGCTCGAACAACTAGGTCCGCATCGGCGACAAGAAGAATGAGGCAAGGGTTCCAGGCCGTTAGGGCGAAGCGCGGGCCTGGCAGGGGCGGGCAAGCCCTCTTTGCGTCGCGGTCGCCGTGTGATTACGCTGGCGGCCGAACGCTGCGACTTCGCCGAGCCGGTCAGCCTGGGTGCGGGCTGGGAGATACCGCCCGGTGACCTCGTCGAGCTGATTGCGAAGCAGGTGAGCTATCATGGTTGGATCGTCTGGGACACCGCCAAGCCCAACGGCCAACCGCGCCGCAAACTCGATGTGACCCGCGCCAAGGAGTACTTCGGGTTCGAGGCGGTCATGGACTTCGAGGAAGGCGTCGGGCGTACGGTCAAGTGGTGGGAAGCGCACCGCGAAGGTTACGACGAACGGCGTTCTCTAGAGACCGCACCGATCCCCAAGGAGATTCGATGAAGGTAGTGATTCTTGCCGGCGGGCTCGGCACACGCATATCCGAGGAGACCGCGACGCGCCCGAAGCCGATGGCCGAGATCGGCGACAAGCCCATTCTGTGGCACATCATGAAGGGGTACAGCCACTACGGCTTCAACGACTTCGTGATCTGCACTGGCTACAAGGGCTACCAGATCAAGGAGTACTTCCACAATTACTGGCTGCACAACTGCGACGTCACGTTCGACATGCAGACGCATGAGACCGAAGTGCATCAAGACGCCAACGAGCCGTGGCGTGTGACCGTGGTCGACACCGGCGCCGACACCCTCACCGGAGGTCGTGTGAAGCGCATCGCTCCTTATGTGGGCGACGAGACGTTCATGCTCACGTATGGCGACGGCGTGGGCAACGTCGACATCCCCGCGCTGGTGGAGTTCCATCGAGCCTCCGGTCGCGAAGCCACGCTGACGGCTATGCTTCCCGCCGGCAGATTCGGCGCACTCGAACTCGGCTCTGACGACTGCGTCGAGTGCTTCCACGAGAAGCCTCTGGGCGATGGCGACTGGATCAACGGCGGGTTCTTTGTCATAGAGCCGTCCGTCTTCGACCGCATCGACGGCGACAGCACCATCCTCGAGCGCGAGCCGCTCGAGTCGCTGGCCAACGATGGCCAGCTTGGCGCCTTCAAGCACACAGGGTTCTGGCAGCCGATGGATACCCTGCGCGACAAGCGTCATCTCGAGGAGCTTTGGGACGCCGACAAGGCACCTTGGAAGGTCTGGTGACCGACGTGACGAACGGTCCGCTGTTCAGTGGCGTCTTTGAAGGCCGGCGCGTCCTCGTCACAGGGCACACCGGTTTCAAGGGCGCGTGGCTGACGTTCTGGCTGCTATCGCTGGGCGCGAAGGTCACCGGCTACTCGCTTGAGCCGCCGACCGACCCGAGCCTCTTCGACAAGCTCGGCCTCGCCGACAGGATCGACCACCACATCGGCGACGTGCGCGACCTGACGCACCTGCGCGAGGTCATGGCCGCTGCGCAGCCCGAGATCGTGCTGCATCTCGCGGCCCAGGCGCTCGTACGGCTGTCCTACGACGAGCCGGTCGAGACGTTCGAGACCAACGTGATGGGCAGCGTCAACGTGCTCGAGGCGGCTCGGCACACGCCGAGCGTCCGGGCGATCGTCAACGTCACGAGCGACAAGTGCTACGAGAATCGCGAGTGGGAGTTCGCATACCGCGAGAACGATGCGATGGGCGGCTACGACCCGTACTCGGCGAGCAAGGGCGCGGCGGAGATCATCACCGCGGCCTACCGCCAGTCGTTCTTCGCCGACCCGGCAGGTCCGGTCGTTGCGACCGGTCGCGCCGGCAACGTGATCGGCGGCGGGGACTGGGCGCTCGACCGCATCGTGCCTGACTGCGTCCGCGCGCTGTCCGCAGGCGAGCCTATCGGCGTGCGCAACCCCGACGCCGTACGGCCGTGGCAGCACGTGCTCGAGCCCGTGAGCGCCTACCTGTGGCTCGCGAGCCGTATGTTCGTCGACGGCCATGCCGTGGAGGGCAGCTGGAACTTCGGCCCGCTGTCCGGCGGCAACCTGAACGTGGCCGAGGTCGTGGACCGCGTGATTGCGGAGTGGGGGAGCGGCGAGTGGGTCGGTCCCAAGCCCGGCACCGCTGCCGTGCACGAAGCCCACTTCCTCAAGCTCGACTGCGCTAAAGCCGCCGACGTGCTCGACTGGCACCCGGCATGGACCGCCGCCGACGCGCTGCGGCAGACCACATCGTGGTATCGCCGCCTGCACGAAGGCGAGTCCGCTCAAGATCTCACGGCGGAGTGCCTCGCCGCCTATACCGCTTCAGCGCGTGATGCCCGCGTCGCGTGGAGCGGCTGAGTGGATTTGTAGTAGGTAGCGCGGATTGCGGGAGCGTGAAACAGCCAGGTTGAGTACTGCGCAACCGGTTTGGCAAGCTAGACCGACCGGGGCTCGACCAATTGGATCGGATTGACCTTCCGTTTCCATTGCCCGAGCAAGATACCGTTCAGGTAGGGTACGCGCTCGATCACGATTGTGATTGCCGTACTCCCCGCGAGAGAGAGAACCGTCAGAAGCCAAGGATTCGTCATTCCGGATTTCAAGAGCGGCGTGAGGATCAAAGCGTGGATGGCGTAGATGCCCAGGCTTCTTTGACCAATCCATGCCTGTACTCGCACGAGGAATCCGCTACGTCCGATGTAGACGCTCATTAGTGCGATTGCGGCGGCTGCGGCAGATACATAGGGAACGAGCATTCTGATGACAAACACGCCCCTGAAGCCGGCGGTGTGCATTGCCTTGGTCAGGGCAAGCAACGGCTGCTCTCCGCCCATATGGAACGGATGGCGTAGGTAGAAGAGCGGGACGAATACAGCTACCGCGATGTGGGCCACCGTGGAGCGATTGTTGAGTATGAGAGGCTTCACGGAACTGGTGAGGTACCCCAGTGCCACATACGGTAGCAGGTATAGGACATTGCTGAAGTTCAGTATGCTCGGAATCTTGAACAGAAGGCCCGTTGAACACGCCATCGCGACCAGCGCTGAGGCCCCGATTGCCCTCTTCGGCCAAGGTGTACGTTCCAGGAGCGCGATGATCATCGCGGCAACAAACAGCGTGTAGAGATACCACAAGCCGGCAAGGCCCATAACGGCAGCTTCGAGCGTTGCCGGTAACAGACTTACGGTCGCGGGTGTGATTCCTGCATTGAGGAAGAACGTGATTACGAGCCAGGCGAAGAACGGGATGAGGAGGCCGCGGGCTCGCTTGAAGAGTTGTACGGCGAGCGGGGTGGTTCTGGGCGGCCACATCACGAGTCCGCTCACGAAGGCGAAGAGCGGCATGTGCACCGAATAGATGAGGCTAAGAGGCAGGCCATGCGCCGTTGCATTGGGTATTGCAAGTCCAGCCCCAAGAACGACGAGTCCTGGACCCCCAGTGACCACATTGGCGCCAAACGGAATGGCATGGCCTGCGACCACGAGTATGATTGCGAGTCCTTTGAGCGCATCTATGGACTTGTCACGCGGCATATGACCTCCATGGCAGAAGCGGTTTCGAGGCATGCGACAACAGCCGAGCCGACCGAGTGCGCTGAAGGGATTCTCCGATGCGGGGACGACTCGCAGACTATAGCAGCATCGATGGTGAAGTACGGCGGAGATACATCGATACGCAACAGGATCTGCTACCGCACTGAAGTCCTTGCGCCAGGCACGCGCACGTACAAGTGAAGAGCCGACTTTCACACGGTTGAGGTAGAATCGCATCCACCCGTTCTCCCACGAAAGGAACCGCCCCGGTGGCACGCAACGAACGCTCCGAGCAGCTGCGCAGTGAGATCCTGGCCAAGGTCCGCGAGTACTACGACGCCGAGTTCGGCGAGAAGGCTCCCTTCGAGCCCGGTACCTCGCGCGTCTCCTACGGTGGCCGTGTCTTCGACGAGCGCGAGATCGTCAACCTCGTCGACTCGTCCTTGGACTTCTGGCTCACCTACGGGCGCTTCTCAAAGCAGTTCGAGGAGGGTCTGGCTGCCTACATCGGCGTGCGCAACGCCTACCTCGTGAACTCCGGTTCGAGCGCCAACTTGCTCGCGTTTGCGGCCCTGACGAGCGAGAAGCTCGGAAAGCGACGCATCGTGCGCGGCGACGAGGTCATCACCGTGGCGGCCGGCTTTCCCACGACCATCTCGCCGATCGTGCAGTTCGGTGCCATCCCGGTCTTCGTCGACGTGGTGATGGGCACCTACGACATCGACGTGGCGCAGCTCGACGCCGCGCTTTCCCCGCGCACTAAGGCGGTCATGCTCGCGCACACGCTGGGTAACCCCTTCGACATCGACGCCGTCAGGGCGTTTTGCGATGCCAACAACCTGTGGCTCATCGAAGACAACTGCGACGCGCTCGGCGGCACGTACAAGGGCCGCATGACCGGCGCATTCGGTGACATCGGCACGTCGAGCTTCTACCCGCCGCACCACATGACGATGGGCGAGGGCGGCGCGGTCTACACCGACAACGACGAGCTGGCCGCCATTCTGCTCTCCATGCGCGACTGGGGTCGCGACTGCTCGTGCCCGTCGGGCAAGGACAACGCCTGTGGCAAGCGCTTCGACCAGCAGTTCGGCACCCTGCCCTTCGGCTACGACCACAAGTACGTCTACTCCGAGTTCGGCTACAACTTCAAGGTCTCCGACATGCAGGCGGCCATCGGCGTGGCACAGCTCGACAAGCTTCCCGAGTTCAGTGCGGCGCGCCGCTACAACTACGCGCGTCTGCGCGAGCTGCTGGTGCCGCTCGAGGACGTCCTGATCATGCCCGAGGCCACGCCCGGTTCCGACCCGTCGTGGTTCGGCTTCCTCATGACCGTGCGCGAAGGCGCGCCGGTCAGGCGTGACGCGCTCGTGGCCGCGCTCGAGGATGCCAAGGTGCAGACCCGCATGCTCTTCGCCGGCAACATGGTTCGCCAGCCGGTGTTCGACGGCATGCGCGAGAGCGGCGAGGGCTACCGCATCGTCGGGGAGCTCACCAACACCGACCGCATCATGAACGACGCGTTCTGGATCGGTGTCTATCCCGGCATGACCGAGGAGATGCTCGTATACATGGCCGACGTGCTGCTAGCAGCGTGTGGTAGGTAACCATGAAGGCCAGCGACTACATAGCGGAGTTCCTCTCCGCGCAGGGCGTCCGCACGGTCTACGAAATGACCGGCGGCATGATCACGTTCCTTCTGGATTCGCTCCATCATCAGGGAGACATCGCCATCATCAGCATGCATCACGAGCAGGGAGCGGCATTCGCTGCCGAGGCGGGTGCACGCATGACGGGCGTTCCCGGCGTCGCGCTGGCCACGAGCGGACCTGGAGCGACCAACCTCATCACGGGGATTGGTAGCTGCTTCTTCGACTCGGTGCCTGCAGTCTTCATCACTGGCCAGGTGAACACTCACGAACAGCGCGGAGACAGCGGAGTGCGGCAGTCCGGGTTCCAAGAGACCGACATCGTCGCCATCGCGGCGCCTATCACCAAGGCAGCGCGGCGAGTCTCCTCCGCCGTCGACCTGCCCGACATGCTCACCGAGGCGTTCCGCTTGGCGCTGTCGGGCCGGATGGGCCCGGTGCTGCTCGACATCGCGATGGACGTTCAGCGCGCCGACGTCACCGCGCCTGCGCCTTCACTCGTACTCGCGGACGCACCGGTCGAGGCTTCTCCGGACCTGGTCGCAAGCGTGCTCGAGGCTGTGTCAGCGGCCGAGCGCCCGCTCATCATCGCCGGCGGCGGAGTGCGCAGCGCCAGGGCAAGTGAGAAGCTGCAGCAGCTCGCTGCTTCGTGGGGCGTTCCTGTGGCCTCCTCACTCCTCGGTATTGATGCGGTTTCGGCCGAGGACCCGCTGCGCGTGGGGATGATCGGCACGTACGGCAACCGCTGGGCCAACGAGACGATGGGCCGAGCCGACCTGCTGCTTGTCATCGGCAGCAGGCTCGACAACCGACAGACTGGCGCGAAGGTCGAGCAGTTCGCCGAGGGAAAGACCATCATCCGCGTCGATATCGATCCCAATGAGATCGACTGGCGTGTTACGCCGCACATTGCGGTTGCAGCTGACGCCGGGATGTTCCTGTCGCAACTCCTAGCGTCAGAATCGCCGGGCTGTGATTGGGCGCAGTGGCGCGACGAGGTCGGCGCGTTCAGGAGCGCCTCTCCCGATGACGCCGAGCTCGCCGACGTGCCCGGCATCAACGTCGCGACATTCATGCAGGAGCTCTCTGCGGCGTCCGCAGGTGTCTCGGCGTTCGTCACCGATGTGGGGCAGAACCAGATGTGGTCCGCGCAGTCGCTGCGACTCGGCGCGGGGCAGAGGTTCCTGACATCGGCGGGTATGGGCGCGATGGGTTTTGCGCTACCGGCGGCGATTGGCGCTGCCGTCTCGACGCCCGGCAGTCCGGTGGTCTCCATCGCCGGCGACGGCGGGGCGCAGGTGAACATCCAAGAGCTCGAGACGGTTGCCCGTCTGGGCCTGCCACTGAAGCTGGTCGTGCTCGACAACGGTTGTCTGGGCATGGTGCGCCAGTTCCAAGACGAGCTGTTCGACTCCTGCTATCAGTCGACCGTGTGGGGCTACGGCGCACCGGATTTTGTGGCTGTCGCGAGTGCGTACGGACTGCCTGCTCGTGAGGTGCACGCGCCCGACGATGTCGCGGCGGCGGTGGCTTGGCTGATGGAAGACCCCTCATCTCCCGCGTTGTTGCACGTCACGCTGACTCAGAACACCAGGGTCAGGCCGAAGGTGGCTTTTGGCAGCTCGATCTTCGTCATGGAACCGGCGCCACTCGGTGATTCGCCACATGAGTGAGCGGAGCAGCATAGGTATTCTCGGCGCGACCGGGCATGTGGGAAAGGTGTTGGCGGCGGGACTGTGTGCCGACCACGATGTGACGCTCTACGCTCGCAGGCCCGAGGTTGCGTCGGCTTTCGCCGAGGCCCGGGGCATCCGAGTCGCGGTCGCGCCACTGGATTCGCTGGGCGAGGCGCGCCACCAGGCGCTGGTCAACTGCATCGGTATCGGCGACCCCGCATCGGTCAGCGCCAACCCTGCGCTCGTCTATGAGGTCACATGCCGGGCGGATGGGCTCTTGCTCGGCTATGCCGACGCGAATCCCGAATGCCGACTGGTCAGTTTCAGCAGCGGTGCGGCCTACTGTTCCGAGTTCGTGGTGCCGGCCCATGACCAGACCGCCGTCTCGCTGGAAGCAGGCGCGCTGCGCCCGGACCAGCACTACGGGCTAGCGAAGTTGGCGTCGGAGGGGCGTCACAGGGCCCTGCCCGATGTGGCGATTATCGATCTTCGACTCTTCAGCCTTTTCAGTCGCGACATCGATCCCTCGGCCGGTTTCCTCATGAACGAGGTCCTGCGTTGCATGGTAGGCGGGACCACTCTTGTGACCGGACCTGCCGACCATATTCGTGACTACGTTGCGCCCGCAGACCTGTGCTCTCTGGTCCAAGTTTGCATCGAGGGTGAGCCCGTCAACGAGGCGGTCGACGTATACAGCGCGGCGCCGGTCGGGAAGTTCGAGATGCTCGATGCGTTTCGGGAGAGGTTCAACCTCGCGTACACTGTCGATGATGCTCGCGCACATTCCGGTGCCACCGGCTCCAAGTTGGCCTACTTCTCTGCGAGCCGCAAAGCGGGTGCGCTAGGGTACACGCCGACCAGAACGTCGCTTGAAACGCTCATCGAAGAGTCCGAGGCTCTGCTCAATATCACGAGGTGAACTGTGTCCGCCGATAGTCGAAGAATGATTTCCATCGTTGCGCCTGCCTACAATGAGGAAGACAACATCGCCGAGCTCGCACGACGGTTGCGCGAAGTATTCTCGGCGAATCCCGAGTACGATTTCGAGGTAATCATCGTCGAGAACGGTTCGTGGGACGCGACGTGGGAACGACTGCAGGTCGAGTGTGCGGCCGATCCTCGCTTCAAGGCGGTGCAACTCTCACGCAACTTCGGTGCCGACGGCGGTATCACCGCTGGCCTGTCGTGCGCGACCGGTGACGCGGCCGTGCTCATGGTGGCCGACCTGCAGGATCCGCCTGAGATGATCGCTCCCTTCATCAAGAAGTGGGAAGAGGGTTATGAGAACGTCTACGGGGTGGTCACGCGTCGTGTAGGGTCGAGCGTGCTTCGACGCATGAACTCGCAGATATTCTACTGGCTCATCAACAAGCTCACCGGAGGCTCGTTTCCTCGTAACGCGAGCGACTTCAGGCTCGTGGACCGTAGAGTGTATGAAGCGGTCAACCGGATGCCTGAGCGCAACAGATTCCTCCGGGGCATGTTCTTCTGGTCGGGCTTCCGGTCGATCGGCCTTGAGCACGAGCGCCCCGCTCGCTTCGCCGGCGAGTCCAAGGCCACGACGGCGCAGGTCGTCGGCCTTGCCATTCGAGGCATACTGTCCTATTCCTATGTGCCGCTCAGACTCATCACCTACATGGGTATGGGTGTTTCGGTATTTGCATTCGCGTTCCTGGTGTACATCGTGATCAGAGCCGAGTTCTTCGGCGTGCCCTTCGCCGGCTACGGCACCATCATGGGAGTCATGCTCCTCATGTTCGGTTTCCTGTTCACGATGCTTGGTGTGGTCGCCGAATACGTTGGGCTCATCTACGACGAGGTCAAAGGGCGGCCGAACTTCGTCGTCAGAGAGAGGATCGGGTTGTGAGCCAAAGAGCCGAGAAGCTGCGTGGCGTCTACAGCGCGCATGGTGAGAAGCTGCGCTTCCTGATTGTGGGAGTGTGGAACACCGTGTTCAGCGTGCTGCTGTTCAACGCGCTTCTGCTCGTGGTTGGCCACGATCACTATCTGGTCGTCTTCTGGGTGGTGTGGGTCTTCGCCGTGGTCCAGAGTACAGCGACGATGAAGTACTTCGCATTTCGCAGCCAGGGCGATTTCTGGCATCAGGCCGGGCGCGCCTACTTCATATACCTTCCAGCGCAGGGACTGAGTACGTTCCTGCTGTGGCTGGCGGTGACGGTGATGCAGATATCGCCGCCGTTGGCGCAGCTGGTCACGATTCTCGTGAGCACCATCTTCAGCTACTTCGGCCATAAGTACTTCACGTTCCGTGTTCCGGTGGATATTGGCGATGTGGTCGACGAAGCCCTGCTCGAGGGCGATGAGCTAGTTGAGTAGGAATCTAGGAAAGGCGTTCGTTTGGCGCAATAGCTTCTTGATGTATCCGATCGTGGTCGCACTGGCCGTAGTCATCGAGTTCGTCGTATTCAAACTGTCGCAGGCCAATCTCGGCCATCCGTTTGTGTACGCGGGTGATGCCGCCTTCAGCGGGGCCGTTGTGAAGGGGATGATCGAAAACGGTCGCCTCTGGGTCAATACGTCGCTTGGCGCACCGGGAGCGATGAATCTTCTCGACTACCCCAGCGCGGATTTCCTCCACTATGCCTTGATGAGGATTATCTCGTTGCTTCATGGCAACTGGGCGTTTGCAATCAATGTCTACTATATCCTCGGATATCCGGCGGCGGCCTTGACGGCGGCGTGGGCCATGCGGAGATTCGGTCTGTCGTCACCAAGCAGTGTGGCCATGGGACTTCTCTATGCGTTCATGCCGTATCACGTCTTTAGGAACGAAGGACACCTCTTCTTGAGTGCGTACTACCTCGTTCCGCTGCTGGCGGTTCTTGCTGTGGAATTGGCGGGCAATCGTCCTGCCCTTGTGGACACGGATGGGCCGCGACCCAAGCTGCGCGGCATTCGTGCGCGACAGACATGGTTGCCCCTCATGGTCTGTCTGCTCGTGGGAAGCTCCGGAATCTACTACGTGTTCTTTGGCGCGTTTTTCTTGACGGTTGGCGGCATCGTCGGTTGGTGGCAGCGTTCGGATCGCACGCGCCTCTACGCGGCCAGCATTCTTATTGCGACCATGCTGTTTTCGTCTGTCCTTAGTCTCGCGCCGTTCATATGGTTTCGTCATGTGGCTGGGGTCAACCTCACAGTCGGTGCGCGCAGCGCGGTTGAGGCCGAGATCTTCTCACTCAAGATCACCCACATCTTGCTGCCTACTATCAACCACCGGGTCCCATTCCTCGCAAGCATCCGCGAGAGCTACCTAGCTAGCACGGCGGCGGTATTCGGTACCTCGATGATTGGTGAGACCAGTTTCGTGGCCTTGGGCGTATTTGGGTCGCTCGGATTTCTGCTGATGATCTGGCTGCTGGTCTTCGGGACGCGCAAGCCCTGTCCGCCCGAAGGGGAGACTATCGCTATGACCCTTTCGAGACTTAACGGCGCGGGGCTGTTGCTCGCGACGTGGGGCGGTTTCGGCGGACTCCTTGCCCTTGGATTCCCTCAGATTAGGGCCTACAACCGCATCATCGTATTTCTTGCGCTGTTTGCCTTCTTCGGCGTTGGCTGGGTTCTGGACCGAATCTCGAACAAGGTACGACCCGCGTGGCGGGCGACGGTACTGTGCGGCCTGCTGATCGTCGTGACAACCGTGGCTCTGTATGACCAGATTCCGACCATGGGGATTGACTACAAGGCGGAGTCAGTGAGTTGGCACGCGTCCGAGTCGTTCGTCCGCCAGGTTGAGAAGAGGCTTCCCCCCGGGGCGATGGTCCTTCAGCTACCCTATGTTCCTTTTCCCGAGAATCCTCCCGTAGAAGGCATGACCGACTACGACCATTTCAAACCCTATCTGATGTCGACGAAGATACATTGGAGCTACGGAGCCGTGAGGGGACGCGAAGACGCTGAGTGGCTGGCGCGTGTCTCGGCGCTTCCCGCAGCGCAACTGGTGACGGCTGCTGGCGACAAGGGATTCGTGGGTGTGTGGATCGATCGCTTCGGCTACGCAGACCGTGGGACGGCGATCATCGCGGCGCTTACGGACGCGGCGGGAGCAAAGCCCAAACTATCGGCAGATGAGCGGTATGCGTTCATTCCACTTGCGCGGTAACCTCCAGGGCAGTCAATCTGAATCGAGCGCTAGCTGGCTCGCGCACCCTCTCGGCAACCACTGGTATGCTGCGTATTCAGAATCAACGGCTCGGACGGATTGGATTCCACGATGACCAAGCGTGTACTCATCACCGGTATCACCGGTCAGGACGGCTCCTATCTCGCCGAGCTGTTGCTCGACAAGGGCTACGAGGTCTTCGGCCTCGTGCGCCGTGCCTCCACCCCGTCCACCGAGCGCATCGAGCACATTCTCGACCGCATCACGCTCTTGGTGGGGGAGATGACCGACCAGACGTCGCTCATCGAGGCGATGGAAGCGTCGCAGGCCGATGAGGTCTACAACCTCGCTGCTCAGAGCTTCGTGGGTGACTCGTGGACCATTCCGGTCTCGACCGGAGACGTCGACGGGCTTGGCGTGACGCGCCTGCTCGAGGCGATCCGCCGCGTGAAGCCGGAGGCGCGCTTCTACCAGGCCGCGACCTCCGAGATGTATGGCAAGGTCCACGAGATTCCGCAGTCCGAGACCACGCCGTTCCACCCGCGCTCGCCGTACGGCGTGGGCAAGGTGTACGGCTACTATATCACGCTGAACTACCGCGAGTCCTACGGCCTGTTCGCGGCCAACGGCATCCTGTTCAACCACGAGTCTCCCCGCCGCGGTCTCGAATTCGTGACGCGCAAGATCACCAATCAGGTCTCGCGCATCAAGCTGGGCATGGCCACAGAGCTGCGTCTCGGTAACCTCGACTCCAAGCGCGACTGGGGCTTTGCGGGCGACTACGTCGAAGGCATGTGGCGCATCCTGCAGGCCGACGCACCCGATGACTACGTGCTGGCCACCGGCGAGACGCATACGGTGCGCGAGTTTTGCGAGATCGCGTTCGGGCACGTGGGGCTGGACTACAACGACCACGTGGTCATCGACCAGCGCTTCGTCCGACCCGCCGAGGTCGAACTGCTCCTCGGCGATCCGACGAAGGCCAAGACGCATCTGGGCTGGGAGCCGAAGGTCAGCTTCCGCGGGCTCGTCGAGATGATGGTCGACGCCGACATGGAGCGTCTGTCCCGCTGATCTGCCCACTTCTGACGCGAGCCAGCGCACCTGACTACTTCACCATCACAGGGTTCAGCACCATTCAGCACTGAGGAGATCATCTGATGGACGCAGGCAAAGGCTACGCGAATCTGTTTTCGTGCGCCGACAAGGTCGTCGTTGTCAGCGGAAGTGGCGGGCTGATCGGGCGCGAGGTGTGTCAGGGTCTACGAGCTGCGGGTGCTGATGTGTGGGAGGCGGATATCATGGCCGTCGCAGGCGATGAGCGCGCCGTGCGGATGGACATGTGCGCGGAGTCTTCGGTCTTAGACGGGCTCGATCTGGTTCTTTCCAAGACCGGTCGGATCGACTCGGTCGTCAACTGCGCCTACCCGCGAACCGCCGACTGGGGAGATGCCATAGAGGTCGTCAAAGCCGAGTCGTGGGCAGAGAATCTCACCATGCAGCTGGGCGGCGCCTTCACGCTGGCCCGAGGTGCCGCGGAGCGCATGAAGGAGCACGGCGGATCGGTCATCAGTCTGTCATCCATCTACGGCATAGTTGGCCCAAGCTGGGAAGTCTACGACGGCACTGAGATGACGATGCCGAGTGCGTACTCGGCCGTCAAGGGCGGCGTTCTGGCGATGAACCGGCTGCTGGCCACGCACTACGCGAAGTGGAACATCCGCTTCAACGCCGTGTCGCCGGGCGGGGTCGAAGCCGGCCAGCCCGAGCGCTTCATCGCTCAATACGAGGCACTCACGCCGCTCGGTCGGATGGCCAAGCCCTCTGACCTTGTCGGCCCTGTGGTGTTCCTGACGTCTGATGCGTCGGAGTACATGACGGGTCAGAACCTCGTCGTCGACGGCGGGTGGACGGCTCGATGATCCAAGCCGTTCCCACGCGGGTCCTGGTTGCCGGCAGCGGATCGATTGCTGTGCGGCATGTGAGGAACCTGCTTGCGCTCGGCGTCGCCGAGGTGGTAGTCGTAACCGCTCGGGACCTCTCGGCCGATGACGCATTTTCGAGTCCGCGTATCCGCGTCGTCGACTCGATTCCAGCCGACTGCCCACCGGTCGCCCTTGTTGCGACCGATACCTCCAGACACGTCGCGGTCGCTCGCGAACTGGTCGCTGCCGGCGCCCACGTTCTTGTCGAGAAGCCGATTGCGACTCGAGACCCTCACCATGCGAAGCTCCTCGCCGAGGAGGCCGCGGCATCGGGCCTCTGCGTCAGGGTGGCGTACAACATGCGCTTGCTCGGCGCCATCCGACGTATCGGTGAATCGATTGCCGCGGGGGCCATCGGTGACGTGCTCTTCGCTCGCATCGAGGCCGGGCAGTGGCTGCCGGACTGGCGCCCCGACCGCGACTACCGGCAAAGCTACAGCGCCTCGGCCAGTGAAGGAGGCGTGGGCCTCGATCTGTCCCACGAGCTCGACTACATGTGCGCGCTGTTCGGCATGCCCGCGTCGTGGAAGACGCTTCGTGCTCAGACGGGGCAGCTGCAGATCGAGAGCGAGGACGTATTCGAGGGCCTGTATTCGTACTCGAATGGCAGTCTCGTCAGCGTCCACTTGGACTATCTCGAGAAGACCCCCCGGCGGACGATGCGAGTTGTCGGTGCGAAGGGCAGTATCGAGTGCGATATGATTGGCCATCGGCTTACGACCAGTTCGGCGCAGGACGTCTCGGTCGTGCGCGATGACGAGCTGTTCGACATGTCAGATACCTATGTCAGTGAGGTCACGTCGTTTCTCGAGGAAATCGCTGGCGGGCCACGGGGTCTCCCAACGATCGAAGAGGGGCTCGACGTACTTCGTCTCCTGAATGATTCACCGGAGGTCGACCACCGTGTATGAGGGTCTGAACGTACTGTGTGTCATTCCGGCTCGCGCAGGGTCTCGTGGCATCGTAGGCAAGAACATGCGGCCGCTCGCGGGCAAGCCTTTGATCGCGTACTCGTTCCAACACGCCTTGGACTGTCCGGAGATCGATCGCACGATCGTCTCGACTGACAGCGACACTGTCGCGGCGCTAGCAGTGGAGATGGGGCTTGACGTGCCGTTCAAGCGCCCGGCTGCTCTCGCACAAGATCACGTGAGCACTATCGACGTGCTGCTCCACGTGATGGACCACGTCGAGCGTGAGGAGGGTAAGCGCTACGATATCCTCGTGCTCATGCATGCGACCGCCCCGCTGACCTCTTCTGAGGACGTCTCGGCATGCATCAAGATGCTCGCCGACTCGAACGCGGGGAGTGTCTTCTCGGTCGCCGACACGCAGCGCAATCCCTACTTCAACATGGTTGAGGTGGCGGCGGACGGAACGGTGAGCCTATGCAAAAAGGGCGCGTTCGCCACTCGCCAGGAGGCTCCTGCGGTGTTCGAGCTCAACTCCGCCGTGTATGCATGGCGTTGGGAGTCGCTAAAGGAGCACAAGGCCGTCATCCGGCCTGACAGCCGGGTGTACGTGATGCCAAAGGAACGATCGGTCGACATCGATGATGAGCTGGACCTGCAGTTCGCGGAGTCGATTCTCGCGAGCATCCCTCCTGCTAGGGGCTGAAACAGTGGGAAACGAACGCTCGACCAAGCGCGCACTGATCACCGGCGTCGCCGGCCAGGACGGAACGTACCTCTCCGAGCTGCTGCTCGCCAAGGGTTACGACATCTACGGCGTCACGGGTCCGTATCCGGGGCAGTTCCACGAGTGGGCTGGTCAGCATGAGGGGCGCGTATTCCCCGTGGACGCCGACCTCACGGACATGGAGTCGCTGCTGGCCGCCGTCGAGCTCTCTCGCCCCGACGAGGTATACAACTTCGCTGCGCAGTCTTCCGTGGGCAGCTCCTGGACGCAGGCCGTGGCGACGACCGAGGTCAACGCGGTGGGAGTGCTCCGCATCCTCGAAGCGCTGCGCGAACTCGCTCCCATGGCCCGCTTCTTCCAGGCCGCCTCTGCCGAGATGTTCGGCAACGCCGCCGAGATGCCGCAGAGCGAGACCACGCCACTGCATCCCCAGTCGCCTTATGCCGCAAGCAAGACCTACGCCTTCCACATCGTCGACAGCTACCGCGCGTCGTACGGCATGCACGTGAGCAACGGCATCATGTTCAACCACGAGTCGCCGCTTCGCGGGCTGCAGTTCGTCACGCGCAAGATCACGGACGGCGCCGTACGCTGCAAGCTCGGGCTCGCCGACGAGCTGCGCCTGGGCAACCTCGATGCCAAACGCGACTGGGGCTTTGCCGGCGACTACGTCGAGGCGATGTGGCTGATGCTCCAGCAGGAGACGCCGGACGACTACGTTGTCGCGAGCGGAGACGTGCACACGGTGCGCGAGTTCTGCGACGCCGCTTTTTCACACGTGGGACTCGACTACCAGGAGTACGTGAAGACCGTGCCCGAGTTCTTCCGACCGGTCGACGTGAACATCTTCTATGGCGACGCCACGAAGGCCCGCACCGTGTTGGGCTGGGAGCCCAAGGTCGGGTTCACCGAGCTCGTGGGGATGATGGTGGACGCGGACGTGGAGAGACTTCAGCCGGTTGGCGCGCCAGTCACCGAGCTCCTCTAGCGCGCACGGCGTAGGCACAGCGCGGGTTGAGCGGCACGAGCTATGGGAATGGTTTCCTCATCGGCAGACGAGGAAGGCCTTCTCATGAAAGCGCTCATTCTCGCAGGCGGCAAAGGCACGCGGCTTCGCCCCATCACCTTCACGCGAGCCAAGCAACTCGTCCCTGTCGCGAACAAACCGATCCTCTTCTACGCCATCGAGGCGATACGTGATGCCGGTATCACCGACATCGGCGTCATCGTGGGAGACACCGCCGACGAGGTGATGGACGCGCTCGGAGACGGGTCGCGCTGGGGCACGTCGATCACGTACCTGCCCCAGGAGGCACCGCTCGGCTTGGCGCATGCCGTCAAGATCGCCGAGAGCTTCATGGACGGCCATCCCTTCGTGATGTACCTCGGCGACAACCTCATCGCCAACGGCATCAGCGGACTGGTTGACGCGTTTCGCGCGGGAGGCTGCGACGCGCAGATTCTCCTCGCGCACGTGCCAAAGGCGAACCAGTTCGGCGTGGCCGAGCTCGGCGCCGACGGCGCGATAATCCGCCTCATCGAGAAGCCTGAGAACCCGCCCAGCGATCTGGCGCTCGTGGGCGTGTACCTCTTCGACAAGCAGATCTTCGAGGCGGTCAATTCGATCGCGCCCTCGCTGCGCGGCGAGCTTGAGATAACCGACGCGATTCAGTGGCTCATCGACCACGGCCGCACGGTTCGCCCGCACATTATCGACGGATGGTGGAAGGACACGGGCCGCCTCGACGACATGCTCGAGGCCAACCGCATCATGCTCGACGCGCTCGTGCCCGAGCAGCTCTCGGCGTGTGGCGAGGGCGCGGTGCTGGAAGGTCGCGTGGGCGTGGGGGAGGGCACGACGATCGTGAACTCGGTCGTGCGAGGTCCCGCCATCATCGGCGAGGGGTGCGAGATCCGCGACGCCTACATCGGCCCGTACACCTCGGTGGGCGACGGCTGCAAGGTGCTGCACAGCGAGGTCGAGCACTCGATCATGCTGCGCGACAGCCGGCTCGAGAACATCGGGCCGCGGCTTGCCGACTCACTGCTCGGCGTGAACGCGGTGGTGCGGCGCGTGCCCGGACTGGTGACCGCGGCGCGGGTCATGATCGGCGACAACTCCGAAGTGGACCTCGGATAGGGCGCTCGGCCGTCCTTAGAGCGCGGCGCGTGGCTGGCTCGAACCCTCGAACCCTAGGCGCGGGTGCGCCTCCGTTGACCGCCCTCTTACAGAAACGTAGAATTCTCTACGAGGTGAGAATTCATGGACAGAGAGTCCCAGATCTCGGCATACGTGTCGGACAGCACGAAGGAACGGCTCGAGCTCTTCGTGCGCGAGACCGGGGTGAAGAAGGGGCGCGTCATCGAAGACGCGCTCAACGCCCATCTCGACGCGCTCGACGAGCTGCCGGCCGACGTCATCATCCCTACGCGGATCGTCCTGACCGAAGAGTCGGGCCGGCGCTTCCTCACGCGTATCGAGGCCGTGCCTGCGCCCTCTGAGGCGCTCATCAAGCTGCTGCAGGACCATCGGTGATCGTTCGCCTGCTGCAGCCTTCCGACGAGCGCAGCGGCTTCTCGTGCGGCGACGCCGACTACGACGACTTCATCCGCAAGTACGCGGGCCAGAACGATTTCCGGCATCACGTGGGCCGAACGCTCGTGGTGGTCGACGATGAGCGCGTGGTTGGCTACGCGACGTTCACGCTGGGCGAGATGGCGGTCGACGCCCTGCCCGAGTCCACCTCCAAGGCCTTGCCGCGCTATCCGGTGCCCGTTCTGCGGCTGGCGCGCCTTGCGGTCGACGCGCGCTACCAGGGCGTCGGGCTCGGCGCGCTGCTCGTCGGCCGCGTGCTTACAGCGGCGCTTCGGCTGCGCGAGGAGTTCGGGTGCGTGGCGATCGTCGTCGACGCGCTGGTGGGCAGCCAGGGGTTCTACGAGCGTCTCGGCTTCGAGCGCGTCGACGTGGTGCTGGGTCGTCCCCGGGTAGCCGGGACGGTCCTTATGCTGCTGCCGCTCGCAGATGTCGCGGCGGCAGACGCGGAGGCTGCGAAGAGATTACGGGAATGACTCCCTTGTTGGCTTTGCCGTAGCACGGGTGCGCGCCGTCGTGAGAGAGGACCCCACCATGATCGAAGGCGTGAAGGTCAAGGAGCTCAAGGTCATCGCCGATGAGCGCGGGCTGCTCATGGAGATGATGCGGTCGACCGATCCGGAGTTCACCAAGTTCGGGCAGGTCTACCTCACGATGGTGTATCCGGGTGTGGTGAAGGCGTGGCATTACCACAAGGTGCAGACCGACCATTTTGTGTGCGTGGGTGGCATGGCCAAGGTCGTGCTGCACGATTCGCGCGAGGATTCGCCCACGAGAGGCGAGACCAACGAGTTCGTGATCGGGTGGCAGCGGCAGCGCCTCATCGTCATCCCCAACGGCGTCTACCACGGCTTCACCGCGGTGGGCACCGAGCCGGCCTACATCGTCAACACGCCCACCGAGGTCTACAACGACGCCGAACCCGACGAGTACCGCCTGCCCTTCGACGACGCGACCATCGGCTACGACTGGAGCGTGAAGAACGGATGAAGCTACTCGTGGCCGGCGGCGCGGGGTTCATCGGCAGCGCCTTCGTGCGTCGCATGCTCGAGCTTCACGAAGACTGGGAGATTGTCTGCCTCGACAGGCTCACCTACGCCGGCAACCTCGACAACCTGCTGCCGGTGGCCGGCGACCCGCGCTACAGCTTCGTGCGGGCCGACATCGGGGACCGCGCAGCGGTCGACGCTGCTATCGATGCGGCCGGAGGCGTGGACGCGGTCGTCAACTTCGCCGCCGAGACCCACGTGGACCGCTCGATCGTCGAGCCGGAGGCGTTCCTGCACACCGATATCCTCGGCACACACACCCTGCTCGAGGTGGTGCGCGAGCGCGAAATCGGCCGGATGGTGCAGGTGTCCACCGACGAGGTGTACGGCTCCATCGACTTCGGCAGCTTCTGTGAGACAGACCGGATCAACCCGTCGAGCCCGTACTCGGCGAGCAAGGCCGGCGGCGACCTGCAGGTGCTCGCGTATCACACCACCTACGACACGCCGGCGCTCATCACGCGCGGCAGCAACACCTATGGCCCGTACCAGTACCCCGAGAAGCTCATCCCGCTGTTCGTGACCAATGCGCTGGAGGGCGGCAAACTGCCGCTCTATGGCGACGGGCTCAACGTGCGCGACTGGCTCCACGTCAACGATCATGTCGACGGCGTTGCAGCTGCGCTTCTGGGCGGCGAGCCCGGCGAGGTGTACAACATCGGCGGCGGCAACGAGCGCACCAATCGAGAGATCACGACCATCATCCTCGACGAGTTGGGGCTGGAGTGGGACGATACCGTGCTGGCGGTCACCGACCGGCCCGGCCACGATCGTCGCTATTCGATCTCATGTGACAAGGCAGGCAAGAAGCTCGCGTGGCAACCACGCGTCGACTTCGCCGAAGGCCTACGCGACACGATCCGCTGGTACCGCGATAACGAATGGTGGTGGAGCAAGATCAAGCATCACACCGAGGAGTTCGCCGATTGGTGCAAGCGCTGGTACGACGACCGTGGCTAACCGCGGAAGGCGCCCGAGGAAGTCGGGCGGCTCGAGGACGCCGAATAACCAGCCACCGCGCTTCGCATACCTGATCGCCGGTGCCAGCGGCATGCTGGGCACGGCGCTACAGCGCGTGCTGACCGAGCAGGGTGCGCGCTTCGTCGCGCCGCCCGAATCCGAGTTCGACATTACCGATCAGGCCGCCGTGCACAAGCGCGTCGCCGGCTTCGCCAACTCGCTGCAAAAAGGGGAGCGCGGCGTGCTCATCAACGCCGCCGCCTACACCAACGTCGAGCGCGCCGAGGAAGAGCCCGACCTCGCGTCGCTCGTCAACGAGCGCGGCGCGGTCAACCTGGCCCGCGCGGCGCACGAGTCGGGACTCGGCTTCGTGCACGTCTCGACCGACTTCGTCTTTGACGGCCTCAAAGAGGGCGCCTACGTGGAAGACGACGTGCCCCACCCGCTTTCCGTCTACGGGCAGACCAAGCTCGACGGCGAAGACTCGGTGGCCTCCGAGAACCCCGATGCGCTCATCGTGCGCACCGCCTGGGTATTCGGGCCGGGTGGCACCAACTTCCCGGTCAAGATCCTCGAAGCGGCGCGCACGCGTCCCTCGCTTCAGGTCGTCACCGACGAGGTGGGTTCGCCCACCTACACCATCGATCTGGCCGCCGGCATCTTAAGCCTCGTCGGCGTTCACGCGCACGGCGTGTTCCATCTGGCCGGCTCCGGATCGTGTTCTCGCTTCGAGCTTGCCCAGCGCACGCTCTCGCTTGCCGGGATCGACACGCCTGTCGAGCCGGTGACCAGCGACGAGTTCCCGACCACGGTCGCGCGCCCGATGAACTCGGTGCTCGACTGCTCCCAGGCCGCCGAGCTCGGCGTGACGATGCCCGAGTGGTCCGACGCGCTCGAGCGGTTCATCGGCGAGATCGAGGCGTAGTGGTGGAGTGAAGCGGTCCCGCGCGCAACGCCCCCCTCGACCGCATTGAGGCCGTGGGGGGCGATGACCGGGAGGAGCTCGCCTAGCCTTCTAGTGAACGCTTGATTCTACCGAGCGCCGGTCGCAGTACCCCGTATGCCGCGCCCACCCCAGCGAGGTCTGCGAGCGCCGCCACGCCTTGACCGTCGACCGCCGACCAGCGAAACAGTCCATCGGACTTCGCTGCACGAGTCAGCTCGCGCAGAGGCACGCGATTCTCGGGCGCGACCGTCGAACGCGCGTGAAGGAGGTAGTTGGTGGCATGAAGTTCTGCCAGGTTGCGGTCGGCAGCGGTGAGCGGCCGTGGTAGGAGTCCCTGGTAGTACCGCATGAGGTTCAGAGCATGCTGCTCGCGGAAGATCGGATTGTGGCTGTCCTGTGCCGCATGGTGGCGGTAACGCACCAGCGGCTCTCGGATGGCTGCGACCGGACCCGCCCCAGCGATGTCGCACAAGAGCACGCGGTCGGCGATGATTTCGAACTCATCGAGCCTGAATTCGACCGCCGAGCTCGCCGAGGAGCGATACATGACCGACCCGAAGTTCAACGGTACGTTCTCGAGCAGCCTGCGCACCAGCGCGTCTTGAGTCTCGTAGTACTCGACGGCCCCGGCTGACTCCGCCCAGTCCATCGGCGCCGAGCAGTCGGTTTCGAAAGGTGCGCTCTCAGTCGCGATCCAAGCCAAGTCCGACCTCAGATCGAGGGCGTCGACCTGTCGCTCGAGCATGTGCGGGTGCATAAGGTCGTCGTCGTGGAAGATGATGTGATAGTCGGACGCGGAACCCAGCGCACGTGCCATGTCGATGTTTCGCACTGCCCCGATGTTCTCCGCGTTGCGGATGTAGCGCAGTCCGAGGTGTGCGAATCGCTCGATGACCGGCGCGTACAGTTCAGTGCTGGCGTTGTCGAGCACAACCAAGTCGAAGTCGCGGTAGGTTTGAGCCGAAATCGACTCCAAGCACTCGGCCAGATAGCCGGCTCGGTTGTAGGTTGGGACGACGACCGTCAGCTTTGGCATTGTCAGGCACGCTCCTCAAAGCAGCTGAGGAGTAGTGTCGAGAGCGTGCCAACGTAGTGAGCCTGCGTGAACCGCTCGGCGGCCTCGGATGCGAGGAACGTCCGGGCCGCGGCGAGATGGCGCGCTGCCTCGGGTGCAGTCATCTCGCGAAGGCGAGCCTCGAGCTCCGGGTAGCTGCTGAAATCGCGGAAGTCGATGAACGCGTCAGCGGGCACGATGCCCGCGATGTCCGGGGCGCCCAGATAGACGGGTATGTTTCCCGCGACGAGGCAGTCGAAGATCTTCTCGGTGACGTATCCGGGGAAAGCTGTGTTTTCGAAGCACAGCGAGAATCGGTATCCACCAAGAACCGCGACCTTGTCGTGTGGCGGAATCTCGCCGCGGTACGAGCGGTTGATGGCGGACTGAGTCGCGCGGTCGGCTCCGGATGTGGGCTTGTCCCATCCTCGGCCATACAGGTCGAAGCCCTCGGCATCGCCAAGATGCGCGATTGCCGAGAGGCGCTCGAGGTAGAGTTCGCTTCGCATCCAGGGATTCCTGCGCTGCGCGTTGACCGCCTGCAGGTTGCGATACCAGCGGCCCGTCGATTGCTTGGGATGAGCCAGATCGAAGGCTGGCTTCGGCCACCCGAACGCGCGCTTGTTACCGCTGACGATGGCGAGCAGCGAGCGCTCGTCCCACGATTTTGGCTCGGCGGGGGAGAGGTCAGGGTAGGGCCAGGCGAAGTCGTGGAACGTGGCACTCCCGGTGGCGAGCGCACGCGCACCGGGGAAAAGCACCATGTGGTCGTACCACGACGAGAACTCCTCGAGCGCCTCATAGAAGCGCCAAGCGACGATGGGGGACTCGCCGCTTACGCACACCGCGCCGCGCAGCCCGCGATCGAAGAGCAGCGCACGCGTGAACCGCGTGACCTCGTTGCTTAGTACCATGACCTCGCGCGAATCGGCGACGCCGGCGAGGTACGTGTCTGCGGTGACCATGCCGACACCCGACTGACGCAGCCGCTCCGCAAGCGCCACGATCGCGCTGGCTCCGGGATACTGGGCCATGAGCGCCGAGTCGAACGCCCGGTTCGCCATGAACGGCGGGTAGTCGATGTCGAACACGACGAGTCTGTCGGGACGGGCTTGCATTCTCTCTGGCTCCAGCCTTCGAACGGCGCTTGGTTCGGGTCCGCGATGATATAGTTGGCGTGCCGGCAATTGGACGGCGATGCGCTGTCTTGCGGGTTGCCGCTATTCTCAACTTTGGAGTTCTCTTGCACCTATTCATGCGCGGGAATGACCCGTGGGCATAGCTCGAAAGTCAATCATCGGCTTCGGTGGTCAAGTCTACATGTTGGTCATGGGTCTTGCGTCCACGATCCTTGTGGCACGCCTGCTCGGTGCCGAGGGCAAAGGCGTCTTGGCTGTTGTTGGCGCGATTCCATCGCTTGCGTTAGGTATCGCCTCGTTTGGGCTGGGTCCGGCGCTTGCCTTCATGGCCGGCAAGAACAGATATGTGGCTCGCGAATTGGTCACCGCGGCGCTCGCGTGGTCGCTGCTGTTGGGTGTGCTGGTTGGGGGACTTGTTTGGTTGGCTCGCGATGTTCTTCTGGCTTCAATCCTGAAAGGACTGACTGCTGCGGACCTTGCTCTGGTTCTCGTTTCGCTCCCCGCCTACTATCTGAATGCCTTTCTCGGCGCCCTCTTTTCAGGTCACGGGCGAGCCGTCGCGGTGGCGGCGCTCTCGGCCTTGGGTGCGACACTCAACCTGGTAGCTGTGGTTGTTGCGAGCTTGACGTTCCCGGGCGACTCCACCGCAGTGGTGCTCACGTTGAGCATTGCAGCGTGGGCGGGCGCCCTGTGCTCCTTGGCAGTCTATCGATCGGGGTTTGTGTACTCCCCGCGCCGTTTGATTCGGATTACCCGGGAAGCGATGCCCTACGCGGTCAAGTCATATGTGGGTCAGGCGTCGTCGATGTTCTTCCTGAGGGCAGATGTCTTCTTTCTCAACTACTTTGCAGGTGCAGCGGCGGTCGGCGTGTATAGCGTTGCCACGAACCTCGCGGAGAAGCTCTGGCTCTTCAGTAATCCAGTTTCGACTGCGGTATACAGCAAGATCACGGGGGCGGAGCGCCAGGATGCCGCTCGACTCACGATGCTGACATCTCGTGCGCTCTTGATTCTGAACTGTCTCGCAGGATTGGCGCTGTTCACTCTCGCCGTCTTCCTAGTACCGGTGATCTATGGAGTTCAGTTCGCTGGTGCCGTCTACTACCTTGGGCTGCTAATCCCGGGCGTCGTTGTATTTGCAGTTTCTCAGCCCTATAGCCAGTTCTTCACAGGCCAACTCGGGAGGCCAGATGTGACTTCGATCTTGTCGACGGCGATGATGGTACTCAGCGCCGTGCTGTACGTGGTGCTGATCCCAGTCATGGGTGCAGCTGGCGCGGCGCTTGGGTCGACGCTTTCGTACAGCACGTCTATGGCTGGATACGCGTGGCTGATGCCTAGGGCAGCAGGCGTGACCGTGCGCGAGATGCTTGTGCCCACTCGCGCAGACATGACGCTGTATCGATCGATCATGACTTCGGCCGTGAACCGTCTCAGGAGGAGCTAGTAGATTGGTACAGAACGGCATAGGGCTGTCAGCGGGAGTGGGTAACGGTAGCGGGCGCTCAGACCTGCTCGTGTATATCCCCACGTACAATCGCCCCAATTCGCTGCGCAGACAGCTTGCGGCATTGGCCGAACAGCGCAGCGACTGGCCTGGCACTGTTCGCATCTTGATCAGCGACAACGCATCGTCCGCGTCTTCAGATGATGAACTGCAATCACTCGCATTAGAGTACTCGGTCGAGGTTCGCAGGAATGCTGGGAATATCGGAGGTAATGCGAATATCGCCCTCGGCTTTGTATTCACACGAGTCGACGAGTATCTGTGGATACTCAGCGATAACGACACAATCGGACCGTCGGCCCTCCGATACATTGCGGAGCACGGTCTCTCTGGAGGTGCCGATGCTATCGTGTTCAGCACGAAGCTTGAGCAGCCATCCGAGTTCATCCACACGTGGGACAAGGCGTGGGAAGGCGTGGGCGAGAATGGTCTCATCTCGAATGTGATCTACCGATCGTCGGTGTTTCTGCCCCATGCGTCCGAGGCGTTCTTCTATCACAACACGAGCTTTCCCCACGTGTGCGTTCAGCTTGCGACGCTGAGGGAACGCAACACCCTGCGCTACCGGGCACTTCCGAGAAGCAGTGTGTTCGCCCCCGGTTTGCCTCACGGGGAACACCCCGGCGACTACCGCCTCTCGTTCACCGGGATGCCGCAACTATTGCCATTGCTTCCCCAGCGTCAGGCCCAGATGTTCGCGAGGACCTGGCTTCGGGATCAGGGACGCGAGTTCTTCAGGCAACGAGACTCGTTTCCAGGCGTTCATCTCAGCAGCACTGCCTCTATCAGGAGGTACGGTGGGTTCAGGGCGCGTGCCATTATGCGTATCCTCGCGATCAGGCACGCGTTGGTGGGAAGGTTCGATGCCGCCGCCGCAGCACTCGTGCGGCGCCTAGTGCCGGAGCGAATCAAGCGGAGTATTCGCTCGCATAGGTCATAGGTGCGCGAAGCTGACCGGTCACTGACGCCGTTCCGCGACGAGGCATTAGGCTCTTGAGCCAGTACGCCGCAAACTCGTGTTGGATGTGCTGCTGGGTTGCTTGCAGATGGCGTGCAGCTCGAAATCGGGGTCAACGCCGCCGAGGTCCTGAGCAGCGCTCGTGCTTCCCCAAGCGTGGCTGGCGCGGAATCAGCATCGAACCCCAAGCTCGGCGCGACGAACCCAAACGGCTTTGTCCAGCGTGCTTCAATCACAAGTATCGGTATCGAACGCGAGGTGGGCGAGATGACCTCCTGCAGTATCGACCCCTCAATGCTGTTGGTATTCAATCCGAGCGCCGCCAAGGCCAACCTCGCGAGCCCTGGGGCCTGCCCGGAGGTCGGGCCGTTCGTGCGCCTTCCTGTTAATCGACGATGAGCGTCTATGCCTCGCAGGCTCTGCCAGATTGAGGTCTTGTCGACCGTGCCTCATGACGGCGAATCGGTCTGGGACGTGTTCTGCGAGGCGCGACGTTCCTCGACGTCCGGAATTGCCGTTTCATCTGGTCCAACAGCGTTGACGGCATCTTCGCGGATGCTCGTTGCCCTCTGTAGGAGATTATCCTGGGTGCTCTGAACAGCGAGAGTCCCCGACTACCTTTGCAGGTGCGCCAACGAGAACGCTTCCGGCCGGGTAGGACCCAGAGGTGACCACCGAGCCCGCGCCTACCACGCAGCCTTCACCGAGCACGACTCCCTTGAGAATGATCGCTCGCGCTCCGAGGAAGCATCGTGCGCCGATTCTGATCGGGCGAGTCGACACTGCGCGATTCTCTTCTCGGCAGTCCGGACACAGGGGATGGAAGTCCCAGTCTGTGATCAGGCAGCCCACCCCGACGGCCGTGCCCCGGCCGATGACTATCTCGTCCGCTGCCGCGATGACCGCCGAACTGATGCCGACGCCATCTTCAATCACCAATCTGGCCGCAGGCGTCACGGTGGAGATGACTGACGGCAGGCCTTGGCTGATTGGGTTGGACTTCAGGTCGCTTCGCACAGTGACTCCGTGGCCAAGTACGATTGATCCTCTGTGGTGGGCGATAGCTCGTGGTCTTGTAACCAACGCGTGGTCCACCGAGAAGGCCCTATGAATCCTCCGGTACCAGAGCGGTATCGGGCAAGTCGACAACGGCAACGCCACCGGTATGGCGTTGCGCTCCCATTCTCGGTTGGCCCAGCAGAAATGAGCTCAGGAGCGGGATCCGCTCAATCAGTATCGTAATTAGAACCGACGCGCCCAAAGACACCACAAACAGAATCGGCGGGTTTCGCACTCCGGCGGAGACCAGCGAAGTCAGAACCACGCCGTGTACGGCGTACACGCCGAGGCTTCTGCGACCCAACCAGGCTTGTGACCGAATAGCCGCTCCCGCCCGGCCGGCGTATACCGCGAACAACCCGAGCACCGCAGCGGACGCGCATGTGTAGGCAACCAGCTTCGTAACCGCGTATGTCACGGTTGCACCAGCAGCCTGCATGAAGGGGGTAAGCGGCTGAAGTTCATCAGCATATATGGGGTAGCGCAAGTAGAAGAGCGGCACGAACGTCGCAAGGGCGAGCCCGAGAACCAGCCGCCGATGTCTCACCAGCAGGTCACGTTTACATGCCACCAGATACCCGAGAACCACAAACGGATAGATCCAGAGAGTGTCCGCCAAATAGAGCATCGCCGGAAGAGTCGTTGATACCAAGGCCAGATACATCGCGGCCGCCGTGAAGACGAGAACCACCGAGGCCGGAATCGTCCATCGTGAGTACGGCAGCCGAGCGAGGCCAGCGATCACCAGTGTGCACATAAACAGTGCGTATAGGTACCAAAGTCCGCTCCGGCCGGCCACGGCATCGACAAGCACACCACCGATTGCGGGCCAAGCATCACGGTTGATCAAACGAGCCACTAGATAGTAGACGAACAGCCATGCCATGTACGGAACCAACAGGCCACGGGTACTCCGAAGCAACTGGCTCCAGAACGAACGCGCTCTGGGCGGCCACATGACATACCCGCTGACAAATGCGAAGAGCGGCATGTGAAACGAATACACAAGGCTAAACCACAAGCTCGTCGCGGTAGCCAAAGGCACCCATGCGGATCGGTTCACCGGATACAGTCCAGGCCCGCCGTGCGCCACTTCTGTTGCAACGGGAATGGCGTGACCGAGCACCACTAGTGCGATTGCCAGACCCTTGAGCGCATCCATCGATATGTCACGTGAGGTTTCGGGCACCGACTCCGCCATATCATTGACGGTGCGGACGATTTCCTCGCGATTGTGACTTTCCGGTGCGTCGGTCATCTCGCCCCGTGCAAGCAAACCCTCGATATCACTCCGACGACGGCTGAGTCCACCAATGCCTCCGATCCGGTCTGGTTCACGATGCCAAGAGCATGACAGGCAGTGGGCGGTGTGCCAAGGCGTCTGAACTTGCACATCGCCATGAAGCGTGCGGGGGTCCTTGGAAATTGTTGGGCACACTACTTGCTTGCATGTTGGCGGGAGAGGCACCCGCGCGATTCTCCTGCGCAAACATTCGGACACGGAGACGGCCATTCGGGATTCTCGTTCCTGAACGGCAATAGGTACTGGGCGCAACGAAGACATGGATCGCGACCTAACGGCTGCTTTTCTTGTTTTCGCAGGTCTCCAGTGTCACAGCCCCACCCTCATCGCCATTCAGGCGAACAACTCCTTGCATGCGCACGTCCTCGTCAGCTAGATCGCGCACGCTCAACACAAGCAGAGACACCGCGTGCAGGAAGCGCACTCGGCTCGTTGCTGGGCGAGCGCGCAAGCGCCGCCCAGCAACGAGACGGGACGCTCCCTGCTGCTTGGTCTGCTGGAACTGCACGCTCTGGGGGCCCTGCGCTTCGAGCGAGGCGCGGCCGTCCACGGGGACAGCGACGGCGTTGAGCCGTCCACGGCCGGGGCGACCCCCGGGCCCGGGCCGGCCCGGGGGTCTGGTCTGCCCGGCGGCGGTCGGGCTCGTCGCTGACTGCAAGACGTACCTGGAGGAGCGGACGGCGGAGCTCAACAGCTCGCACGGCGAATCCAGCCGCGAAGTCGCGACGCTCAAGGCCAAAGAGAAGCGCCTTCTTGACGGATTCCTCGACGGAGCGGTCCCTCAAGAGGTCTACCGAGAACGCGCCGGGGAACTCGCTACCACACGCAGGACTTTGGAACTCGCGGTATCTGAGGGCACGACAGGCGCGTTGCGCACGATCCACGAGGTCAGGGCCCTGGCGACTCAGGCGTCATCGGCGCGGGTCACGTTCCAAGAGTCGCCTGACAGTAAGAAGCGAGACGTGCTCAATCCGCTACTTCGTAACCTCGACGTAGAAGGCGGCCACATAGCCTCCTGCCAGTGAAAAGGCCCCTTCGAGCTCCTGGAAGAGGAGCCCTCTGGGGCCTTAAAGTACGAATGGTGGGCGCTGAGACGCGGATTGCCGATGAAGTGGCAACTCGTTCCCGTGGTGACTCCCTGCAGGCGAAGGCGAGCGGTGATGAGCGCGCTGAGAATCTCGCGCACGCCCTCGCCGGGTGCCGCCTGTAGTGTGGCTAGGAACCTCTTAACCGGTAGCGGGATGAGATTGAGGATCCCCGTGAATGAACCCCTTCGTCGTTTCCGTGCGTCCGGACGTTCCGGTTGCTACGTATGTCGGCATTTGAGCCGGTCGATCAAGCGTGCCCCGCGTATCATCCGGCACTCCCGGACGTCGTTCGGAGTCGCACTACACGGCGATGGCGTGGCTCAATGGATCCATTGCGGTGTCGTCGCCAACGATGACGAGCACCAGAATCAACACCTGCAGCGCCACGAGCAAAGGGTACTTGTTAGCGAGCACCGGACTAATTGTAAGCATGGTCGATCGCCCTAGATACACCAATTCCAAGCAAGACGCGGCGAAGAGGGCAGTTCGAGCAGAGGACGGGAGATTCCTCATTGTCGCTACCAACAGCACCGTCAAAGCGAGAGGAAGAACGAGAAGCACGAGAGTGTAGTCGTGACTTACCGTCGGGAAGATTGTCATGACAGGCATAGAGGCTGCTGCCATTAGAACTGCACCCCTGTTGGTTCGACCCTGACGAGCCGCTACAGAGATCGTCCAGATCCATAGGACGGCTGGTATGAGCAGGGCTGGCACGAGCAACATGTAGCGTACGTTGCGGTAAGGCATTTCAAGCTGCTGGCTCAACAAGACCACGAAAGAGACTGCCGAGTGATTGCCTGCCCACAGGAAGGGCGCCCCCCCCAGCGATCTCAGGTTCACCAGGAAGCTGAGCGCATTTGCTGGCCCTGCTACCAATAGCAGGGCAACGTTTGTCGCGACAACCGGTACGATTGCGCGCCATCTCAAGCGCCAGAACAGAACTGCCAGAAGCACTGCCGGGTAGACCTTGATGTTGATGGCAATCGCGAGTAGTGCGGCAGGAAACCAAGCCGATTGCGGAAAGCGCACGAGAGTCCAGATGGCGAGGACGGAGAAGAAGAGCGCGTAGATATTTGCGTTCCCTCGCTCAACTTCGAACATGAAACCGTAGGAAGTGACAAGCCAGAGTGCTATGGCAAGAAACAAATACCGGGGTAGGTCTCCCGCGGATCGGCCCAGAGTGTACGTCGCCTTGCTCGCCAGTTTTGCACTGATCGCGGAAGCCACGAGGCCGAGAAGAACCAGCGAAGCTACATAGGCTGGGTAGGCCAGACTTGTATCCAACCAGGCAAAAGCGTGACCAATGACGAGCGTCAGTGGAGGCCATGCACTATCAGAACTTGAGAAGGCGGCGCCTGGACGGTAGAGCCCTAACAGGAAGTCGGATCCAAGCGGACGCATTGGCGGTACAAGCAAGCCCCAGTTGACTTTGGCCGCAACTACAAAAGGGACGCAGACGTTCCAGATCGCGGCGAGAACGGTCACAACTGCGAATAGCCAGACAGTGTGCTTGGGGTCCAAATCACGCAAGGCGAAGAACAGCGATATCAGCCCGACTGCGACAATCGGCACGACTAGACCAATCCGCCACGCTAGTGCGGTACTGTCTAACCCACTCGCGAAGCTAATCAGCATTCCGAGAATGCCAACGCCTGTCAGAGCCCCGGCGACGCAAACCCCGCCAGTCCGTGACGCCCAATCGCTTAGGCGCAGTGAGTGCTTGAGTCGCTGGGCCAAGCTCATGGCGCGGTCTCGCTTTCGTAAGATGTGATCGAGGAGTGAAGAGGTGATGGCGGTACGCGTCTACGCGTGCCGGCCCTTCAGCCGGTTGATGAGCCTGGTCGTACGTGCCGGGCCGAGGACCGCGCCCAGCACGCGGCGCACGCGGATGTTTGCGTTGATGCGGCGCACGGCCTTCTCGGCGGCGGCGTAGTCGGTTGGGGAGAGCAGCCCTGTCGCCATGACGTCCCTGATCGACTGGGCCTCGGTCTGACGGACGCCGATCGCGTTGGAGGATTTCTGCGCGGCCGTGCGCCGGTGGACGGCGAGCGGCACTTCGAGGAACGCGTGGCGGTAGCTATGTGCGAACGCCATCAGGAAGAACAGATAGTCCTCGGCGTAGATGTCCTCGCGGAACCCGCCCACGGTCTCGAAGACCTCAGCGCGGTACACGGCTCCCATGTTGAAGAAGCAGGCGCCAAACAGGTCGGGCAGTGTGCAGGTGGACGGGTCGGCCCATGCGTGCTGCAGGCCGGCGGTCACCCGCGTGCCGTCGTCGTAGTCGTAGTAGCCGTCCGACGAGAAGATGGCGGCCTCGGGGTGCTCGGCGATGAACGCGTCGAACCGCTCGAGGTGCTCCGGGAGCAGCAGGTCGTCCGCTGAGATCATCACGATGAGGTCGGAGCGCGCGCTTCGGACCGCCGTGTTGTATGCACCGCCGGAGCCCCGGTTGGCCTGCGAGATAACGCGGATGCGTGGGTCTGCCTCGGCGTAATGCTCGGCCAGGGCGCGCGTGCCGTCGGTCGAGCCGTCGTCGCAGATAACCAGCTCCCAGTCAGGGAACGTCTGCGCTCTAATCGAGTCGACGGTCTCGGCGAGCGTCGACTCGGCGTTGTACGCCGGGACGGTCACTGAGAAGCGCGGTGCATCAGGCATCCAGAACCTCCGCGTAGACATCGAGGATGCGCGCGGCGACGATATCCGGAGCGAACCGGCAGCGCGCGTACTCGTGAAGGGTAGCAGGGTCGAACTCGGAGAAGTGGTCGAGCATCCAGTCGAGTCCCTCAGCCATCGCCTCGGCGTTGTCGCTCTCGATCAGGCGACCGTTCTCGGCCGAGACGAACTCCTCGGGCCCACCACAACGGGTCGAGAGCACCGGGCGACCGCACATCAGCGACTCGGCTGCCGACACCGAGAAGGTCTCGTGCGTACTGCTCACTACCGAAAAGGCGCAGCTCGCCTGGATCGCATGCACGTCGGCAACGGACTTGCGGCCGGTGAACTCAACGAATACGCTGAGCCCGGATGCGGCGACCGCTGCCTCGAGCTCAGCGCGGCATTCGCCATCCCCCACGAGCATGAGACGGAAGTCCTGACGGCGCGCCCGCAGCAGGTCTACCGCGTCGAGCAGCATGCCGAGGTTTTTGGCGGGACTCATGATGGAGACGTGAGCGATCGCGTGGGGCGGCTCGAGCGGAATCGGAGTCGCGGGCATGACCGGTACGACGTTAGGGATCACGACCGGGTCGTGCGCCAGCTGGAGCGCCTCTAAGCGCTCGCCGAGAAACCGGCTCACGGTGATGGTGCGCGCCGCCTCGCGGGCGAGCGGTCGTAGCAGGAGCGAGAGGACGCCGGGCGTCGAGACGAGGCGGCGCTTGCTGGCCGCGAGGTACTCCTCGGAGTGCTCTGTGACGACGTAGGGGATGCGTTCGCGGCGGAGGATGTCGCGGGCGATCATGGCGGCGGGGAAGAGCGCCTGCACGTGCACGATGACCGGCAGGCCCCACGCAGACCGCAACGCTTCGAAGCTTGCACGACCTGCGGACCGGTAATCGATGAATCGCCGGAAGGCTCCGCTCCCGACGACGCGGAGCCGGACCACGGTCACGCCGTCCTCGACGGTCACGGTCGGGCCGGACGCTTCAGAGTCGCTGGCCACGTGCAGCACCGCGACGTCGGCAAACGCGGAGAGCGCGCGCACCTGCTGGAGGATGAAGATTCCAGCGGTGGGATCCTTCGCGCTCGGATACCAACTTGGAATCACGAGCACTCTGCGTCGCACGCTCATCGACTACTCAGCGTCCGAGTACTCGGCGGCGAGCGCCGCGAGCATCGAGTCCCACTCCGGCGGCGTCCATCCGGTTCGCTTGCGGAACAACGAGCTGTCCAGCGAGCGATCGATTGCTGGATCGTCGGAGGGGGTCAGGTCGACATCCCATCCGAGGTGCTCGGCCAGGCGCAACAGCAGCGTGAACTTGTCGATCGGCTCCGCCGAGACGTGCCACAGGCCCGAAAGTGCCTCGTCCGGCATGACGACGTCGCGGATGACTTCGGTCAGCGCCTTCGTCGTGAGCCCGCTGAAGACCGCCTTCGTGAACCCACGAAGCGCCTCATCACGGTGTGCGGCGAACCAGCCCACGAGCCCCGTTGGCTCGCCGAACTGCCACCCGACGATCGAGGTGCGCAATGTGACGGTGTTACCGCGATCCGTGACCTCTCCAAGCAGCTTCGAGCGCCCGTACAGGTCGAACGCATCGGGAACGTCGGCCTCCGTGTAGTTGCCGCGGGTACCGCTGAACACGCAGTCGGTGCTCACGTGAACCATGCGCGCACTTTGCAGCTCGCACGCATCGGCGAGCAGGTGCGGCCACAGGCTGTTCACCTCGATGGAGGGGATGGCGGCCTTCGCGTCAGCGAGCTGTTTGACGATGCCCACAGCGTTGATGACGACGTCCGGGTGCACCTGCTTGACGAGCCGATAGGCGCACTGGCGGTCGGTCGCGTCGAGATCTGGAAGCACTCGCTCGGCGGGGATCCCCAGATTGGGCAGTCTGCCGGGATTGCGGCACGCGCCCCACACCTCGAAGTCCGGAGCCAACACGCGGATGGCCTCGTGCCCCAGCATGCCGCTGGCGCCTACTACGAGGATTCGGGGGCCGTCACTCACGCGATTCCCAATACAATGCGCGCGACGACATCTGAAACGTTACTGGCGAGGTACTCGGTCGGGGGAGTCCACGTGCCCACCGAGCGGACCGCGAGGTCGATCGCCGGCAGAATGCGCTCGGCCTCGACGCCCGCGAGCAGGTTGCTGCCGCACTCGATCGTCTCAGGGCGCTCGGTGACGTCGCGCATCGTAACGGTGGGCACGCCGAAGATGCAGCACTCCTCCTGTACGGTGCCGCTGTCGCTCAGGACGCAGAAGGCCTCCTTCTCAAGGCGTACGAAGTCGAAGAGCCCCATCGGCGGCACGAACGTGACCGCGCCTTCAGCCACCCCGAACGCCTTCATCTTGTCGGCGGTGCGGGGGTGCAGGGAGGCGAGTGCGGGCATGCCGAATTTCTCGACGGCACCGTTGAGCGCCGAAACCAGCGACGCGAGGCGTTTCGGGTCGTCGGTCATCTCGGCGCGGTGGGCGGTGACGAGGAAGTACTCGCCCGACTTCACGCCGAACTGCGTGAACGGGTCGGCGGCATCGATCTGCGGGGAGTAGAAGTCCAGCACCTCTTTGATCGGGTTGCCGGTGACATAGATACGCTGTCGCTCGATGCCCTCGCGGACGAGGTTCTCGGCGCTGCGGTAGGTGTATGGCATGAGTACCGTGCTCGAGTGGTCGATGACCCGCCGGTTGACCTCTTCGGGCACGCGGTCGTCGAAGCAGCGGTTGCCGGCCTCCATGTGTGCCACGCGGATGCCCATCCGCTTGGCCACGAACGCCGCGAGTCCCGTATTCGTGTCGCCCAGTATGAGCACCGTGTCGGGCTTCTCGGCGGCGAACAGCTCCTCACACTTCGTGAACATCTGGCCGATCTGGTCCGCGAAGCCGGTACCGCGTACGTTCATGTACACGTCGGGCTCGCGCACGCCCATCTCGCGGAAGAACATGCCGGAGAGCCGATCATCGAAGTTCTGGCCGGTGTGGACCAGTACATGGTCGCAACTCTCGTCGAGCACCGCGATGACGCGTGACAGACGGATGATCTCCGGCCGAGTGCCCAGCAGTGTGAGGACCTTAGTCACTTAAGCCTCCAGATAGTTCTGACCGATGACGTCGGGGATTCGCTGCTCGAGGAAGCGACCGAGTTCCTCGGGGGTCATCTGGGCGTTCTCGGAGCTGTAGTCGCCAACGAGCGCTGGTTCGGCAACAGGTCCGGCGAGCTCGGGAAGCATCGGGCGCATCGCGAAGTAGCCCTCGTGCCCGGCAATGGTGCGCGTGGCTTCTTCCTCGGAAAGCAGAATCTCGTGGATCTTCTCTCCGGGGCGAATACCGGTGATCACTGTCTTGATGTCGCGATCGCCAATGAGGTAGGCGGCCAAATCGGTCATCTTCGCGCTCGGGCACTTGGGAATGTAGGTCTCGCCAGGGGCCGCCGAGCGCACAGCCGCGAAGATCGTGTCGACTGCATCCTCGAGGGTGAGCAGGAAGCGGGTCATGTCCGCGGTGGTGATGGTCACGGGGCCGCCTGCAGCAATCTGGTCGAGGAACAGCGGGACCACCGAACCGCGCGAGGCCAGAACGTTGCCGTACCGGGCGCAGATGAAGCGGGTCTGGGGGGCGCGGATGTTGGCGTTGATGTAGACGCGCTCCTGGATGGCCTTGGTCATACCCATCACGTTGACCGGCTTGCAGGCCTTGTCGGTAGTGATTCCCATGACCGTCTCTACAGGCAGATCGTTTTCGGCGATGGCGCGAACGAGGTTCTCGGCGCCTTCGATGTTTGTCCGGCACGCCTCCCAAGGGAAGTACTCGCAGCTCGGCACCTGCTTGAGTGCCGCCGCAGCGAAGATGATGTCAGTGTTCTTGGCCACCGCAAGCAGACTATGGTTGTCGCGCACATCGCCGATAACGAAGCGCAACGCCTGCTTCGAGTTCTCGAAGATCACTTCATCAGTGGCGTTGCTGCGCTGCATGAAATCGAGTCGCATGTAGTGCTGCTTCGCTTCGTCACGCGAGAAGACAGTGACGCTCTCCGGTGTGCCGTCGGCGCCTGAGAGGAGGCGTCGGCACAACACCTGGCCGAGCGATCCGGTGCCACCGGTAACCAGGATTCGCTTGCCGTCAAATGGGCTAGACATTGGGCCTCCGGGTAGTCGCGGGTACGTTCGGTAGTATATGCGTACTGGGGCATTGGTCGGTACGTTAGTCGTTCGGGAAGCACCCATGAAATCTTGCACAAGTGCAAGAATTTCGCCCGAAATCGGCGAGAATCTAGCAGAACTGCAAGAATTCTGCGCACAACTCTCTCTGCCCGCCCTCCGCCCCCTTCGGGTACGAACCCCTCGCCATTGCCTCGCCCCTGTAGAATCGGTGTCATGACAAACCTCCCCGCAGCACCTTCAGGCGCCATCCGCATCCTCCTCGACTGCCGCATGGCTTCATGGACCGGCGTCGGGCGCTACAGCGTCGGGCTCGCCCGCGCGCTGGCATGCCGTGACGACGTCGAGGTTGTTCTCGTGCTCGCGCCGGGGGAGACCTCACCGGTCCCCGGCGCCGAGGTGCACGTCGCCGAACGCCACCCCTTCGCGGTGGAAGGCTCTCGTGAGTTCGGCCGCATCGTGCGCAGGGTGGCTCCCGACGTGACGCACTGCCTGCATTTCCCCACGCCGAGCCCCGTGCGCCACCCGCTCGTGGTGACGATGCACGACCTTTCGCCGCTGCTCGTCGCCGGCATCATGCCGTCGCGGGTCAAGCGCGCCGCGTACCGCGCGCTCAATATGCACGCCGCACACGTCGCCGACCGCATCATCACCGACTCCGCCTTCAGCCTCGCCGAGATCGTGCGCACGTTCCCTCACGCAGCACGCCTCATCACGAGCATCCCGATATCGGCCGACGACTTCTCGGCAGGTGCGCACAGCAAGCTCGAGGGCCCGCTCGCCACGCTCGCCGAGCAGCCCTACCTGCTCTCGATGGGATCCACGCGCCCGCACAAGGATCTGCCCACGCTCCTGCGCGCCTTCGAGCGCCTCGCGCCGGCGCATCCCGACCTGCGCCTGCTGCTCGTGGGCGCCGATACGCCCGGCTACGTCGCCAAGCACCTGCCCAGCGCGCCTGACTCCGTGCGCGAACGCGTCGTCTTCACCGGACGGGTCACCGACGGCGAGCTTCGCACGCTCATGGCCGGCGCCGCCGTGTTCGCGTTCCCGTCGCTCTACGAAGGCTTCGGCCTGCCGCCGCTGGAGGCCATGGCGCTCGGCACGCCGGTCGTGGTCTCAGATGCCGCTTCACTGCCCGAGGTCACCGCCGAAGCGGCCTCCTACGCACCGGTGGGCAACGACGAGGTCTTCGCCGCCGCAATCGGGGATATTCTCGGCGACGCGGCGTTGCGTGATCGACACGTCGCTGCCGGCCTCGCGCGTGCGGCGGAACTCACGTGGGCGCATACCGCCGAGGCCACCGTCGCGGTGTATCGGGAGGTGCTTGGTTCGTGAGGTCGTGGGGACAGTCGACGTTCGTGTTCATGTCCACGAACCTCTCGCACGAGCCCGGATGCGTTGAGACGAGTTGGCTGCCCGTGATGGCCGAGCTCGAGCGGCTCGGCGCCACGGTGCACTTCATCGTCATGGCTGAAAGCCCGCTCGCCGAACCCGCGCGTCGGCTCGGCGTGACCGTTGCACCCTACATCCTCGACAAGTGGAACATCATCCGGTCCCGCTCGCGGCTGCGGAAGTACCTGCGTCGCTACCAGCCGGTTGTCGCGCACTCCACGGGGCTCGAGGCCGACCTGCTGCTGAGGTGGGCGGCACGCCGGGTGCCCGAAGTCGCTATCGCCACCACCATCGCCGACACCGGCCGGCAGGCCACGCGCCGGCGAAGCCCGGTCGACGCGCTCATGCGCCGGTTCGACGAGACTGGCATCACCCGCAGCGCGGCGGTGTTCGTTGGCAGCGAGGAGACGATCGGCGAGGTACAGGCGGCCGGCGTCCCCGTCGAGCGCGTGGTGCTCGACCCGCTGGCCGGCAGCCACGCGGAGCGCGACAGCGTCGCACGCCACATCGGCGTCTACCTCTCACTGATGGCGGGCCGCGGCTCCCGAGGCTAGCCTTCGTCACTACGGATCGGAAGGGAAACACGCAATGCGCTCGACACGCCGACTCCCGCTGCGTCTGACCACAGGGTGGCTCCTCGGAACGCTCCTTCTCGGCATGGTCGGACTTGCCGGATGTGCGGCGGCGAGCCAACCGAGCGAAACGAACGGATCTGGCGCGGCACAGGGTGCGCGCGCCTCGCTTGAGACCTCACCCGGGCAGTTTCCCGCTGACGCGCCAAAGCCCGCCCGAACTCCTGGGCCGCCGACACTGACGAGCCCGCAGGCCACGGTGTACTCCTACCTCACCTGGATCAGCTACGCCTACCGGCTGCTCGACTCGGACGTTGCCACGATGACGTTCTCTCCCGCCGAGGAAGTGCGCGTGAACTCCTACGTGGAACTCAACCGCGAGAAGGGCCGCGCAATCGACCAACGGCTTGTTGACTCTCGCATCAAGTCGGTCGTGTCGAAGGGCGTTACGGCGACGGTGGGGGTGCGCGAGTCCTGGGTGTACCGCTACATCGACACGTCCACAGCGAAGTACTCGTCGCCGGTTCTGAAGGCCAGCTACGACAGCACCTACACCGTGATCAAGGGCAGAAGCGGATGGCTCGTCGACTCCGTTAGAGTCGCGCCTCTCGGCGGTCCCGTGAAATAGCGTTCTGGCCTGCGATGCGGCACTATTGACGCGACACATCACCCGACGAAGGGTTTGTATCCCATGACTGCTGACATCCGCTTCGGTACCGATGGCTGGCGTGCGGTCATCGGCGAGGACTTCACCTACGCTGATGTTCGTCGCGTCGCCGATGCCGCCGGTCGCGTGTTCGCTGCCGATAACCCCGGCGGCACGATTCTCGTGGGCTACGACACCCGCTTCGAGGCCGGTGCATTCGCCGCAGCCGCAGCCGAGGTGCTCGCGAGCCACGGACTGATCGTGCGCGTGTCCGATCGCTACCTGCCCACGCCGGCTCTGTGCTGGTCGGTGGCGCGCGACGAGGCCGCTGTAGGCGGCGTCATGCTTACCGCCAGCCATAACCCCGCCGAATACCTCGGCTTCAAGCTGCGCATGTCCGACGGGGGCGCCTCACCCGTTGCGCTCACCGAACGCGTCGAGGCGGCACTCCTGCCCGAGCCGCCTGCGGCTCGCGGAACCTTCGAGCTCTCCGACATGGTCGGCCCGTACCTCGCCGACCTCGCCTCGCTCGTCGATGCCGATGCCATCCGGGCCGCCAACCTGCGCGTGGTGGTCGACCCGCTTTACGGCGCCGGGCAGACCTATCTTGCCGACACGCTGCGCTCGCTTGGCGTCGACGTCACCGAGGTGCACGGCGAGCGCAATCCGGGATTCGCCGGGCTGCACCCCGAGCCCATCCCGCCGTGGATCGACTCCACATGCGACCTCGTGCGCGAGGGCGGCTACGACGCCGCGTTCGTGACCGACGGCGACGCCGACCGCATCGGTGCCATCGACCGTACCGGTGCCTTCGTCAACCCGCACCGGATCATCGGGCTCGTGGCCCAGCACCTCGTGCAGGACAAGGGCCAGATCGGCCGCATCGTCAAAACGCTTTCAACGTCGGTGCTCGTCGACCGGCTCGCTCGCACCATGGGTCTCGAAGTCACCACCACGCCCATCGGCTTCAAGTGGATCTACGAAGAGATGGTCAAGGGCGGCGTGCTCATCGGTGGGGAAGAGAGCGGTGGAATCGGCCTGCCCACGCACGTGCGGGAGCGCGACGGCCTGCTCATGTCGCTCATGCTCACCGAGATGATGGCGCAGCGACGCAAGGGCCTGGGCGTGCTCGTCGCCGACATGCTCGCCATCACCGGACCGATGGAGTACAGCCGCGTCGATTTGAGGCTCACGCCAGAGGTCAAGGACGCGTTTCTCGCGCGCGCCGCACAGATTGCGCCCGCCGAGATCGCCGGCATCCGCGTGCACGACATCGTTCGCGCCGACGGCGTGAAGTTCCTGCTCGACGACGACGCGTGGCTGCTGCTGCGCCCGTCGGGCACCGAGCCGCTCGTGCGCGTCTACGCCGAGGCGCCGTCCGCCGGTGTGGTCGACGACCTGCTCGCCGCCGGCCGCGCGCTGGTCGAGGGTTAGAGGAGACTGAAGGACCGAATGCGCCTCCCTGACCGCCCGCTGCGCGTCACCATGCTGAACAAGTACTACTCGCCGCCGCACCTCGGAGGCGTTGAGACCGTGGTGCGCTACCTCTCCGAGGGACTCGTCGCCCACGCGGGTTCGCGCGTGCGCGCCATCGTGTGCAACGAGGCCAACACCCGCCTCGAGGAGACCATCGCCGGCGTTCAGGTCATCCGTCTGCCGAGGCAGTTCGCGCTCTCCTCGGCGCCCATCGCGCTGTCGATGCCCGGAGCTCTTCGCGCCGAGCTGTGCGGCCCCACGCCACCTGACGTGATCCACTCCCATGCGCCTTACCCGTGGGCGGACCTCTCGTGGCTGCGGGTCAATCCCGACGTGCCGACGGTGGTGTCGTATCACAGCGACATCGTGCGTCAGAAGCGCATGCTCGCCGCGTACCGGCCGTTTCTCGAGCGCTTCCTCGACCGCGCCGACCTCATCATCACCTCCTCGCCCAACATGATCGCCAACTCGCCGTTCCTCTCTCCCCGTGCCGAGAAGTGCCGCGTCGTGGACTACGGCCTGCACGTGGAAGACATCGCCGACCCGCCCGTAGAGGTGCTCGCCCGAGCCGAGCAGATCCGCGCCGAGCACCGCGGGCGCAAGATCGTGCTCTTCGTCGGCCGTCTCGTGTACTACAAGGGTGCCGACGTGCTTGTCCGCGCCATGGCCGACATCGATGCCGACCTCGTGCTGATCGGCCGAGGCCCGCTCGAAGGCGAGCTGCGCGAGATCGCGGTCGCTCGCGGACTGTCGGACCGTGTGAGCTTCCTGCCGCCGATGGGCGACGCGGAGCTTTCGGCGTACTACCGCGCCGCCGACGTCTTCGCGCTGCCGAGCGTGGCCGAGAGCGAGGCGTTCGGCCTCGTGCAGATCGAAGCGCACGCCGCGGGAACGCCTGCCGTCTCCACCGACCTGCCCACCAGCGTGCCCTACGCCAACCTCGACGGCGTCACCGGGCTCACCGTGGCCGTGGGCGACGTCGCCGCGCTGGCCGGCGCGCTGCAGCGCCTTCTCGGCGACGACGAGCTGCGTGCACGCTTCGGCCGCCAGGCACGGGAGCGCGCGCTATCCCAGTTCACCGTGTTGCGCATGGTCGACAACACCCTGCAGGCGTACGGTGAGGCCATCGAGCGCCATGCGCACACGCGGGGGAGGGTGTAGATGTCGCGCAGCCGGTTCATCGCCCTGTCGGTGCTTCTCGACGCGATCGTGGTCATCCTCGGCTACGTCCTGACGTTCCTGATTCGCTTCGGCGGGCATATCCCGCCCGACCAGGCGCAGAGGCTGCCGCTCTACCTTGCGCTCGCGCCGGTCGTCACCCTCTTCTACCTCGCCGGGGCGTGGACGTACGGACTCTACGACCACGAGCGCACAGATACTGCCTGGCTCGTCGCCCGCGGTGTGTTCGCGTCAGCCACGCTGGGCACCATCCTGACCGCGGCGATCGCGTTCTTCGGAGGGCAGAGAACGGCGGCCTTTGCCCGTACGGTCGTCGTTCTGGCATGGCCCGTCGAGATACTCCTGCTCACCGGCTGGCGCCTCCTCTTCCTGCGCTTCGGCCGCGTCAAATGGCCGGAGCAGCGTGTGCTCATCGTGGGCACGAGCGAGGCGGCCGTCGAGCTTGCGGTCGAAGTCCAGAAGCGGGTGAAGTGGGGCTGGCGCGTCGTGGGCCTCATCGATCCCAGCACCGAGCCTGGGTGCGAACCGCCTTCCGAGGCGGGCGGCTACCCCGTCCTCGGGCACCTGAGCGCGTTGGCCGATATCGCGCACGAGCACCGCGCCAACCGCGTGATCGTGGTCAGCCCGGTGGCGATTCGCGAGCTCGTTGAGACGCTCGTGCTCGCCGACGAGGTCACCGTACGCGTCGACGTGGTGCCCGACCTCTACGAGATCTTCATTGGCACCGTCGATGCGATCGTCGGCGACGTCCCGCTCATGGAGATCACCCGCTCCACGGTTCCCACGTACTACGCCACCGCCAAGCGCGCCATCGACATCGTCGGTGGATTCATCGTGCTCGTGCTCGTCAGCCCGATCCTGCTCATCGCCGCGCTGGCGATCCTGGTCACCGACGGCGGCCCGGTGCTGTTCTCGCAGGAGCGCTCGGGCAAGGGGCTCAAGCCGTTTCCGGTCCACAAGCTGCGTACCATGCGTGTGGACGCCGAGAAGCACTCCGGGCCTGTGCTCGCCGAGGAGGATGACCCGCGCATCACGGTGGTCGGCGGATTCCTGCGCCGCTACCGTATCGACGAGCTCCCGCAGGTCTTCAACATCATCAAGGGCGATATGAGCTTCGTCGGGCCGCGCCCCGAGCGCCCGTTCTTCGTGGAACAGTATGTGCAAGATATCGTCGGCTACCGCGAGCGGTTCAACGTCAAGCCCGGCGTGACCGGTCTGGCCCAGGTCAGCGGAGGGTACGCGACAACGCCCGAACGCAAGCTCAAGTACGATCTCATCTACATGTATCATCAGAACCTGGCAATGGACATTCAGATCGTCACAGAGACCCTGCGCGTCGTGCTCACGGGTCGCGGCGCAAGATAAGGAGCACTACGAGATGGCGAAGGCCTCCAAGACGAAGAAGAGGAACGGCGCGGCTGTGACGGCTGCGGCCGTGCTTCCCGCCGAGAGCATGAGCACCGCACGCAAGATCGCCTGGTGGTCTTTGCTGGCGATGGTGTTCCTGGTTCCTGTCGCGATGGGCAACTTCACGTGGCTGGGCTTCAGGCTGCCGCTGACGTATGACCAGTTCGACATCGTGAAGGTCTTCTTTCAGCGCGTGCTCGGCCTGATCGCTCTTGGCGCGTGGTCATGGGACCTGCTCTCGCACGGCGGCAAGATCCGGCGCACACCGGTGGACTGGTTGATTCTCGCGTTCCTGGCATGGGTCGCACTGACCACGGTGTTCTCGATTCACATCCCCACATCGATTTTCGGCAAGTACCGCCGCTTCGAGGGGCTGCTCTCGTTCATCAACTACGCCGTCATCTACTTCCTCGTGCTCCAGTTCGCCGACCGTCCCTCGCGTGTCAAGGCGCTCGCCATCAGCCTGTTCTCCTCGAGCGTCGTTGTGGCGGGCTACGGGATCTTGCAGGCCACCGGCCTCGATCCCATCAAGTGGGGCACGCTGCCTTTCGAGCAGTTCCGCCCGTTCTCGACGTACGGCAACCCCGATCTGCTCGGCGGGTATCTGATGTTCTCACTGCCGATCGCCCTGGGCCTCGCGCTCACTGAGAATGAGATGTGGAAGCGCGTCGTCTACTGGGTCGGCTTCGGCATGAACGCCTACGTGTGGGTCGTCGCGTTCACCCGCGGTGCGTGGATCGGCGGCGCGGTCGGCCTCGTAATCCTCGGCATCATCGCGTGGCGAAACAGCGCCAAACTCAACGCGATCGACTACTCGTTCGCAGGGATGACGGGCGTGATCGGCATCGCCGCGATCATCAGGAGTCTCTCGAACCCCAACGAAGTCATGAACTTCGGCAAGCGCTTCGCCTCGATCCTCCAGTTCGATGCGGGCAGCGGCAAGACCCGTACCGAGATCTGGCAGGCAGCGATCGACGCGATCAAGGCGCGCCCGGTCTTCGGCTTCGGCGCCGACACGTTCCGCCTCGTCTTCCCGAAGTACAAGCCGATCGAGTACGTCAAGGACGCCGGCTACCTCTCGGTCGCCGACAACGTGCACGACTACCCGCTGCAGCTCGCGGCCGGTATCGGCGTCTTCGGCATGCTGCTCATGTACGGCGTCTTCGTCTGGGCCGCGGTTCGCTCGGCGCCGCTCGTCTTCAAGCGCACCACCGACCCCAAGCGCATCCTGCTCGGCGCGTTTTGGGCGGCGTGCGCCGGCTACCTCGTCCAGCTCATGTTCGGGCTGTCGGTCACCGGCAACACGTTCCTGCTGTGGACGGCGATGGCGGTCGTGCTCGCACCGACGGCGACGCTGGTCGAGTTCAAGGCGCCGTCGTGGGGCATGCTTGTGGGCGCTGGGTTGCTCGTGCTCGCCGCGATGGGCGTCGGCTACCAGGTCGTGCTCATCCAGGCGGACAACGCCTATCTGCTCGCCCGAGTGGTCCTCCAGGGTCCTGAGCGCACGGCGTCGGCCATCAGGGCAGCCAAGCTCAACCCGTACTCCGACTCGTACCGCGCCGAGGTGGGGCTCGCCTACACCGACGAGTTGCTGGCCAACGTCAATGCGGCCCAGCAGGCTCAAACGCAGGGCCAGGACCCCGCGACGTACGTGGCGGCCGCCAAGGACAAGCTCGGCTTGGCCGAGCGCTCGCTGCTCAACACCATCCGTTTCGTGGAGCCCGAGTACGACAACTACGTGTTCCTCGCCAACCTCTACAACCTCGCCGGACAGATGTTCGACGCGCGCTTCTACACCGACGCCATCAAGTGGGCCAAGCAAGGCACCGTCGTGGAGCCGTACGGCCCCGCCATCAGGGTCCAACTCGCACGCGCTCTCGTGTCGACGGGCAAGAACGCCGACGCCATCAAGGAACTCGAATACGCGGTGAAGATGGACCCGACCTATGCCGAGGCAGCGCTCATGCTCGCAGAGCAGTACCAGAAACGGGGCAGGTCCGCCGACGCCATCAGGGTCCTCAAGACCACCGAGACGCTCAAGCCCGCCCAAGCGGGAGTGGCCGAGCAGCTCGCGCGTCTCGAGGCCAGCGCCACGACCGCACCCTAGACGCGGCACGAGTGTCATAGGGCGACACAGCCGCTATACTCGAGGTCTGGTCTCACGTGCGCCTCGACATGCCACGACCCGCACGTTACGACGTACACTCACATGCTGAAGGACTTCAACTACACGCAAAGCGGCTTGTGCCTGCAGTGCCATTGGGACGTCGGCATTCTGCGCTAGCCCTTAGCCAAAAGGACAGTCGATGGCTCGCATTTCGTTCGATGGTTTCCTCGACCCGGTACGCCGTCCCCGCTTCATCATCTGGACGTGCGTCATCGTTCTGATAATCGCAGGCGTCATGATTCCGGTGCTCGGTATCACCTCGACCCGATGGTTCTGCGCTGAGAGCTGCCACAAGGTCCAGGACGACACCATCACCGCCTACCAGCACTCGAGCCACTCCGAGATCAGCTGCATGGCGTGCCACGTGCCGGTCAATTCCAACCCCGTGGTCTTCATCCTGCACAAGGCTGAGGCCCTCGGCGAACTCTACCTGACCGTCACCAACAAGTTCGAGTTGCCGCTCAACGCCGAGAGTGAAGTCTCGCTGACGATGACCCCGGACAAGTGCACGCAATGCCACGACGTGGCGAAGCGAGACGTCACCCCTTCTCGAGGCATGAAGATCGACCATGCGATCCACGCCGAGAAGCAGGTCTCGTGTCCGATCTGCCACAACCGCGTCGCACACAACGAGAACTTCACGCTGGAGCTCAAGGACCCGACGACCGGCGAGCCCAACAAGAAGCACTCCGACTTCACGAAGATGAAGGCCTGCTTCCGCTGCCACACGCAGGGCAAGACGACCGACCGCCCCACAGGCGAGTGCTCGGCCTGTCATACGCCCGCGTTCGAGCTCAAGCCCAAGAGCCATCAGGCGGCCGGCTTCACCAAGGCTCACGCCAAGATGGCCGCTGAGGAAGACAAGCGCGTTCTGGCCGCAGGGGGCAGCGCCTGGCTGTCCGGCAAGGATGCCGACTACACCACTCCGTTCGAGGGCGAAGCCGACGCTGCGGGAGAGGGCATCGGTCCCGAACTGCCCAAGGCTGACGCGATCAACTACTGCTCGACGTGTCATGCGCGCAGTTTCTGCACCGACTGTCACGGTCTGCCCATGCCGCACCCGGCGGACTTCCAGAAGGGTCATGGCAAGCTCGGCAACGCCAACCCCAAGGTGTGTGCGAAGTGCCATGGCAACGCGACGACTTTCTGCAATGAGTGCCACCACGGAGCATCGCTCAAGTGGAAGTACCAGACGGCGACGCCGTGGCTCAAGCAGCACCCGGCCGCGGTCCAGTCGGTCGGCGCTTCGGCATGCTTCGAGTGCCACTCTCCGACCTACTGCGCCAACTGCCATGTGAAGCAGGCTGGCACTACGCCGTAGCCAGTCGGCACGACGCTCGCTCATTCGACCCGGGTAGGGATTTCACCTCCCGGGTCGAACTGCTCCACCAGCTGCTCTGGGGTCGTCCGCCTCGGTTGGGAGCAGCGAGTATCGGACCACTGAACGAACACACTGAGATGCTATACTCCCCCCTGCGCAAGCGGCCTGCCCGGTCGAATGCGCGGGGGAACGGCAGAGGTGTCGTTCAGGGGTCGTGGCAACGACCGAAAGGGCCTGACTGTTCATGTCGCGAGTCGATCTCGTCTTACTGCACGCACCGAGCGTCTACGATTTCCGTGAGCGTTCGATCATGTTCGGTCCCGTCTCGGATATGGTGCCTTCAACGCCCATCTTCGAGATGTATCCGCTTGGCTTCACCACCATGGCCGAGTACATGGAGCGCCATGGGCTGCGCATTCGCATCGTCAACCTCGCCGTTCTCATGCTCAACAAGCCGAACTTCGACGTTGAAGCGTATCTGCGCGAACTCAATCCCATCGCCTTCGGTATCGACCTGCACTGGCTGCCCCATTGCCAGGGTTCGATCGAGGTCGCGCGCGTCTTGAAGCGTCTGCATCCCGACAAGCCCGTCATCTTCGGTGGCCTGTCGGCGAGCTACTTCCAAGAGGAGCTCATCACCTACGACGCCGTGGACTACGTGGTGCGCGGCGACTCGACCGAGGAGCCCATGACGCAGCTCATGTGGGCTATCAAGCGGGGCGGGAGCGTAGCCGACATCCCCAACGTCACGTGGAAGGACCCCTCGGGCGGTGTTGTCGTCAACGAGCTGTCCTGGGTTCCCACCGACATGAACGCCATCTCGCTGGACTACTCGTTCAACATGAAGTCGGTCATCCGGTACCGCGACATGATGGGCAGCGTGCCGTTCAAGGGCTGGCTGCAGTATCCGGTCTGCGCTTCCCTGACCTGCCGCGGCTGCACGCATGATTGCGTGACGTGCGGCGGTTCGGCGACGGCGTTCCGCGAGCAGTTCGGACGCGATCGCGTCGCGTTTCGCGATCCCGAGCTGCTGGTGCGCGACATCGCGCATATCCAGAAGTACATCCCGGGTCCCATGTTCGTCCTCAACGACTTCTTGCAGGCCGGTCGCGACTACACCCGCGACTTCGTCAAGGGCCTCTCGACGCTCAACATGAAGAACCCGATCGGGTTCGAGTTCTTCAAGCCGCCTGCCGAGGAGTTCTACGAGTTCCTCAACGAGAACCTCAACGACTACTCGGTCGAGATCTCGGTTGAGAGCCACGACGACGGCGTGCGGGCCGCCTTCGGCAAGAAGCACTACACCATGGAGCAGGTCGAGGATTCGATCGTTCACGCGCTCAAGAACGGGTGCAGCCGCTTCGATCTCTACTTCATGACCGGCATTCCGTCGCAGACGGCGGCGTCGGTGCGCGAGACCACCGAGTACGTGCGCAGGCTCTACGAGCGCGTGGGCAACGACAAGCGGCTCCTGTGCTTCACGAGCCCCATGGCGCCGTTCCTCGACCCCGGTTCGATCGCATTCGAGAACCCCGAAGCGCACGGCTACACGCTGCGTGCGCGCACGCTCGAAGAGCACCGCGAGCGCATGGTTCTGCCTTCGTGGAAACACATCATGAACTACGAGAGCCACTCGATGAACCCGGACGAGCTGGTCGAAGCCACCTACGACGCCGCGATCGGCATCAACCGCGTGAAGGCCGATATCGGCGTCATCGATCCTGTCACTGCTGCCCGAACCGAGGCGCGCATCTCTGAGGCGCGCGTCGCCATGGCCCGCATCGATCGCGTGATGGCAGGCCCCGAGGGCTCGCGAGACTCCGGCATCCACGCCCTCAAAGAGGAGTTCGATCGCCTCAGCCAGTCTACCGTCGCCGACAAGACCGAGCTGAACTGGCCGCACTCGGTAGGCATTCGCCATGTGACCGCATGCGTCGATTTGTTCGTGCGCGAGAATGTCGCTAACCTGATCGGAGCGGCCAAGGGAGAGTACTCGCCTGCCACCTCCGACCAGCACCCCCTCGCTCCCGCACCACCCGCACCACCCGCATCGCCTGCAATCGACTCCACGGAGGCATGACGCCCCACATGACAGCGACTGACCCGGCCCCAGGCCGTCCCACGACCGAGCGCGTACACGGAATCTTCTCGCAGATCGCCGACCGCTACGACGTGTTCAACGCCATGGCGAGTCTCGGCATCGATCGCACGTGGCGGCGCCAGCTCGTGAAGGCGACCGCACTGACTCCGCAGTCGCGCGTGCTCGACTTGTGCTGCGGCACCGGCGACGTCGCGTTCGCGCTCGCCGAGCAGGGACACCCGGCCGAGGTCGTAGCGACGGACTTCGTGCCCGAGATGCTCGCTGTCGCCGAGAAGAAGGCGGCCGATCGCGGTCTGGAGACGCCGGTCACGTTCTCGGTGGCCGACGCGCAAAGCCTTCCCTTTCCCGATGCGAGCTTCGATGTCGTCACCGTCGCGTTCGGCGTACGCAATCTGCCGCGCCGCGAGGCCAACTTCGCCGAGGTGCTGCGCGTACTCAAGCCGGGCGGCCGCTACGTGATCCTCGAGTTCTCGCGGCCCACCTTCGCGCCGTGGCGCGGCGTCTACCATGTGTATCTGCGCCACGCGATTCCGGCGATCGGTGGCGTGCTGACGGGCGACCGCGCGGGATTCGTCTACCTCAACGATTCGATTCGTCTGTTCCCGGCCCAGGCCTCACTGGCAGCGGAACTGCGGACCGCCGGGTTCTCGGCGATCACGTGGAAAGACCTCACCGGCGGCATCGTCGCGCTCCACACCGCGGTCAAGTAGGAGCGCACTTGGGCGGCCCGCGCTCTCGGTGCGGTAGAATCGAACCCACACCACTCCGGTAAGAGGAACCCGCATGCTTCTCACCGCACGCTACATCCTGCCAGTCGCAGCCCCACACATTGAACACGGGGCGGTGCTGGTTCAGGGCGACACGATCGTCGAGATAGGCGATTTCGAGCACCTCAGTGCGATGCATCCCGACGAGCCGGTCCGCGACTTCGGCCTCGCGGCGCTCATGCCCGGGTTCATCGATCTGCACACGCACCTCGAGTACACCGCGATGCGCGGTCTGGTCGATGACCTGCCCTACTCGGAGTGGAAGCTGCAGCTCCTCCAGAAGGAGCGGCTCTTCAACGCTCAGGACTGGGATGATTCCGCGCTGCTCGGCGCGCTTGAAGCGCTGCAGTCAGGTATCACGATGGTCGCCGACATCACCGAGACCGGTGCCTCCGGCCATGCCGCGCAAGCCGCCGGTCTGCGCGCGCTGGTCTACCGCGAAGTCGACACGATGGAGAAGGCGAAAGTCCCCGAGGTGATGGCGCGGGCGGCCGCCGACATCGAGGCGTGGCGTTCGACCAGCGACCCTGCGCGCATCTCGTTCGGCATCGCGCCGCATGCCCCTTACTCGTGCCACCCCGAGCTCTTCCGCCGCGTGGCCGAGTACGCCTCAGACGGAACGCCGGTCGCCATTCACCTGGCCGGGAGCGTCGAGGAGTACCAGTTCGTGAAGTACGGCTCGTCGATGCTCGCCACCGATGTGCGCGACTCCTACGACGTCCACGCGCCCCTCTGGCTTCCCACCGGGGTAAGCCCCGTGCGCTACGTCCTGCAGTGGGGACTCTTCGACGTCCCGAACCTGCTTGCGGTCCACTGCACGCAGGTCGATGACGCTGACATCCAGGTCCTCGCGAGCCGTGACGTCGCCATCGCACACACACCTCGCTGCGAGGCGAAGCTCGGCATGGGCATCGCGCCGATCGAGAAGTTCCTGCGGGCGGGCATCAGGGTCGGTATCGGCACCGACTCGCCGGCGGCGTCCAACTCGATGGACGTCTTCGAGGAGATGCGGCTCGGTCTTCTCGTGCAGCGCGCCGCGCTGGGCGAGGACCACTTCATGAATGCGCGCCAGTTCGTGAAGATGGCGACGCTCGACGCGGCTCGCGCCTTGAAGATCGATGACCGGTTCGGATCGCTCGAGCCCGGAAAGCAGGCCGACATCATCGCTGTCGACCTGTCCAAGTCGCATCAGATTCCAACCCACCATCCGTACAGCACGCTCGTTCACACGGCGAACCAAGAGAACGTCCTGGCCACCATGATCGCCGGGGAGTTCGTCTACGAGAACCGCGAGTGGAGCCGGCTGGATCATCAGCGGGTTTATGCACGCGCCGAGGAGATGCGGATGAAGCTCCGCTAGCGCAGAAACACTGCTCCGCGTGGGTCTTTCGACCGCTTTCATGTCCTCTGTGTGGAGGCCTGATGCTTGGCGGGGGAGTTGCTTACGAAGGGTGAATCTCCCGCGCGGCTCACGGTGAGGTGCGTGATATACTACCCGAGGTTCAGGCAAGCTAGGCACGGGTGCGATCTCGCCCCGTTGGTCAACTAGGAGGATTGCACGTGAGCGACCAAGATTTCTTCTTCGACGAGGACAAGAAGGCTGACAAGCCCGCTGCCAAGGCTTCGGCCAAGGGCGGCACGTCGGCAAAGACGGCTGCAAAGTCCGCAGCCAAGCCCGCTGCTTCCGGCGCAGGGTCAATGGCCGATCAGGCCGTCTCGATGACCGTCGCCGTACTCATCGGCGTCATCGGCATTCTCCTCGGCGCGATCATCGGCCTGTTCGTTGGCAAGAGCATGGCTGTCCCGACCGTTGCCGCCGAGACCGGCGCCATCACGGCTCCTGCCGGCATGGGCAGCACTGCCGCGACCGGCCCCGCCCCGCAGCTCTCTCCGGAGCAGTTGCAGAACGGCGAACTGCCTGCTGGTCACCCCAGCATCGGCGGTTCAGGCGCCGCTAGCTCGACGCCCGGCAAGTAGTAGTACGCCTCGTAACGGGCCCGGGCTCGGCCATTAGCGGCTGTCCCGGGCCCGATTTCTGTTGTGCACACCTTAGGGGAGGTCGGATCGTGGCAAAGAAGCGGTCTTCGAAGAACGGACCCACGCGCAAACCCAACAAGACGGTGCCTACGCACGGTGGCATCATGGCGCTGAACAAGTCGCACACGTCGCTGGGCATGAAGATCATCATCATCGCGCTCATTGTCGCGTTCGTGAGCTTGTTCCTCTACGGCGGAGTCGCGAGCATCATCGATCTGTTCAAGAACAAGCCCGCGACAGCCGGCGTGACGTCCGACCCGGTCACGACGATTAGCGACAAGTACCAGCCGCAGGTCACCGCGCTCACCGCCATGGTGGCAAGCGAGCCGACGAGCTACACCGTTCTCGTGTCTCTCGGCAACGCGTACTTCGACTGGGCGCAGGAGCTCTCTCAGGCGAGCCAGACGTCAACAGCGGCGCTTGCCGCCACACCGCCGCTCTGGCTGCAGGCCAAGGACGCCTACGGGCGTGCGGTCAAGGCGAAGTCGGGCGATGCTGCGGTGACCGTGGACTACGCCATCGCCACGTTCTACAGCGGGGAGACCACGGCAGCGATCGCCATCGCCGAGCCGATCGCCAAGAGCCAGCCCGACTTCGCTCAGGCGTGGCTCAACCTCGGCGTCTTCTACTCGACCGCCAATCAGAACGCCAAGGCCATCGACGCCTTCAACAAGTACCTGGCTCTCGATCCCAAGGGTACGCAGGGCAACTTGGACTACGTCAAGCAGCAGCTTGACGCGCTCAAGAAGGGGACGGTTACCACACCGTAGCGCGGGCCTCGACTCATGCGACACAGTGAAAGCGGGCGCCCACGTGGGGCGCCCGCTTCTCTGTCTGGACAGGGGGGAGACTGGCGGCCCTGGCGTCCGCAGTCAGGTGCCGATGATCTGGTGCGCCTCTTGGATCGTCGAGGCGGTCGCGAAGATGCCGTTGAGGCGCGTGAGCGATAGGATGTTGTCCACCGTCTCATTCGTTACGAGCACGAGTTTGCCTCCCTGGGACCCGTACTCCTTCGACAACGCGAGTAGCAGTCCCAACCCGGAACTGTCGAGATACTCCAGCCGTGACAGATCGACCACTGTGGCCCCGGGTGCGGACTTCAGGATCCGGTCGATGTTCATCCGAAATGCGGCGCATTCACCGTAGTCCAGATCGCCCTGCAATGAGAGCACCCAGGATGCGGGTTCCTGAGCTAGGTCGATGGAAAGCGCCATGGGAATCCTTCCGATGCGCACATGTCGTATCAATCTTACCCACTAGGCGGCTTGGAGCGGCGGGACAACGGCGGTACAATCCCACCATCGTCCGTGCACTCACCGAGAGCTTGGATCCGCAATGGAACTCGACATCAGCACTGAGCACATAGGTGACGTCTGCGAGATCAAGCTGAACGGCGAGATCGACGTATACACAGCTCCGCGGCTCAAGGAGGAAATCGTCGCTCTCATCGAGAGCGGATGCTCCAACGTTATCGTGGACCTGGAGAAGGTAGCGTTCATCGACAGTTCCGGCCTGGGCGTTCTCGTGAGCGCGCTTCGTCGTGCCCGTGAGCGCGATGGCGCTGTAAGAATCGTGTGTACTCGAGAGAACATCCTGAAGATCTTCCGCATCACGGGGCTCGACAAGGTCTTTCCGATCTTCTCGGACGCGGCAGAGGCACGCCTGTTCTAGCCGCTGATCGGCGGCCGGCACCGCCTCAACGGCACGGCGATTGCGTGCTGTTCTTCATCGACCGCTCTGAAAGGGTGGGGTTGTGTTCGGAATAAGCGGCTTCGAACTGCTCCTCGTAGCAGTGTTCGCACTCATGATCTTCGGTCCCGACAAGATTCCGGAGATCGCTCGAACGGTGAGCAAGGCGGTTAAGACGTTTAAGAAGGCCCAGGCGGATATGGAACGACTCATCAACCTGGAGATGTACTCCGCCGACCCCGACAAGGCCACATCGCCCTTCGCTCGCAAGGATCCGTTCGCGGGGGAAGCTGTGCCGCCGGTTCCAATAGCCGACAAGCCCGCGACCGTCGCATCATCGCTCTACGCGGCGACCGACGAGGACGAGGAAGAGGAGGACGAGGAGTAACTCACTCTCCTCCTAAAACCATGCCAATCGGACCCAAACGAATTCCCTTCTTCGAGCACATCCAAGAGCTTCGGTACCGCCTCATAGTCGTCGTGGTGACGCTCGTGGTGGCATCCACCGTCCTCTACGCCTTCACCGATCCGATTCTGCAGTGGCTGCTCGCCCCGATTCACGGACTCCTGCCCGGTGACAAGCTCAACGTGTTCGGGCCCTTTGAGACGTTCACCTTCCGTTTCAAGATCGCGCTCTACGCGGCCATCGTGGTCACCAGCCCGGTGATCCTCTGGCAGATATTCGCGTTCTTCCTGCCGGCGCTGCAGCCCAAAGAACGCAAGTTCTTCGTGCCGACGGTCGCGGTCGCCGTGGGGCTGTTCGCGGCCGGCAACGCGTTCTGCTACAAGATCATCCTCAATACCGCGATCGGCTGGATGCTCGGTCAGGCCGGCACCAACATCGCCGTCGTCCCCGCCGCCGACAAGTTCCTCAGCGGCATCACGCTGCTCATGCTCGGCTTCGGCATCGCGTTCGAGCTGCCGATCATCGTGTTTTATGCGATCGGCTTCGGGCTGATTCCCTATGCCAAGCTGCGCGCGTCGTGGCGCTACGTCTACGTCGCTCTCATGGTCATCGCCTCAGTCGCCACCCCGGACTGGTCTCCCATCACGATGGGCCTCCTGTTCGGTGCGCTCGTCTTCCTCTACGAGGGTAGTCTGCTGCTTTCGCGAGCCGTGTTCGGCAAACGGATTCGCCAGCAGGCGATCGACGCGGCCGAAGCCGCCGAGGCGCTCTCCTAAGTCCGACTCACACGTCAGTAAGGGAGCCTCGCGCATGCATGAGATGGGCATCACGCAGAGCATTCTCGAGGCGTCGTTCGACGCCGCCGAGAAGGCCGGGGCCACTCGCATCACCGAGATCCGCATCACCGTCGGCGAGATGACGGAAGTCGTCGACTTCGCGCTCCAGTTCGCCTTCGAGGCGCTCACGCCGGACACGATGGCGCAGGGCGCGACGCTGACGGTGCGGATGCTCTCTCCCAAGTCCCGCTGCCGCGAGTGCGATCTTACCTACGACCACGACCGGTTCCAGATGATCTGCCCCGCATGCGGAAGCATGGACGTCGAGCAGCTGCAGGGACACGAGCTGCAGATCGACAGCATCGAAGCCGATAACGGCGAAGAATCGACCGAGGCGGCGCCGAAGCCCGAGGCCGAACCCGCAATCACCGAGGAGTGACTTCCGTGGAGATCGATCTTTCGAAGCCGATTCTGGACAGGAACGAGCGCCTGGCCGCCGAGAACCGCGCACGCTTCGACGAAGCGGGCGTGTTCGTGCTCGACCTCATGGCGTCGCCGGGAGCGGGCAAGACCTCGACGATTCTGGCCACCATCGCCGCCCTGCGCGAGCGTTACTCCATAGCGGTCATCGAAGGCGATATCGCCAGCAGGGTCGACGCCGAGAAGGTCGCGGCGCACGGCATCCCCGCCGTCCAGATCAACACGGGCGGCGCGTGCCACCTCGAGAGCGACATGATCAAGCGCGCAATCGATGCGCTTGACCTCGCCGCTCTCGATCTGATCATCATTGAAAACGTCGGCAACCTCGTGTGTCCGACCGACTTCAACTTAGGCGAGGACGCCAAGGTCATGATCCTGTCGGTGCCAGAAGGCCACGACAAGCCGTACAAGTATCCTGGGATATTCCAGGTCTCGGAGGCCATCATCCTCAACAAGGTCGACACGATGCCCGTGTTCGACTTCGACGAGGCTGAGTTCACGAGCGTCGTGAAGTCGCTGAACCCAGGCGCACCGATCTTCCGGATGGCGGCCACCAAGGGCGACGGCGTGGCGGCGTGGGCCGAGTGGCTCGCCGCGCGCATCGACGCTGTGAAGACCGCCGCAGGGGAGCGCGCATGATCTCGCGCGACGAGGCCTACGCACTCGTAACCGAGCGTATCCCTCAGCGCAATCTGGTGAACCACTGCGTGGCGGCCGAGGTCATCATGGAAGCGTTGGCGTGCCGCATGGGCTGCTCGCAGGAGGATGTCGCGCGCTGGGCGCTCACCGGCCTGCTCCACGATGTCGACTACGCCGAGACCGCCGACGATCCCGCGCGTCACGGCGTGGTCTCGGCCGAGCTGCTCTCCGGTCTGGTCGACGACGAGATGATGCACGCGATCCTCGCGCACGCCGGTCACGCGCCGCGCGAGACGCTCATGGATCACGCGCTGTGGTGCGCCGATCCCACGACGGGATTCATCGTGGCAGCAGCGCTCGTGCGACCGGAGAAGGATCTGGCGGGTGTCGAGGTCAAGAGCCTCAAGAAGCGGTGGAAAGAGAAGGCGTTTGCCAAGGGCGCTTCACGCGAGCAGATGGCCGGTTGCGATCGTCTCGGACTCGAGCGAGACGAGTTTCTCGGCCTTGCGCTTGACGCGATGAAGGCCCGTGCCGGAGACGTCGGTCTCTAGCCTCGCGGGTCGGCGCCGCCACACCGAAACGCCCCTGCGCTAAGGTGCTGTTCGGCATCGGGTAAACCCCCTCTTACTAAATAGTACTTGACGTACCTGTGTATACTCGGCTCCAAATCGCTCGTGTTGGGAAGGTTGTGCACGTGAAGCTCATCGTCACAGAGAAGAACATCGCGGCGAAAAAGCTCGCCGAAATCCTCGCAGTCGGTAAGCCCACGACGGAAAAGGTCTACAACACCCCGGTCTACAAGTTCCGCCGTGACGGCGAGGACTGGATCGCCATCGGGCTCAAGGGACACATTCTCGGGGTGGATTTCCCCCTGCAACTCGTGTGGGACGAGAAGGCGTGGACCGCGGTATGGTCCGACGAGCGCGAGACGCCCGTCACCCTGCCATCCACCCTCGGCACGCCCCCCTGGCCCAAAAAGAAGCCGTTCACGGCCACAGGCGTCGACCTGAAGACGTGGAAGGTCGCCTCGCTTCCGTACCTCGTGTGGGCTCCGGTCGGCAAGACGCCCGCCGAGAAGGAGCTCATCCGCTCCCTGAAGAGCTGTGCGCGAAAAGCCGAAGAGATCGTGATCGCGACCGACTTCGACCGCGAAGGAGAGCTCATCGGCAGCGATGCCGCAGCACTCGTTCGCGAGGTCAACAAGAAGGCGCATATCAGTCGCGCTCGGTTCTCGGCCATCACCAAAGAAGAGGTCGAGCGCGCGTTTTCCGGACTCGTGGTGGTGGACGATTGCCTCGCGCAGGCGGGAGAGTCGCGCCAGGACATCGACCTGGTATGGGGCGCGGTGCTCACGCGCTACCTGACCATGGCCAAGTACTCCGGCTTCGGCAACGTGAAGTCGGCCGGTCGCGTGCAGACTCCCACGCTGGCGTTGATCGTCGAGCGCGAGAAGGATCGCGAGGCGTTCGTGTCCGAGCACTACTGGACGGTGAAGGGCGCGTTTGCCTCAGAGGGAACCGACTTCACGGCCGGCCACGCCACCGACCGCTTCAAGAACGAAGAGGTGGCCCGTCGCGTCATGACCGCCGTGGCCGACGCGAAGTCGGGTACGGTCACGACCGCCGAGAAGAAGCGCCGCAAGGTATCTCCTCCCACACCGTTCAACACCACCGCCTTGCAGGCTGCTGCGGCAAATGAAGGCATCACCCCTGCGCGCACCATGCGCATCGCCGAGGGCCTGTACATGGACGGCCTCGTCAGTTACCCGCGTGTCGACAACACGGTCTATCCCGCGTCGCTCGACATCAAGGGCATCCTCAAGGAACTCAGCGAGGTCGCGGTGTACCGCGCACAGGTCGGCAAGATCCTCGCCGGCCCGCTGCACCCCACCCGCGGCGCCAAGGAGACTACCGACCATCCTCCGATCCACCCCACGGGTGCCGCCGATCCGGACAAGATGAAGCCCGAGGAGTGGAAGCTCTACAACCTCATCGCTCGCCGCTTCCTCGCCACGCTGTCCGACTCGGCAATTATCGAAGGCACCAAGGTCACGATCGATGTGGCAGGCGAGCCGTTCGTGGCCAAGGGCGACATTCTGGCGGTGCCCGGGTTCCGCGGTATCTACCCTTACGGCCTGAAGAAGGACGAGCAGCTTCCCGCGCTCTCCGAGGGCCAGACCGTCGACTTCAACGGTGCCGAGTTCGCTGCCAAGCAGACCGAGCCGCCGTCGCGCTACAGTCAGGGCAAGCTCATCCAGGAGATGGAGAAGCGCGGCCTGGGTACCAAGGCCACGCGCCACGCGATCATCGAGCGTCTCATCGAGGTCAAGTACGCCATCAACGAGCCGCTCGAGCCCACCAGCCTGGGCCGCGCGGTCATCGATGCGCTTTCGCAGTTCGCTCCCCGCATCACCACGCCTGACATGACATCCGAGCTCGAGACCGAGATGGACAACATCGCCAACGGCCGCAGCGAGCGGACCACGGTCGTAGGGCACTCTCGCCAGCTGCTCGCCAACGTGATGGCCGAGCTCATCGCCAACGCCACCGAGGTGGGCGAGATGCTCAAGGACGCCTCGGCAGACGACGCCAAGGTCGGTGTGTGCCTCAAGTCCGGGCACGACCTGCTCATCAAGTCGTCGGCCAAGACGCGCGGCATGTTCGTGGGCTGCTCGGGGTGGCCGGACTGCGACGTCACCTACCCGCTGCCGCAGGGCAAGATCGAAGCGGTCGAGGAGCTGTGTCCCACGTGCGGCACGGCGCAGGTCAAGGTCATCCAGTTCCGCACCAAGCCGCGGGTCATCTGCCTCGACCCGGCATGTGCGACCAACTATGAGCCTGAGATCAGCATCGGCGAGTGCACGACGTGCGCCGAGGCCGGCCGCACGGGCGACCTCACGGTGAGGCGCTCGGCTCGCTCGCTCAAGCGCTTCGTGCGCTGCACCAACTACGAGGAGTGCGGCGTGAGCTACCCGCTCCCGCAGCGCGGCGACATCACCGCCACAGGCGAGCGGTGCGAGTCGTGCAACGCGCCGATGGTCGTGGTCAACACCGGGCGCGGGCCATGGCGCATCTGCGTCGACCCGAACTGCCCCGCCAAGGCCGAGGCCGCTGAGAAGAAGGAAGCCGCAGCTGCCGCGAAGGCCGCAGCCGTGCTGAGCAGCAAGGCTGCCAAGAAGGCCGCTCCTGCCAAGAAGGCGCCGGCCAAGAAGGCAGCGGCCAAGAAGGCGCCGGCCAAGAAGGCAGCGGCCAAGAAGGCAGCGGCAAAACCCGCCGCAGAGAAGGCTCCCGCAAAGAAGGCAGCGGCCAAGAAGGCGCCAGCCAAGAGCGCAAAGAAGCCGGCTCCCTCAGACGAGGTCGCCGAGTAGATTGACTTGTCGTGCACACGTTCGCTTCGGCGGGCGTGTGCACGGTGCTTCAGCGGGGGATGAACAAAGCGCACCTGCCGAGGCCACGCGAGGTCAGGAGCGACCGTGAAGATCGCTGTCGTCCAGCACCGGTTGCGTGAGACCGCAGCCGAAGACGCGCGCGCCCTTGCTGCTGCGGCCATGACCGCTGCCGATCAGGGCGCCGAGTTCGTTGTGCTTCCAGAGGCGCTCTCGTTGCACACAGAGGGCTTGGAGCGCGAGCTGCTCACCGAGCTGCTCGAGTCGGTCCCCGCGTTCTGCCTCATCCCGCACGTCGGTCCTGAAGTGGCGGGACTCGGCTTCGTCACCGCGCTCCCTGTCGGCTGCGGCGTATCAGACCAGCTCGGCGCCATCGCGCTGCTCGTGGGCGACGCATGCATGGATCCCGCGGAGCTGCCAGCCGTTGCCGCCGAACGCCCGGCGCTCGCGACGCTCATTCCGCGCAGCGAGACCGATCTCCAAGCCGAGGCGGTCCTCGAACTCGCGCTCCAGCTCTCGTCTTCGCTGTCCGGGCTCGTACTGGTCGCGGAGTGCGCGGGGGCGGAGGCGGGCGAGCCCGGCCACGGAGGCAGCGCGATCGTACTGCTCGGCGATCTCGTGGCCGAGGCCGGGGAGGGCGACGACATCCTGATGGCCGACGTGGCGCTTCCGATTCCGCAGCCGAGCCCGCGCGAGCCGCTACCCGCGATTCCTCCGCTGCTCGCCCAGCGTTTCGCACACGATCTCGGCCGCACGCTCATACCGGAGTACCCGGCCGACCTGTCTTAAGGGCGCCGACCGCAGAAAGCCTCCATGCTAGAATCGGGCGTGCCATTTCCGCCCCGCGGGTGTCGGGGCGCACCATTCCAAGACAGACGGGGGACTCGCGTGACGTATCCGAAAGTGACTGTGGTTGGCGCCGGACAGGTTGGGGCGACCGCTGCCCTGCTGCTTCTCCTGCATGAAGTCGCCGACGTCGTCATGATCGATGTCGCCGAGGGCCTGCCGCAGGGCAAGGCGCTCGACATGATGCACATGCGCTCCGTCGAGCGCTTCGGTCCCACTGTGACCGGCACCAACGACTACGCCGACACCGCGGGCTCCGACGTCGTGGTGGTCACCGCAGGCGTCCCGCGCAAGCCCGGCATGACCCGCGACGACCTGCTCGCCATCAATCGCGGAATCGTCGAGAGCGTCATCTCTCAGGTGGTCGCCGCCTCTCCTGACGCCATCATCGTCTGCGTGACCAACCCGCTCGATGTGATGACCTACCTGGCCAAGAACGTGAGTGGTCTGCCCACGAGCCGCGTCTTCGGCATGGGCGGCGTGCTTGACTCGGCGCGCTTCGCCTTCGCGATCGCCGAGAAGACCGGCGCGGCGATCACCGACGTCGAGGCGCTCGCCATGGGTGCCCACGGCGACGCGATGGTTCCGATGCCGCGCTTCTCCACCGTCGCCGGTACACCTCTGACCGACCTGCTCCCCGCCGAGGAGGTCGCCGCCCTGTGCGAGCGCACCATCTTCGGCGGCGCTGAGGTCGTGGCGCTGCTCAAGACCGGCTCAGCGTTCTACGCGCCGGCCGCCAGCGTCGCCTCGATGGTGCGCGCGATTCTCGGCGACACCGGCGAGACGCTGCCGACGTGCGCCTACCTGTCGGGCGAGTACGGCGTCGACGACGTGTACATGAGCGTCCCGGCGCGTCTCGGCCGTGCGGGCGTGCTCGAGGTCGTGGAGCTGCCGCTCTCGCCTGAAGAGCTCACGGCGCTGCAGGCCTCGGCTGCCACCATCGCCGAGGCGGTCGACTCGCTCGGCCTGCGAGCGTAGGCGCGTGCTCACCAGCCACGCCATCGCGGAAGCCGTCCGCGCCGCCATCCCCCGTGCCGCAACGACGCTGCGCCCTGACGCGCTCGTCGCGCTGCGCACTGCCGCCGCCGCCGAGCGCTCGCCGCGAGGTCGCGCCGTGCTGGCACAGCTCGTCGAAAACGCCGAGATCGCCGACTCATCGCACATGCCGCTCTGCCAGGACACCGGCACCGTGTGGGTCCGCGTCGAGCTCGGTGCCGACGAGTGCGTGTGCGGCGACCTGCAGGCCGCCGTCGACGGTGCCGTCGCCGCTGCCTACCGCAGCGCGAACCTGCGCATGAGCCTCGTGCGCGACGCGCTGTTCGATCGCACCAACACAGCCGACAATACGCCGGCGTTTCTCGAAGTCGTGCTCGGTGCACGCCTTGGGACCGGCGCCACGGTCCACGTGATGCTCAAGGGCGGGGGCAGCGACAACGCCAGCCGCGTCGAGATGCTGCCGCCTGGTGCAGGAGTCGCGGGCGTCACGCGCGTCGTGCTCGAAGCCGTCTCGGCCAACGCTACGGGCGCCTGCCCGCCGCTGCTCGTCGGCGTGGGCGTGGGCGCGACCTTCGACAAGGTCGGCGGACTTGCCAAGAAGGCGCTGCTTCGCGAGATCGGCTCGCCTGCCGCCTCAGCTGAAACGGCCGCGCTGGAGGCCGAGCTGCTCGCTGCCATCAATGCCACCGGCATCGGCCCGGGAGGTCTGGGCGGTGACACCACGGCGCTCGCCGTGCACGTGATCACCGCCCCCTGCCACATCGCGGCGCTTCCGGTCGCGGTGAACCTGGGGTGCTCGGCGGTCCGCTCGGCGAGCGTGGAGGTGAGCGCATGAGTCAGGGCGCTTATCGCCGCCTGCTGGCCAACAGGAACTTCCGTCGGCTGTGGTACGCGCAGTTCGTATCCGGCATCGGCGACTGGCTCGTCATCGGCTTCCTCATGCCGCTCGTGACCAAGATGTCGGGCGGCTCGTCGTTCGCGGTCGCCGGTATCCTCATCGCCAAGATCCTGCCTGCGCTCGTGCTGTCGTCGGTGACCGGCGTGCTCGTCGACCGTTTCGACCGGCGCAAGGTCATGATCACCGCCGACGTGGTGCGCGCGCTGCTCACCGTCGTGCTGGTGTTCACCCAGTCGCTGTGGGTCATCTACGTGGTCGTGCTCATGATGGAGACGGCGGCGCTGTTCTTCTGGCCCGCGCGCAATTCGCTCATCCCGCATCTCGTCGACGATGCCGACGTCACCTCGGCCAACGGCCTCGCGTACACGACCCAGCAGGCAAGCATGCTCATCGGCCTGACGACGGCCGCCGGCATCCTCGCCGGTCTTGACGCGGTCGTCCGTGCCGTGATGGCTGCGGACCTGCCGATCGTCGGCGGATTCGTCGGCGGCTTCGCGCCGGCACTGCTCGGCCCGCGTGCCGGTGTGGTGCTCGACATCTTCACCTTCGTGTTCTCGGCGCTCATGATCACGTCGATCCATGTGGTCGCACGCGCCCCAGGTGCGCTCGACCGCGCCGGCTTCAGGCTGTCGCTGCTCGGCAAGGACGTCGTCGAGTCGTTCCGGTTCCTCATCGAGCATGGCGAGCTGCGCGGCCTGCTCGTCACCGTCGGCTTCGCGATCCTGGGAGGCGGCGCGATCATTCCGGTCGGCGCGACGTACGTGACCAAGAACCTCGTGGGAGGTCTGCCGTTCGCGAGCAGGTTCCAGGGATTACAGCAGCTGACCTCGTCGCCGCTGACGTTCATGCTCGTGTTCATGGCGCTCGGGATGGTCGTCGGTGCGCTCGTCGTCCCGCGCCTCGAGCACGTCATCCGGCTCCAGCTCCTGTTCGCGGGTAGTGTCGCGGCATTCGGGTTCTCGATGCTCGGCTTCGCGTCGGTTAACCAGTACTGGCTGGCCGGCACGTTCGCCATCGTCGCGGGTGCGTGCATCGCGGCGCTCAGTGTGGCGGGCAACTCCTACATCGTGCACACCACAGTCGACGAGCTTCGTGGTCGCGTGTTCACCGCGATGGAGTCGGTGATCAAGGTCGCGCTGCTCGTGTCGATGCTCGTCATGGCGCCACTCGCCGACTTCGTGGGCAGCATGGTGAGCGACTTCATCAGCCGCAACGGTATGGCTCCTCAGTCGATCACGTTTACGGGCTCGCGGCTCACGCTTCAGTTCTCCGCGCTCATCGTGCTGGCCGCCGCTGTCTACGCCTTCCGGACGCTTCGCTGGCGTGCCTGTGAGGCCGAGGGTGACGAGCCGCCGCATGCCTGAGCCCATCCGCATCGAGTTGCCCGCGACACGCGAGGCCCTCGCGCTCCTGCACGCGGGCGACGAGGTGCTGCTGTCGGGTCCGGTCTACACCGCCCGCGATGCAGGGCACGAGCGCCTGCTGGCCGCTGTGAAGCGCGACGGGGTCCTGCCCTTCGACCTCGCGGGCCAGACGCTGTTCTACGCCGGTCCCACACCCGCCGCCGACGGTTTCCCTGCCGGCTCGGTCGGCCCGACCACCGCGAAGCGCATGGACGCCTCGACGCTGGCTCTGCTGCGCGCCGGCATCGTGGCCACCATCGGCAAGGGTGCGCGCAGCGAAGTGGTGCGCCGTGCCATCGCCGAGACGGGCAGCGTATACTTCGCGGCCGTAGGCGGAGCCGCAGCGCTTCTCGGCCAGCACGTTAACGCTGCCGAGCCGGTCGCGTGGCCCGAGCTGGGTACCGAAGCGCTCGTGCGGCTCACATTGCGCGACTTCCCGGTGTTCGTCGCCACCGACGCCGCCGGAAACGATCTGTATGAATCCGCGCCTGAGCAGTGGCGCGCCGAGAGAGGAATCCGACCGTGAGTGAGCGGGGCGTCTTCATCACGTTCGAAGGTGGTGACGGCTGCGGCAAGTCAACGCAGCTGCGTCGACTTGCGCGCAGGCTGGAGGCGGCGGGCATGCCCGTGCGCACGCTGCGCGAGCCGGGCGGCACCGTGGTCGGCGAGGCCGTGCGCCGGGTGCTCCTCGATCCCGACAACCTCGGCATGGACCCGTTCGCCGAACTCATGCTCTACGAGGCCTCGCGTGCTCAGCTCGTCGCCGAGGTGATCGAGCCGTCGCTCGAATCTGGCGAGATCGTGCTCTGCGACCGCTTCGCCGACTCCACCACCGCCTACCAGGGCCACGCGCGCGGTCTGCCGCTCGCCGAAGTCGCGGCGCTCAACGACATCGCCACCGGCGGGCTCGCGCCGGATCGCACGGTGCTGCTCGACATCGACCCGGCACTCGGCATCCAGCGCGCCACGACCGAAAGCGCCGACCGTCTCGAGGGCGAGGACCTCTCGTTTCACGAGCGCGTACGCCAGGGCTTTCTCGCCATCGCCGCTAACGAGCCCGACCGGATCCGCGTCGTCGACGCCTCAGGTGACGTCGAGACGGTTGCCGAGCGCGTCTTTGCGGCCATCGCCGACCTCGACCATTTCGCGGGCGTCGCGGATATGACGCGATGACCCACTGCGTGTGGGACGACATCGTCGGGCAGGATCGCGTGGCCTCGTTTCTGCGAACCGCAGTCGAGAACGACGCCGTGAGCCACGCCTACCTGTTCGTAGGCCCTCCCGGGTCGGGTAAGGGAGTCGCGGCGCGCGGACTGGCATGCGCTGTCTTCTGCGAGGACGGCGGGTGCGGCTCGTGTCCCACGTGCTACCGGGTCCGCCACGGCGGTCATCCCGACGTGCACGTCATCGCTCCTGAAGGTGCCGCCGGCTACCTCAAAGACCAGGTCGCCGAAATCATCCGCGACGTGAACCTCACTCCAGCCGAGGGGCCGCGCAAGGTCTACATCGTCGCCAGCGCCGACCTCTTCAACGACGCCTCGGCCAACGCGTTCCTCAAGACGCTCGAAGAGCCTCCCGACGACGTGATCATCATCCTCATGGCGCACAGCTTCGACGCCGTGCTGCCCACGATCGCCTCGCGCTGCCAGGTCGTGCGCTTCCGCCGCATCCCCGCTACCGAGAGCGCCGCGATCCTCGTCGCGCAGACCGGTGCCGATACCGCTGAAGCCGGCATCGCGCTTGCCGCCGCCGGTGGCGTGGTGGCGCACGCGCGGGAGTTCCTCTCAAGTCCCGGTCGCCGAGAAGCCCGGGCCCACATCCTGCGCACCCTCGGCGATCTGTCCGTCGCCGACGACCTCGACGTGCTCACCGCCGCCAAGGAACTCCTGGCTGCCGTCAAAGCCCCTCTGGAGGACGTGAAAGCGCTCCAGACGGCCGAGATGGGGGAGCGCGCAGACTTCCTCGGCAAAGGGGGCGGCAAGGCTCTAGAGGAGCGTCACAAGCGCGAGCTCACCGCGCGCGAGCGCGAGGGCGTGGCCGAGGTCCTCAACGTCGCCGAGAGCTGGCTTCGCGATTGCTTGGTATTATCTCAAGGCGTGGGCGATCTGGTGGTCAACACAGACGCCGTCGACGCCATGGAAGAGGTCGGCGCGGTCATCTCTGTTGCGGCCGCTGTGACCGCTTTGGGCGCCGTAACCGATGCTCGGCGCCGTATCTCGTATAATGTGAGCCCCCAGCTGGCCGTCGAGGCCATGCTCTTCGATATTCGAGAGGTGTTGCGATGCCCACGGTAGTGGGAGTCAAGCTCCGATTTGCACCCAAAATGCTCTGGTTCGACCCTTCCGGCTATGAGCCGGTCGAGGGCGATTCCGTCATAGTCGAGACCGAGCGCGGCATCGAGATCGGCGTGGTCGTCAAGGCCCCGCATGACTTGGACGCCTCGGCACTTCCTGCTGCACTCAAGCCGGTGAAGCGAATCGCCGACGCTGAGGACCTCGCGTACGCCAAAGAACTCGAGGGCAAGGAGAAGGAAGCCATGCCGGTCTTTCGCCAGATGGTTGGCGAGTACAAGCTCGACATGAAGCCTATCGACGTCGAGTACCTCTTCGGCGGCGACAAGGTGGTCTTCTACTTCGTCTCCGAGGAACGCGTCGACTTCCGTGATCTGGTCAAGGACCTCGCGAGCCGCTTCCGGACGCGCATCGATATGCGTCAGGTGGGCGTGCGCGACGAGGCCCGCATGGTCGGCGGATTGGGACACTGCGGCGAGCAGTTGTGCTGCGTGAGATTCGGCGGCGAGTTCCAACCCGTATCGATTCGCATGGCCAAAGAACAAGATCTGCCACTTAACCCCTTGAAAATATCGGGACTCTGCGGCAGACTCATGTGCTGTTTGCGCTATGAGTTCGATGCTTACAAGGATTACAAGTCCCGAGCACCGAAACGCGGCGCGATCATCGAGACTCCGCTCGGCCTTGCTAAGGTGTCTGAACTCAACACACCGCGCGAGACTGTGGGCATGAAGTTCGAGGACGGAAGGCGCGTGACCGTCCCGCTCGCCGAGATGGGTTGCTCGAAAGGTACGGGTTGTCCCTGCACCGTGAGCCGTGAAACGCTCGAGGAGTCAGGTGGAACTGCGACGTCGTTGGCGTTCGCCGCACTCGACCGTGAGGCCGAGATGGCTGCGGCTCCGTCGGCACCGGCCTCCAGGCCGAGGTCTGACAGCGGCAGCAGCGGGTCCAGGCGACAGCAGGCGCCGTCCGAGAGGGCTTCGGAGCGGGCGCCCGAGAAGGCGGCCGACAAGGCGCCTGAGCCGCCGAAGGGCGAAGGCCGCAAGCGACGTCGTCGTGGCGGTGGCAAGGGCGGTGGCGAAGCAGCTGCACCGGCCGAGCAGACTCCGAGCACGTCGGAGGGCAAGGCCGCACGACCGGCTCGAGGCGAGAGGGGACGCACCCCGAAGGCCGACAAGCCCAAGGCAGCACCGGCCGAGCAGGCCGCACGGCCCGCCGATGCGGGCGACGCGGGGTCGGCCAAGCCGAGCCGCAGACGCAGAAGGCGCCGTCCGGGAACGGGCGGAAGCGGAGACGCCCCGCAAGCGTAAGATAGGCACTACGCCGATGTAGCTCAGTTGGTAGAGCACCGCACTCGTAATGCGGGGGTCAGGGGTTCGAATCCCCTCGTCGGCTCCACGATCTAATACCGAAGGCGGCACTCCGGTGCCGCCTTCGTTGCATTTTGGCTCGGCTCGGCTCGGCCCCGGTCGGCCCCGGTCGGCTCGGCTCGGCCCCGCGTAGCTCGGCTCCGCTCCGCGCCGCTGGCAGGAAACCGGGCGTTTGGCGCCGAAGCCGACAGTGGGGTCCCGTAACGACGACATGGCGCAGTTTCGGTGTCGTATTTCCAGGGTCTGCGGCACGCACGTCGGAGTCCGTTTTTGCCAGTCACCGCCGCATTACCGCCGTTCACCGATTGAATCCACCGTTCGGGTGGCGCGTGGGGCGTGGCCCTGTGGTACTGTCCGACAACCGCAGGCCCCGGTGGTCGACTGGTCTGCGGACAGCGCACCAACGGCGCGGATCCTCGCGCATCGGCAAGGAAGGGGCGGACGTGGGCCTGGATCGTATGGTCATCGCGGGATTCATCGTGATCGGCACGCTCTTCGTTGTCGTCGCGCTCGCAACCTCGTGGCTCCTCTCTCCCAAGAAGCCCTCTCCCGAGAAGGCTGAGACCTACGAGTGCGGCATCGAGCCTATCGGCCCGCCGTGGGTCCAGTTCCGCGCAGGCTACTACGTCTACGCACTTCTCTACGTCATCTTCGATATCGAGACCGTGTTCCTCTACCCCTGGGCCGTGACGTTCCTCCAGCCTGGGATCGGGTGGTTCATCTTCGTCGAGATGGTGATCTTCATCGCCATACTCGCGAGCGGGCTCGCCTACGCCTGGAAGGAAGGGGCGCTCACGTGGCGCTAGACCGCCTCACCGGCGAGAATTCCATGCTCTTCATCAAGAGCGAGCAGCTGTTCGACGTCGCCCGACGCAAGTCGTTGTGGTACATGGCGTTCGGCATCGCATGCTGCTCGATCGAGGGCCTTATGCACGCCTCCGGCCCGCGCTTCGACTTCGACCGTATGGGCGTGTTCTTCCGCGCCAGCCCTCGCCAAGCCGACGTCATGATCGTCGCGGGAACCGTGAACTGGAAGATGGCCGAGATCGTGCGGCGTCTCTACGATGAGATGCCCGAGCCCAAGTACGTCGTCTCGATGGGCGCGTGCGCCAACACCGGCGGCCCGTTCCGCGAGTATCCCAATGTCATCATGGGTGTGGACAAGATCGTTCCCGTCGACGTCTACATTCCCGGATGCCCTCCTCGGCCCGAGTCGGTCCAGTACGGCTTCATGCGCCTGATGGACAAGATCCAGGCGCAGACGGAGGTGCGACTTGCAGCCCGACGCGACCAAGATTAAGCGCATCCTCGAGAGTGCAGGGGTCTGGGCCGAGATCGCCGAGGTACCGCACGTCGGTCTGGTCTGTCGCGTGTCGGCGGGCGAGGCACGCGCGTCGGTGATCGCGCTGCGCGACTCCGATATCGCTTTCAAGTTCATGATCGACCTGTTCGGCATCGACACCGGCGAAGCGATCGACGTCGTCTACCGACTCCGTTCGCTGTCGCGCGACGACGAGATCGTCATCAAGGCCGCGCACGACTACGACGGGGTGCTCACGAGCGTGTGGGACGTGTTCCCCGCGGCGCTCATGCCGGAGCGCGAGTGCTGCGAGCTCTTCGGCCTCAAACTCGCCGGCCACCCCAACCCCAAGCGGCTGCTCACCACCGACGGCTGCCCGCCGTTCCTGCGCAAAGAGGTAGAGATTCGCACGTCCGAGGTCGTGCGGGACCGCGCCGCGCAGATCGTCGACCACACCAAGCTCACGCGCACGTTCGGATCGATCGCTGCCGAGCCGGCCACTGTCCCCGCCGCTGCCCCGTCCGACGCGCCCGCGCCGCTCGAGGAGGGCATGGTCGCGAGCGGGGAGTTCCAGCCGGTACGCCTGCCTGCCGGTGTTCTGCGGGCACCCTCTGGCGTCGACCAGGTCAGCACCGAGCACCTGATCCTCAACATGGGGCCGCAGCACCCGTCCACCCACGGCGTGCTGCGCTTGCTGCTCGAGATCGATGGTGAGGAAGTCGTCACCGCCGAGGCGGTCGTCGGCTACCTGCACCGCGGCATCGAGAAGCTCGCCGAATCGCGCCGCTACTCGGCGGTCGGCACCCTCCTGGACCGCGCTGATTACGTCTCCGGCATCCACAGCGAGATGGCGTTCGCGCTGGCTACCGAGCAGCTCATGGGCATCGAGGTGCCGCGCCGCGCGAACTATCTGCGCGTGCTGATGGGCGAGCTCAACCGCATCGCGAGCCATATCACGTGGTACGGGCCTACCGGCCTGGACGCCGGCATGATGGGGCTGTTCCTCTACACGTTCAGAGACCGCGAAGCCATCCTCGATATCCTCGAAGACGTCACCGGCCAGCGCATGATGTTCAACTACGTCCGCCCCGGCGGCGTGCTCAACGACATCACGACGACCGCCGAGGCCAAGATCCGCGCGTTCCTGAGAAACATCGACATGTACATCGACGAGCACGACGAGATACTCATGGGCAACGAGATCTTCCAGATGCGTACCCAGGGACTCGGCGTGCTCAACCGCGAGGCGGCTCTGGCGTTCGGCCTGACCGGCGCCAACCTGCGTTCGTCCGGTGTGAGCTGGGACATCCGCCGCGATCGCCCCTACGCCGCCTACGATGAGCTCGAGTTCGACGTTCCCACCTCCGAGCAGGGCGATATCTACGCCCGCTGCCAGGTTCGTCTCGAAGAGATGCGCCAAGCGGTTCGGCTCATCCGTCAGTGCATCGACGGCCTGCCCGAAGGCGAGTTCACCGCCAAGGTCCCCAAGGTCCTGCGCCCGCCCGCCGGCGAGTCCTACTCCGCGGTCGAGTCGCCGAGAGGCGAGCTCGGCATCCACCTCGTGTCCGACGGTGGAGACTCCCCATACCGCATGAGGTACCGCTCGCCTGCGCTCTACGCGCTGCAGGCCGGCGAAACGCTCCTGCCGGGCAGACTCATCGCCGACGCGGTCGTCACCATGGGCAGCATGGATATCGTGTTGGGGGAGATTGACCGATGAGTATCTGGTTGGTCGTCGTCCTGCGCGTGCTGATCGCTCTCGGGCTCATGCTCGTCAACGGCGTCGTGATGATCTACATGCTGCGCAAGGTGCTCGCGCACCTGCACCTGCGCCTCGGCCCGATGGACAACGGCTGGAAGGGCATCACGCAGACGATCTTCGACGTCTTGAAGCTGCTCACGAAAGAGGACCCCACACCAGCTGCCGCCGATCGCTGGCTGTTCTTCCTGGCGCCCGCCATCGTGTTCGTCCCGTCGCTTGCCGCGTACGCGGCGCTGCCGTTCTCCAACACCGCGGTAATGGCCAATCTCGACCTGGGCCTGCTCTACACCTTCGGGATCATGTCGCTCATCCCGCTCGGCATCCTCATGGCCGGCTGGTCATCGAATAACAAGTGGTCGCTCATCGGCGGCATGCGTTCGGTGGGGCAGCAGATCACCTACGAGGTCCCGATGCTCATGGCCGCGCTGCCTGTGGCGATGATGGCTGGGTCGCTGAACCTGGGCGACATCGTCAACGCACAGCACACCGTATGGTTCTGGGTGAACATCCCCTCACTCGTGCTGTTCTTCGTGGCCGGCCTGATCGAGTCGGGTCAGACGCCGTTCGATCTGGCCGAGGCCGACTCCGAGCTCGTTTCTGGCTACGCCACCGAGTACGCGTCGATGAAGTTCGGTCTGATGTTCCTCTCGGAGTTCAGCAACACGTTCATCTTCTCGGCGCTCATGGTCACGCTGTTCTTCGGCGGCTGGCGTCTGCCGTTCGTTCCCGGCGAGATGATCCAGTCCTTCGCGCCCGTGATCTTCATCTTCAAGACCTATCTGGTTATCACCCTGCTCATGGTCATCCGAGGAACCCTGCCGCGCGTGCGTGTCGACCAGCTGCTTGCGCTAGGCTGGAAGGTCCTGCTCCCGGCATCGATCGTATGGCTGCTCATCTCGAGCTTCATCATGAAGCTGGGCCAGCAACTCATCGGAGGTGCCTGAACATGGCGCGCATCTGGGGCACCGGGATCCTGAGAAGCTTCGCGATCGCCTACAAGCAGTTCCGTCGCGGCGTGATCACCGTGCAGTACCCGCACGAGAAGCTTGTGCTTCCCGAGCGCGCCCGCTGGGCCGTCGCCCCGAAGTACTACGAAGACGGCGAGCCGAAGTGCACGGGCTGCATGGCGTGCGAGCGTGCCTGCCCCGACCACGTCATCGAAATCCAGATGACGACCGCTGCCGACCGCAGCAAGCACATCGACAACTGGCGCTACGAGATCGGTGCCTGCATGATGTGCGGCTTGTGCGTGGAAGCGTGCCCGTTCGACGCCATCGAGATGAGCCACGAATACGAACTCGCACGGACCGACCCGTCACTGCTGCGCATCGACCTACTCACCGACGTCGACGCAGCGCAGCCGAGGAAGCGCGCGGAAGCCGCGGCGGCGACCTGCGTCATGCCCGAAACGCCCGCGAGCGTCGACGCTGATGCGCCTGCGACCGACGGAGCTGCGGCACCCGCAAGCGTCGACGCTGACGCACCCGCGCAGACCGCCGCCGAACCGCCCGCATCACCGAAGGAGGGGAGTGAGGATGTCTGAGACCGTCAACGGCGTGGCATTCGGCATTCTCGCGCTTGCCCTCATCGGCGGGGCGGTGGCCATGCTCTCGGTGCGAAACATCGTTCACGCCGCGTACTGGCTGCTCGAGGTCTCGATGGCGGCGGCGACGCTCTACCTGCTGCTCGCCGCGGACTACATCGCGCTCGTGCAGCTTCTTGTGTACGCCGGGGCCGTGGCCGTGCTGATGATCTTCTCGATCATGATCACCCTGCGCCGCCGAGAGGACGCCATCCGCCCGCGTGACTTCTCACCGATTGGGGCCGCGCTGGCGACCCTGTTCTGCGCGATGCTGCTGTTCGCCGTGTCGGGTTACCACGCCCCGGCCCATGTCATGCCGGCGATCCAGCCTGACCTTGTCGCCTTCGGGCGCCTGCTCTTCTCCGCCCGCGGCTGGGCGTTGCCGTTCGAGATTGCCTCGTTGGTCCTCACCGCAGCCCTCGTCGGCGCGGTGTGGTGGACGAGAGAAGGGGATGAGTAGATGCGCGTAGGCATTGAAGCCTTCCTGATGCTTGCGGCCGTGCTCTTCTCGCTGGGCCTGTACGGGGCCGTGTCGAAGAAGGGCGCCGTGCAGGTGCTCATGTCGCTCGAACTCATGGCGGTCGCCGTCAACATCAACTTCGTCGCGTTTTCGCGCTTCGTCACGCCCGTGAGCATGGACGGCCTGTTCTTCACGGTGTTCTCCATGGTGATCTCCGCCGCCGAAGTGGGCTTGGGCCTGGCGCTCATCATCGCGATCTATCGCCGCGCACGCTCAAGTGAACTGACCGGTCTCTCCGAGCTGAAGGGCTAGAGGATGATGTGGCTGCTCGCCATACCCGGTCTTCCGGCTCTTGCCTTCCTGGCGCTTCTCGCCATGCCCCTGCGCCTGCGCAACCGGCTCCTCTGGGTGCCGGTCGGGGCTAGCTGTATCTCGGCGATCCTGTCGGTCGTCGCGCTTCTGCGCGTGAAGACCGGCAACGAGCTCACCACGATACTGTGGAGCAAGTCGTGGCTGCTGGGCACTGTCGGCGGCCGACCGCTTGAGCTCGGCCTGCAGTTCGATTCGATAGCTGCGATCCTGCTGGTCACGGTCACGATGGTGGCTGCCGCCGTCCAGGTCTACTCGCTGGGCTATATGCACCGCGACGAGCGCGAGGGCTGGTACTTCGCCGTGCTGTCGCTGTTCACCGCGGCGATGCTCGCGCTCGTGCTCGCCGACAACCTGCTCCTCCTGTTCGCGATGTGGGAGATCATGGGCCTGTGCTCCTACCTCCTCATCGGTTTCTGGTTCGAGCTCGAAGGACCGCGCAAAGCTTCGCAGAAGGCGTTCCTCGTCACGCGCGTCGGCGACATCGGCTTCCTCGTCGCCCTGTTCACCATCTACGCCGAGATCGGCACGTGGGAACTGACCGAGGTGCTCGCCTCGGTATCGACGTGGGGACCCGGTGTGGCCACGATCGTTGCTGCGGGCATCCTGATCGCCGCAATGGGCAAGTCCGCGCAGGTGCCGTTCCACGTCTGGCTGCCTGATGCGATGGCCGGCCCCACGCCCGCATCGGCGCTCATCCACGCTGCGACCATGGTGGCCGCGGGCGTCTACCTCGTCACGCGCATGCTTCCCGTGTTCGAGGCTGCGCCCGTGGTGCTTGGGGCGACGCTCGTGATCGGGTCGATCACCGCAGTGGTAGGCGGCCTGCTCGCGTCCGTGCAGCACGATGTGAAGAAGGTGCTCGCGTACTCGACCATCTCGCAGCTCGGGATGATGTTCATGGCTCTCGGCGCGGGTAGCGTCGTAGCGACGCTGTTCCACCTCGTGACGCACGCCTTCTTCAAGTCGCTGCTGTTCCTCGGCGCGGGCGTGATCATCCACTCGGCTCGCACGCAGGACATGCGCGAGATGGGTGGACTGGCTCGGCATATGCCCATCACCACGGCCACGTTCACCATCGGTGCGCTCGCCCTCGCGGGTGTGGCTCCGCTCTCCGGTTTCTTCAGCAAAGACGAGATCATCACCGCGCTGCTCCACGGCGATCACTACTGGGCCGTCGGCGTGGCGCTGGGGGTCTCTCTGCTCACGGCGTTCTATGTCACGCGCATGTGGTTCCGGGTGTTCTCCGGCCCGCAGCAGATCGAGAACCTGCACGAGGGTCACGTCTCGATGATCGCCCCGATGGGTTTCCTCGCCGCCGTCACGCTCGTGCTGGGCTTCGCCTCCCCCTCGTTCGCCGAGTTCCTCGGCCACGAGGGCGCATGGCCCTCGATCCCCATCGCGCTCATGTCCACGAGCGTCGCCCTCGCCGGTATCGCCATCGGCTGGTGGATCTACGGTCGTCGCTCCGTGGTCGTGAACACGCGCCTCTACAAACAGCGGCTCGGGGCCATCTACGGCTCGCTCCAGCTCAAGCTGTACTTCGACCTCACCTACGATGCCTTCGTGATCCGCCCGTTCATCTACGGCTCGCAGCTGCTCGCGGTGTTCGACCATCGCGGCATCGACGGCCCGGTCAACGGCGCGGCACGCGGATTCGTCGCCTTCACCGGTGCGGCGTGGCGTTTCGACCGCTACGTGATCGACGGCGCCGTCAACGGGCTGGCCACGCTCTCGAAGCGTGCCGGCACCAGGCTGCGCACGCTGCAGTCCGGTCGTCTCCAGAGCTACCAGCGCCTCATCCTCGCCGCCATCGTGCTACTCATGCTGTTCCTCGTCCTGAAAGGGGCCTGACGCGTGCTGACCATCATCGTGTTCCTGCCGCTGCTCGGTGCCATCGCCTGTGCACTGATGCCCAAGGATCGCCCGACGTGGCCCCGCTGGGTCGCGGGCGCCGTCACCTTCGTCGATGTCGCCCTTGTCGCCTGGGTGCTCGCGACGTTCGTTCCCGGCGGTGGCAGTCAGTTCGCCGAGAAGTTCGCGTGGGTTCCGCTGGTGCACATCAACTACTCGCTTGCCGTCGACGGGCTCTCGCTGCCGATGCTCGTGCTCTCGGCGCTACTGTCGTTCCTGGCCGTGATCGCATCGTGGAAGATCGACAAGAAGCCGAACTTCTACTTCGCCATGCTTCTGCTCCTGCAGGTCGGCATGAACGGGATCTTCCTGGCACTCGACTTCGTGCTCTTCTACGTGTTCTGGGAACTCGTCCTCGTGCCCATGTACTTCCTCATCGCCGAGTGGGGTGGTGAGCGACGCCAGTACGCAGCGCTCAAGTACTTCCTCTACACCTTGCTCGGCTCGGTGTTCATGCTCATCGGCATCGTCATCCTCTACGTGAAGTTCAACTCCTTCGATATCGTCTACCTCGCGAGCCAGGGTCCGGGCCTTCCCGCCGGCGTGCAGTGGTGGGTGTTCCTGATGTTCTTCTTGGGATTCGCTGTGAAGGTCCCGATGTGGCCGTTGCACACGTGGTTGCCTGATGCCCACGTCGAAGCGCCGACCGCCGCGTCGGTTCTGCTCGCAGGCGTGCTGCTCAAGATGGGAACGTACGGCTTCCTCCGGATCTCGCTGCCGATTCTCCCGGGGGCGTTTCACCAGTGGCAGGGTTTCATCACCGTGCTGGCCGTCATCTCGATCATCTATGGCGCCGCTGTCGCCTTCGCGCAGACCGACCTGAAGAAGCTCGTCGCATACTCGTCGGTTTCGCACATGGGCTTCGCGATGCTGGGAATCGCCGCGGGCACCGCCGCAGGTCTCGACGGGGCCGTGGCGGTCATGTTCAGCCACGGGCTGGTCACCGGCATGCTCTTCTTCATGGTGGGCATGGTCTACGAACGCTCGCACACCCGTCAGATATCCGAGATCTCGGGTCTCGCGGGTCAGATGCCGGTCCTTGCCGGGCTGCTCGCCTTCTCGGCGTTCGCCTCCATGGGACTGCCTGCGCTCTCCGGCTTCATCGGCGAGTTCCTGTCGTTGCTGGGTGCATGGACTGCATGGGCGGGTAGCCCGCTGCAGTGGGTCGTCGGCATCGGCGCGTTCGGCGTGCTGCTCGGCGCCGCCTACAACCTGTGGATGGTCCAGCGCGTCGTTCTCGGCCAGCCGTCCTACATCATCGCTGACTGCCCAGACGCCAGTACGCGCGAGCTGGCCGTGGTCGCTCCGCTCGTCATCCTGATCATCGCTGTCGGTGTGAACTGGCAGCTGCTCCTCCGCTACGTCGATCCTGCGGTGCAGGTTCTCGTCAAGGCAGTGGGGGTATAAGTGACCGGATACGCTATTCTCCTTCCCGAGACTCTCCTCATCGTCGGCGCGCTGTGGGCGCTCTTCGCCGAGCTGCTGCCCGGCGGAGACCGTGGTTCCGCGTGGCTCGGGGCCGGGCTTGCCGTGCTCGCTTCGGCCTTTGCGGCGATGCAGCCCATGGGAGCGCTAGGCCCCTTCGGCAACCTGCTGGCGTTCGACGGTCCCGCGCGCTTCGCCCGAGTCGCGATCACCGTGCTCGTTGCGGTCTGGCTCATGTGGACCGCCGGGCGGGGGACGGGACGCGTGCGGGAAGCGGTGGCTCTGGCGCTGTTCACCGCAGTCGGCGCCATGTTCATGACCGAGGCCCGCGAGTTGATCACGCTTGTCGTCGCTGTCGAGCTGGCTACGATGCCGGCCTACGTGCTCATGGGGTACCGCAAGGGAGACGTCCGCGGCCTCGAGGGCGCGCTGAAGTACTTCCTGCTCTCCATGCTCACGTCGCTGCTCATGCTGTACGGCTTCTCGTTCCTCTACGGCCTGACCGGCTCGACGCACTACTCGGGGCTCAACCTCGACGCAGCCGGGACGCTCGGCCTGCTCGCGCTGATGCTCTCTCTGGTCGGACTGCTGGCCAAGCTCTCTGCGGCGCCGTTCCACTACTGGGCCCCAGACGCCTACGAAGGTGCCGACCCGTGGGCCGTGGCGTTCGTCTCGACAGTGCCCAAGGTCGCAGGTGCGGTCGCGATCGTGCGCCTGCTGGCGGCCGTCGCCCCCGGCATTGCCGCAAGCGGCACGGTGCTGCTCGCGATTGCAGCGGCCTCGATGCTCCTGGGCAACCTCGGCGCGCTCAACCAGACCGACGTGCGACGCCTCATGGCGTACTCAGGTGTCGCGCACACCGGCTACCTGCTGCTCGGTGCCGCGACGCTCTCAGCGGGCGGCTATCTCGCGGCGGTGTTCTACGCGGTCGCCTACGCGTTCCCGTCGATGGCCGTGATGCTCGTCGCCGCCGAGGAGGGTCCGGCGCTCGCCGACTTCAACGGGCTGGCCGAGCGTCGGCCTGCCGTCGCCTGGGGCCTCGTGGCCCTGCTGCTCTCGCTCATCGGCATCCCGCCGTTCCTCGGCTTCTTCGGCAAGCTCGGGCTCTTCACCGCGGCACTCGGGCGCGGCTACAACGTCGTCGTGGTGCTCGCGGTGATGATGAGCGTCGTGTCGGCAGGCTACTACCTGCGCATCGTGCGTGCGATGTTCTTCGCCAAGCCCGCCGACGACACCACGGGCGATATCGCCGTGGCACACCCCGCTGTAGCGCCGAGCACAATCGCGTCGGTGGCGCTGGGCGTGTGCGTGCTGGTCGTCATCGGTCTGGGCATCGGAGCTGGACCGGCGCTCAGCGCGCTGGGTCAGATGCTGCGCTAGGAGTTCGAAGGTCTCGGCAGGTGCGGACTGTGGCCGGAGTATGTTCATTCGGTGAACCCTCTGACGGCACCCTCGCTCGGCAGTATCTTTGCTCACGTGAGGCGCATATACATAACTTGGAACCCGATACTATTCCGAGGTGAACCATGACTCACGAGACGAACGACGTGCCCCCCGCTCCCCAGTGGACCGAACCCGCCTACCCGCCACCTGTCGACGAACCGCTTCCTGTGTGCGACTACACCGGGGAGAGCGAAGCGCCATGCGAGGAACCCACAACCGTGAAGCGCTGGTCGGGCGCGGCTGTCATCACAGCCGCTGCACTCGGAGCGACCGTTGGCGGGTTGCTCGTGGCAGCCGGTCTGGTGTGGGCACTGGGCCTCTTGCCCGGAGCCAAGCCGCTCCGGTCGGTACCGGCACCCGCGACGGCTGTGAAGGCGCAGAACATCACGATCTCGCCGACCTCACAGCCAGGCGATGTCGCCGAGGCGGTCGCTAGCAAGGCGGTGCCCTCGGTGGTCAACGTCACCGTCGAACAAGAGCAGACCGACCAGTTCACGGGCAAGACGGTCTATCAGGAAGTCGGCAACGGCTCGGGAATCCTCATCCGCTCTGACGGCTACATTCTCACCAACAACCACGTCGTCGACGGCGCCGATCGCGTGGTGGTCACCGTCGGCGTTGACGACAAGACGGCGCGCGTCGTGGGCGTGGATACCTCCACCGACCTCGCCGTGCTCAAGATCGACGGAAGCGGCTACCCGGCGATAGGCCTCGGCTCGTCGAAGGACCTCAAGGTCGGGCAGTTCGTGATGGCGGTGGGTAGCCCGTTCGGTCTGGAGAAGACGGTCACCAGCGGCATCATCTCGGCGCTTCAGCGTTCCGAGCAGGTGCAGGGCGCCAACGACATCACGACCTACACGAACCTCATCCAGACCGACGCGGCGATCAACCCCGGCAACTCGGGCGGCGCGCTCGTTGACGCGCGGGGACGCCTCGTGGGTGTGAACACGCTCATCCAGTCGCCTTCGGGCGGCGTGGGAGCGGCGCAGTCCGCGGGTATCGGTTTCGCCATTCCCGTCGACTTCGCGGTCGACATCGCCAACCAGCTCATCAAGAGCGGCAAGGCGAGCCACCCGTTCATGGGCGTGTCGACCCAGACCGTCGACGAGGCGCTCGCCGTTCAGTACGGCCTACCGGTCAAGAGCGGCGCGCTCGTCGCGTTCGTCCAGCCCGGAGGCCCCGCAGCTGCAGGCGGAATCAAGCGCGGGGACATCATCGTGAAGATCGACGCCATCCCTGTGGGCAGCGTGGAAGATGTGTTCGCTGCCACGAGGCAGCACAAGATCGGCGACCGTGTCTCAGTGGAGCTCGTCCGAAGCGATTCGTCGCTCACGGTCGATGTGACGCTCGGCTCTGACGCGAGCCGTAAGTGAAGCTGACGATCGTCGCCGTCGGCCGTCTCAAGGAACGCTTCTGGAAAGAGGCGGCCGACGAGTACCTCAAGCGGCTCGGACCGTACGCCACCGTGCGCGTCGTCGAAGTCGCCGACCGGGACTCCGGCCGCGATGCGGCGCGCGCACTGGCCGAGGAGGGTGCAGACGTCGTGCGCGCCATCCCCCAGGGCGCTCACGTCATCGCTCTCGAGATCGGCGGCAGACAACTCTCCAGCGAGCAGTTCTCTGCGCGCGTCGACGCGCTTGGCCTGGAGGGCAAGAGCAATATCGCCTTCCTGGTCGGTGGGTCGGTGGGAATCGCTGCGGAGGCGCTGGGCTGCGCCCACGAGAAGCTTTCGCTCGGCCCGATGACGCTTCCTCACAACCTCGCGCGCATCGTGCTACTCGAGCAGATCTACCGCGCATTTCGCATCAGCAGGGGAGAGCCCTACCACAAGTAGGGTCGCATACGGCCGACGAGGTCCGGTGAGATCCTCATACCCCTGCAAGTATGATCAAGTCCCCCGCGGTGGCCGATACACCCTTAGGAACGTGAACGGGGATTGCCTAGAGGGGGCTTCCGATCAAGCTGTGTGGTCGCTCGAAGCGGCTGCAGGGTTCTGCGTCGGGTGTCTCGTCTACGGGCTGCTGCCCGTACGCGTAGGGGAGTCTCTTGTCCGCTCGTCGAAGGGAATGATTGTAGTGACCGATTGCGTGTGTCTTCCTAAGTGCCCATTCTTCCTCGACAAGATGTCGAACATGCCGGCGATGGCCGACATCTACAAGGACAAGTACTGCAGGACCGACAGTTCAGACTGCATGCGTTACATGGTGTATCGCAAGATGGGCGCGGGTCAGGTCCCGGTCAACCTGTTCCCCAACGATCGAGCCCAAGCGGAGGCGTTTCTCGCCGAGAACGGCTTCTGAGCGACTCACGCGATGCGTCGCACCCGGTTGTGGCGTTGGCTGCGTGTTACCCCTGCGCCACCGTGCCGCCACCCCCGTCGGTCATAGTGGAGCCGGGCGCATCCGCGCTCCGGTCACGAGACCGCTCCAACGGGGGGACGCTATGTCCGCACGACGACTCTTCGCTATCGGCTTCATCTTCGTGCTCGCGACCGCGGCATGGCTCGCGCTAGCCGGCTCGGTCACGGTGCGCACTGGCTCGACCGACACCCGTCTCAGCGATGCCGTCAGCGGGCTGTGGGGATCCGAGCAGCAGCAACGGGCCCCAGAGTTCAGCTACGCTGAGGGCGCTACGACAACCAAGCTCGATATCGCCGGAAGCGACATCTCGGCCAAGCTGAACCTCGAGCAGCGACGCAAGGGGCTCTTGTGGTACGCGACGTACTTCGTGGACTTCAAGGCCGACTACAAGGTAGCCAATCCGCTCGACACTCCGCTCGACGTCAAGATGGCCTTCGCGTTTCCCGACTCGGCCGGTAGCTACGACGGCTTCGCGGTGCGAATCGACGGCGATCTTGTGCCTGTCCGCTACGTCGACGGCACGGCAGTGGCCAGCTTCACGGTCGATCCCAAGTCGAGTGCGAGCGTGGCCACGGGATACCGCACCAACGGCATGAATCGGTGGGTCTACATTCCCAGCCCGACCGGTGTGGGAGTGGTGCGCGACTTCCACCTCGAGATGCTCACCGACTTCGCCAAGATCGACTACCCGGGCAACGGGGTGTCTCCCACGTCGACGCTGCGTGAAGGGGATGGCTGGAAGCTCGCGTGGGACTACCAGAGCGTGGTCAGCGGCCGCCCGATCGGGCTGCTGATGCCTTCGCCGGAGAATCCCGGCCCGCTTGTCTCCCGCATCACGGCGTTTGCGCCGGTGTCGTTGCTGTTCTTCTTCGTTGCGCTGATCCTGCTCACGGCCACCAGCGGCGTGAAGCTCCATCCCGTGCACTACGGGTTCCTCGCCGCCGCGTTCTTCGCGTTCGACCTTCTGCTTGCCTATCTTGCCGACCAGATCGACATCAACCTCGCGTTCGCAATCGCCGCCACCACCTCGGTGGCGCTCGTGGTCGGCTACTTGATGGTGGTGGTCGGGAAGAATCGGGCGTTGGTCGAGATCGCGCTCAGCCAGCTGCTGTTCCTGATCCTGTTCAGCTACAGCTTCTTCTTCGCCGGCTTCACGGGACTGGCCATCACCGTCGGCGTCGTGCTCACGCTTGCGTACTTCATGGTCAAGACGGCGCATGTCGACTGGGACGTGGTGTTCCCGAAGCGCGCGCCTCGAGTGCCGCAGACCTGGGCTCCCCAGCCTATTGCGCCCCAGCCCATGGCACCGCTGCAGGTTCCCGTCGCGCCACCGGCTCCGACGCAGGCGCCGCCCACGGAGTAACGACTTCCCAAGCCGCCCGCTCCGCTTTCGCCGGCACGCAGCATCGGGTATCCTTGCTGGTCACATCTTCTCTGTATCACGGAGGCACCGATTCCCGTGAAAGACGCAATAACTAGTCTCGTACGAACTGCAATCAAGGATGCCGTCGACGCAGGCGAGCTGCACCTCGCCGAGATTCCCGACCCGGAGCTCGAGCGGCCCCGCGACGCCAGTCATGGCGACTGGGCGACCTCGGTCGCCCTGCGCTCGTCGAAGGCGGCGGGCGTCAGTCCGCGCAAACTCGCCGAGATCGTCTCGGCGCGCATGGCCGAGCTCGCCGATATCGACGCGGTGGAGATAGCCGGGCCGGGCTTCATCAACATTCGCCTCTCTGACGCCGCGCTCATGCGCGTGGTGCGCGAGGCGCGCGAGCAGGGTGCCGACTTCGGGCGAGTGGACATGGGGCACGGCAAGCGCGTGCAGGTCGAGTTCGTATCGGCCAACCCCGTCGGACCGCTTCATGTGGGTCACGGCCGTTGGGCGGCGCTCGGCGACTCGATGGCGCGCGTCTTGGCGCATGCCGGCTGGGCTGTTGAGCGCGAGTTCTACGTCAACGACGCCGGTGTGCAGATGGACATCTTCGCCAAGTCGGTCACGGCGCGCTACATGGAGCTGTGCGGCGATACGGTGACGTTCGAGCCGGAGTGGTACCAGGGCGCCTATATCACCGAGATCTCTCGCGAGATCTTCGACGACGAGGGCACAAGCTGGTACGACGCGGTGCCTGCGACGCGTGAGAACTACTTTAAAGAGAAGGCGTACCTCGCCGTCCTCGAACACCTCAAGCACGTGCTCTCGGGCATGGGTGTCGACTTCGACGTCTGGTTCTCGGAGCGCACGCTTCATGTCGCAGGCCCCGATGGCGTGACCGCCGTAGAACGCGGCATCTCGGCGCTTCGTGACGCGGGTTACATCTACGAGCTCGATGGCGCCACGTGGTTCCGCTCCACCGACTTCGACGACGACAAGGACCGCGTGCTCATCAAGGCCGATGGCGAGTACACGTACTTCGCGGCCGACATCGCGTATCACAAGAACAAGTTCGACCGTGGCTTCGACCGCGTCATCAACATCTGGGGAGCCGACCACCACGGCTACGTGTCGCGCATGAAGGCAGCGTGTGCGGCGCTAGGCCACGAAGGCCAGCTCGACGTGGTCATCGGCCAGCTCGTCAACCTGTTCCGCAACGGCGAGGCCGTTCGGATGAGCAAACGCACAGGCGAGATGGTCACCTTCGAGGAGCTGCTTTCCGAGGTGGGCGCCGACGCCGCGCGCTACTGGTTCTTGCGCCGGAGCACCGATCAGCCGGTCGACTTCGACATCGAGCTCGCGCGCCAGCAGTCCGCCGACAACCCGGTGTTCTACGTCCAATACGCACACGCGCGCATCTGCTCCATCCTGCGCCGGGCCGCCGGTCCGGACGCCGCTGACGGCGTCGAGGGTATCGACTCGCTTGCCGCATCCCTCGTGCGCGCCGACGCCGACCTCACACTGCTCTCGGGCGAGGCCGAGCTCACGCTTGCGCGCAAGCTCGGTGAGTTCTCCGATATCGTGGAGATCGCTGCCCGCGACCTCTCGCCTCACCGCCTCACCCGCTACGCCGAGGATCTCGCGGCGACGTCCCACCAGTTCTACACGCAGTGCCGAGTCATGACCGATGACGCGGAGCTGACCGCCGCCAGACTCTATGCGGTCGATGCGACCCGCTGCGCGCTGCGCACCGTGCTCGGGCTGCTCGGAGTGAGCGCGCCTGAACGTATGTAGCTGCCGATCTCAACGGCGTCCCGAAGTGGGGCGCCGTTGTCGCAAGAAAGGGATCACCGTCATGGGAAAGCCGTCCGCACCCCGCCTGCCAGCAACGCCTGATCTGAAGACCGGAGCCGACCTCATGTCGGTCCTGCCGATGACGGCCGAGGTCAAAGACGGGCACCTCTGGATCGGCGGCGTCGACACCGTTGAGCTGGCGCGCGAGGCCGGCACCGCTCTCTACGTCATGGACGAGGCGACCATCCGCCACCAGCTCTCCGAGTACGTGAAGTGGACGCGCTTCCACTGGCCGCTTGTCGACACCGTCTATGCCGGCAAGGCCTTCATGTCGCTGGCGATGCTTAAGATCGTCGCCGAGGAGGGCTGCTGCCTGGACGTGTCCAGCGGCGGAGAGCTGGCCTTCGCGCGGCGAGCTGACTTCCCGATGGAGCGCATCTACGTGCACGGCAACAACAAGACGCCGGTTGAGCTGGCCGAGTGTCTCGACGCGGGCGTGGGTCGCATCGTCGTGGACAGTTTCGAGGAGCTCGACCGCCTCTCTGCGATGGCGAGTAAGCGCGGCGTGTCCCAGAAGGTGCTGGTGCGCGTTACCCCCGGCGTCGAGGCCGACACCCATGACTTCATCATGACCGGCGCTGAGGACTCGAAGTTCGGCTTCGGCCGCAACCAGGGCCTCGCGCTGAAGGCCGTCAAGCGGGCCATCGAGCTGCCGGGCATCGACTTCGACGGGCTGCACATGCATATCGGCAGCCAGATCTTCGCGCTGCACAGCTTTGCGATGGCCATCGAGGTCATCGTCGACTTCATGCGTGAGATCCACGCCGAGACCGGCGTCGAAGTGCGCATGCTCGACACGGGCGGCGGACTGGGCATCGCCTACGGCATCCCCGATGAGCCGTCCACGATCAAGGACTACGGCAAGGTGGTCGTTGACGGCATCAAGGCTGAGTGTGAGAAGTACGGTCTCGTGGTGCCGTCGATGGCCGTCGAGCCCGGCCGATCGATTGTCGCCAACGCGGGCGTCACCCTCTACACCGTGGGTTCGATCAAGGAGATTCCGAACATCCGGACCTACGTCGCCGTCGACGGCGGCATGTCCGACAACATCCGCACGTCGCTCTACGGCGCGCACTACGAGGCCCTGCTCGCCAACAAGGCGGACCAGCCGCGCGAGATGGTGGCGACGGTCGCTGGGAAGCACTGCGAGAGCGGCGACATCGTCGTCAATGACGCGCCGCTGCAGTGCCCGGCGGTCGACGACATCCTGTGCGTGTGCGCGACCGGTGCGTACTGCCAGTCGATGAGCAGCAACTACAACAAGCAGGTGCGCCCGGGAGTCGTGTTCGTGCGCGACGGCGAGTGGCGTTTCGTGATCCGCCGCGAGACCTACGCCGATCTCATGAAGTGCGAAGTGGAGTAGCGCAGGCAGGCGATCCAGCGCGCCGTCACGATTCGAGTTCGCGAGCGATTTCGCCAAAAGAAAGGGCCGGCCGCCGATAAGGGAGCCGGCCCTGCGTGCGTGGGGTGCAGGGCTACTTCACGACCAGCGTCTTGTAGTTGGCACCGCTGGACTTCTTCACGGCCCAGACCCTGTAGGTTTTGCCCCGGGCTACGGTGAACGTGCCGGTTGAGGCGGTGCGACGAGCGAGATTGCGTGCGCCGTACTTCACTGCCCATCCGGCGGCTCCTCGGCCACCGGTGACCTTGACCGAGTACTTCGCGGTGCGCGATGTCTGGCTGATCTTGGTGATCGTGATCTTGACGGCCGTGCTCTTGCCATGGCACTGCGAGCACGCGGCTGTCTTCGTCGGGAAGGCCTGAGCGCTCGAGGCGAATCCGAGAACGGTACCGACGATGGCGAGCAGGACGAATGTTGTGGCGAGCTTCTTCATTGGCGTACTCCTGACCGAGGCGCTTACGGAATGGCTAGTCGTTGTCGTTCGAGTTGCGGGCCGCCGCCGGCAATGTGGTCGTGACCACCATTCTGCGCAGGTAGTGGCTGCGGTGACCCGTGATGACCTTGAGGATGTACGTACCCGCAGGGATGCGCGTGAACTTCGCGTACCCGCTCTTGTTCACCCGAACGTAGTACTTCTGGCCGGTGGTGACGTTGACCAGGACCGCTCTGAGCCCTGCTCGGTGATGATTGTTGGCGACACGGAGGGTCAGGGTGTGCGTGGCGACCGGGGCCACAACGGGGGGCGCGGTGGGCGCGGGTACCGGCACCGGAGTGGGAACGGGGACCGGGGTGGGCACTGGTACCGGAGTCGGAACGGGAGCGGGTGCCGGGGCGGGCGCTCATTGGGAACCTCCGATTGCACGGTTTGCGCGGCTCACGGGGTCTCGATGTCCTCGCCGCTGTGGACAGGTACAGAATCGGTCGAGTGTGTGAGGGGACGATGAGAGATAGATGTGGGTTCTCTCATGTCCTGAAACGCGAGAAAGGCGCCCTCTTGAGGGCGCCTTTCGGTGTCGCGAACCCATGCCGAACAGGTGTTAGTTCCCGACGAGGTGGCGAGATTCGTTGCGGCTATCGGAGTCGTGATGATCATCCGAGTAGCCGTGATCGTCACCGTGCGAGTCGCACTTCGGCGCATGAGCCTTGATGGTGGAGAGCGCGTCTTGCGAGACGTGCACGCGCTCCTCCTGGCTACTCGCCTCGCATCGTGAAGGAGTGCGAAGGGCAGGTGAGCGCCAGGTGAGCGTTCTCGCATGCGGTGTCGGTTCGCTCGGCTACAATGGATGCAACGTGTCGCTGGCCTGTGGCACCGTTCGTCCTCGGGAGGACTCAATGCGCACCATTCGTGTCGGTCTCATCGGCTTAGGTACGGTCGGCTCTGGCGTTGTCGAGATACTGCGTCTTCACGCAGACGACTTCCGTCGCCGTGCCGGCGTGAACGTCGAGCTTGTGCGCTTCGCCGATCGGACTACCGACCGGTTCGCATCGCTGAGACTGCCTGCCGAGGCGTGCTCCACCGACTGGCACGACGTCATCGCCGACGAGACGGTCGACGTGGTGATCGAGCTCATCGGCGGGACCGGCGTGGCCAAGGAGGTCGTGCTCGCGGCGCTGGCCGCAGGCAAGAGCGTTGTGACCGCCAACAAGGCGCTCATGGCCACGTCGGGCGAAGAAGTCATGGAAGCTGCGGACAAGGCCGGCGTCGACATCGCGTTTGAGGCGAGCGTGGGCGGCGGCATCCCCATCATCGGCCCGCTGAAGCACTCTCTTATCAGCAACGAGATACAGACGGTCATGGGCGTAGTCAACGGTACGACGAACTACATGCTCACGCGCATGGCAGAGGATGGGCTCGACTACGCCACCGCCCTAGCCGAGGCGCAGGCGAAGGGCTTCGCCGAGGCGGACCCCACCGCTGACGTCGACGGTCACGACGCTGCCGCCAAGATCGCCATCCTTTCGTCGATTGCGTTCAACAGCCGCGTGGTTATGAGCCAGGTGTCGGCCGAGGGAATTCGTGGGCTCGCTCCTGAAGACCTCGCGTACGCACGCGAGATGGGCTACGCGATCAAGCTGCTTGCCATCGCGCGCCGTATGCCGGACGGCATCGATGTGCGTGTACATCCCACGATGATCCGTACGAGCCATCCGCTTGCCAGCGTCAACGGCGTCTACAACGCGATCTACGTCATAGGTGACGCGGTGGGCGAGACGATGTTCTTCGGCGAAGGTGCCGGCTCGCTGCCGGCAGCGTCGGCGGTTGTGGGCGATCTGATCGAGGTCGCGCGCCGCATCCAGATAGGCTGCGCGCCGCTCGTCGGCTGCACCTGCACCGAGCATCTCGAGGTGCGCGACATGGCCGAGCTGGAGACCGAGTACTACGTTCGCCTCGAGGTCGCCGACCAGCCCGGCGTGCTTGCGGCCGTCGCGAGCGTGTTCGGCGAGCACGGCGTGTCTATCGGCAGCGTCATCCAGAAGCGCGCGGCCGAGGGCGTCGCCCAGATCGTCTACGTCACGCATCTCGCCCGCGAGGCGCACGTGCGCGCAGCGCTCGCGGAGATCGACGCGCTCGAGGTCACCGACCGTATCGCTTCCGTCATCCGGGTCGAGGACCTGTAAGCATGGGCGCAGCCGTCCTCGTTCCCGCATCAAGCGCTAACCTCGGGCCTGGCTACGACAGCTTTGGCCTCGCACTCGACCTGCACAACCGCTTCGAGGCGCAGCTCGCCGATGAGTGGAGTGTCACGGTGGCGGGGGAGGGCGCGGGCGTGCTGCTCACCGGCGCGGAGAACCGCGTGGCGGCGGCGATGGCTCTGGCCTTCCTCGAAGCCGGAAGGCCTGAGCTGCGCGCGCGAATCGACTGCGTCAACGGTATCCCGCTCGGCAACGGACTCGGCTCGTCTGCCGCGGCGATCGTCGGTGGACTTCTGCTCGGCCAGAGGCTGGCGGAGGCCGACTTCGGCGACGAGCGTCTGCTCGAGCTCGCTGCGCAGATGGAGGGGCATCCCGACAACGTCGCGGCCGCGCTCCTCGGCGGGTTCACGGTGTGCTGGAACGCGGACGGAGCTGTTCGCGCGGCGCGCTTCGAACCGGCACGCGGACTGGCGGCGGTGGTGGTCGTGGCCAACGGCGAGCTGGCGACATCGGAGTCTCGAGCGATGCTGCCCGACATGGTCCCTCACGCCGATGCCGCTTTCAATGTCGCGCGCGCGGGACTTCTCGCAGCCGCGATAGTGACCGCCCGTCCCGAACTCCTCGGTGCGGCGCTTCGCGACCGGCTGCACCAGCAGTACCGTGCGGCGGCCGTGCCTGATCTTGGCGCTCTCCACGAGATTCTGCATGAGGCTGGAGCCGCGGGTGTCGCGCTCTCGGGCGCCGGTCCCACGGTCATCGGCTTGGTCCCTGGTGACACGGACGAGGCGGCACGCGCCCACGCCGAGCAGGTCGCGATTCGAGCGGCCGGCGCGGTCCGCGCGCTTGGCTCTCGCCGGGCGCCAACGGCGTTGCGCATCAACCGCTCCGGAGCGCGAATACTCTAGGCTCGAGGCCAGGCGCCGCTTCCGGGCGTCCAAACCGTGATTGTGGGGAACACACCGTGTTGTCCACCTGTACCGTCCACAGCCCGATACCGCTCGGAGGATTGCATGTCCGACCTGCCCCCGACATCCCATGACGCGATCGATCCCAATCTTACGTCGCAGCCGCACGTGGAGCCGCCCGCTGGCTACCAGCCGCAGACGAGCTATCCGTCGTATCCGCCGGCGCCGCCGTATCCGCCCCCAGGAACGCAGTACCCCTATCCGGGTGCCTACGCGCCACAAGCGAGCGTGCCGGTTGCGCCCGCCCGACCCAAGCGCGCGCTGCTCTGGTGGCTTCTTGGCCTGGGCGTGGTCGTTGCCGTGATCGGCAGCTGCGCGTGGCTCGGAACACTGGGAGCGAGGAGCAACCTGAGCGCGGGCGGCAACAACATCGCTGTCATCCCCATCGACGGCGTGATCGCCGGCTCCGGGAGCGGCGGAGTCATCACGCCCCAGGCGTTTCGGACCAAACTCAACCAGGCGCTTGCCGACTCCTCGGTCAGGGCCATCGTGCTGCGCGTCGATTCTCCCGGCGGAACCGTGGCCGCAAGCGAAGAGATCGCGCTGTACGTGAAAGCCGCCAAGAAGCCCGTAGTGGTGTCGACGGGCGACGTGAACGCATCCGGCGCCTACATGGTCTCTTCGCAGGCCGACAGGATCCTGGCGCTTCCCGGCTCGGCGGTAGGCAGTATCGGTGTCATCATCGAGATCCCCAACGTTGCGGGGCTGATGGACAAGCTCGGCGTGAAGTTCAGCGTCATCACGGCAGGCAAGTACAAGGGGGCCGGCAGTCCCTACCGCGCCCTGACCCCCACGGAGACTGCGCTCATCCAGGGCTCTGTCGATGAGGCGTACGGCCAGTTCGTCGATATCGTGGCCGAAGGGCGCAAGATGCAGCGCTCTGAGGTCGAGTCGCTTGCGACCGGTTGGGCGTGGAACGGGTCCGAGGCCAAGAAGCTCGGGCTCATCGACGAGATCGGAACGTTCGACGACGCGCTCAAGTCCGCGGCGAAGCTCGGCGGCATCAAAGGGAAGTACAACACCATCGACTATGACGAGCCGCAGCTTTCGGATCTGTTCGGCAGCGTGATCGGATTGACGAGGCAGCTGGGCGACAACGCTGCCCTGGGCCAGCGAGGTGTGCTCGCACCGGGACCGGCACTCGCGAAGTAGTAGGAGTCTGCTATAGTGTGGGTCTCTGGCGGTTCCCGCCACACTCCTTTCGCGGCAGCCACATCCACCATTCTCGGACCTGTGGCGCGCGGTTCACAAACTCAGCAAGGAGAGATGCATCTTGAAGTTCTTCCTAGACACGGCGAATATCGCCGAAATCGAGGAGGCCGCTAGCTGGGGCGTTCTCGCTGGCGTGACCACCAACCCCACGCTCTACGCACGAGAAGGCGGCAAGCTCGCCGACTTCCACGATCACCTCAAGCGGATCTGCGACATCGTCGACGGTCCCGTCAGCGGCGAGACCGTCGGTCTGACCCGCGACATCATCATCCGCGAGGGCGAAGAGCTCGCCGCGATCGCCCCGAACCTCATCGTCAAGGTACCGACGATGCCCGAGGGCCTCGCCGCGACGAAGGCTCTTTCCGACAAGGGCATCAAGGTCAATATGACGCTGTGCTTCAGCGTCCCGCAGGCGATGCTTGCCGCGCGCTCCGGCGCGTCGTACATCTCGCCGTTCGTGGGTCGTTTCGATGACATCTCCGAGGATGGCATCGACCACCTCGAGAACATCGTCATCGCTCTGGCCAACTACGACTTCGGTCACGAGGTCGAGGTCATCGCGGCCTCGATCCGCTCGGCCAACCACGTAACGCAGGCGGCACTCATGGGCGCAGACATCGCCACTGTGCCGTTCAAGGTACTCAAGAACCTGGTGAAGCACCCGCTCACCGACCGCGGCCTGGAATCATTCCTCGCCGACTGGGAGAAAGTGAAGAACGCATGAGTGCACGACCGCGCAAACGCGGCCGCAGAGGCGGCGGCGCAGGTGGGGGCCAGCAGGAAGCGGCACCCAAACCCTCGATAAAGCGTGAAGACCTCGAGGCTCTGAAGGTCGCTGACCTCAAGGTCATGGCGACCGGTCTCGGTATCGACATCAAGGAGCTCAAGAAGAAGGACCAGCTCATCGATGCGGTACTCGAGTTCAAGGTGAAGTCGGAGGGCTTCGTCGAGATCACGGGAGTCCTTGACGTTCTACCTGAGGGTTATGGTTTTGTGCGTACCAGTGGCTACTTGCCTGGTGACCACGACGTCTACGTTTCGATGTCCGTCGTTCGACGCAACGAGCTGCGCCGAGGCGACATGATCCGCGGTCAGGTTCGTCCGCCCAAGGAGACCGAGAAGTACCCGGCCCTCCAGCGCATCGATACGATCAACGATCTGGACCCGCAGCTGGCCAAGGGTCGCAAGAAGTTCGCCGACCTGACACCGATCTACCCGGACGTGCGCCTGCGCATGGAGCACGGTCAGGAGTTCCTCACGGCGCGTACCATCGACATGGTGGCTCCGATCGGCAAGGGGCAGCGTGGTCTCATCGTCTCACCGCCGAAGGCCGGCAAGACCACCGTGCTCAAGGATGTCGCCGCGGCGATTCACGCCAACGATCCCGATGTCTACCTGATGTGTCTCCTCGTCGACGAGCGTCCCGAGGAAGTCACCGACATGGAGCGCTCGATCCATGGCGAGGTCGTCTCCTCGACCTTCGACATGCCCAGCGAGCAGCACATCGCAGTGGCCGAGCTCGTCATCGAGCGAGCCAAGCGTCTCGTGGAAAGCGGCCGTGACGTTGTGATCCTGCTCGACTCGATCACGCGCCTCGCGCGTGCCTACAACCTCGCGTCTCCCGCCTCCGGTCGCATCCTGTCAGGTGGTGTGGACTCGGCAGCGCTCTATCCGCCGAAGAAGTTCTTCGGTGCCGCTCGAAACATCGAGTTCGGCGGCTCGCTCACCATTCTTGCGACCGCACTCGTGGATACCGGCTCGAAGATGGACGAGGTCATCTTCGAGGAGTTCAAGGGCACCGGTAACATGGAATTGCGCCTCGACCGCGGGTTGGCCGACCGTCGCATCTTCCCGGCTATCGACGTCATCAGCTCCGGTACCCGCAAGGAAGAGCTGCTGCTCGATCCTGCCGAGGCTCCCTTCGTGTGGGGCGTGCGTCGGATCCTTCACGGCATCGACAACCCCGAGCGCGCGATGGACATGCTCATCAAGGGTCTCAAGCAGACCGAGAGCAACCAGGAGTTCCTCGTTCGCATGGCCAAGCAGGCACAGACCAAGAGCAACGGCATCGACCTGTAGGTCGGCGGCGCGCCGCGCAAGGCCTACCGCACAGAGCATCGAAACTCGAAAGGCCGCCCACACGGGCGGCCTTTCTTCATGTGCCTGCTTCTCCTGCCTGACGATTCGCGTCGTGACTACGGGCTCAGTTCCACCGGTATCGTCACCACGTTGACCGGCGTGCCGTCCTTGGCCGACGGCTCGTAGAACCGGATCTTGCCGGCGCCGCCGTGTCCGGCCGGATAGGATATCGAAGCGTTGAACGTACCGCGCGTTCCCGTTCCGGATGTCGCCCGCACGTCCTCGTCCTCGATGACCTTGCCTTTCGAGTCGAGCACGCTGACGCGGAACTGCGCTTCGAACACGTTTGCGCTTCCCGCGACCCTGAAGGTGCGGCGCACCGTGACATTCGCCAGTGGGCTCTCGACGAGGATCGCCGGCAGCTGGCCCTCGAAGTCCGCGCGCGTCACGGGCGGCGACACCATGATCCCCTCACCGCCGATCGACTCCACCACGCGCCCGTCGAGTCTGAACGCGATGCGCTTGATGCTCGGGAACTGGGTCAGCGTGCACACGACCTGCGTGACGCGCAGCAGCATCGACAGCGAGCCGCCGCCCGACTCGAACCGCTTCGACAGGTCGACGGTCGCGGTGCCCCCGCGTATCACGACGCTGTTGAGCTTCGTGCCCGAGGGGATGGTGGTGCCGAGACCGAGTGCTTTGTCGGCCTGTCCCGGTCCGAGAAGCAGCTGCTCGATGGCTCCCCTCGCAGGCGACGCGGCCGGTGCGGTCCGGGCGGTTCCTACCGCGATCTTCTCGCCGAGGATGAAGTACACGCGCACGGGAACCGTGACGGTGGGGGCGGGGAGCGGCAGCGCGGTCGGACTCTCGGAGGGAGCGGGAGTGCCGTTCGAGGGTTCCGGGCTTGGGGCGGGCGCGGGTGTGGGAGTCGGAGTCACCGGCCGGCCGGCTGGTTGTCGAGAACAGCCTGCCGCACTCAGCGCGACCCATACAACGGTCAGCAGCAGAACACCGAGCGTGACGACTTGTGCGAAACGACGGAGCGAGCCCTTTGGTGTGTTCATCCCGGGCCACTTCCTCTCTCTCTCTTAAGAGAGTACGTACCGCCCGGGCAAGCGAGCCACCTTCTGGTTCGGCTGACCGTTACTTCGCAGTTGCTTCGCCCGGCCCGACGTTGCCCCTCGGGATGGACGATGCTACACTAGCGCGGCTGTCCTCAGGTCTGGTTGGAAACCAGGCCGTTCTCGGAGGTGACTAGAGTTGAAGCCAGGAATTCACCCGGAGTACGTGGAATCGACCGTCCACTGCTCATGTGGTAACACGTTCACGACCCGCTCCACCAAGCCCGAGCTCAAAGTCGAGCTCTGCTCGGAGTGCCACCCGTTCTACACGGGTAAGCAGAAGTTCGTCGACACCGGTGGACGCGTTCAGCGCTTCTCCGACAAGTTCGGCAACGCTGCTGCGGTTGTTCGCGAGAAGGAAGCTGCCGACAAGGTAGCGCGCGTCAAGGCTGCCGACGAGGCTGTCGCTGCTGCCAAGGTCGCCCGCGACGCCAAGGAAGCCGAGAAGGCTGCCAAGGCCGCAAAGGCCGCCGACAAGGCCGGCCAGCGCGAGACTCGCGTTGAGAAGTTCGAGGAGGCTGCTGCCGAGGAGACCGTTTCCGAGGCTGCCGAGGCTCCTGTGGCCGAAGAGGCCGCCGAGTAGTTCCTCGCGATTCTCTTGCACGCTGACTAGAATGGGGAGGCGAGGTTACTCGCCTCCCCATTGCATATCCCGACCCCCACCGGGGTCGGCATTCGAAAGGCAGTGCCGCTTATATGGACGTATGCCTTCTCTCTCACACGCCGGACCCCGAGCGCGCGATCGCCGCGGCGGCGCGATTGTGCTACGCGCCGGTCGGTGCCGCCGAGCTGCTCGAGACGATGACCGACGAGTCCGTGCGTCGCGTGCTCAAGACCGTCATCACATCGGGTCACACCTCGACGCTCGAACACGCGAGCTACAGCTTCGCCATCGACGGCGTGTCGCGCGCGCTCACGCACCAGTTGGTCCGCCACCGCCTGGCGAGCTACAACCAGCAGTCCCAGCGCTACGTCTCCTACGCCGACGAGCCGGCCTTCATCGTTCCGCCCTCGGTCGCGGCCGATCCCGCGGCGCTCGAGTGCTTTAACGCGGCTAACGCCGTGGCCTTCTCGGCCTACCGCGAACTGCTCGACAGCGGCGTGCCTGCCGAGGATGCGCGCTACCTGCTCCCGAACGCCATGGAGACCAAGATCGTGGTCACCATGAACGTGCGCGAGCTCCTGCACTTCTTTGAGCTGCGATGCTGCAAGCGCGCGCAGTGGGAGATACGTGCACTCGCGCTCAGGATGCTTGAGATCGCCGAGCCCACGGCCCCGTACCTGTTCATGGATGCCGGCGCCTCCTGCCGTCGCGGCGCGTGCCGCGAGGGCAAGATGACGTGCGGCGACCCCTATCCGAAGGCGCCGAAACGTGACTGATGCAGCTGAAAACCTCCCCGCAATCGACGGACCGGTCCGCCACACGCACATAGGTGGACAGGCGGTGCTCGAGGGAATCATGATGCGCGGCCGCTACAACTGGGTCGTTGCCGTCCGTACCGCGGATGGCGAGATCCACGCCGAGGAGCACGACCTCGCCTCGGGTGACAACAAGCGGAACTGGATGCGCTGGCCGATCGTTCGCGGCTGCGTGGCCATGGTCGAGACGCTCGCGCTCGCGATGAAGGCGTTCACCGTCTCGGCGTCGCTGGCGGGGGAGACCGAGGACGAGCAGCTCTCCGCCAAGGAGATCGCGATGACGATGGTCTTCGGCATGGGGCTCGCGGTGGTGCTCTTCATCATTGCGCCCGCGGTGCTGACCAACCTCATCTCCGGCTCGGCTATCGAGCACCCGTTCCGCTGGAGCATCGTCGACGGCCTGCTGCGCGTCGGGGCGTTCTTCGCCTACATCTGGGCGATCTCACGCATGGAAGACATCCAGCGCGTGTTCGCCTACCACGGAGCCGAGCACAAGACGATCCACGCCTACGAGCACGACCTGCCGCTCGAGCCGAGCATCATCCAGCGCTACGAGACGCTGCACGTGCGTTGCGGCACGTCGTTCCTGCTCATGGTCATGGTCGTCGCGATCATCGTGTTCTCGCTGACGCCGGTGCGCGCCATCGCCGAGCTCATCGGCGTGTCGGGTAAGATCCCCGTGCTGCTCATCGCCATCGCGGTGCGCCTGCTTCTCATGCCGCTCGTCGCGGGGCTTGCCTACGAGATCACGGTGAAGTGGGCCGGAAGCCATTCCGAGAACCGGTTCGTCAAGATCCTGCTGTGGCCTGGCCTGCAGTTGCAGCGCATGACCACGCGCGAGCCCGACGACTCCATGATCGAGGTGGCCGTTGCCGCCATGCGCCCCATCATCGTGCGCGAGGAGCGCGAGGAGCGCATCGCTAAGGGTCTGCCTGCCGACGAGCCGCTCGACGAGCCTGCCAGCGCACCTTCTGCGGAGCCTGCTCAGGTACCTGCCGTGACGCCCGCGCCTGTGGACGAACCAGCGCTCACCTAGGAGCGTGCTACCATTTTGAGGTCACCATCCACTGATTTGAGGACTTGATCCAGCATGCACGAGAAGCTGCAGCGAATCATCGACACCTATAACGAACTCACCACCGAGCTTGCCGATCCGGCGATCATGACCGATCAGAAGGCATACGGTCGGCTCGCCAAGAAGCACCGGGCGCAGGAACCACTGGCCGAGAAGGCCCTGGAGTACCTCGACGCGGCCGCGCAGCTCGACGAGGCCAAGGAAGTGCTTCGCTCCGAGAACGATCCGGAGATGAAGGAGTTCGCCTCCGACGAGATCAAAGAGCTCGAGGCCAAGCTTCCTCTCCTCGAGGAGGAGCTCAAGGTCATGCTGCTCCCGAGCGATCCCAACGACGAGAAGAACATCATCGTCGAGATCCGCGCCGGCGCCGGCGGCGACGAGGCCGCCATCTTCGCGGGCGATCTGTACCGCATGTACACGAGATTCGCCGAGCTCCAGAAGTGGAAGGTCGAGGAGATCGACGCCAACCAGAGCGATACCGGCGGCTTCAAAGAGGTCTCGTTCCAGGTCCGCGGCAAGAAGGTCTACTCCAAGATGAAGTTCGAATCCGGAGTCCATCGCGTTCAGCGCGTGCCGGCCACTGAGTCGCAAGGGCGCATCCACACGTCGACGGCGACCGTAGCGGTGCTCCCCGAAGTCGAGGACGTCGAGATCCAGATCAACATGAACGAGCTGCGCATCGATGTGTACCGCAGCTCCGGTCCGGGCGGGCAGTCGGTCAACACCACCGACTCGGCGGTCCGCATCACGCACCTGCCGTCAGGTCTTGTTGTGCAGTCGCAGAACCAGAAGTCACAGCTCCAGAACCGCGAAGCGGCCATGCGGGTCCTGCGTGCGCGCCTCTACGAGCAGGAGCTCGAGAAGCAGCAGGCCGAGCTCGGCGCCCAGCGCCGCAGCCAGATCGGCAGCGGAGACCGCTCGGAGAAGATCCGGACGTACAACTACCCGCAGGACCGGATCACGGACCATCGCATCGGACTGACCGTGCACAACATCCCCGGCGCTATGGCCGGAGAGATCGACGCACTCGTGGAAGGGCTCGTTGCCGCTGACCGTGCCGAACGACTCGCGTCGGCGGTCTAGGTGACAGACCGGGTGTGGAGCGTGAAGTCGGCGCTCGACTGGACCGCTTCCTATCTCAATGAGAAGGCCGACGAGCATCCGCGCCGCAGTGCCGAGTGGCTCTTGTCGGCCGCTACCGGGCTTTCTCGCGTCGAGTTGTATGCGTACCACGAGCGTCCGCTCTCCGATGAGGAGCGCTCGCTCCTGCGTGAGGGTGTACGTCGTCGTGCAGCAGGGGAGCCACTCCAGTACGTGACCGGCGAGGTGGCCTTCCGCCACATCGTGGTCAAGGTGCGCCGCGGCGTGCTCATTCCTCGTCCCGAGACCGAGGTTCTTGTCGACGCCGTGCTCGAGGCGGTCGACAGCGCCATCGCAATCAGGGGAGAGGCGCTCGTGGCCGATCTCGGTACGGGCTCCGGTTGCATCGCGCTGTCGATCGCGCAGGAGCGCCCGGCTGCGCGCGTTGTCGCCTCGGACCTGTCACCGCTCGCCGTCGAGGTGACCGGCGAGAACGCCGATCGTCTCGGCTTGGCGGAGCGGGTGACAGCGTACCAGGGCGACCTGTTCTCGTCGCTGCCACGCGAGCTGCTCGGCAAGCTCGACGTGGTGATCTCCAACCCTCCCTACATCCCGAGCGCTGACCTCCCCGCGCTGCCAGCTGAAATCGCCGGCTTCGAGCCCCACCTCGCGCTCGACGGCGGCCCCGACGGGCTCGACGTGTACCGCCGCATCATGCTTGACGCGCGCGCGTGGCTTGCGCCCGGAGGGCTTCTGGCCGTGGAACTCGACGAAAGAAAGGTGAGGCAAGCGGCGAACGAAGCGGTAGAGTGGTATGAAGATGTCAGGGTGGCTTCGGACCTCACCGGTCGCGACCGCATCATGACCGCGAGGACTCCTCAGCTTCTCTAGAGTCACATCCGGGCAGGGATGAATGGAGGCGGTCACGATGAAGACCTACCACGTGGATCCGGAAAACCCCAACGCAGAAGTGATAAACCTCGCCGCCACGGTACTCCGTGACGGCGGACTTGTAGTATTTCCCACAGAGACCGTGTACGGCATCGGCGCGTTGGCCGAATCGAAGTTCGGCGCCCAAGAGATCTTCGAGGTCAAGGTACGCCCCCTCGACATGCCTCTGCCCTGGCTCGTCGAGAGTGAGGATGCCCTCGATACCTACGGTGTCGAGATTCCCGAGTACGCTCACAGGCTGGCCAAGAAGTACTGGCCCGGCCCGCTGTCGCTCGTGGTCAAAGCCTCAGAGCGCGTTGGCAAGGACTTCCGCGCTCCCGACGGAACCGTCGCCCTTCGCTCGCCGGATCACGAGGTCGTCACCGAGCTCATGGCCGCCGCCGGTGGCCCGATCATCGCGACGAGCGCCAACACTCACGGCCTGCCGGCACCCGCCAGCTTCCGCGACGTGGAGCCGCGCATCATAACCGCAGCCGACCTCTCGTTGGATGGCGGGGAGACCGAGCACCAGCAGGCGTCTACGGTCGTGCTGTGTACCGGGCCGGAGCCCGTCGTGCTGCGGGAGGGCGCGATCTCGACAGCGGGTATTCTTGCGAGCGCCGCAGAGTAGACAGTCGAGAACGGCTGCGTCGCGGGAACCCGAATTCGCAGGGCGCAAGGCGCGAATCAATCGAGCGGGGGCGCGAAGGCGCCCTCGCTCTTCGTGCGCAAGGGGGCCGCAGCGCAGGGGAGTGCACGCGGTGCGTTGGTCCGAGCGGCTCGGCGTTGCGGTACAATCACGGCACTCATCGCGGACACGAACGGAAGGCGGACCTCATGCGCGTCGTTATCGGCAGCGACCATGCCGGCTACGATCAGAAGGAGCGTCTGAAGGCACACCTCTCTGAGCGGGGCTACGATGTCGTCGACGTGGGTACCGCGTCTGCTGACGAGTCGGTCGACTATCCCGACTTCGCCATTGCGGCGAGCCGCATCGTCGCCCACGGAGACGCTGAGCTCGGCGTGCTCGTGTGCGGCACCGGCATCGGCATGTCGATTGCGGCTAACAAGGTGCGCGGCGTACGCGCCGCCAATATCACGAGCGTCGAGTTCGCCAGGCTCGCTCGCGAGCACAACAACGCGAACGTGGTCACTGTCTCCGCGCGGTTGGTTCCGGTGCAGGATAACGAGCAGATCGTCGACATGTTCTTGTCCACGCCTTTCGCCGGTGGCCGCCACGGCGACCGCGTTGACAAGATCACCGCGGTTGAGCTCGAGGAACGCGGCTAGCGCAAGTAGCGGTCGCAGGTTCGAACAAGCAGGCATCACGCGCCTCGCTCGCGGGGCGCTCGACTCTTTGGAGCAGTAGTCGCCACGCAGTGGGCGGTGAACTCACTGAAAGGAACAGGGGAGCATGGCACTGAAGTATATTCCGGCCCAAGATCCCGAGCTTGCCGCAGCGATCGACGCGGAACTCGCCCGCCAACGCGGAACCATCGAACTGATCGCCTCTGAGAACTTCACATCCGTCGCAGTGATGGAAGCCTGCGGCTCTGTGCTCACCAACAAGTACGCCGAGGGTCTTCCCGGCAAGCGCTACTACGGCGGGTGCGAGAAGGTCGACGTCGTCGAGACGCTGGCGATCGAGCGCGCCAAGAAGCTCTTCGGCGCCGATCACGCAAACGTTCAGCCGCACGCCGGAGCCCCGGCGAACCTGGCTGTCTACTACGCCGTATGCAATCCCGGCGACACCGTTCTCGGCATGAACCTCGCCATGGGAGGGCACCTGACCCATGGCTCGCCGGTCAACTTCTCGGGCAAGTGGTTCAACGTCGTCCCGTACGGTCTGGACATGGAGACCGAGACGATCGACTACGACGAGATGGAGCGACTGGCTCACGAGCACCGGCCCAAGATGATCATCGCCGGAGCCTCGGCCTACCCGCGGATCATCGACTTCGAGCGCTTCTCTGAGGTCGCCAAGTCGGTGGGCGCGGTGCTGATGGTCGACATGGCTCATATCGCAGGCCTTGTCGCCACCGGCGCGCATCCCTCGCCGGTCCCGTACGCCGACTTCGTGACGTCGACCTCGCACAAGACGCTGCGCGGCCCGCGTTCCGGTTTCGTACTGTGCAAAGCAGAGTGGGCCAAGGCGCTGGACAAGGCCGTGTTCCCCGGCCTCCAGGGCGGACCGCTCGAGCACGTCATCGCGGGCAAGGCGGTCGCGTTCAAAGAAGCGATGCAGCCTGAGTTCGCCACGTATATTGACCAGGTGCTCATCAACGCCAAGGCCATGGGCGCCGCGATGGTCGAGTGCGGATTGCGCCTCGTCTCCGGCGGCACCGACAACCACCTCCTGCTCGTCGACCTGCGTCCTGCCAAGATCACCGGTAAGGCCGCGGAGCGACTCCTCGAAGACGTGGGCATCACCACGAACAAGAACGCGATCCCCAACGATCCCGAGGGCCCGTTCGTCACGAGCGGCATCCGTGTCGGCTCGCCTGCCATCACAACGCGCGGGTTCACGGAGGGCGAGGCTCACACCGTAGGCTGCCTCATCGCTTCTGCGATCTTCAACCGCGACGACGAGCGCGTGCTCGCCGACGTCAAGACACAGGTCCACGCACTGCTCGACGCTCGTCCGCTCTACCCCGAGCTCTAGCCGCCCCGCGCAGTCTTTAAGCCCAAGAGGGCAGCGAGAGGAGTATGCATGTCGCAAGCCAGCAGTCATCCGCACGTCACCGTGGTGGATCACCCGCTCGTCCAGCACAAGCTGACGATCATGCGTGATGTCGCCACGGGTCCCAAGCAGTTCCGGGAGCTCGTCAAGGAACTCGCCATGCTCGAGGCCTACGAGGCGACTCGCGGCTTCCAGCTCGCCGAGACCACCGTCACGACCCCGATTACCGAGACGACCAGCTACGTTCTGGCTGGCAAGAAGGTCGCGGTCATCCCGATCCTGCGTGCAGGTCTTGGCATGGTCGACGGCATCCTCGAGCTCATCCCCGCAGCGCGCGTGGGCCACGTCGGCCTGTACCGCGATCCGGTGACGCTGCAGCCGGTCGAGTACTACTGCAAGCTTCCTGAAGACATCGCAGAGCGCGATGTGCTCATCGTCGACCCGATGCTCGCCACCGGCGGTTCCGCGTCAGCCGCGATCCAGCTGTTGCGCGAAAAGGGAGCTCGGCATATCGATCTGCTCGTGCTCATCGCGGCGCCCGAGGGCATCAAAGAGGTCCTCGAGAGTTGCGAGGATGTACACATCTACACCTGTTCGATCGACTCACATCTCAATGAGCACGGCTACATCGTGCCTGGTCTCGGCGACGCGGGCGACCGCATCTTCGGCACCAAGTAGCACGCCCAAAGGAGATCCGCATATGCCACGTCCCTCATGGGATGACTACTTCATGGCGATCGCCGAGCAGGTCGCAGGCCGCTCGACGTGTCTGCGTCGTGCTACCGGCGCCTTGCTCGTGAAAGAGAAGCGCATCCTGGCCACGGGATACAACGGCGTGCCGAAGGGTCTGGCGCACTGCGAGACCGTCGGGTGCCTGCGTGAACAGCGCAAGATACCCTCGGGAAGCCACCACGAGCTGTGCCGGGGCATCCACGCGGAGCAGAACGCCGTCATCCAGGCGGCCAAGCACGGCATCGCGATGGACGGGTCGACGGCGTACTGCACCCACCAGCCGTGCGTGCTGTGCGCCAAGATCCTGCTCAACGCGGGAGTCGTCGACATCGTCTATCGCAATCCGTATCCCGATCCGCTGTCCGAAGAGCTGCTTGCCGAGGCCGGCGTCATACCTCGGCGCCTCGAAGCGGGGAGTCCTGCCCAGTGAGCCTGCGCCACTATCTGCTTCTCGCACTCGTCGCGACCGTGGTGACCGTCATCCTGACGCCGCTCGTGCGCGGTTTCGCGCTGCGCCGCGGGCTCGTCGATCGGCCGGGCGGCCGCAAGGTGCACCTCCAGCCGATTCCGCGCCTCGGCGGGCTGGCGATCTTCCTCGGCGTCGCGGTCACACTCACCGTGCAGATACTCGGCGAGATGTATCTGGGATGGGGAGGAGCGCTCGTCGACTCTGGTCACGTCAAGGTTCGTGTCATCGGCGTCCTGCTCGGCCTGCTGGTCATCTTCGTCGTGGGAATCATCGATGACCTGATCACGCTGTCGCCCGGATTCAAGCTCGCAGGACAGGTGGTAGCGGCGAGCGTCGTCGTCGCCGCCGGCCTGCGCATCGAGTTCGTCGGCGATCCGATACGGGGCGGCCTGATCATGCTCGGGCTGCTCTCGATTCCCGTGACGCTCGTCTACATCGTCGCCTTCACCAACGTCATCAACCTCATCGACGGGCTCGACGGCCTCGCGGCCGGGGTCAGCGCTATCGCCGCGATGAGTCTGCTCGTGCTCGCGCTGCAGGGCAATCGGCTCGATGCGGCCACGCTCGCGCTTGCGTTGATCGGTGCGTGCATCGGATTCCTGCGCTACAACTTCCATCCCGCCTCGATATTCATGGGCGACTCCGGGGCGTTGTTCTTGGGCTTCGCGCTTGCGGTCATATCGCTCATGGGCGTGATGAAGTCGACCGCCACCATCGCTCTTGCCGTTCCGCTGCTCATCATCGGCGTACCGATATTCGACACCGCGTCGGCCATCGTGCGCCGGCTGCTGCACAGTCGTCCCATACAAGAGGCCGACAAGGGACACATCCACCACAGGCTGCTCGGCCGGGGCTTCAACCAGACGCAGACGGTCATGATCATCTACGTGTGGTGCGCGGCGCTGGCCGTCGGCGGCTACGCCGTACGGTGGTCCCCGGGACCGATCAGAGCCGTCGCGTTCGTCTCGCTGTTCGCCATCACAGGCTTCATGACGTATTGGCTGGGCCTGTTCGAGGCCGTGCACCAGAGCGACCCTGGCGCAGATGGCCCCGAAGATGCCAAACAGCGCGTTGCCGAGAAGTCGGCAAAGTGAACGTAGGTTGTTACCCATCTTTGGGTCATGTAGTATGACCGTGCCCGCCAGCCGCGAGGCTGGCCCTTCTGTTCGGCAGTCGAGCATGAGGTTGAGGGCAAGGGACGGGGACAGCTAGACCGTGCAGCTGCAAGAACTTCTGGTAGTACCCATCGTCGCTGGTCTACTCGGCTTCTTCGTCGGTGCGTCCATGATCGGGGTCATGGCCTGGAGCAGGACGTACTCCAAGTCCCCGGACGAGCCCCCTGACACCCATGACAGCATCGTCGCGATGATGGGGTCCATGGTTGGCGGGATGCTCATCTCGTCAGCTCTCATGATCGCGTACGTGGTTTTTGCGCAGGCTGGGTTCGTGTACTTTGGACTCTCGCTCGCGGCCGGATTTGTGATCGGCCTCGGTATCATCAGCGTCGTTTTGTGGCGTCAGTCGTTCCGGGACTAGCAAAGGGAGAACACGAGCGTGGAGCATTTCGGCGAAGAGATAGAGCATCTCCTGGAGTTCCTCAAGACGCAGGATGTTGTCGTGGGCAATGTGCCGATGACCAACTACCTGTTCTTCTTGGCAATCGCAATCGCCATTCTCCTGGTCATCATGTTCGTGGCGCGCTCACAGGCGGCGCTGATCCCCAAGGGTCGCTTCTATAACCTCATCGAGCTGTTGGTCGAGTTCGTGCGCAACGATATCGCGGTGGCCAACATCGGACCGGGCGGCACCAAGTACTTCCCGTTCCTCGGCACCGTCTTCTTCTTCATCCTCACCAACAACCTGCTCGGTACCGTTCCCGGATTCAAGCCGGGCACCGGAACCATGGGCGTCACCGTTGCCCTGGCCGTCATCACGTTCATCACGTTCAACCTGTTCGGCATGCAGAAGCGCGGTGTCGGAGGCTACATCAAAGGGCTCGTCCCTCACGGCGTTCCTGGTGTCCTGTGGCCCGTCATCTGGGTCATCGAGATCATCTCGCTGGTCATTCGGCCGTTCACGCTCGCCATTCGTCTCTTCGCCAACATGTATGCAGGGCATATCGTGCTCGGCATCTTCTCGATCCTGACCTCCATAGCCGCCGAGCAGATCATCGGCGGGCTTCTCCACGGACAGGGTTTTGGCATGGTGGCGCTCGGCGGCTTCTCAGCGGTCGCCTGGATGGTTCTGCTCACCGCGCTCTACCTACTCGAAATCGGTGTCGCGCTTCTCCAGGCGTACATCTTCACTTTGCTCACCACGGTGTACATCGCACTCGCCGTCAACGAGCACTAGATACGGTTTCTGCCCGGCGAAAATCGTCGGCTGAAGTGGCAGGGCGGCCTCACTGTGAGGTCCACCACAACCAAGGAGGACGAAAGTGGAGTTTTTCGGTATCGGTCTCATGTACGCCATCGTTGTTATCGGTGCGACGTTCGCCATCGCAATGATCGCCAAGGGCACCACCGAGGCTATGGCTCGCCAGCCCGAGGTTGCCGGCAAGGTTCAGACGATCTTCTTCGTCGGCGCTGGTATGGCTGAAGCCCTCGGTATCCTTGGGTTCGTCATGGCAATCCTGCTCTGGACCAAGATCGCCGGCTAGTCAGTTCTACTAGGCCTAATCGGAGGTACCAGGCGTGGATCTGCTTATACCTAAGCTGTCAGAACTCATACCGGCCGCAATCTCGTTCCTGATCATTCTGTTTGTGGCGTCCAAGTTCGTGTGGCCGTCTATCACGGACATGCTCGACGAGCGCGCGGTCACCATTCGCGAGTCCCTTGAGCGCGCCGAAGCTGCGAAGGTCGAGGCGGAGCGCCTGCTTGAGGAGTACAAGCACACGATGGCGGAGGCCCGTAGAGAGGCCGGCACCATCCTGCAGCAAGCCAAGCAGTCGGCCGAAACGACCAGATCCGAGGCGTCTGCCAGGGCTCAGGCCGAGTACGACGACTTGCTGGTCAAGGCTCGCGAAGCCATCGAGGGTGAGAAGCGCGCAGCCATCGCCGAGCTCCAGCAGTCGGTCGCGGACATTTCCGTGGCCGTTGCCGGCAAGCTCATCGGCGCCGAGCTGAGCAAGGCTGACCACCTCGACGTCATTGCGAAGTACGTCAGCGAGGCAGGGAGCCTCAATGCGAACTAGCAGGGCGCATGCAAAGCAGCTCGTCACGACGTACGCCAGCGTGCTCTTCGACGCTGCATCGGCTGACGGATCTGTGGATGCCGTGTACGCGCAGTTGGATGCGGTGTTGCGGCTTGCCCGCAGCCACGCTCCGTTGCGTGATGCGCTGCTCGACGATTCGGTCGACGGCCTTCAGCGCGCGAAGGTGGCCAAAGACGTGTTCGCAGGGCTGAACCCGGCCCTCATCGACACGGTCGCTCTCATGGCCGAGCGCGGCAACTTCGACCTGCTTTCGAGCATGGTCGAGACCTACAGCGAAGTCGCCGAGGAGAAGCGCGGTATCGTCGCGGTCGATGTGACCACGGCAGTCGAGCTTTCCGACGCTCTTCGCCAGACCATCACCAACAAGCTTGCCGCCGATATGGGCAAGGGTGTCGTCCTTCGCGAGAAGGTCGACCCTGCGATCATCGGGGGCATCGTCCTCAGCACACACGGACACCGTATCGACGCGAGCATCTCATCGCAGCTCGAGAAGGCCCGCTTGGTGCTCTCGACCGCACATACTGGAGGTGAAGCGTAGATGGCGGAAATTACCGCCAGTAACATCGATGCAGTCCTGCGGTCTCAGCTGGACGCCATCAGCACGAGCGTTGAATCTCGCGAGGTCGGCACCGTAGCGCAGGTTGGCGACGGTATCGCTCGCGTCGAGGGTCTTCGTGGCGCCATGGCCGGCGAACTCCTTGAGTTCGAGACCTCGGATGGTTCGAGCGTCATGGGCATGGCCCTGAACCTCGACGAACGCGAGGTCGGCGCCGTCCTTCTCGGCGACTTCATCAAGGTCAAGGAGAACGACACCGTCAAGACCACGGGCAAGGTCGTCCAGGTCCCGGCAGGAGTGGCCTTCCTCGGCCGCATCGTCGGTCCGCTGGGCAACCCGCTTGATGGCAAAGGACCTATCAAAGCCGACGGGTATCGAAACGTCGAGCACAAGGCCGTCGGCGTCGTCGAGCGCCAGCCTGTCGCTGAACCGCTCCAGACCGGCATCATGGCCATCGACGCTATGGTCCCGATCGGCCGCGGCCAGCGCGAACTGATCATCGGCGACCGCCAGACCGGTAAGACGGCCATCGCGATCGATACGATCATCAACCAGAAGGGCAAGGGCGTCATCTGCGTGTACGTGGCCATCGGCCAGAAGGCCTCCACGGTCGCAGCAGTCGTCGAAACCCTCCAGCAGTTCGGCGCGATGGACTACACGATCATCGTCTCGGCGACCGCTGCCGACTCAGCCCCGCTGCAGTACCTCGCCCCGATGTCGGGCGCTGCCATCGCCGAGTACTTCATGTACACGGGCGCTGACGGCAAGCCCGCCAGCAAGGACAACCCCGGTCGCGCCACCCTGTGCATCTACGACGACCTCTCCAAGCAGGCCGTCGCCTATCGCCAGATGTCGCTGACACTGCGTCGCCCGCCTGGACGCGAAGCCTACCCGGGTGACGTCTTCTACCTGCACTCCCGTCTGTTGGAGCGCGCGGTCAAGATGAATGACGAGCTGGGCGCCGGATCGATGACGGCTCTGCCGGTCATCGAGACGCAGGCCGGCGACGTGTCGGCCTACATCCCGACCAACGTCATCTCCATCACCGACGGCCAGATCTTCTTGCAGTCGGACCTGTTCTTCAAGGGTGTTCGTCCCGCCATCAACGTCGGCATCTCAGTGTCGCGAGTCGGCGGCGACGCTCAGATCAAGGCGATGAAGCAGGTCGCCGGTACGCTCCGTCTCGACCTGGCGTCCTTCCGTTCGCTGGAAGCGTTCGCCCAGTTCGGCTCGGACCTCGACAAAGCCACGCAGTCTCAGCTCAACCGAGGCGCTCGCTTCATCGAGTTGCTCAAGCAGGGCCGATTCGCGCCGATGCCCGTCGAGAACCAGGTCATGGCGATCTTCGCCGGCACCAAGGGCTTCCTCGACGACATCGCGGTTGACGACGTTCAGCCGTTCCGCGACGGCTTCCTGGAGTACGTCACCGGCTCTCACGCTGAGATCCCCCGCGCTATCCTCACCGAAAAGAAGATCACCGACGAGATCGACGTGGCGCTCAAGGCCGCGCTCTCCGAGTACAAGCAGATCTTCTCGGCTGAGGACGCTACTCTTCCTGTTTCTTCGGACACGGGCGAGTAGGGGAGTTATCGATGGCGACTCTGCGCGACATCAAAAACCGAATCGGTAGCGTCCAGTCGACGCGGCAGATCACGAAGACCATGGAAATGGTTTCCACTGCCAAGTTGAAGAGGGCGCAGACCCGCATCGAGAATGCGCGGCCGTATGCTCTTGCGATGGCCGAGGTGCTTGGTAGCGTCGTCCAGTACGTGGGCGACGTCACTCACCCGCTGCTCGAGGTCCGCGAAGAGCGTCGCCGTGTCTGTCTCGTGTCGATCGTCTCCGACCGTGGTTTCGCCGGAGCGTTCAACAGCAACATCATCCGCATGACCGAGCGCATGATGGCGGAGCTCACCGCTGAAGGCATCGAGGTCGAACTCATCGTGACCGGCAAGAAGGCGCTGGCCTACTTCCGCTATCGCGGTATCGAGCCTGAGCTCTCCCTTGTCGGGGACTCCGACAAGCCCACGTACACGGATGCCCGCTTCATCGCGGCGCACCTCATGAAAGAGTACGGCGACGCGTCTGTCGACGCGGTCTACGTACTCTTCAACCGCTTCAAGAACATCGCCGACCAGGTGCCCGAGGCACATCAGCTCCTGCCGATCGAGCACGAAGTGCTCAAGAAGGCCGAAGCTGATGTCCAGGAGAGCGGTCGCAGTCTCGAGTACATCTTCGAGCCTTCAAGCGCCGAGGTTCTCGCTGACCTGCTTCCGACCTACGTCGAGGCGCTGATTTACCGCTCCATGCTCGAGTCCGCTGCGGCCGAGCAGGGCGCGCGTCGAACTGCGATGAAGTCCGCCACAGACAACGCGTCCGAGATGATCACCACCCTGACTCGCAGCTACAACCGAGCGCGTCAGGACGCGATCTCAACGGAGATCGCCGAGATCGTCGGCGGCGCAGCGGCGCAGGAGGATCAGGGTTAGATGGCAGCTACAGAGAAGGATTCCGTTATGAACGTTGGACGCATCATCCGCGTCGTGGGTCCGGTCGTCGATGTCGAGTTCCCGGCGGACGGTATGCCCTCGATCTATAACGCGCTGACGATCGACGGCACAACCGAGATGGGCGTCATCCATCTCCTGCTCGAGGTCGAAGCGCATCTCGAAGGCGGTGTGGTCCGTGCAGTTGCTATGGACTCCACCGACGGTGTGACCCGTGGCATGGAAGTCGTCGACACCGGCGCCCCCATGCAGATGCCGGTTGGCCCGGAGACGCTCGGCCACATCTGGTCGGTTACGGGAAAGTGCATCGACGGTGAGACCGTGGACGTCAAGCAGACGTACCCGATTCACCGTAAGGCCCCGAGCTACGACGAGCTCGAGTCCAAGACTGAGATCTTCGAAACAGGCATCAAGGTCATCGACCTGCTCGAGCCCTACATCAAGGGCGGCAAGACCGGCCTCTTCGGCGGTGCGGGCGTCGGCAAGACCGTCATCATCATGGAGCTCATCAACAACCTCGCGATGGGCCACGGCGGCACGTCGGTATTCACCGGCGTGGGCGAGCGTACCCGTGAGGGCACCGACCTCTGGATTGAAATGAAGGAGTCCGGGGTCATCGCGAAGACCGTGCTGGTATACGGACAGATGAACGAGCCTCCTGGAGCCCGCCTTCGCGTCGGTCTCGCCGGCCTCACCGCTGCCGAGTACTTCCGCGATCAGGGGCAGGACGTCCTGCTCTTCATCGACAACATCTTCCGCTTCACCCAGGCGGGCTCTGAAGTCTCCGCGCTTCTCGGCCGCATGCCTTCCGCCGCCGGTTACCAGCCCACGCTGGCCACCGAGATGGGCGACCTGCAGGAGCGCATCACCAGCACGAAGACCGGTTCGATCACGTCGGTCCAGGCCATCTACGTGCCGGCCGACGACATCACCGACCCGGCGCCTGCTACCGCGTTCACGCACCTCGATGCGACGACCGTTCTCTCGCGTGGCATCTCCGAGATGGGGATCTACCCGGCAGTCGACCCGCTCGAGTCGTCCTCGCGCGCTCTCGATCCGGCAGTTGTCGGCGGCGAACACTACCGCGTCGCTCTTCAGGTGCAGCGCATTCTGCAGCGCAACAAGGACCTGCAGGACATCATCGCGATCCTGGGCATGGACGAGCTTTCCGAAGAGGACAAGCTCACCGTCTCCCGCGCCCGCAAGATCCAGCAGTTCCTGTCCCAGCCGTTCTTCGTGGCGTCGCAGTTCACGGGCATGGACGGCAAGTACGTCAAGCTCGCCGACACGATCAAGGGCTTCGACATGATCGCAAGCGGCCAGTGCGACGACATTCCCGAGCAGGCGTTCCGCTACGTCGGTGCTATCGAGGAAGCTCTCGATAAGGCCGCCGCTATGGCCGCCGAAGCGTAGAGGAGCACTCATGGCACGCACACTCCTCTGCGAGATCGTTACTCCCGAGAGCATTCTGTACACGAATGAAGTGCAGATGGTGGTCGCGACCACGCCGGAAGGCGAGATCGGCATACTGCCGCTCCACGCGCCGATCGTCACGACGCTCGCTCCGGGTGAGGTTCGCCTTCGTTTCGGCGATCACGCCTCCGATTGGGAGTTCTTCTCGATTGCAGGTGGCTACATGCAGGTTCACGAGGACAAGGTCATTGTCCTCGCTGACGCCGCCGTGGCTGTTTCGCAGATCGATTGCGCCCGCGCGCAGGAGTCAATGGAGCTTATCAAGGCGCGCCTCGCCGAGCTTCCTGCGGAAGCCACCGACGAGCGCGACGAGATGATTCGCGACCTCGACTGGCAGATTCTGCAGCTCAAGGCCGTGGAGCATCGGAGCAAGTAGCTTTCGCTTCACCGAACTGCTTTTGGTCGCAAGGGCGAGCCCGGAAACGCGGGCTCGCCCTTGCGTGCGTCGGGGACCTTGGCGCCGCGCCGAGGTCACGGGTGAGTGACGCCCGCGGGCGCAAGAGGGGTCGGTACGGTATCCTGTTGCACATGGAATCAATCATTGTTCGCGGCGGCCGGCGTCTGTCCGGCGAAGTCCGCGTTGAAGGCGCGAAGAACTCCGCCCTCAAACTCATGGCCGCATCGCTGCTTGCGCCCGGCATCTCGCGAATCACCAACGTGCCCGACATCGCTGACGTCGAGGTCATGTCGGAGGTTCTGTCGGTGCTTGGTGCGAAAGTGACCCGCGTCGACCACGCACTCACCGTGGACGCCACGGACATCACCAGCTTCGTGGCCCCCTATGAGATGGTCGCCCGCATGCGCGCCTCCATCTCGGTTCTCGGCCCGCTCGTTGCGCGTTACGGGCAGGCGCGCATCGCTATGCCCGGCGGCTGCAACATCGGGTCGCGCAAGATCGACATGCACATCAGCGGCCTAGCCGAGCTCGGCGTCGAGATCCACATGGGGCACGGCTTCATCGATGCCATCGCCCCCGCCGAAGGCCTGCACGCCGGCCACGTCATGCTCGAGTTCCCGAGCGTGGGGGCCACGGAGAACCTGTTGATGGCTGCGGTTGTGGCGCGCGGCACGAGCGTCATCGACAACGCGGCGCGCGAGCCTGAGATCGTCGACCTCATTGCGTTCCTCAACGGCATGGGCGCGCGCATCACTGGCGGAGGCAGTCCCACCGTCACCATCGAAGGCGTCGAGTCGCTGCACCCGGTGGAGCACGCCGTCGTCGGCGACCGCGTGGAAGCGGGCACGTTCGTGGTGGCTGGCGCGTTGAGCGGTGGCCCGATCACCGTGCGCGGCTTCGATCCGGCGCACCTCGAGCTCGTGCTTCAGAAGCTCCGCCAGACCGGTTGCCGGGTCAGCCTGCTTCCCGACGGCGTGACTATCGAGCGCACGCAGCCGATTCGCCCCGTCGACATACAGACGCTGCCGTATCCGGGTTTCCCGACCGACCTGCAAGCGCAGTTCATGGCGCTGCTGGCGATCGCCGAGGGCAACAGCATCATCACCGAGAACGTCTTCGAGAACCGCTTCATGTTCGCAGACGAGCTCGTGCGTATGGGGGCTGACATCCGCATAGAGAGCCACCACGCACTCGTCAAGGGCGTAGCACAGCTGTCCGGGGCACCGGTGAAGAGCACCGACCTGCGGGCCGGAGCCGCGCTCGTGATCGCAGGTCTCCTCGCCGACGGCGAAACCGTCGTGGGCGACATCTATCACATCGATCGTGGCTACGAACGCCTGGTGGAGAAGCTCCAGGCACTCGGCGCCGATGTCGAACGCAGGGAACTCTAGCCCGCCACTTCCTCCCGAAAGGGGTGCACCGTGCTCGACCGCACCGGCATCATGGCGATCATCCCGCACCGCGATCCGTTCCTGCTCGTGGATCGCATCCTCGAGCACGTTGCGGGCATCTCGGCGGTAGGCGAGCTCGACGTGGTCGAGACCGCATTCTGGGTCCCCGGGCACTTTCCGGAGTATGCGGTCATGCCCGGCGTGCTTATCGTCGAGGCACTGGCGCAGGTCGGCAGCGTCGCGATGCTGTCACTGCCCGAGAATCAAGGCAAGCTCGGCTTCTTCGGCGGCATCGACAAGGTCCGGTTCAAGCGACAGGTCGTACCCGGTGAGACCCTGCGCCTGGAGTGTTCGATCACCAAGGTGCGCGGGGCGATCGGCTTCGGTTCAGCGCGTGCCAGCGTCGGTGGCGAGCTTGTGTGCACCGGCGAGCTCATGTTTGCGATAAAATAGAGCGGTTTGCCCCCCGGGCGGCACGCTTGTATGTGTTTCGCCCCTTGATCACGACCACGAAGTGGAGCGTTCTAGCGTATGGGACTCGAACAGCGTTTGCTCGATGGCAGTGCGGTACTCGGTGTCGTGGGCCTTGGATATGTAGGCCTGCCGCTCGCCGTCGAGATGGCCAAGGCGGGTCACCGTGTGGTGGGCCTGGAGGTGTCGGTCGGCAAGGTCGATGAGATCAATGCCGGTCGCAGCTACATCCCCGACGTGCCGACCGAAGAGCTCGCTGAGCTTGTCGCCGCCGGTCTCATCTCCGCCACGACGGACTTCTGTCATGCGGCTGAGTGCGACGCGATCGCGATCTGCGTCCCCACGCCGCTCAACGCGATGAAGGAGCCCGACACGAGCTACATGGAGTCGGCCGCGCGCATGGTCACTCCCTACCTGCACACCGAGATGCTCATCACGCTCGAGTCGACGACCTACCCCGGCACCACCGAGGAGGTCGTGCAGCCGATCCTTGAGGCCGGCGGCCTGCGCGTCGGAGACGGCCTGTTCCTGGCGTTCTCGCCCGAGCGCGTCGACCCAGGTAACCCGGTGTTCCAGACCCGCAACACCCCGAAGGTTGTCGGTGGCGTAACTCCTCGCTGCACCGAGCTGGCTACCGTGTTCTACGAGCGTTTCATCGACACGGTCGTGCCAGTGTCTTCGACGCGCGCCGCCGAGATGACCAAGCTTCTCGAGAACATCTTCCGCTGCGTCAACATCGCGCTGATGAACGAGCTGCTGCAGGTGTCCGAGCGCATGGGCATCAACATCTGGGAGGTCGTCGACGCGGCCAAGACCAAGCCGTTCGGCTTCATGCCGTTCTATCCTGGCCCGGGTCTTGGCGGCCACTGTATCCCCATCGATCCGTTCTATCTGTCGTGGAAGGCGCGTCAGTTCGACTTCCACACCAAGTTCATCGAGCTGGCCGGCGAGGTCAACGAGAACATGCCCTACTACGTGGTCACCCGCCTGATGGAGGCGCTCAACACGCAGCGCAAGTCCCTCGCAGGGTCGCGTGTCCTGATGCTCGGCGTCGCTTACAAGGGCAACATCGACGATATGCGCGAGTCTCCGGCCATCAAGATCGCCGAGCTTCTCGCCGACAAGAACGCCGACGTCGTCTATCACGACCCCTGGGTGGCCACGTTCCGCGCAGGCGCGCGCGACATCCCGTTCGTTGAGCTCACCGAAGCCGAGCTGGCCGGAGCCGACGCGGTTCTCGTGGTCACCGATCACAACAGCGTCGACTACGACCTGGTCGTGCGCTCCTCGAAGCTGATTCTCGATACCCGCAATGCCCTCAAGGCGTACTCGGACGACAAGGTTGTGCGTCTCTAGTGGCCGCCGCCTACGTGCACCCGACCGCAGTCGTCGGCGAGGACTTCAAGCCGGCACCTTTCGTGATCATCGATGCCGAGGTCGTACTCGGCGATCACGTCATCACCGGGTCCTTCGTCCACATTCGCTACGGCGCGCACATCGGCGACAACGTGCTCATCGGCGATCACGTTACGATCCATGACGGCGCGGTCATCGGCGAGGGTAGCGTCATCGCTGACGGTGCCATCATCGGGCGCAGGCCCGCTACGGCGCTCGGCACGTCGGTCAAGGAGGCCCAGGTTCCAGGCGCGGTAGTGGGGGAGAAGTGCCAGATCGGCGTACACGCCGTTGTCATGGCAGGCGCCTCGGTGGCCGATAAGGTCATCGTGGGCGACGGGGCCTATCTCGCCGCCGGCGCACGGGCAGACGGAGATGTCGAGGTACGGGCGTTCGTGCCCTCCCTCCGCAGCTAGGCGGTAACAGCTCATCCACGCAGTGGGGCGCACGGGCCTCCAAGCGTCACACCAGGTGCACTCGGATTGGTCATGGCAGGGTGCTTGCACTTGTGAGCTCCTACTCGTAATCCCCGCCTGCGAGCGTTGCGGTTACACAGACGGAAGGTTCGGAACACACGTATGGGCAAGCACTCAAACCAGAATTCATCGGGCTCGGGGCGCGAAGACCGCCGCCGCGGCTCGTCGTCTGACCCTCGTCGCATTCCCGCAGAGCGACGGCGCACGCCCGGGGACCACTCCGCTTCAGCCGGCGCCAACGCTTCCGAGGAGTCCTACCAGCTGTCCGAGCCGAGCTCGCGGCGCCGTGGTTCGCTCGAGGCTGCCCCGGCCCGTCTGCGCGTCGAACGCGACCGTCGCCGTTCGCGTACCAAGCGCATCGCCTTTATCGTCGCGGGATCGATCCTGGCACTTCTCGCGGTCGCCGCTGTCGCTGGGTTCTTCTACCTGAAGAGCCTCGAATCGACGATGCAGGGCACGACGCTTGACCAGAAGAATATCTCCGCCGCGCTGACCAAAGCGAAGCCCATGGAGCCGTTCAACGTTCTCATACTCGGCGCCGACTATCGCATCGGGGACAAGAAGTACCGCAGCGACAGCATGATGGTGGCGCACATCGACCCCAAGACCAAGCGAGTGTGGCTGCTCTCGATCCCACGTGATACGCGCGTCGAAGTTGCCGGACACGGCACGCAGAAGATCAACGCCGCTCACTTCCTCGATGGGCCCGAGGGCGCCATCAAGGCCACGGAGAATCTCACCGGGCTCAAGATCAACCACTACCTCGAGATGAACTTCAGCGGATTCAAGCAGGCCGTCGATGCGCTCGGCGGCGTGTGGATCGATGTGCCGGTCACTATCGACGACACACAGGCCGACGCGACAGCCAAGAACACCGCGAGCCATATCGACGCGGGCTACCAGCTGCTCGACGGCGACCATGCGCTTACCTTCATGCGCGCACGTCACCAGTTCGTTGACCAGGACTTCTCGCGGATGAAGAACCAACAGCTGTTCTTCAAGGCACTCGCGGATCAGATCGCCAAGATAAGCAGCGTCGCCAAGCTCCCGGGCGTGGTCTCGGCTGTCGCCCCCTACATCCGTACTGACATGAGCTTGGTCGACATGGTCAAGACCGCCCAGTCGCTCAAGGCTGCCGGCAGCAAGAACCTCTACACCGCCACGGTGAAGGGCGAGTGGAAGTCGCCATACATCTACCCGGATGAGACGCTGCTCGCGAAACTGGTAGCAGACATCGAAGCCGAGCGGCCGTTCGATTCGACCGCTACTGCGGGCTCAGGAGCCAAGACGGTCAGCGCCTCTTCGGTCACTGTGACCGTGCGCAACGGCTCCGGCATTGCCGGCGCGGCAAAGCAGGTCGCTTCGATTCTGAAGGCCAAGAACTTCAAGGTTCCCGAGACAGGCAACGCGAACCAGAACGTGTACAAGAACACGTTGATAGTCTACAAGGACAATCTCGCCGCCGCCGAACTGGTCGCGTCGACACTGCCTCCCGGCACTAAGCTCGTTCAGAGCCGTGGCATGTACTCGTTCTCAAGCACGGTGCTCGTCGTGGTCGGCAAGGATTGGGACGTCGCTAAGGTCCCGGTTACCGCAATCACGACCAAGTAGCGCACCGCACGGGCTCTGCGCATCGACCGGGGAACGCCATTTCGGGTACGCCGGGAGGTGCGCCCGCCGAGGGCTACAGCCCGCCGGTGCTATACTCCAAGGGCAACTGGCCCCGATCATGCTGCTGCGCCGAGAGCGCCAGCGGATCGATTTGTCGCCCAACACATCCTAGGAGAGGCCTCCAGATGCTTCCAAGAGTTCACCTTGCCCGCGCCTCGCGCCGCCTTGCGTCAGTGCTGCTACTCGCTGCGCTTGCGGTTCTGCTCACCGCTGGTACTGCACTCGCAGAGACCACGTTCTCAATCACCGGACGTGGCTGGGGGCACGGAATCGGCTTGAGCCAGTACGGCGCTAAGGGCTACGCCGATCACGGCTTCAAGTACGACTACATCGTCAAGCACTACTACCCGGGGACCACGCTCGGCACCAGAAGCAATCCGGACATACGGGTCAACGTTGACGCGGCGAAGGCCAATCGTACTTCGTGGACGCTTCGCCCCGGTACGCTGGGGCAGAGCCTGCTCATCGGCGGGGTCACCGCCCCTGATACCGGGCAGTACACGTTCACTGCGAGCGGCTCGACCATCACGGTGAAGCGCTCGAACGGCACCGTGTGGAAGACCTTCCCGACATACGTTGCAGTTACCCAAACCGGATCGATCGGTGGCAGGCTGGTGCAGGTCGTCAACACATCAGGGCCGTTTAACCGGACCTATGTGATCTACCGCGCATCTATGCGCGTCAATGCGGCTTCCGGCAAGCTCAAGCTCGTCAATGCGGTTCCGCTCGAGTCATACCTGTACGGTGTCGTGCCGCGTGAGTCCCCGTCGAGCTGGCACATCGAAGCACTCAAGGCGCAGGCGGTCACGGCGCGTTCGTATGCCTACACTTCGTCGTATCCGATGAGCGGCGGCGGACCCAAGGAGCTCTACTGCACGACGATGAGCCAGATGTATCACGGCTACGGGCTCGGAGACCGCGATCCTGCCAAGACGGTTCGGCACGAGGCAGCGTCTTCGAACTCGGCGGTCGACGCGACGCGCGGCAAGGTCGTGCTCTACGATGGTTGGCCGGTGCAGACCTTCTTCTTCTCCTCGTCAGGCGGCCACACGGCCAATCTCGAGGAGGTCTGGGGGCCCACTTCTGCGCACTACTGGTCTGATGTTCGCACGGCCGTCTCGGACCCCTACGAGTCGAATTCGCTGGCGGCCTCATGGGGCAGCCCCATTCTCAAGACCGGCACGTCGATCTCGAACTCGCTCGGTCTGGCTCATCCCGCCGCCGCGATCCGCCTTGTTCGCGGTACAGGCGACTTCGTGAAGACCGCCAACATCACGCTGGAAGGCGGCTCGGCCGTGTCTGTCACGGGTGACCGCTTCCGCAGCAAGCTTGGGCTCAAATCGACCAAGTTCTGGGTTGCCGGTGGATTGCAGGCGACTCGCTATCAGGAGTCCGATGTACGCGTGGCTTTCAGCGACGCGTGGCAAGGCGCTCGCTCGACCCGCCTCTCGGGTGGGGGCATGCGCTACTCGACCACGCCGGGAGCGACCTCGTCGGCCAAGTTCACCGGTACGCAGGTTGCGCTCATCGGGAACAAGGCGCCTTCGTACGGCGACGTGAGGATCAGCCTCGACGGTGCCCCCGCGCAGACGGTGTCGCTCAAGAGTCCGGGAACATCGTACGGCGCTCGTGTTTGGTCGGTTGCGGGCCTGGCTGCCACGGCTCACACCGTCACGTTCGAGGTAGTCGGCAACGGTACGGTCGCTTTCGATGCCCTCGAGGTCATGGGGACTCTGACTCAGGCCTCGCTCGTCCGTGGCCCGGCCGCGCCCACACGCGTCCAGGACACGGCCACACAGCTCGTCTACTCCGGCCCATGGGCAACTGGCTCGAGCAGTAAGCTTTCGGGCGGCTCGATGAAGTACGCCGGGTCGAGGGGAGCGGCGGTCACGTTCGCTCTGACCGGGACCACGTTCACGCTCATCTCGAACCGCGCTGCGAGCTACGGCAACGCATCTGTGTATATCGACGGCAAAATGGTCGGCACCGCGGTCATGCACTCCAAAGCCACGGTGTACTGCACGCCTGTGTTCAGAATCGCGGGCCTGAAGTCCGGCGTGAAGCACGTCGTTCGCATCCAGGCCCTCGCGAACGACACCATCGCGATCGATGCGCTCGACTTTCGAGGTGTGCTCGATGTACCGCCGGCCTCGACTCCGACGCCCCCAGCATCAGGGTGGACATTCGGCGAGGAGACCGATCCCCACCTGTCGTGGAGCGGTAGCTGGCTCACGCAGAGGTCGAGCAGGCTCTCCGGCGGCGCGATGCGTTACACCAGGAGGGCAGGATCGGCCGCGTGGGTACCGTTCACGGGCACTCGGGTCCGACTCGTGTCGAACCGGGCGACGAGCTACGGCTCGATGTACGTATCGGTCGACGGCGCCCGCTCCGTCAAGATCAGTCTGCACTCGGTAGGGACCTCGTACAGCAAGGTCGTGTGGACGAGCCCCGTTCTCTCGAATGGCAAGCACCGCGTGTGCGTCAAGGCCGTCGGCAACGGCACGGTCGCCGTGGACCGGATCGACGTGCTCGGTTCCTTCTAGGGAAGACGCCGCACTCGCTACCACGCAGGAATACGAGGGGCCCGGGGCGACATCGCTCCCGGGCCTTTCTTGTTGTCGGCCGTGGCTCTAGCGGAGCGGTTCGTGCAAGCCCCTCGCGCTGAACGAGGCGTTGAGCTTGCCGAGCAGCTCGTCGGTTGTGCGGAACAGCACTCGGGAGTAGGGACCGAGCGCCTCACGGAGGAACGGGTTCTTGCTCTGGTCGGCCCACTCGAAGATGAACGACTCCTCGAGGCCGAGATCGAGACGCTCCCAGATGAACGATGACTGCAGCGAGACGGCGACCTTGCACTCGTATACGCGGCTTCTGGAGTTGGCTCCCTCAACGTCGTCGATACGCACCCACGTGCCATCGGCCAGAGCCGCATAGGGGGGCGTGATCCCGAAGTCGCGCATGAGCGTGCGCTCGAACGGGTGCGGGTAGATCACGAGCGTGTGATGTGTCCGCTTCGCGTAGTCGGCCAGCGCGGCTACTATCTCCTCGGACTGCACGTCGTAAGGCGAGCCACGCAGCACTCCGGAGCGGATCACCTCAGGGTCGCGAACCTGGTAGAGACCGTCTCGGCGGGCCCACTCGCCACTCGAGAAGTAGCCGATGTCGGTGACGGGTTCTTGCGGCTTAAGGTCGATGGTGTCGAGCAGGAACTCCTGCGGCAGGTAGATGAACTCCGTTGCCAGGAAGGTGCCGCCCTCACGGAAGTACTCGGCCTCGTGAAGGTTGACCCTCGAGGTGAGTACTACCGGCACGCGCAGGTGTTGGTAGCGGCAGTTCCGGTACAGCGGGATGTTCTGGTACACCGGCACCACCTCGACCGAGGAGTGTCGGTTGAGGAAGCCGGCGATCAGATAGCTGCGCCGGTCATACATCGCGAACACGTAGGCGCGGTCGATCTGGTCCAGCGTGCGTGCGTAGGCGCGGATGTCGAGCAGCGACGCAGCAAGCCAGCGGTACCGCCGCCCCGACCAGTCCAGCAGGCCAAGCAGCCCCAGGCCGATTCCGAACCAGTACCAGCGGGCTGAGCGTGCTCGTGCCTGCTTGGTGTCGCTGCGCGGAGTCTCGTGCCGGCCGAGGAAAGACACCTGCTCGTCGAAGTAGTGCTCGATGAAGAAGCGCCGGTACTCGCGGGGTCGCGACTCGCGTGAGGCGGGATCGTAAGCGACCGACGCCGTTGGGGCCGGTCCGATGCCCCGATAGCGCGCAGGTGCCGATGCCACGGTGCCAAGGAAGAGGATGCGGTCCTTGAGCCACGAGCGCGGACCTCGCTGAGGAAAGCCGCGCTCAGCAAGCGCGTTGTTCGCCACATGGAGATCATCGCGTCCGCAGATCAGCCGGGCAGCGATACGGTCCAGGTTCAGTCCAGCCACAGCAACGTCACTCCCGGCCGGCGCGTGCGACGAGGGCGCGCGACCTCGAAGTCGATGATGGTGTCGATGTCTACCGAACGGTCGGCAGGCATGACGAGCTCCATAGTGTTCTGGCCGATGAAGGCGAGCTGGCGACGCAGGGCCTCGACAGTGATCAGGTAGATGGCACCGTTGAGGCGGTAGTAGGTCGGCAGGTCCTGTCGGCGTTTCCCTATCACCTCAGGGCGCATGAAGTCGCACATGCGACCGTCTTCGGGCAACGTGTTCACCCATAGCGGGCTGTGCGCCGTCTGCACCACCGAGACGACGGAGTCGACGCCACCTGCCGGGTCGAAGAGCCTCTCGGCGTCGCGGATGTCTTGTGCGGAACACAGTGGGCTGGTGGCCTGCAGCACCATGACGGCGTCGTACACGCGGCCCTCCTCGGCGAGCGAGTCTACGGCGTGCAGGACGGTGTCGACCATCAAGGCGTCGTCGCAGGCGAGCGGGGAGGGACGCATGAACGGGACGTCGGCGCCGGCATCGATTGCGGCGACGGCGATGGTGAGGTCGTCAGTGGATACCACCACGGCGCCGAGGACGTCGGATTCGAGTGCGGCGGCGATGGTCCAGGCGATGAGCGGGCGACCCGACAGGTCGAGCACGTTCTTGCCGGGCAGCCCCTTCGAGCCTCCGCGCGCGGGGATGAGGCCGAGTATGCGAGACGTGCCGGTCATTTATGCGTGCTCCTCGGGTAGATCGTAGAAGCCCTTGCGCAGGGACTGAGGGGATAGGTCGACGGTCTTGAGCGTCGCGTGAATGCGCTCTGCGGCGTGGCCGTCGCCGTACGGATTCTCTTGGGACGCGGCCGCGTTTCGAAACGCCGGGTCGAGCACACGGTTGATCGCCGCCTCGATATCGTGTGCTCGCGGCGCGCAGTCGATGACGCTTTCGGCGCGCACGCGACCGTCTTGGCGCATGCCGATATTGACGGTCGGGATGCCGAGGGCGGGCGCTTCGATGATGCCGCTCGACGAGTTGCCCACCACGCACCCCGCGGCCTTGACCGCCGAGAGGTAGCGCAGGTGGCCGAGCGAGGTGAACGCCGCCGCCGTGGCGGGCCGCTCTGACGCCCACGCCACGATCAGCTCGCGGACGGCGACGTTGCCGGGGTCGGCGTTGGGGAGCGTGAAGGCCGCCGTGAGGCCCTCGACCGCGTCGAGCGCGGAGAGGAGCTCGCTCACCTGATGGGCAGGGTCGGCTTCGTCGAGGGTCGCGGGGTGGAAGGTGACGATCGCGCTTCGCGGGCCGAGGGTCACGCCGAGGTCTCGCTCGAGGTCGGCGCGGCTCACCAGCGGAAGGTTGAGCGCGTTGTCCACACCCATCGCGCCTACCACGTGCACGCGTGAGGGCTGCTCGCCCATCTGAACGATTCGGCGTCCGTAGGGTGCCGCCGACGCGAAGTGCAGGTGCGAGAGCTTCGTGATCGCGTGCCGGATACCATCGTCGAGCGCACCGGAGGTCACCTCGCCGCCGTGCACGTGGGCGACGGGGATCTTGAGCAGGAAGGCGGCCGTTGCCGCCGAGAGCGCCTCGTAGCGGTCCCCGAGGATGACGACGATGTCGGGGGAGAGGTCGGCGAGCGCTTGGGCGATTCTGGTGGTGCCCACGCCGGTCGACATCGCCATGCTGAGGTTCGTGTCGCCGCCGGCAAGCATCTCGATACGGGCGTCGACCGTGAACCCGTCGGCTTCGATCTCATTGACGGTCATGCCGAACGCCTCGGAGAGGTGCATGGCGGTTGCCATCACCTGGAGCTTGAGCTCGGGGTCGTCGGCGATCCTGCGCATGAGCGGGCAGAGCAGGCCGTAGTCTGCCCGCGTTCCTGTGATGACGCAGATCGTTCTCACAGCGAGATCACCTCATCGCGCGCGAAGTCGCGCATCGCCGTCGTTCCGATGACCGCATCCCATCGCATGGGGCTGATTCCCGTGCCAGGACGTTTCGTGGTCAGGTTCTGCGCGCTGAGCACTTCTCCGGCAGCGATATCGCGCGCGGCCACGATGCTCTTGCGCGCGACCTTCGCGTTCTCGAGCTCGGAGGCGGTGGGCGCTTTGACGGGACTGCCAAGTGCCGCCGAGACGGTTCGAATGCCCGTCACCATCTGCGCGAACTCGCCGGGTTCCAGGCTCGCGGCGTGGTCCGGGCCGGGCAGCGTACGGTCGAGTGTGAGGTGCTTCTCGATGACGCGTGCCCCGAGCGCCACCGCTGCTATCGGAATGGTGATGCCTTGTGTGTGGTCGGAGTAGCCCACGGGCAGGCCGAACTCGCTGCCCAAGGTTGTCATCGCCGCGAGGTTGACGTCCGCCGGCGGTGTGGGGTACTCGGTGGTGCAGTGAAGCAGCGTGATCAGGCTGCGCGGGGTTCCTGCGGACTGCAGGGTATCGAGCGCCTCGGCGACTTCGGCAAGCGTGCTCATACCCGTGGAGACGATGAGGGGGTGGCCAAGCGCACCGACGGCCCGCAGGTAGGGAAGGTCGGTGATGGCGCCCGACGGGAGCTTGAGCGTCTTCAGGCCGAGCCGATCGAGCAGCGCGATGCTCGTCAGGTCGAACGGCGCGGACAGGAAGTCGACACCTCGCTGGTGGCACCGCTCCATGAGCGCCACGTGGTCGGCCTCGGAAAGCTCGAGTCGCCGAATCATGTCGAGTTGCGACTCAGCGGCCCCGGTGGCCCTCTTCTGGTAGCCGGCCTTCTCGGCGTTTGCCGAGACGAGCGCCGCGCTGTCGAAGGTCTGGAATTTGACCGCGTCTGCACCTGCCGCCGCCGCAGCGTCGACGAGTTCGAACGCCCGCTCAAGCGACCCGTTGTGGTTCACGCCGGCTTCGGCGATGACGTAGACGCGCTTCACCGGGCTCACCGCCGTTGCTCCCTGCACGGGACGCCCCACGCGGTCACGTCGGCGGAGATATCGGAGACGACAGCGCTTCCCACACCGATGATCGCTCGCTCGCCGATGACGGCGCCGTGGATGACCGAGGCTCCAGTGCCCACGTGCGCGCCGGCACCGACGGTGACGTCGCCGCTGAGTGCGGCGCCGGGTGCGATGTGTGCGAAGGCGCCGATCGCGCAGCCGTGGTCGACGACCGCGCCGCTGTTGATGATGCAGCATTTCCCGAGGACCGCGTGAGGACCGACGACGGCACCGGCGGCGACAAAGACGCCGGCGCCGATGTGCGCGTAGGCGGACACGGACGCGCTTGGGTGCACGACAGCGGGAAGTGCGAGCCCGGCGTCGCGCACGCGGGCCGCTACGCGCATGCGTCCTGCCGCGTCGCCGATGCTGCCCACGCCGATGGTAGCCGCGACGCCCTCGCGGGCGAAGCGCTCGAGATCGGAGTCGTTGCCGACGACGGCGAGGCCGCACACGGTCTTCTCGCGCTCGCTGTCGGGCGCGATGAGTCCGATGACGTCCCACTGCCGTGTAGCGAGGAGCGCGTCGGCGACACTTGCTGCGTGGCCACCGGCGCCGATGATGACGATGCGGTCCATGAGGCTATCCAATGCCGAGGTGTTGGAGCGTTTCCTTGAGAGCGTCGAGCTCTCCGATATCGAGCCAGGCACCTTCTGAGACAGGGTACACGCCCACCTTGCGACCGCTTTCGAGGTAGCGGTTGATGACATCGGTGATATGGGCGAACTCGTCGGGCTCGATGTCCTGGAGAACCTGGGGCTCGAGAACGTAGAAGCCCGTGCTCACGAGGAAGTTGAACTCCGGCTTCTCGGTCAGCGCGACGAGCGCACCGCCCTCGGCGGTCTCGGCGACACCATAGGGAATCGTGTAGTTCTTCATCGACGCGACCAGCGTGATGAGGTTTCCGCTCTCGCGGTGGTAGCGCGCGATGTCGGCGTAGTCCGCCTCGACGAGGATGTCGCAGTTCGTGACGAAGAACGTGGTGTCGAGCGTCTCCTTGAGCATCGCGAGGCTGCCAGCGGTGCCGAGCGGCTTGTCCTCGGTGACGTAGCTGATGTCGTAGGGCAGCTCGACGTCGGCGAAGTAGGCGCGGATCAGGTTCGCCTTGTAGTTCACCGACAGGTGGAACGTCGTGCAGCCATGGTTGGCGAAGCGCTCCATGATCAGCTCGATGATCGTGTGATCTCCGAGCGGCAGGAGCGGCTTGGGCAGGATGTTGGTAAACGGCGAGAGACGGGTTCCTCGGCCGCCGGCCATGATGACCACCGGCAGACCCACGTGCTCGTGCACCACGGGCCTGTCCTCGAACAAGTCGAGCCACCACACGGCCGATACGAGCTTGCCGGCTGCGTCGACCACGGGCACGCACTCGACGCGGCGATCGATCATCATGCGGCGCGCCACGTCGAGCGGCTGCTCGTGGCCGAGCACGATGGGATTGCGGGTCATCATCGCCTCAACGGTGCCATCAAGGCGCTTGCCTTCGATGATCCAGCGGCGGATGTCGCCGTCGGTGACCACGCCGAGCAGCGTGTGGTCGACATCGACGACGAACACGATGCGATCGCCCGCGGTGTCGATAGCCTTGAGCGCCTGGGCGATGGGCGTTGCGGGCGACACGAGCAGGCGTACCAGGCGTTCGTCCATGCCGGTCATCTCCCTAGCTTCTTGATGGCGTCCGTGACGCGCAGCACGTCGGCCTCGGAAAGGTCGCTGCTGCACGGCAGGTTGAGCACTCGCTCCCAGAACCATGGTGCGCGCTCCAGTTGAAACGCCGGAGCGTCGGCGTAGGGGGCCTGGGTGTTGTTGAGCTGCCAGATCGGACGTGTCTGTATTCCCGCTTCTCCGAGTGCCATCATCAGCGACTCACGATCGCGCCCAAAGGCGGCTTCGTCGACGAGGATCGAGTAGAACCAGTAGTTGGGTGCGACGCCGTCAGGAACCCCGGCGAAGGTGATGCCAGCGATGCCCTCGAGCGTGTCGCGGTATAGCGCGTAGTGCGCGGCCTTGCGTTCGATGAAACGGGGGAGCGACTCCATCTGGGCCACGCCGAGCGCGGCCGCGATGTTGGTCAGCCGGTAGTTGTAGCCAACTTCGTCGTGGACGAAGTGCACGGCGTCGGTCTTGGCGGTCGTCGTGAGGTGACGCGCCCGCGCGGCGAGTTCTGCGTCGTTGGTGAGGATCGCGCCGCCGCCCCCGCACGTCGCGATCTTGTTGCCGTTAAACGAGTACGCGCCGAGCAACCCCACGGTTCCGGCGTGTCGGCCGGCGAGGGGCCCTGAAGTCCAGCTCGCGCCGAGCGCCTCGGCGGCGTCTTCCACGACGGGCAGGCCCCACTCATCGGCGGTCTGCATGATGCTGGCCAAGTCGCAAGGGTTGCCGAAGATGTGCACGGGCAGAATCGCGGCGACGCGCCGCCCCGTGAGCGTGTCGACGATGCCGCTCGCGGTTCGCGCGCAGCGGGTCGCGAGAAACGCGGCCACACCAGCGGGGTCGAGGTTCATGTACTCGTCACAGTCGAGGAACACCGGCACCGCGCTGCAGTACGCGACCGGGTTCACCGTGCCGATGAACGTCAGCGCAGGCGTGATCACCTCGTCACCGGGCTTTACGCCCGCGAGGAGCAGCGCGATGTGCAGCGCCGAGGTGCCGTTGACGCACGCGACCACGTGGGCTGCACCCGAGGACTCCTGAAGCGCATCTTCGAACCGGCCGACGTAGGAGCCTGCAGTCGACACCCATCCGCTGGTCACGGCCTCGGTCACGTACTCCGCTTCGCGCCCGTCGAGCACCGGCACCGACAGCGGGAGGAATGCGTCGTTCGCAGCGCTACACATTGTAGATGTCGGACTTGTACCGGCTGAGGTTGGCCGGGACACCGAACCATGCCGCCGTGCGCTCGAGGCCGTCGCGGAGCGAGACCTGAGGCTCCCATCCGGTCAGGGAGGAGATGAGCGTGTTGTCGCCGAGAAGCCGCTCGACCTCGCTCTTGCCGGGGCGCATGCGCACGCTGTCTGTCACGATGCGCGCCTCGGGATTGATGATGTCGATAAGCGTCTGTGCCAGATCGCCGACCGATATCTCCTTGCCGTTGGCGATGTTGACGGTCTGGCCGACCGCCTCGTCACACGACGCGAGCGCGATGAAGCCGGCGGCGGTATCGGTGACGTAGTTCAGGTCGCGCGTGGGAGTCAGCGCGCCGAGCTTGATCTCCTTGGCGCCGGCCAGAAGCTGGCTGATCACTGTCGGGATGACGGCGCGAGCGCTCTGGCGCGGGCCGTATGTGTTGAAGGGGCGCGCCGTAACCACCGGAAGGTCGAAGCTGCGGTAGAACGACTCGGCGATCTTGTCGGCGCCGATCTTGGTGGCCGAGTAGGGCGACTGGCCCTGCAGCGGGTGCTTCTCGTCGATCGGCACGTACTGGGCGGTGCCGTACACCTCGGACGTGGACGTGACGATCACGCGCTCGGTACCCAGGTCGCGGGCGGCCTGGACCACATTGAGCGTGCCCTTCACGTTGGTGTCGACGTAGCTGTCCGGCGAGTGGTACGAGAACGGGATGGCTATGAGTGCGGCGAGATGGAACACCACGTCGACGTCGCGCATCGCGGCGCGGACGCCGTAGGGGTCACGGATGTCGCCGGTGAACACGTCGAGACTCGCCAGGCGATCGGCGGGCAGCGTGTCGAGCCAGCCCCAGGAGTTGAACGAGTTGTAGTACGCGAAGGCGCGAACATCGCACCCGGCGTCTTGCAGGGCCTCGACGAGATGGCTTCCGATGAAGCCGTCAGCGCCGGTCACCAGTACTTTCTTGCCGTGAAGATCCACGGTTCCCTCCCTTACGGGTTGTGCCTGATACCGCACACAGTTTCTCACAACACGCCGAGCAAGGCCGTCCGGGTTGCGGAATCGTCAGCTTGGCGGAGGTGTGCGGCCCGGCGCAGGGCGCCGCAGCGGCTAGCGTTTGGGGCCCTGTCGCCCTGTGTCGTCGGGCAGGTTGCCCTCGGCATCGAAGTTGCGGACCTCGAGCGCGGCGACCTCCTCGGGTGTCGGCTTGGCCTTCTTGCGGTCCTTGATCGCAGCGATCGCCGAGCGGATGTCCTTGGCTGAAACCACCTTGGCGGGCACGAGCGCGGCGATACCAAGGGCGATCACGCCGAGCTTGAGCAGTAGGCCGAGCCACAGTGGCAGCCCGAGCCTGTCGAGGCCGGCGCTGGCGAGCGCTGCCGCCGTGAAGATGCCGATCGAAGCGGCTAGCGGCCCGTCTTCGATGGAGCCGGGCATGAGGCGACCGGTCAGCACGCGCGCGCCGATGGCCATGAGCGCGAAGGCGATCAGCGTCGTCCATGCGGCGGCGTACATGCCAAAGCGCGGCATGAGCCAGATGTTGAGGCTGATGTTGATCGCCGCGGCCCCCAGGGACAGGACGGGGATCCACAGCGTCTTCTTCTTGTAGAAGATGGACGTCGACACGACGCTGTAAAGCGCGAACGCATAGTAGCCGGCGGCCACGATGGGCACCACGCCTGCAGCCGCATGGAATCGGGCATTGGACATGATCAGCAGCAGCTCGCGCGAGAGCGACACGAACCCGATACCGAACACGGTCACGCCCGCGACATAGAGGGTGGTCAGCCGAGGAATCGTTCGACGCCCCTCCTCGGTAGCGGCGAGGTCGTAGTAGATCGGGCCCCACGCCGTGTTGATCGACGACGTCACAAGCATGAGCGCCATGCTCAGGTTGTACGCAAGCGAGTAGAGGCCCACTGCGGTCAGCGTGGAGTAGTGCTGGAGCAGGTACCTGTCGGAGAAGGCGAGGAGCCACCCTGCGAAGAAGTGAGGGATGAGCGGCAAGCCGAACACGAGGCACTTGCGAAGCCACGCGGCAGAGAAGCGGAAGCGCATCTCTCGCGCGAGCAGGTACAGGGCGATGGGCGCCAGCGCGACGGTGGCGATGAGCGTGCCGCGCAGGCTGCCCGCAGCGCCTTGGCGCAGCGCGATGACGAAGATCAGCGTGGCGGTCGTGTTGATCGCGAAGCTTGCGAGCTGGAAGAAGGTATAGGTCCCTGCTTGCCCGCGCGCCCGGTTGACCGATTGGAGCAAGGTGAGAGGCACTCCGAGGTAGGCGATCCACAGCGCGAGCGACAGATAGGGGTAGTAGGTGAGCTCTTTGTTGCTCACGAGGTGGGGAGTAGCGGCGGGGCCGAAGAGCGTGAGAAGGGCCATCACGACCGCCCCGAAGATGAGCGTGAACAGCGACACGCTGTAGAGCATCCGGCCCAAACCCTCTTTGCCTTCGCCCTCCGTCTCGGAGGCGCGGAAGTACAGAGTCAGGGAACCGTTCTGGCCGAGCGCGAAGATGACGGCCGCCATTGAGGAGATTGTGGTGACGAGGGAGAGCAGCCCATAGTCCTTGGGGCTGAGGAACTGGGTGTAGACGGGAATGAGAAGGAACGCCACCGCCTTGGGCAGGACGCTGCCCAAGCCATAGATCGTGGAGTCCTTCACGACGCGCTTGACCTGCTGGAGCACGAGGATGCCGTCCGCTCGAGGATGGGATGCAGCCGCTATTGTACGTGGAGTCGCGCGTATGGGCGACTAGGCGTAGCGCTTTCGGCATCTCGGGCGGTCGCCGGCTACCAGCCGTCAACGACTCGCCCGGCAAGCTTGACGATGGGGTGCAACCTCGTAATATGGAGAGTCGCTGTCCCCCGAAGACTCCCTGGAGGCTCCGTGCGCGTTCTCGATGACAAGAATCGTCTGTTCGGCGTTATCAACCCGGTCGACCTCATCGTGCTTGTCGCGATCGTGGTCGCCGTGCTCGTAGCTGCGTCGTTCCTGTTCGGCTCCAAGCAACTGCCCGGCACGGCTAAACTGGAGGACATCCAGTACACGCTGGTCGTCCCTTCGGTGACCGGCTTCAACGACGAGTACTTGGCCAAGGGCGAAACAGTGTCCAAGCTCGGCTCCGGCGTGCTGGGAACCGTCGAGTCGTTCTCGTCGGCCCCTTCGCGCATCGAGACGTTGCGCACCGACGGGTCAGTCATCGTCTATGACAGCATCGTGCGCCGCGACGTGTCGATCGTCGTGAAGGCCAAGGGCGAGGTCAGCTCGCAGGGTTTCATCATCAGTGGGGTGCTGCTGCGCAACAACACCGTAGTCACCATCGGTACGCCCCGGTTCGAGGGCCGGGACGCTGTCGTCAAGTCGATGAAGGCGGTCGACTGACGCTGATGGATGCTCGCGGTTCTGAGCGTTCACTCAGCATTGCCGTTCTCGGCATCGCCGCCCTGATCGTGGCTTCGGCGCTCGTTCCGTCCGCCGTCTTGGTAGGCTCGGTGCGTGTCGACGCTGTGGTTCTCGGTGTTCCGTTCGCGCTCGCAATGGCGCTTCCCTACGTGCTTCGGCGCGGTCTCGGGGAGCTGCGCTGGGGGGTCATCGGCTGGTTCGGCGCGGTGTTCGCGCTCTTCGCGGCGCTCAGCATCGTGTTCAACCCGTCGAGCATGGGCGCGATCGCGACGCTCGTGCGTTATCTGTCGTACTTTGTGCTGACGCTGGTCGTCGGACTCGTCTCCTCGTCGCTGCCCGCGCGCCGGCTCCTGATGTGGACGACTGTCACCTCGGGCGCCGGCACCGTCGCTGTCTCCGTGTACCAGGTCGCCACGGGTAAGGCCGCCGCCGGCATGGCGGGTCTGGCTTCGGACGTGGGAACTCGGGTTACGGGTACGCTGGGCAACGCCAACTTCTATGGCGAGTTCCTCGTGCTCGTGTTCGCCGTGGCGCTGGCGCTCGTCATGATCCAGCACGGTCGTGGCCGCGTCTACGCGGGCGCCGCGCTCCTCGCCGTCACCGGAGCCCTGTTCCTCACCTACACGCGCGGGAGCTGGCTGGCTCTGGCGTTCGCGCTCGCCGTGTCGATCCCGTTCGTCAACAAGCGGTTGCTTCTCCCGCTTGCCGCAGGCGCCGCGGTCGCGATCTTCGCCATCCCCGGGATCCTCCAGCGCGTGCTGTCCATCTTCTCCTCGCAAGGCACCGCGAGCTTCCGCTTCCAGCTCTGGCGCGTGGCCGGCGCGGCGATCGAGGCCAAGCCGGTGATCGGATGGGGGCTCGGCGAGTTCCTGTCGGCCTACCGCGCGACCGTTCTGGCACGCGCCGACCTATTCATGGGCTATCTGGGCTACGGCGCGCACAACGCGTACTTCACCTTGATGGTGGAGACAGGCGTGCTCGGCGGCATCGCGTTTCTCATGCTCGTCTTCTACCTCGCGTCGCGGGGGTTGTTCGTGGCCTACCGCCAGGGCGTTCCCGACGAGGCACGGATCGAGAGCGTCGTGCTCGGCGTGGGGCTCCTCGCGTTTGCCGTCAATGCGCTGACCAGCAACTCGTTCCAGCACCCGCAGGCTGCCGTGTTCTTCTGGATACTCGCCGGGCTGCTCGTCGGCGCCTCGAACGGTTGGCTGTCCGCCCCGTCGGCGCCCATGCGCACCGCCGTTGAACGCGTGTCCTCAAACGCCCTGCTTGCCGACTCGTTCGTGATTCGCGGGTGGAACCGCGCGCTGCCGGCCGTTGCTCGGGTATGGTATTCGTCGCTGGCGTTTCGGCTCTTCGTCGCGGGACATCCCGGGCGCGCATCTGAAGGCGGCATCTTCGCCCGTTTCGTTCACCCGCACTCGTGAACTCGTTCGAGGTCGAAGGCAACGACGTGGCGCACGTGGAGGGCGATTCATGCGGTTCTCGGTAGTCATCCCTGCATACAACGCTGAAGGTTCGCTCGAGGCCACCGTCGCCTCCGCTCGCGTGCAGGATGCCTCCGAGTTCGAGATCGTCATCTCCAACGATGGCTCCACCGACGGTACGCTGGCGCTCGCCCGACGCCTCGCCGAGGCTGACCCGCGCATCGTCGTGGTGGACGGAGCCAACGGTGGATGCTCGGCGGCGCGCAATCGCGGCTTCGGCGTCGCTCGCGGAGAGTACGGCGTGCTGCTCGACTCCGACGACCTCCTCGAGCCCGGCTACCTTGCCGCCATGTCGACGTTCATCGACGCGCGGCCGGGCTTCGACATCTACTCGTGCAACGGCACTCGCCGGTTTGGCGACGGACGCAGCGAGCCGTTCCTTTCTGGTCCCGCGTACGCCGCCGAGACCTCCTGGGCGCTCCCGGATCTCATCTTCGTCGACCGCATCTTCGTCATGGCGGCGGTCAAGCGGTCGCTCTGGGAGCGCGTCGGCGGATTTCGCACCGACCTTCGCTACGCCGAGGACTACGACTTCTGGCTGCGCTCGCTCGCCCTGGGCGCGCGACAGATCTTCACGCCGCAGCTTCTCGGCATCGCGGTCTCTCTGGCGAGCAGCAAGTCCAAGGATCGCATCCCGCACGCCGAGTCCCAGATCCGCATCTTCAGCGATCTGGCCGCGATGCCCGAGCTCAGTGCCGAGCAGCGCCGCCACTGCGCCGAGAAGATCGCGCTGCTGCACACGCGCATCGCGCGCGTGGAACTGGAGACCCGGTTGCAGGGCGGCGACTACGCACGCGCCCGGCGCACCTACCTGCGCGTCCGCTCCGCCTACCTGTCCCCGCGCCTCTACCTGGCCGGTCTTGCCGTGATGCTCGTGAGCCCGCGGCTCTACGCCTCGGTGTTCGCGCGTCGCGACGCGCGAAGGTCGCAGTCGTGACGGCGGGCGGGGAGGGCCGAGCGATCCGCGTCCTCATGCTCACCAACATGTATCCGTCCACCGACGAGCCCGGCTACGGCTCGTTCGTGCAGCGACAGGAGCGACAGCTCACCGAGCGCCACGGCGTGCGCATCCGGCTCGTGGCGTCGCTGCGTCGCGGCGGCGGGCTCGCCAACGTCGTGAAGTACACCGCGCTGCTCAAAGACACGCTCGCCGAGACGATCCGCGGCGACTACGACCTCGTGCACGCCCACTACCTGATGCCGGTCGCCGCATTCGCGCTGATCCCGTCGGCGCTTCGTGGCAAGCCGCTCGTGATCACCGCGCATGGCACCGATATCTTCTCCGGTCAGGCAAGAGGGTGGAAGGGTCTCATCACTCGCGCCCTGCGACGCGCCTGCCGCATCATCGTGGTGTCGGACTACCTTGCTGCCCGGCTCACCGAGAACTTCGGCGTGGTCGAGGCGGGCGGACGCGAGTTCCTCGTCGCCAACATGGGTGTGGACACCGGGAAGTTCACCCCGGGCGACCGCCCGTCGCTCAAACTCGCCGCCGGCCTGCCCGAAGGCGTGCCGCACCTCCTGTTCGTCGGTAACTTCGTCGAGCAGAAGGGGGTCACTGACCTCGCGCGCGCCTTGGCGATTCTGCAGGGGCGTGGCGTCGCGTTTCGCGCAACGCTTCTCGGGCACGGTCCCGAAATGGCCGAGGTCGCTGAAGTCGTCTCACCGCTCGGCGAGCTGGTGCGGCTCAAGGGCGTCGTTCCGCATGCCGAGCTCATCGACGTGTTCCGTTCGGCTGACCTGTTCGTCCTGCCATCTCGCCGCGAGGGCGTCGGTCTGCTCGTGTGTCTGGAGGCGCTCGCGTGTGGCGTGCCGGTTGCTGCCGGCAGGGCGGGCGGTTTGCCCGAGATCATCCATGACGGCGATAACGGCGTACTGTTCGAGCCGAATGATCCGACCGGACTGGCCGATGCGATCCAGCGACTGCTGGAGCGTCCCGACGAGCTGGCCCGGCTGGCGGCGAATGCTCGCAGAAGCGCACTCGCTTATGATGAGGCTGTCCAAGCGGAGAAGGTCTTCCGCGTATACGAGGAGTGTGCAGGTCTCTAATGCGTGTCTGGATCGACATCACCAACTCGCCTCACGTGCTGTTCTTCGAGCCGATCATCGCCGATCTGCGCGCGGCTGGTCACGAGGTCGAGGTCACGGCGCGTGACTACGCGCAGACCATCGCACTCCTCGCATCCCGAGATGTGGCCTACACGCGTGTAGGAATGCACCGCGGCGCGAAGATGGGTGCCAAAGCCCTCGGCCTGCTGTCGCGTTCCAGCAAGCTCATCGCATTCGCGGCGGGAAAGAAGTTCGACGTGGCGTTCAGTCACAACTCCAACGACCTCGCCGTGGCCGCCTGGGTGCTGCGAATCCCGCACCTCGTCGTACACGACTACGAGCACGCCGACCTCTCCTATGCGGTCAACGCGCGCCTCGCGACCCGCATTCTCGTTCCCGAGAGCATCCCGATCGCGGCGATCGTCGCTCACGGTGCGAAGCCCTCGAAGGTAGGCCACTTCCCTGGCCTTAAGGAGAACGTCTACCTCGATGCGTCCGCAGCGTGGACGAACCTGCGCCCGGAGTTCGACGCGTCCGACGACGATGTCTTGGTGCTTCTGCGCCCGGCGGCAACCATGTCGGCGTACCACCGCTTTGCCAACGAGCTCTTCGGCGAGATCATCGCGCGCATCGGTGAGATGCCCGGCGTCAAAGCGGTGCTCCTCCCGCGTACGAGCAAGCAGGCCGCCGAGCTGGCCGTGGCGCTTCCCAGTAACGTCATCGTTCCCGACCGGGTCTACGACGCGACGTCGCTCATCCGCAGCGCTGACCTCGTGGTGTCTGCCGGCGGAACGATGAACCGCGAGGCCGCCGTGCTCGGAACACCGGCCTACACGGTCTTCGCGGGCGAGATGGGCGCGGTCGACCGCTACCTCATCGAGCGCGGGCTGCTCGTGGAGATCGCGGCCCCGGCCGAAATCCCGTTCGAGCGCAAGCGTGCAGGCGTCGGCTATGTGGTGCAGAACCGCGCTCTGATACTCGAAGAGCTCTACGCGCTCGCGAAAGGGTGATCGGCATGGGATCGACCGACGACTTCGAGATTGCCGTACCGTCTGCCCTGGCCGGAGTGGGCGCTGTCGATGTGGCGCTCGTGCTCGGTTCGGGACTTTCGGGCCTGGCCGATGCGATCACCGACGCCACCGTGGTGCCGTTCGGCGATATCGAGGGCTTTCCGCAGTCGGAGCGCCAGGTGGTGGGACACGCGGGCAAGCTCGTGATCGGGATGCTCGGCGGCCAGCGGGTCGCGGCGTTCCAGGGTCGCGTGCACCGCTATCAGGGGTTCTCGGCTCGCCAGGTCTCGTACCCGTCGCGCCTCGCGCATGCCCTTGGCGCGCGCACGCTCATCGTCACCAACGCCGCCGGCGGCGTGTCTCCGCACCTGCGCCCCGGCGACCTGCTGCTCATCAGCGACCACATCAACCTGCTCGGCGACAACCCGCTCGTGGGGTGGCCCGGGCCTGAGGGTGGAAACCCGTTCATCCCGATGCGCGACGCCTACGATCCCGCGCTGCGTGCGTTGGCGATCGCCGCCGCCGCCGAGACAGGCGTGAAGCTGGTTCCCGAGGGTGTGTACGCCGGGCTGCTCGGCCCGACGTACGAGACCCCGGCCGAGGTGGCGTACCTGCACGGAATCGGCGCCGATGTCGTGGGCATGTCGACCGTGCCCGAGGTCATCGCCGCGCGGGCGCTCGGCATGCGCGTGCTCGGACTGTCGCTTGTCACCAACGTCGCTGCGGGTGTGGAGCTTGCGCATCAGGAGGTTCTCGACGTGGGGCGCCGCGCAGCTGTCGATATGTCGCGCCTGCTGGTTGCTATACTCGACAGGCTCTGACAAGACCCGCCCGGTCGCACTCTATCGCGGAGGTTCCATGGCACGGCGTCTTCTCTCGCTGCCCCTTTCGATACTGCGCGCGCTGACCGCACCGGTCCGGCGCGCACGCAGGACGATTCCGCGTGCGTACTGGACGGCGCGAATCCGTCGCCACGCGCTCAGCGCGGGCCCGGGCCTGCACGTGAACCGTCGCACGATGATCCCCGGCGGTTCGGTCCGCATCGGCACCAACTGTCACTTCAACGGCATGTACGTGGCCGGCTGCGGTGGCGTGACGTTCGGCGACAACTTTCACTCCGGCCGCGACTGCAAGATCATCACGGTGAACCACAACTACTACAGCGGAGAGAGCCTGCCCTACGATGCGACGGTCATCAACCGTCCCGTCACCATCGGGGACAATGTGTGGATGGGCGACAACGTCATCGTGCTCCCCGGCGCCAGAATCGGGGAGGGCGTAGTCATCGGCGCGGGTGCGGTCGTTGCCGGCACCATCGAAGATCTGGCCGTCATCGGCGGAAACCCCGCGCGTCCGATAAAATACCGAGACCGTGAGCACTACGAGCGCTTGAAGGCAGAGCGCCGTTTCCTCTAAAGACACGCTTGCGCGTGTCGCACGCCATCTACCGCTTCAGACGAAAGGAACCACCATGGATTACGACGTCACAGACCTTTCCCTCGCCGAGGCCGGCAAAGCGCGCATCGAGTGGGCCGACCGCGACATGCCCGTGCTCGCCTCCATTCGCGAGCGCTTCGCAGCCGAGAAGCCCCTTGACGGCCTGCGCATCAGCGCGTGCCTGCACGTCACCACCGAGACCGCTAACCTCATGCGTACCCTGAAGGCCGGCGGCGCCGAGATCGTCCTGGCCGCCAGCAACCCGCTCTCCACGCAAGACGACGTCGCCGCAGCGCTCGTGTCGGAGTACGGCATTCGCACCTACGCCATCAAGGGTGAGGACACGGAGACCTACTACAAGCACATCGACGAGGCCATCGCGTTCAAGCCTCAGATGACGATGGACGACGGCGCTGACGTGGTCGGCCGCATCCACGCCGACTTCCCCGAAGCGCTCGAGCACATCATCGGCGGTACCGAGGAGACCACCACCGGCGTCATCCGCCTCAAGGCGATGTCTGCCGACGGTGCGCTGAAGTACCCGATCGTCGCCGTCAACGACGCCGACACCAAGCACCTCTTCGACAACCGCTACGGCACCGGCCAGTCCTCGCTCGACGGCGTGATCCGCGCCACCAACCGCCTCATCGCCGGCCGCACCGTCGTCGTGTCCGGCTACGGCTTCTGCGGTCGTGGCATCGCCCTGCGCGCCAGCGGCATGGGCGCCAAGGTCATCGTGCTCGAGGTCGACCCGCTCCGCGCCCTCGAGGCGTTCATGGACGGCTACCGCGTGATGACGGCCGTCAAGGCCGCCGCAGAGTGCGACATCTGGATCACCGTCACCGGCGACCTCAACGTGATCGACGTCGAGTCGTTCGAGGCCATGAAGGACGGCGCCATCATCTGCAACTCGGGTCACTTCAACGCCGAGATCAACATCCCGCGCCTGCGTGAGATGGCCGTCTCCAGCCGAGAAGTCCGCCCGCTGGTCGAGGAGTTCACCTTGGCCGACGGCCGTACGATCTGCCTGCTCGCCGACGGACGCCTCGTCAACCTGTCGTGCGCCGAGGGTCACCCCGCAAGCGTCATGGACATGAGCTTCGCCAACCAGGCCCTGTGCGCCGAGTACATGATGAAGAACCACGCGAGCCTCGCGCCCGGCGTCTACGGCGTCCCGGTCGACATCGACAAGGGCATCTCCAAGCTCAAGCTCGAGACGCTGGGCGTCACCATCGACACCCTCACGCCCGAGCAGGCCAAGTACCTCGTCAGCTGGGAAGAGGGAACCGTCTAGGGTCTGCACCTCACCTTCAACGAGCCGGAGACACGCATGGGCATCGAGAACATCCCCCGCACCATCTGGTGGGGCACCGACGTAGCGACCGGGAGTCCGGTGGTCTACCTCATCGACCAGACCCGACTGCCGCTGCAGGGCGATGTCCTGGCCTGCAACCTGGCCGAAGGCGTGTGCACCGCCATCAAGTCGCTTGCGGTCCGTGGCGCGCCGGCACTCGGCGTGGCCGCGGGCCTTGCGCTCGCTCTATGGACCGAGAACGAGACCGAGGGCATCGAGACGGTCGACGAGTACCTGGCCGGCCTCGACGCGGTCACCGCGCAGGTCACCGCGACGCGTCCCACCGCTGTCAACCTGTTCTGGGGTGCCGAGCGTGTCCGCCGCGCCGCGCGCGACAACGCCGACATGCCGCTGCCTGAGCTCAAGGCGCTCGTGGTGCAAGAAGCGCGCAACATGGAGACTGAGGACGAGCAGCGCAACCGCGCCATCGGCCGCTTCGGCGCCGAGCTCATCGGGCAGGACGCCAAGCTGCTCACGCACTGCAACGCCGGCTCGCTGGCCACCGCGTACTTCGGTACCGCGCTCGGCGTGATCTTCACCGCCGCCGAGCAGGGCAAGGTCGCCCACGTGTGGGTCGACGAGACCCGCCCGGTCAACCAGGGTGGCCGCCTGACCGCCTGGGAGCTCAAGCTCGCCGAGATCCCCTCGGCGCTCATCGCCGACAACATGGCGGCAAGCGTGATGAAGAACGGCTGGGTCGACGCGGTCATCGTGGGAGCCGACCGTATCTGCGCCAACGGCGACACCGCGAACAAGATCGGAACCTACGGCCTTGCCGTTCTCGCCAAGGAGCATGGCATCCCGTTCTACGTTGCAGCACCGACCTCCACCGTCGATCTGACGATGGGATCGGGCGAGCAGATCGTCATCGAGGAGCGCGACCCGCGCGAACTCACCGGCTTCACCGTATCGGGCACCTTCGAGCCGGGCACCAAGGACGCCGCGCGTGCGTTCGACCTGCTCACGGACAACGGCGCCTACGAGATGCCGCTTGCCAAGGGTCACCAGATGACGGTACAGCGCAAGGGCGGCGGCTATAGCTTCGACGCGTGGTTCAAGATCACGCCTCCGGGCATCGAGGTCTACAACCCAGCATTCGACGTGACGCCGGCGAAGTACATCACCGCATTCATCACAGAGCGCGGGGTCGTCCGGCCCACGCCCGACTACGAGACAGCGCTCGCGCTGAACTGTATGGGCTCGGGCGGACTGCACGAGATCGGCATCGCCAACTCCGCCGGTCCCAACGACTTCCCGACCCCACCGCCCGCAGGCGAGGCAGGGTAGCGCTCGTGGCACCCGGCGAACTTGCCGCAACGGTCCTCATGTTCACGGCACTCGTGGGCGTGGGGGCCGTTGCTCGTCTCTCAGGAATTCTGCGCACCGAAGACACCAAGCCGATCAACGCGCTCATCATCTACATCGGCCTGCCCGCGTTCATCTTCCGCGCCGTGCAGGGGGCGACGCTGCGGGCCGACCTGTGGGCCGTGGTCGCGGTCGCCTGGGTGGTCTTCGCGGCCATGGTCGGCGTGTCGTGGCTGATCGCTCGCGCCCTGAAGCTGCCGCGCGAGACTGCGGGCGGGTTCGTCATCGCCTCGGCGCTGGGCAACACCGGCTTCATCGGCTACCCGATCACCGCCGCGCTGCTCGGTGCCGAGCAGCTGCCCGAGGCGATCTTCTACGACGTCTTCGGCACGGTCGCGGCGCTCGCGCTCGTGGCGCTCCTCATCGCTCAGCGCTACGGCACCAACGACGAGGCGCGCGTGAACCCGCTGCGCGAGCTGGTCACGTTTCCCGCCGTCATCGCGCTCGCGCTCGCACTGCTCGCCCGTCCGTTCGCGATTCCGGAAACGGTTGGCAACGGGTTAGGGCTGCTTGCCAACATGGTGGCGCCGCTCATCATGATCTCGGTCGGCCTCTCGCTGCGGCTGCGCACCGTGGGGCGCTCGGCGGTTCCGCTGGCAGCGCTCACTGCGCTGCGGCTTGTGGTGGCGCCGTCGATCGCGCTGGGTGTCGGGTCGCTGCTGCTCGGCGGAGGCGCGCCGCTGCACGTCGTGGTGCTCGAGGCGGGCATGCCGGCCATGATGCTCACGCTCGTGGTGGGGGAGCGGTTCGGACTGGACACCGACTTCATCGCGTCGGCGATCTTCGTCACGACGGCTGCTTCGGCGATCGCGCTGCCGCTCGTGCAACTGCTGGCGTTCCGCTAGCCGCTCGCACATCCGCCGCGGCTGCGCGCGGCGTCTGCGCCGGGCGCGTCGTGGCGCAGGTCCGCGGCCGTGCTGTGGTCCGCCGCGGCTCGGAGGCGCTCATGCGGCTGCTCGAAGGCCTCGCGGAACTGCTCTTCCCCACGCGCTGCGCCGGCTGCGAGATGCCCGGCGCGGTGCTCTGCGACGCGTGCCGAGAGGCGCTGCCGCGAATCGCTCGTCCGGGTGCGTGCCCGCGCTGCGGCGCTCCGTACGGTCATCTCACGTGCACCGAGTGCTGGAGCCGCGAGTGGACGTTTGAGGCCGCCGTGGCGCTCGGCGAGTTCGAGGCCCCGCTCGCCCGGGCCGTCGCGCTACACAAGGATGCGGGGGAGCGTCGCCTCGCGCTCGTGTTCGGCACGCTGCTTGCCGAGGAGGTCGCCGCGCTGTGGCCCGGGTGGGCCCAGGGGGTCGCCTACGTTCCGGCCACCCGCGCTGCGCTGCGCCGGCGCGGCTTCGACCACGGCCGAGCGATCGCTGCCAGCCTCGCTACCGCGCTTGAGGTGCCGCTCCTCGACGCGCTTGCGCGCACCGAGGCGCTCGACCAGCGCTCGCTGGGGCGCGCCGCCCGAGCCGCCAATGCGGCCGGCAGCTTCTCGGCGAGGGGAGTGGTGCCCGCGCGCGTGCTTCTCTGTGACGACGTGTTCACGACCGGGGCCACCATGGATGCTGCGGCAGGTGCGCTGCTCGATGTGGGGGCGGAGGCGGTGCGCGCGGCGGCAATCGCCCGCGCGTGGTAGCGAGCAATCCCGCGGGAGCGTGATAGAATCGTCGATGCTCCCGCCCGGGTCTGTGGTTGCGGGCGCTTCGGCGCCTTAGTCCATGGTAGACGCGGCCCAAAGGATCCACGTAAGCCGGCGGTTCGCCGTCGCGCGAGCATGGCGCGTCTTAGGGGTAAGTCGTACCGTCCGATTACGATCGCATCCCGCGATCTCGGGCGAGAGGGCCGGTAGTGAGATAGCATCAAGCGGAAGCTCCGGTATGCGAGTGTGGGGCCAAAGACCAGGTCAGCCGGGCGGGAGCACCTCACACAGGGAACGGAAGGAACACGATGTTCGCTCAGGATCGACATAGTCGTGCGGCTGCGGCACTCGTCGCGGCGGGACTGGCGGCCTTTCTGCTGCTTGCAGGCGGCTGCGGCTCCAAGGCGCAGACCAAGCTCGAGCCCAAAGTCACGCCGCCAGCCATCAAGGTAGCCGGCACACTGCGCGCGGGCATCGACTTGAAGACGCCTCCTTTCGGCGGAACCGATAATGGCAAGCAGGCCGGTCTCGATCTCGACACGGCAGCCGCGCTCGCCGAGAAGCTCGGACTGACGCTCAAGGTCGTCGACGTGGCGCCGTCAGAGGCGGCCACCGCACTGGCCGACGGGAAGGTCGACGTGGTCTTCTCCGTCCCATTCTCGGGCGACGCACTCAGCAGCGTCTCGCTTGCCGGCTCGTATGTCTCCGACGCGCCTGCATTCTTCGTGGCGACCGAGAGCAGCGCATCGGTCGAACCGACCATGACACTCGACACCTACAGCGGGTCCGCCGTGGGTGTGCAGAAAGGGTCAGCGGCCTACTGGAAGCTCGTGTCCGACCTCGGCGAGAGCTCAGTCAAGTCCTACGGCACGCTTCGCGAGGCGCTCGAAGCCCTCGACAAGGGCGACGTGAAGGTCGCTGCCGGAGACGCGCTTGTGGGCGCCTACATCGTTCGGGACCTCCCTCGCGTGCACTTCGCCGGTCAGCTCGATGTCGCCGTACCGCTCGGCGTGGCGGTCGCGCCCGATAACGCGAAGCTCGGCGATCCGGTGCGCGACGCTCTCGACGGTTTGGCGGCCGACGGCGTGCTCGACGCGATTCGTGAGAAGTGGGTCGCTGGCCTGCCCAAGCTCAAGTTGCCGACGACCACCGACGTCGGGGGATCAAACACGGCGCCTACCACGCCCTAGCGTTGCGCATCAAGACGGCCGGCTTCGCAGGTTGCCGTCCTCCAGAAGCACTCTCGAGGCACCCCGTCGTGGGGTGCCTTTTGTGTGCAATTGGGTAGAATTTGCATAGAGTTCACGAGTGTTTGTGCATGTATACAAATGCGAATTGCATACGCTGAGGCATCAATCGTATACGGCATTTTACCTTCGCTCTATTGCAGAATCGGTGTATGATTATGCACTGTAGTACAGTAAAGCGCCGGGACAAGGGGCTCGGCGTGGCTCCAGTCGAAGTAACGAGGAGGAACGATGCAGAAGGCTCGTAGGTCACTCGCTCTCCTGCTCGCCCTCGGTCTCGTGGCTGCCCTCGTGGCACTCACAGGCTGTGGCGGGACGGACAAGTCCGACGGCACCAAGACAACCACCGAGAAGCCGGCTGCGAGCCTCAAGCTCGTCAAAGCAGGCGTGCTGACCGTAGGTTCCGATACGGCTTTCCCACCGTTCGAGTCGATGAATGGTTCCGTCGCCGAGGGCTTCGACGTCGATATCGCTGACGCAATCGCCAAGGATCTCGGACTCACGCTCAACTTCACCAGCCAGACGTTCAACACGCTCATCCCGCAGCTCAAGGCCGGCGGAACGTTCGACATCATCTTCTCCGGTATGACCATCACCCCCGAGCGCGAGAAGGAGATCTCCTTCTCGGCGCCCTACATCGACTCCAACCAGTCGATCGCGGTCGTCAAGGGCAAGATCGCCCAGCTCGACGGCAACGATGCTGCCGCCATCAACACCGCCTTCACCGGCAAGATCATGGGCGTGCAGTCCGGTACCACCGGCGAGGCGTGGACCAAGGAAAACCTCAAGGGCGTCAAGCAGATCGTGCCGTTCGACGACGCACTCGGAGCGTTCTCGGCACTCAACGCCGGCAAGGTCGACGGCGTGGTCAACGACCTGCCTGTCACCGCCTACCTCATCAAGACGTCCTACACGGGCGACGAGATCGTGGCTGAGATTCCGACCGGCGAGCAGTACGGCATCGGCATCGCCCAGTCGAATCCCGATCTCAAGAAGGCCATCGACGATTCGCTTGCCAAGTTGAAGGCCGACGGCGCCTACGACGCGATCTACAAGAAGTGGTTCGGCGTCGCCCCGAGCGACCAGTAGGCCGGGGAGTCTGAGTCGATCAGGGTGTGCCTCCACGCAGGCGCGCTCCAATGAAAGACAGTGAGGCCCCCGGCGCGGAGCCGGGGGCCTCACCCGTCAGTCAGGTGTTGAGGATGCAAACGAACACGACGAACAAGCTGCGACGCGTCCGTTCCGCGATGCTTCTGTGCGCTTTGCTGGTGACGGCGTTGCTGGTGCCGTCTGCGGCGAGTGCGTTGGAGGTCACTCAGTCGAGTACGCGGCCCAACGGGTTCGCGGGCCAGGACACGTACGGTGGCATCCCCACGAGGTTGACGTGGCTGCTCAAGATCGCCGACGGCGATCCGGGCGTCCAGTCACTCGTCCTGGAACTACCGGAGGGCACGGACCTCACCAAGTCCACGGTGCAGGCGGCGGTTATCAAGGGCATCTCGAGAACGCCGATCAAGCCGACGGTCGATCTCAAGGGCAGCACCGTCAGCCTGACCCTCAATGAGTCGGTCGTCTCGAGTGGTCCGGTGCTCTCCTACATGCGCGTTGAGGTCGAAGACATCGTCTTGCCGCTCGAAGGGGGCACGTTCAACATCACTGGCAGCGTGACGACCTCAACCGGGGTCGTGCCGGTGCCGCCCGCCAAGGAGCAGCTCGTCGTCAAGAGGATGACGACGGCCGAGAGCTGGATATTCTGGCTCGATCAGCAGCCCATCGTCGCTCAGTGGAACTCGGTCCGGTTCTTACAGATGTTCCTGAACCCGCAGATGATGGTGGCGAGTATCTTCGTTGAGTTCAACGGTTGGATTCTCGCGCTGCTGCTGGTAGCCATCGGCTTCCCGCTGGCGATTCCCGCCGGACTCATGCTCGCGTTCGCCAAGATGTCCAAACTCGCTCCCGTACGGTGGATCTCCTCCTTCTACGTCAACGTCGTGAGAGGCACTCCGCTGTTCCTGCAGATCTTCATCGTGTTCTTCGGCCTGCCGCTCATGGGCATCGACGGCAACAAGTACGTGCTCGGCGTCATCGTGCTCGCGCTGAACTCCTCGGCGTACCTCGCTGAGATCTTCCGAGCAGGTATCCAGTCGATCTCGCGCGGTCAGTTCGAGGCGGCCTCATCGCTGGGCATGACCTACCCCCAGGCGATGCAGCACATCATCATCCCGCAGACCGTGAAGCGCGTTCTGCCGACGATGACGTCGGAGTTCATCCTGCTCTACAAGGACACCGCCATGCTGTCCGCCGTAGGTGTGTTCGAGCTGATGATGTACTCCAAGAACCTGTCGGCCATTACCGGCAACGTCACGCCGTACGTGATGGCGGCAGGCTTCTACCTCATCGTCACCACGCCGCTCATCAGCTACGTGCGCAGGCTTGAGCTGCGGCTCGCGGTCGCCGAAGGTGGCGCCGCCGAGGAGCCCAAGAAGAAGCGCAACAAGGATATGCCGATCGATGGCGGGTCGGACACAGCCCTGCAAGGCACGTCTGCGCAACACGAGTCGAGGTAACCAATGGAATTGCCGATCGTACGCATTCAGGACCTGCACAAGTCCTTCGGCTCGCTCGAGGTACTCAAGGGTGTGGACCTCGAAGTGAGGAAGGCCGAAGTGGTGGTCATCCTCGGTCCGTCGGGTTCGGGCAAGTCGACGATGCTGCGCTGCATCAACGGCCTCGAGCAGTCTTCCGGCGGCAAGATCTTCTTTGAAGACAAAGAGATCACCGATCCCAAGACCAACATCAACGAGATCCGCGAGCGGATCGGGATGGTGTTCCAGTCGTTCAACCTGTTCCCGCATCTCACCGCCAAGGGCAACGTGATGCTGGCACAGCAGAAGGTGCTGAAGCGCTCCAAGGCCGAGGCCGAGAAGGCCGCGCTGGAGAACCTCGACCGCGTGGGCCTGGGCGACAAGGTGGACTTCTTCCCGGCGCAGCTCTCCGGCGGCCAGCAGCAGCGTGTGGCCATCGCTCGCGCGCTTGCGATGGACCCGCACGTGATGCTCTTCGACGAGGCCACGTCGGCGCTCGACCCCGAGCTCGTGCGCGGCGTGCTCGACGTTATGAAGTCGCTTGCCAAGGCGGGCATGACGATGATTGTTGTGACCCACGAGATGGGCTTCGCGCGTGACGTTGCCGACCGCGTCGTGTTCATGGACGAGGGTGTGGTCCACGAACAGGGCACGCCCGAGGAGGTCTTCGACCACCCCAAGAGCGAGCGCACCAAGGACTTCTTGGGGCACATCAGCTAGCTGGGGCTTCACTCCACACGATGCACAGACAACTCGTACCCCCACGTCGCGACAGTAGGTCGCGGCGGGGGGTATGCTCTTTGTTGTAAGGACTGAAACCCAAGGAGGCTGCAATGCAAGTCACCGTTATCGGGCGCCATATGGAAATACGGGATGCCATCCGTTCGTATGCAGAGGAGAAGGTAGGCCGCATCTCCAAGATCTTCGACGTAGAGCCAATGAGCGCCGAAGTTGTCCTGCACGTAGAGAAGAACAAGTCGATCGCGAATCGCGACATCGCTGAGATCACACTGCACCTGAAGGGCGCCGTAGTCCGCGCCGAGGAAGCTTCCTCCGACATGTACGCCGCTATCGATCTGGCCGCAGAAAAGGCCGAGGTCCAGATGCGCAAGTACAAGAGCCGCATCATCGATCGGCGTACGCGCGGGACTGCCGTGGTCAAGACGGCCGCCGGCGACATGCAGCTCACCGAGGAAGAGCCTGAAGGCTCGGTCGTCCGCACCAAGCTCGTCGACCTCAAGCCCATGAGCGAGAACGAGGCGATCCTCCAGCTCGAACTGTTGGGGCACGACTTCTTCGTGTTCCGCCACGCCGATACAAGCGCTGTGAATGTGCTCTACCGACGCCACAACGGAGACTACGGGCTCATCCAGCCCAGCGTCTAAAGCCACAGGTAGATACGCTAATTGCACCACCGAGAGGGCGCCTGCGGGCGCCCTCTTCGCGTGTGGTTGACCCGTCGCCTGACAAAACCTACAGTGATGCCAAGTCAATGCGTTGTGGTGTTTGCCGATCCTGGCTTATGCAACGAAAGCGGACGTGTCAAAGCAGGGGGCTGCCGGGTGGAGCAAGAGATGTCACAAGTGCGCGTCGAAGAGATCGAAGCCGCACTGGCTGAAGTCGGGGAGATCAAGGCGGCGCGCGTCGTCATTGGATTTGACGGGGCGATCTGCGAGATCCACGTCCTCGCGCTTCCCACCAAGCAACCCAAGCAGCTCGTGCGCGACATCGAGTCCACACTGATGGCGCGCTTCAATATCCCGGTAGACCACAAGATCATCTCCATCGCGCTTCTGGGCCGAGACGTGCTCAAGGCCGACGCCGACCCCCGTTCCACGGTGGTCAGGCCGCGCATCATCTCCATCAACGCTTCGATTGCCGGCGTGCAGGCAGCCTCCTCCGTTACGCTCGAGATCGACGGTTCCGAGTTCGTGGGAACGGCGAGCGGGCCGGCCAGCAAGACGGGGAGGGCGAGGCTTGTTGCCGAAGCCACCCTCGACGCGGTCAGCCAGTACACCGACGCGAGCGTGTCGTTTGCGCTCGAAGACGTAGCGATCGTGCCGCTTGGCCGAGAGAAAGCAGCTGTGTCGTGCATTGCACTGGTGAGCAGCTTCGGTGAGCAGACGTTCTCCGGATCGGCACTGGTGAGGCAGAACGACAACGATTCGATCGTGAGAGCCACGCTCGACGCGATCAATCGCCGCATGGGTTTCCTGACAACCGCATAACCAGTTTGGACCGGCGCCGTGAACTGTAGAAGAAACACTGTCAGCACTGAAATGAGCGGAGCGGACAGAGTTCTTCCATCACTAGCGGGATGGGGGAAGACCACACCTACTCGGGTATTTCGAAGGGGGTCTTCTCACCATGAAGCGACTTATTCTCGTTCTCGCGTCTCTCTCCGCCATCGTTCTTTCCGGCGGAGCTTGGCTCAAGGTTTCGGGCTAGGGAACGTAAGGCGCCGAGTCCACTGTTGTGAAGGGGCGAGTGATGACGCGTGAGTGAGAATGTGCGTCTTCCTCGCCCCTTTCGCACGCTTGCATTCATAGCCTGCGTTCTTGGCGGTACGGTGCTTCTCGCGTCGTGGGCTGGTTCACCTCCCCGCATTACGGTCGAAGTCGTACTCCTTGCGGTCGCTACGTTGCTTAGCGAGAATTTCTCGCTGCCTCTGTCGAAATACACCATCTCGCTGGCCTACCCTCTCACGATAGCCGCGGTGATTCTCGTTGGCCCCTCCACCGCGGCCATCGTTGCCGCGCTGTCGGCAGTGAGTCTTCAGGACTTTCGATCAAACACGAGTCCGAGTGTGATGATGTTCAACATGGGGCAGTTGATCACCGTTACCGTTGTCGGTGGATGGGTGTACGGCAGTCTCGGAGGTGCCTCTCTGCTTGAGTCGTCTGTCTTGGGTGGCGCGTCAGTTGGGGCGTTCTCGCTTCCGACATCGATGATTCCCCTGACTGCAATGGCAGTTGTCTGTGCTTTGGGGAATGTGGGTCTGACGGGACTCGCAATCGGCGCGCTAGGCCGTCAGTCACTTCGGGACGCGCTCGCTAATGTCACTTGGCTCATCCCCTCGCAGTTTGCATTGGCTTTTGTTGGCTTTCTCATCGCCCAAGTCCTCGCGATAAGCCCGTGGGCACTGCCCTTCTTCATCGCACCGCTGCTAGTTGCCCGACAGGTCTATCAGCGCTACGCGCAGCTCAAGAACGCCTACGGCGACACGGTTCGGTCACTTGTGGGGGCTCTGGAGGCGAAGGACGCGTACACGAGAGGGCACTCGGAGCGTGTGGCGGACTACTCGCTTGAACTGGGAAGGGCGATGAACTTAGACTCCCGATCCCTAGAGCGGCTTGAGTACTCAGCGCTTCTCCATGATCTTGGCAAACTGGCTGTGCCTAGCTCGATACTGAGCAAGCCCGGCTCGCTCTCCGACACGGAAATGGACGCTATTCGCGACCATCCCTCGCGCGGGGCGAGTATGGTTGCGAAGATCCCACCTCTACGGGATTTGGCGGACAATGTGGGAAAGCACCACGAATGGTACGGAGGGGGAGGGTATCCGTCTGGGGTCTCTGCTGCGCAGATTCCGCCGCTCGCTTTGATTCTCTGTGTTGCGGACTGCTACGACGCAATGACCACCACTCGCGCATACCGATCTGCTCTGTCTCATGAGCAGGCTGTCATCGAATTGCAGTCGTGTTCCGGATCGCAGTTCGACCCACTAGTCGTTAGGGCGTTTGTCGAGGCAGGAATCGGCTTGGCTTGGGACGCCGATCTTCCGGGCGACTGTTCGAGTGCGCACCGCGCTCCAGTACCCGCATTTGAACAGGCAACGCTATGATCCAGGCTATCGGACAGGCGCATCTGGGTAGTTGGTCTCTTTCGGTATCCTGGACCACCGCGTTCTGGTTCCTTCTGGCGGCTTTTGTTCTGGATCTTTTCGATATCTCGCTGCCTCAGGGTGACAATATCGGCGTCAGCGGCGCCCTCTACGCTGCGAGTCTATGGGTTGTCGGCCCCTTTCAGGCGGTTGCGGTATGTCTTGGGGCGACTGCATTAGCACATATGGTCCGTTGGGGATCGAAGGCGGGGTATCGACTTGCAGGTGTTGCGACGGCGAGGGTCGCTGCAATGGGGGTGACGTACGCTTTGGTCGCTTCATCCGGCCTGTTCGGACCCGCGATTGGAGCCGTCATGGCCGTCATGGTTCCTGCGACGTTTCTCATGGTGGAGATGTCAGTGGCTCAAATCGAGGCATCCTTAGTCGCGCATCATCCAATCGGTAGGCTGCTAACAGGGAATTTGAGAATCCAAGCGCCGCTTCTTCTGGCCCAGTGGTCTGCGTCGGTCCTGCTCATTCTTACCTTCTCGCGGATGGGGATTTGGAGCCTAGTTCCGGTTGTGGCGCTGCTTCTTTTGATGCGTCAGTCGTACGCGCTATTCCTTGAGATACGCGAAACGTACCAAACCACCATAGAGGTCCTTGTTGAGGCCGCTGAGAGCCAAGATGAGCGGACCCTCGGTCACGCAGAAAGGTCCGCGTCAATCGCCCGGGCTATCGCAATGCGGGCTGGGCTTACGGCGTCGCAAGTCGAGACCGTGAGCTACGCTGCGCTATTGCATGACGTGGACGCTCTCGCCGCCAGCTCACCACAGGAGTCGAGTGACTCTAAGCGAGGGAAGTCATCCGCAGTTCTCGAGGAGATAGGGTTCTTCAGCGAAGTGCTGCCAATCCTTCGCGTGTGCGACGGCTGCTGCGTGAGCCAAGATGACTACTCACGCGATGAGTTCATGGCGGCAATGATCGTCGCACTGGCTAGTGACGCGGACGTTGCTGATCATCCGGGCATGGCGTCGATACATCATGGTGCGAGTGTCGGTCGGTTCTCTCGTTTCGTACCGGCGGACGTCAAGGCTGCGGCTGTCTCGGCGGCGTTGTCGCTCGGCCACAAGACGCAAGCCGTCTACTAGTGCCCGCGATGATGGTTGTGTCATTTGCCGTGGTTCTCGGCCTTGTGGCCGGAGGGTCGTTCTACGGCTTGTCGCGGATTCACTTGCGACTCGAATGGCTGGTGCTGGCTCTATTCGTATTCCAGGGATTCGCTAGAGGGCGACTTTCGGGAGGAGGGGCCACAGGCTGGGCTCTGGCTGGCTGGCTCCTTTCGTCGTTGATTCTCGTCGGGGTACTCGCCGTCAATTGGCGCATCCCGGGAATGGCAGTGGCGATCATGGGAACACTGCTGAACGTTTTGGTGGTGGCTGTGAATCTCGGAATGCCCTTTGCCACAGAGGCCGTGAGGGTCGCGCCTCCTAGCGCGGCTTCTCTGATCGCTTGGGGAGGCTTCTACAGAGCGGTTGATGCCGGAACGCTCCTCCCATCGCTCGGGGACGTCATTCCGTTGCATCTCTGGGACTCTGCACTTGTACTGAGCCTGGGCGACTTGGCGCTTGCCGTGGGGGTGATCGCGGTTGTCGCGGACGGCATGACGTCGACGGCTCGAGGTAGTCGTCAAGCGCGCCGCGAATCGGTGGGTTGCAGCGAAGTAGTGGAATGAGGTAAGTAGTACAGACAATGCGGATCGGCACCCCTCGCCGCAGACACTTGGAGGGTATCCATGTGTGCAAATGATGCGATGTGGAGTGTTCCCGATTTCGGTTCAGCCATTGTCCGTGACAGGATTGTTCGACTGATTCGTGCGGGCGGCACGCGTCCGTGTCTTGTGTTTGGGTCGTCCGGCGCCGGGAAATCAGTGGCTGCAGCGCAATATGCCTGCTCTCAGACCGGGCGGACGGTGTGGATCGACGCATCCGGCAGTTCCGCCGACGCTGATCAAGTGGTTCGTGCGATCTTGCGGGCGCTTGACAGGATGCCACAGTCGATTGAGCCCTTCCAAGATGCCGCGACCCCATGCAATGTGGATTTGACCGACGCTGTCTGTAGACACATTGCATCTTCTGGTGGCGGTGGCATCTTGGTGGTTGTTGACGATCTCGGTTTCCCGAAGCATGCAGCGGAGTTGCACGGCCTATCTGTGTTGGCGCGCGCCCTGCGTCGCATGTCGTCTCAACTGCTGATTACCACTCGTTTCGAGAGTGAATGGCCGGCGGATGCCCTGTGCGATTTCACCCTCATTGGGCCCGATTCTCTTCGTCTCACCCCTGCTGAAGCTTTTTTGCTGCTCTCCTCGTCCAGGGAAGACCCTGATCAGTCAGAGGCCGATGAGTTGCGGACTGCCTGCTCGGGGCATTTGGCATTCTTCAACCTGTTGACCAGCCAGTCCACGCTGGGCGAATCTGGGAACGGGTCTGGACGGACTCCGTCGCTTGATGCCTGGCTGGAGCGTATTGTTGTGACCCAACTATCGATAGCCGAGCAGAGCGCTTTGGTCGCAGCGACTCTGCTCCGTTCAGGCACGACCCGAGATCTTGTCGCGATGGGGATAGGGTCGGCCGCAAACAGGCTGGAGAGAATCGCTGGCGCGCTCCCGCTGCTCACGATGAAACACACTGCGGGAGGGGAGGTTAGTTTCCGTGTTCACGACCTAGTTGACGGCTTCTGTCAGGATCACTTCAACGGCCAGCTTGATGCTACCGACGAAGGGATACACAACACAGCGGTGCGATTGCTGACTTGCAGGGGTGACCTTGCTCGAGCTTCGGAGATACTTATTCGCGGCGTTTCCGAGGAACGTATCGGCGACTGGCTTCTTGCCCACGGTGAGGCAATGCTTGCCATCGGGTTGTACCTTCAGCTTCGCCGAGCCATTGAGGCAATGCCAGTCGCGCTGCTGATGGGGAAGCCTCGGCTCTTGCTGCTTTGGGCTGACTTGTGTTGCGAGACAGGGGAGCTCGAGGATGCACTTGCCAAAGCCCGCGCTGCAAAAGGGCTGGCCGAGCACAGCGGGGACATACCTACGGCCCTCAGATCTGTCGCAAGCGCTGCGTTTTTTCTGCGCCGACTAGGGCGTCTTGATGAGGCCGATCAAATGGCCCAGGTACTCCTGTCTCGACCGCAGCGGGCCGAAACGACGTCGTATCTCGCGGAGGCCCATTTCTGCATAGGCCACAACCGTATGGTTCGCGGTGATGTTGCTGGGGCAAAGCGGCCTTTGGAGGAGGCCCTCAGAATCCTTGACGCGGGGCCGGTAGACGGGAGAGTACGGGCGGCGGTGAATCAGGCGCTAGCGTTGGTTCCTGCACTGGCGGATGGCGACTTCGCTTCCACTGCCCGACACCTATCGCCGATGATTGATGAGGAGTCACATCTCCTGAGTGCTCGTCTGATTATCAAGGGGAACGTCGCTATTTGCCTCTCGGAGATGGGGCGTCTCGATCGATGCGAGGTGCTAGTGCGCGGCGTATTGACGGCCGCCGAGGCAAATGGTCTGCATTCACTTGTTGGTGCCTTTCTGCCCGCGCTCGGCTGCATCCGCGCCGCACAGGGGGAAACGGCCACTGGCACGGACCTTCTTAGAGCGGCCGTGGCTGAGTCCTACTCGGCAGGCGACCAAACTGGGGCCGACCAGAGCAGGGTCTACCTCGCTGTGGTCCTCCGGGCGGCCGGCCATTTCGACGAGTCTCTGTGCGAGGCAGAGCGGGCTTTCGAGCGACTCTCGGTTGCCGATTCGATGAACTTCCGTCGTCTCGCCGCGCTTGAAGTCGCTGCTTCGCTGCTGGCACTAGGCGACCTTGCTGCGGCTCGTTCGTGGGTGGGCACCGTGATTGACGAGGGCTTCTCGGGAAATCTTTACCACTCATTGCGCGCCGACATGATCCTCGCCGAGGCCGATCGTCTTGACGGGCGCGGTGAGGATGCGGTCGCGCGACTTCGGGCTCATGCCGACTATGTCATCTCTGAGAATCCTAACTGGCAGATTGCCATGTACTGTCGGGCGTTCCCTGCCCTGATCGGATTGTTCGCGCTGGCTGTCGGGGTCGAGCGCCTTCCCTCGCATTTGCTGCGCATGATCCTTCCGGAGCACGCAGAACGATGCCTCGGTGCGACCCACGCACTGCTCGATAGCTCTATGTGGCGTCAGCTTGGCGTGCGGCTACTGGGCGAGGAGGAGTTCGCGGGCTACGTGCACCGAGACGGGCTGCCTCTGTGCCACGTAAGGTTGTTTGGGGGACTGGACATCAACGTCGGCGGGCGCAATGTGCGAGAGCGCGACTGGAAGAAGCGCAAGGCCCGACTGCTGTTTGCGATGCTCGTGATCCGTCGCGGGCAGGATGTTGCACGCGACCAGTTGTTTGAGCACCTCTGGCCAGAGATGGAAGAGGAACGTGCGAAGAACAACCTGTATGTCGTTTGGAGCGCCATGAAGTCCGTGTTGATGGGAGCGGGCGGACACAGCGGGAAGTGCCCGTACGTGGAGAGCGTCGGAGGTGTCTGTCGTAGCGTGCGCGAGACCGTGCGTACCGACGTCGATGACTTCCAGACTGCTATTGCCGCCGCCAGAGATGCCGGGGCGGCGAATAACAGAGTCGACGCTCTGCGCGCCTACGAGCGCATCGCGGACCTTTACCGAGGCGATCTGCTCCCCGGCGACTGCTACGACGACTGGTTCGCGAATCTGCGCGAGCACTACCGCTCGGAATTCGTCGATGCCATGCTCCGCGGCACGCAGCTGCTCATGGACGCCGATGATCCGGGCAACGCACTGATCTTCGCGCGCAGGGCGATCCAGTGCGATCCGTTCAGAGAGGATCTCTACCAGGCCGCCTTGCGCTGCCAGATTGCCGCCGGCCAGCGGTCTTCGGCGATCGACACCTATCTGCAGTGCCGTGACAAGCTTGCCGATGAGCTCGGGCTCGATCCTTCGGTGGAGACACGGGCGCTCTACGATGACATTCTCGCGATGGAAGACAGGCCCCGGCCCACGCCCATCGATCCATTCGTCGGCTGACGGGCGCGGACCTTACCCTCAGAAGGTTGGATCCTGGTAAGGAGTTGGTAAGGTCCGGGCGATACGCTCCTCTCGGATCGGCACTCACGAGCAGCCGATCCGCGCGGGGCTCGTCGGGTTCCCCGGTCAACGGGGCGTCGCGAGCGGTGGCGCGGCTCATACTTGAGGTGAGGAGCGGGACTCCTGAGGGGCACCGACAGCGAGCCGCACGTCCATCGGCTGGACCCGATGGGTTCCGCGTACGCTTCTGCACTCGTCGGAGCCCTCTTTCGCCCACATGGAGCAGCCCGGCGACCCCGCACCCCTGTGTTAGAATCGGGGTGCTCCGCTTTCTCGTAAACCCCCTCTGCAGAGGTGTAAACCAACATGGCTAACTTCTTCCAGAAACTCCTCACCATCGGTGAGGGGCGACAGCTCCGCGTGTATGAGAACCGCGTGATTCGCGTCAACGAGCTCGAGCCCTCCATTCAGGCGCTTTCCGACACCGAGCTTGCCGCCAAGACCGTCGAGTTCCGCGAGCGCATCGAGCGCGGCGAGGACACCGATTCGCTGCTGCCGGAGGCCTTCGCCGTCACGCGAGAGGCGAGCGTGCGAGCGCTGGGTATGCGCCACTTCGACGTGCAGCTCGTGGGCGGCATGGTCCTTGATGCCGGTCAGATCTCGGAGATGAAGACCGGAGAGGGCAAGACGCTCGTCTCCACGCTCGCTGGCTACCTCAACGCCCTGCCCGGCAACGGTGTGCACGTGGTCACGGTCAACGACTACCTCGCCGAGCGCGACTCGGAGTGGATGGGCCGCATCTACCGCTTCCTCGGCATGAACGTCGGCGTGATCCAGTCCGAGAAGGACCCCAGCCAGCGCATCCCGGCCTATCAGGCCGACGTCACCTACGGGACCAACGCCGAGTTCGGCTTCGACTACCTGCGCGACAACATGGTCACGCGACCCGGCGACCGCGTGCAGCGCGGCCACCACTTCGCCATCGTCGACGAGGTCGACTCGATCCTCATCGATGAGGCACGTACCCCGCTCATCATCTCGGGTGCCGGTACCAAGTCCAGTGAGGTCTACAAGCAGTTCGCCAAGGTGGCCCCGCGCCTCCACGCCGACGAGGACTTCGAGCTCGACGAAGGCAAGCGCACCATCGCCGCCACCGAAGCCGGCCTGGCCAAGATCGAGAAGGCGCTCGGCATCGACGACATCTACTCGGATCCGTCCGGCCAGCTCGTCAACCACCTGCAGCAGTCGCTCAAGGCGCAGTTCCTCTTCAAGCGCGACGTCGACTACGTGGTCAAAGACGGCGAGGTCATGATTGTCGACGAGTTCACCGGTCGCCTCATGTACGGACGCCGCTACAGCGAGGGCCTGCACCAGGCCATCGAGGCCAAGGAGCGCGTGCACGTCCGCGAAGAGAACCAGACGCTGGCCACCATCACCTTGCAGAACTACTTCCGCATGTACGAGAAGCTCTCGGGCATGACAGGTACCGCTGTGACTGAGGACGCGGAGTTCCGCGACATCTACAAGCTCGACGTCGCCGTGGTCCCCACCAACCGGATCATGATCCGCGACGACCGCAACGACCTGATCTATCGAAACGTGCCGGCCAAGTTCAATGCTGTGGTCGAAGAGATCGTCGAGCGCCACGCCAACGGTCAGCCGTGCCTCGTCGGTACCATCTCCATCGAGAACTCCGAGCGCGTCTCGCGCCTGCTCACCAAACGCGGCATCAAGCACAACGTGCTCAACGCGAAGTTCCACGAGCAGGAAGCGCACATCGTCGCGCAGGCCGGGCGCCTGGGCTCGGTCACCATCGCAACCAACATGGCCGGTCGTGGTACCGACATCATCCTGGGTGGTAACGCCGACTTCCTGTGGGAGGACATCCTGCGCGAGCGCGGCATCAAGCCCGAGGAGGCCACACCCGAGCAGGAGGCCGACGCGCTGCTCGAAGCCAAGCGAATCACCGCCGCCGAGCACGTCGCTGTGGTCGAGGCGGGCGGCTTGGTCATCCTCGGTACCGAGCGCCACGAGTCACGTCGTATCGACAACCAGCTCCGCGGTCGTGCCGGCCGTCAGGGCGACCCCGGCGGCTCGCAGTTCTACCTTTCGCTCGAAGACGACCTCATGCGCCTCTTCGGCGGCGACCGCATGGACCGTATCGGCGCCGTGATGGAACGCACGCAGATTCCGGACGACATGCCTATCCAGGCCGGACTCGTCAGCAAGGCCATCGAAGGCGCTCAGCGCCAGGTCGAAGCGATGAACTTCGCCGCAAGAAAGCACGTCCTGGAATACGACGACGTCATGAACAAGCAGCGCGAGATCATCTACCAGGAGCGCAACCGCATCCTGGACGGCAAGGACGTCCACGCCCGCGTCGAGGAGATGATGGTCGAGACCATCCTGTCCGGCACGTTGGAGTTCTGCCCGGAGCGCACTTACTCCGAGGACTGGGACTGGGACACGCTCGCCTCGTGGTACCGCGAGCTGACCGGTATCGACGGTGTGGTCGAGGAGCAGCATGGCGAGGTCGACAACGCCCACGAGCTCGCCGACGTCCTCACGCAGCGCGCGCTCACGCATTACCGCACCAAGGAGACCGATCTTGGCGTCGAGGGTCTGCGCGACCTCGAGCGTCAGGTGATGCTGCGCGTCATCGACACGCGTTGGATGGACCACCTCCAGGAGATGGACTACCTCAAGGAGGGCATCGGCCTGCGTTCGGTCGGCCAGCGCGACCCGCTCGTCGAGTACAAGACCGAGGCCTACGACATGTTCGGCATCCTCGTGCAAAGCATCAACGAGGACTTCCTGCGCACCCTCATGCACATCCAGGTCGTCTTCGAGCCCGAGCCCGAGCGTCCCGCAGCATTCGCGTCGGCGAGCTACTCGGCGCCGACCGAGTCGTCGATCTTCTCGGCGGCCTCGGCTGCTGCTGACGCCTTCGGCGTGGGCGGCCCTTCGCCCGACCAGATAGCAGCGGCTTCGGCCGCAGCCGGTGGAAACGCCAAGACCGCGACGGTCGTGCGCGACAAGGAAGACGTGTGGGCCAACGTCGGCCGCAACGATCCGTGCCCCTGCGGCAGCGGCTCCAAGTTCAAGAAGTGCACCTGCGCCGAGGCCGTCAAACGGCGCCAGGCGTAGCCGCGAGATGATAGAGAACCGCACAGCGGAGATCACAGAACTGCGCGCCCGTGTCGCGCGGATGGCAGAGTACCTCCACATCGAAGCCAAGCGCGCGGAACTGGAGCGCCTCGAGGCCAAGGCCGCAGAGCCCGGCTTCTGGGACGACCAGACCGTCGCCCAGGCCACGATGGCGCAGTCCTCGGCGTTGCGCGAAGAGGTCAACGGCTACGACGAGGTCGTCACCGCGCTCGACGACGTCGAGGTGTCCAACGAGTTCGCGCTCTCCGAAGACGACGAGGAGATGGGCGCCGAGACGGCCACGGCCATGCGCGGGCTCATCAAACGCATCAACGGTCTCGAACTCAACTCGTGGTTCACGGGCGAGTTCGATGCCAGCGACGCCATCGTCACGCTCACACCCGGTCAGGGCGGCCTTGAGGCCCAGGACTGGACCGAGATGCTGCTCAAGATGTACACCAAATACTGCGAAGGCAAGAAGTGGAGCGTCGACATCAACGACGCCACGCCCGGTGTCGAACTGGGGCTGGACCGCGCGGTGTTCACGGTGCACGGCCGCAACGCCTACGGCATGCTTACGTCGGAAGCCGGTGTGCACCGCCTCGTGCGCATCAGCCCGACCGACGAGAAGAAGCGCCGCCAGACCACGTTCGCCGGCGTCGAGGTGCTGCCGGTCCTTCCCGACGACGTTGAGGTCGAGATTCGCGACGAGGACCTGCGCGTCGACGTGTACCGCTCCAGCGGCCCCGGCGGCCAGAGCGTCAACACGACCGACTCGGCGGTGCGCCTCACGCACCTGCCTACGGGTATCGTCGTCACCTGCCAGAACGAGAAGTCGCAGCATAAGAACAAGGATGCCGCGATGAAGATCCTGCGCTCGCGCGTCTACGAGATACAGAAGGCCAAGCGCGAGGCCGAGCTCGACGAGCTGCGCGGACCCAAGCGCGAGATCTCGTTCGGCAGCCAGATACGCAACTACGTGCTCTATCCCTACCAGCTTGTGAAAGACGTTCGGACCGGTGTCGAGACCGGCAACGTCGACGCGGTGCTCTCCGGCGATATCGACGAGTTCGTGGTGGGCTACCACCGCTGGCGCGTGCATGCCGAGGGCGATACGAACGCACCAACCTCGCCTGAGGCGGCATAGACCATGAGACTCCTTGCAGACCTGCACACGCACACGGTTGCGTCCGGACACGCGTACTCCACCATCACGGAGAACGTGCACTGCGCGCGGGCCAAGGGCATAGAGCTCATCGCGATGACCGACCACGGGCCCACCGTGCCTCAGGGCGCGCACCTGTGGTACTTCTGGAACCTCAAGGCGTTGCCGACCGTGCTCGATGGCGTACGTATCCTCAAAGGCTGCGAGGCCAACGCCTCGATGACCTCGGATAACGGCATCGACCTGCCCGATGAGCTCCTGTGCCTGATGGACTTCGTCGCGGTGGGCCTGCACCCGCTTTCCGGCTTCGACGAGCGCGACCGCGTCAAGAACACAGAGGCGCTGCTCCGCGTCATCGCCAACCCGTTCGTCGACCAGATCACGCATCCCGGCAACGAAGACGAGTTCCCGGTCGACCTGACCGCGGTCATCGAGGCCGCAGCGAAGCATCGCGTGATCCTCGAGCTCAACGACCACTCGTTCGCGCCCTCAGGCTCCCGCTCGGCGTCGTCTGGGCGCGAGCGCGAGTTCGCCGAGGCGTCGCTTGCCGCAGGCGTGCCCGTGTCGATCGGCTCGGATGCCCACTACGCGCTGCACGTGGGCCGCTTCGACGCCGCTCTCGCCGTCGCCGAGGAGATCGGCTTCACCGAGGCCGACATCATCAACCGCAGCGCCGAGAGCGTCATGGCGCACCTGCTCTCTCGCCGCGAGCGCCCGACCCTCGACGTGGGCGGCGTGTGGGAGTGGCCTGCCGACCGTAGCGCGGCGCAGAGCGGCTCTGCCGAGGCAGGGGAGGTGCGCTAGATGGTAGTCCAGCGCGTCCTCAAGAGCCGTCGCTTCCGCGATTTCGGCTTCATGACCATCGGCATCGCCCTGACCGCCTATGCGCTTGTGGCCTTCCTCATCCCCAACAAGATCGCTGCCGGTGGCGTGTCGGGCCTTTCCACCGTCATCTACTACTGGGCCAAGGCCAACCTGGGTCTGTCTCTCCCGGTCGGCATCCAGATGCTTGTTATGAACGTCGTGTTGATTCTCGTCGCCTTCAAGTTCCGCGGCATGCACTACGTCGCCAAGACGCTCTACGGAGCGATCGGGCTGTCCGTACTCGTCGACGTGTTCGCACGCTTCACGCCGGCGCTGGCGGGAGACGATCTGCTGCTTGCCGCGCTCTACGGGGGCTCGCTGGCCGGCATCGGTATGGGACTCGTGTTCAAGGCCGGCGGCAACACGGGCGGCACCGACATCATCGCCCAACTCCTCTCGCGCCGCGTCCCGTTGGGCGTGGGGCAGCTCATGCTCGTAATCGACGCGACAGTCACGCTGCTCGCCGCGCTCGAGTTTGGTCCCAGGCTAGCCATGTACGGTGTCGTGGCGATCTTCCTGACGTCTTCGGCCATCGACCTTGTGCTCGAGGGCGTGTCGGTGGAGAAGGCCGTCTGGATCATCTCCGACTCGGCCGGACGGATCGGCGAGGCGATCAACCAAGAGATGGGCCGCGGGGCGACGCGCATCGAGGCCACCGGCGTGTACTCGGGCGAGAAGCGGGGCACGCTGTTCGTCGTGCTCTCCCGCAATGAGATCGATGACCTGAAGGCGGTCGTGGCGGCAATTGATCCGCGCGCGCTCGTCATCATTTCCAATGTCCATGAAGCAATCGGTGAGGGATTCAAGGAGATGGGAGTCGGATGAGCGAGCGGACGTTCGATCCGGCGTTCGTAGCGGCCAAGGCCGCACGGATGCGCGCAGATATCGTTGAGATGATTCACGAGGCCGGCAGCGGTCACCCCGGCGGCTCGCTTTCTGCCGCCGACATCGTCGCCACGCTGTACTTCGGCGAGGTCATGAAGCACGACCCGCTCCGTCCCGAATGGCCTGAGCGTGATCGCTTCATCCTCTCCAAGGGCCACGCGGCACCGGTTCTCTACGCTGCGCTCGCGGAAGCCGGCTACTTCGGCCGCGACCAGCTTATGACGCTGCGCAAGCTGGGTTCGATGTTGCAGGGTCATCCCGACTGCAAGAAGACGCCGGGCGTAGAAGTCTCGACCGGCTCGCTGGGCCAGGGGCTCTCGATCTCGGCAGGCTTGGCCGCCGGTCTTCGCGGCGGAGAGGTCGCCGAGGCAGCTGTGTCCGACCGCACCGTGTGGTGCCTGCTCGGTGACGGCGAGATCCAGGAGGGTCAGGTGTGGGAGGCCGCGATGTTCGCCGCCCACCAGGGCCTCGGTAACCTGGTCGCCATCATCGACCACAACGGGCTTCAGATCGACGGCGCATGCACCGAGGTCATGTGTCTGGGCACTGTCGCGACGAAGTTCGCCGCGTTCGACTGGCATGTCATCGAAGTCGACGGGCATGACGTCTCGGCGCTGCACGACGCACTTCTCGCTGCCAAGGCCCACACCGGTGGTCCGTGCGTTATCGTTGCGCACACGATCAAGGGCAAGGGCGTCTCGTTTATGGAAGGACAGGCCGGCTGGCATGGCAAGTCGCCATCGGCCGAGCAGGTCGCAATCGCACTTGCCGAACTCAGCGCGAAGTAGGGGAGTACATGAGCGACTTCGAGACACACACGCCCGACCAGCCCGAACCGGTGGCGCCGACGGTTCCCGCGCCACCCGCGCCACCGGCACAGCCCGCGCCGCCTGCGTACGCGCAGCAGCAGCCGGGCTACGCGCCGCAGCCGCCCGCATACGCGCCGCAGCCGCCCGCCGCCGGTGGACCGAGCTACGCGCCAGGCGTCATACCTGACGCCAAGGAACTCGGCCGCCTCTCAGCCAAGGTGTCTCCGTTCGCGCAGCCCGTACCCCAGCCGTGGATGGCGCCGTACGTGGGCCCCAACGGTCTGCCCGAAGGAGTCTCCGGCTTCAACTGGGGAGCGTTCCTTCTCGGCTTCTGGTGGCCGCTCATATACGGGCTCAACCTGTGGGCTGTAGTCGCGCTGGGTGTGGCGATCTTCGGAAACATCCTTTCTCGCTACGTTCCCACGCCGGTAGGGCTGCTGATCTCGCTCGCTCAGCTGGGATTCCTCGTATGGATGGGCCTGTCGGTCAACCGCGCGTACTGGTCTGTTAACTCCAAGCAGCTCACCGTTGCCGAGTTCAAGAGCAAGCAAGTCAAGTGGATTGTGATCGGCGTGGTTGTCTTCGCTGTCGTCGTTGTCATTGTCGGGCTCGGCGCGCTGGCGCTTGCCGCCTTCGTCAGCTAGCAGCATCACCCGTCCTCGGAAAGGACACGAAACCGAATGTCCAAGAAAGCCACACGCGAGGCGCTCGGCGAGACGCTCGTCGAACTCGCCGATGAAGGTGTCGATGTCGTAGCTGTCGAGGCCGACCTCTCCAAGTCGACCACAACCGCCAAGCTAGGCGACAAGTACGAGGAGCGCCTCTTCAACGTCGGCATCGCCGAGGCGAACATGATCGACGTCGCTGCAGGCCTGGCCGTTGCCGGCAAGGTCGCGTTCACCGGTTCGTTCGCGGTGTTCGCAACCGGCCGAGCCTACGACCAGATCCGAAACACGGTCTGCTACTCGAGTCTCAACGTTAAGTTGACCCCTACGCATGCGGGCATCACCGCTGGTCCTGACGGTGGAAGTCACCAGATGCTCGAGGACATCGCCCTCATGCGCGTGCTTCCGGGCATGCGCGTGCTCGTCCCCGCCGACTACCACGCGGCCAAGGCCGCCATCCGTCTCGCCGCCGAGACCCCCGGACCGTTCTACGTGCGCCTGGGACGCGCGGCTCTGCCCGAGGTCTACCCGGCCGATGTGCAGATCGAACTGGGCCGTTCCTACGTGCTGCTCAAGGGGACCGACGTGACACTGGCCGCGTGCGGTGTCATGGTTGCAGAGGCGCTGGCCGCTGCCGAACTGCTTGCAGGGCAGGGCATCTCGGCAGAGGTCATCGACGTGTCGAGCATCAAGCCGCTCGACGAGGCCACCCTGCTGGCGTCCGCGCGCAAGACCGGCGCGGTGGTCACCTGTGAGGAGCACAGCATCATCGGCGGTATGGGCTCGGCCATCGCCGAGCTGCTCGGCGAGAACGCGCCCACGCCGCTCAAGCGCGTGGGCATGCGCGACGAATTCGGTACGTCCGGCGAGGCCGACGAGTTGATGGAGCACTTCAAGCTCACGGCTCCGCATGTCGCCACCGCGGCACGCGAACTGCTCGGCAGATAGGCTGGGAAGCGCTCGGCAGACGCCGCGTCCACGAGGGCGAAAGCACAACTCCACGCAACCCACATACGCGTCGGACGTGCTACGGAGCGCTCTTTGCTAGAATCCTTTGATGGGAATCGTTGCAACGAAACGGAGCATCCCTGTGACTGACTGGATCGATGAGCCCCGCAAGACGGCGTCACAGACGCCTGACGCCACAGCGGTACTACCCCGCACGGGGCCGCTGATGATTGCGATGCGTGGAGTCTCCAAGGCCTACGTGGCAGCAGACCCCGCGCTTTCAGACGTGAATGTGGAAATCGGTTCCGGCGAGTTCGTATTCATCGTCGGCCACTCGGGTTCCGGAAAGTCCACCTTCATCCGCCTGCTCCTCCGCGAGCTGCTGCCGAGCCGCGGCCAGATCATCGTGGCCGGCCAGGACCTCGGCAAGATGAAGAACTGGAAGGTGCCGTATCTGCGCCGAAACATCGGCTGCGTCTTCCAGGACTTCAAACTGCTGCCGAACAAGACCTCCTTCGAGAACGTAGCGTTCGCGCTCGAGGTCATCGGCAAGAGCAAGCACGTCATCCGCACGCAGGTGCCCGAGGTGCTTCGCCTCGTAGGCCTTGAGGACAAGGTCGACAGTTACCCCGACGAGCTCTCCGGCGGGGAGCAGCAGCGCGTTTCGATCGCACGCGCCTTCGTCAACCGCCCGCCGCTGCTCCTGTGCGACGAGCCGACCGGTAACCTCGACCCGCAGACGTCGCTCGGCATCATGAAGCTGCTCGAGCGCATCAACAACACCGGTACAACGGTGCTCATCGCGACGCACGACCGCGAGATGGTCGACAACATGCGCCGTCGCGTGATCGCCCTCGACAACGGCCGGATCATTCGCGACCAGGACCGAGGGGTGTACGGCTATGTCGATTAACGTTGGCTACTTCGTTCGGGAGTCGGTTCAAAACTTCCGTCGCAACTGGGTCATGACCCTTGGCGCGGTCATCACCATCTACCTGTCCTTGCTGCTCGTTGGCGTGTTTCTCGCCACGGGTGTCGTCGTCAACAGCGTGGTCAAGTCGGTAGAGGACAAGGTCACCATTCAGGTGTTCCTCAAGGACGGCGCCAGCACCACTGACGTCAACTCGCTTCAGAAGAAGCTGCTCGGCGATGCGCTCGTCGCCGACAACGGCGTGAGCTACACGAGCAAGTCGCAGGCGCTCGCCAAGTTCAAGAAGGACATGGCATCGAGCCCCGAGATCATCGACCAGCTCGATGGCAACCCGCTTCCGGCATCGCTCGACGTGACGCTGAAGGATCCGCGCACCGTCGAGTCGATGGTCGGCAACATCAAGTCCGACCCGCTCTTCCTCAAGGTCGCCGACAGGCCCGACAGTCCCGAGGACTCGCTCAAGTACGGCCAGCAGGTCGTCAAGAAGCTCTTCGCCTTCACGCGCGTGGTCCGCGTGCTCGAGATCGCGTTCGTCGGCATGCTCGCCGTCGTCTCGCTGATCTTCATCAACAACACCATCCGCCTTGCGATCTACGCACGCCGCAAGGAAATCGGGATCATGCGGCTCGTTGGCGCCAGCAACTGGTTCATCCGCACGCCGTTCCTGCTCGAGGGAGTGTTCCAGTCCCTCATTGGCGCGACGCTTGCAATCCTGTCGGTCATCGGCCTGCAGGCGCTCATCATGCCGCGTCTGAGCGAGGCACTGCCGTTCCTCCCCGTCGGGATGAACGGGGCTGCGACGGCTCAGATCTCCTTGTCGCTCATACTGGCCGGCGTGTTCATCGGCCTGCTCGGCTCCGCGTTCGCTCTGCGCCGTTACTTGAAGGTCTAGCGCAGGGCCCGCACATCACTCGCCTCTACGAAAGCGGTATCGCTCCATGAACAAGGTGACGAAGGCCATACTGGCCGTCGCTCTCTCAGTCATCGTCGCGTCCAGCGGCTTCATCGGCGGCTTCGTAGTTGCTCGCGCCGTTCCCACAGGTGCCCTCACCGGCATCCCGAGCGCGGCAGCCAACACCGACGTGGGTTCGCGCGTCGATGCCATCAACCAGCTCCTGAAGGATCGCGCGCTCGTTCCGACCAACGACAGCTCGGCTACGGCCGGAGCGATCCAGGGTCTGCTCGACTCCAACGGGGACAAGTACGCCACGTACTTCGACAAGAAGCACTACCAGTACTTCAGCGAGGAGAGCATGGGTGCCTTCGGCGGCATCGGCGTGGTCCTCGGCGAGAAGGATGGCACCGCCTACGTCGTCGAGGTCTACAAGGGCACGCCGGCGTACAAGGCCGGCGTCAAGGCGCGCGACGTGTTCGAGGTCATCGATGGCGTGAAGCGCGCCAAATGGACGAGCGACGAGGTCGTCAAGCGCGTCCGCGGCGAAGAGGGCACGAAGGTCAAGATCACCATGCTGCGGCCCCCGGCAAGCGGCAAGGGCGCGATGGCCGAGAAGACCTTCACGCTCACGCGCGCCAAGATCACCTACCCCAACATCAAATCCGAGATGAACGGCACTGTGGGCTACATCCGCCTGGGCCAGTTCAACGCCAAGTCGGCAAGCGACGTCAAGGCCGCCGTGCAGTCGCTCACCAAGCAGGGCGCGAAGTCCTTCGTGCTCGATCTGCGCGACAATCCCGGCGGGCTTCTCGACCAGGCGATCGCGCTCTCGTCACTGTTCATCAAGGACGGCGTGATCGTCCGTGTCGACGAGCGAGGCGTTCCCGAGAAGGAGTACCGCGCCAACGGGGACAAGATCACCAACGCGCCGGTTGTAGTGCTGATCAACGGTGACTCGGCGTCCGCGAGCGAGATCGCCGCGGGTGCACTCCAGGACTACGGGCGCGCGACGCTCGTGGGAGAGAAGTCGTTTGGCAAGGGCAGCGTTCAGACCATCGAGGAGCTGCCGTGGGGCGGCGCGGTGAAGTTCACCATCGCCCACTACCTCACGCCCAAGAAGCGTGTCATCAACGGCAAGGGCCTGCAGCCCGACGTGCTCGTGAAGATGGACCGTGCCAAGGAACTGGACAAGAAGACCGACACCCAGCTCATCAAGGCGCTCTCGCTTGCGCGCAACGCCGCAGCAAAGTAGGGGCGTGTCGCTTCGGTTTGGCCCGATAGGGCAGATCAGTCAGGAAACCAACAGACCCCCGGGAGCTACCTCCCGGGGGTCTGTTCTTGTTGTGCTCTGGTTCAGGCTGAGCGCGTGCTACTCGTCGTCGTCCTCTTCGTCGAGCGCGATGAGCATCTCGAAGTCGGGGATGGCTTCCTCGGAGAGAAGATGAGGACGCTTGGAGCTCTCTTCCTCTTCCGTGGTGTCGGGCGCCGAGTCGAGCTCGAGCAGAGAGCCGTCACCGTGCAGGCGAAAGCCCCACGTGGTGTCGTTCTTCTGCTCGAAGTCGAGATAGCGGAATGACGCGACGTTGAGGAACAGGCAACCGTGTACCACGAGTGTCGCGGACTCGGGGTCGGCCATCAGCTTCACGAGCGCCGCTTTGCCCTCTTCCATGACCTCGCCATGGACGATGTAGCGGTACTCGAGGTTCTCGAGGGTTTCCAGAGCGCGAAGCATGTCGCGCGGGTTTGCAACTGTGCCCCTGCCGACAAGGCAGGGTGCGAGAGTGCGATGAGGATCCATCGGGCGGCTCCAAGGGTCGTACGTGCGTTTCGTTCAAGCATTCTAGCACCCGCCGCGCCAGTTGGCCGACGCGCGAGTCGCGTGCGGTAGACTCGTAGGCGAGAACCGGCATGAATCGAGGGGGCAGTCGTGGCGAAGCAGAAGCGTGCGAACAACGCTCGCAAGGGCGGAGGCGTCGTCGGCAGGCTCACGATGACGCGTCACGGATACGGCTTCGTCGACGCTCCTGAAGGCGACTACTTCATCCCGGCCCGCGACATCAACGGCGCGATGCACGGCGACACCGTCGCCATCCGACCCGAGACCCAGCAGCGGGGCAAGCCCGGCCGGGCCGGTGTGGTCACGCGCGTCATCGAGCGGGCCAACACCACGGTCGTCGGCCGCTTCGACCGCCACGGCGCACTCGGCATCGTCACGCCTGCCGACCGCCGCGTCCGCACCGACGTGTTCGTGGCAGCCAACGCGATGGGCGACGCCACGAGCGGCGACATCGTGGTGGTGCGTCTGACCGGCTATCCCTCGCGCACGCATCCCGCTCAGGGCTTCATCGAGGAGATCGTCGGCAGGGAAGGCGACCCCGACATCCAGATCGAGATCACCATCCGAGAGCACGGGCTGCGTACGGAGTTCCCCGAAGCCGCCGAGCAGGAGGCCCAGGCTATCCGCCTCGACGTGGAGGCGGCGATGTCACGCGAACCCGACCGCGTCGACATCCGCGAGCGCTTCACATTCACCATCGACCCGGTCGACGCGCGCGACTTCGACGATGCGATCTCGATCGAGCATACCGAGGATGGACGCATCCGTCTGGGCGTGCACATCGCCGACGTGAGCCACTACGTGCCGTGGGGCTCCGAGATCGACGCCGAGGCACGCCTGCGGGCCACCAGCGTCTACCTCGTCGATCGCGTGCTTCCCATGCTTCCAGAAGAGCTCTCCAACGGCATCTGCTCGCTCAATCCCGGGGAGGACCGCCTCGCATTCTCGGTCGACATGATTCTGTCCAAGGACGGGGTGGTCGAGGAGTCGCGATTCTACCCCTCGGCGATTCGTTCCGATCGGCGACTCAACTACGACCAGGTCACCGGGTGGCTCGCCGGCGACGAGGCGTTTCCCGACCAGCAGACCGAGTCGGTCCTGCGCGATTTCGCGCGCCTGGCAGGCAAGATCGGAGAGCGGCGCGTCGCACGCGGCGGATTGGACTTCGAGACGGTTGAGGCCAAGGTCCGGCTCGATACCGACGGCAAGCCGCTCGAGGTGATTCTGCGCGAGCGCACCGTGGCCACCAACATGATCGAAGAGGCGATGATCGCTGCCAACGAGGCGGTCGCCCGCCATATGCGCGACGCCAAGGCGCCGATGGTCTACCGGATCCACGAGGACCCCGACCCCGAAGCGCTTGGTCAGATCGCGCTCGTGCTCAAGGAGTTCAGCTACCCCATCAACGATCTTCACGGCGCGAGCCCTCAGACGTTCCAGCGGATCATCAGGTTCGCCCACGGCCGGCCCGAGAAGTACCTCATCAACTCGCTGCTCGTCCGCGCGCTGGAGCGAGCGCGCTACGTCGACTACCTCGCTCCGCACTTCGGATTGGCGAGCGCGGCATACTGCCACTTCACGAGCCCCATTCGGCGCTATCCCGACCTGATCGTGCACCGGCTGCTCAAGGCGCAGCTGCGCGGGAAGCTCGAAAGCGATCCGGATGCTTCGGGCATGACGCCGGAACTCGCGTGGCTCGCGGAGCACTCGTCGCAGATGGAGCGCGAGGCCTCGATGGCCGAGATGGACTCGACGCGCTTCAAGCTGTGCGAACTGATGGCCGACCATATCGACGAGGTCTTCAGCGGGCTGGTCACCGGCGTGGCCAACTTCGGGCTTTTCGTGCAGCTCTCCAATACCGCCGAGGGACTCGTCAACACGGAGTCGATGCCGGGCAGCCACTACAAGTACGACGCCGCGCGGCACATGCTGATCGGCGACAAGCGGAACAACACCTACCGGCTTGGGCAGAGGGTTACGGTGCGCATCGTCAATGTCTCCCCGGGTGACGCTCGGATCGACATGGCTCTCGAATAGGCTCCGGCAGGGGAGCTCCCCGGTAACGTAACGCCAACCGAGTGCCACGCCCAGACAACGAGCCGCGGTTCCCGCGGCAGCACAGGGGATGCTGCAGTCGGTAGAGCAACCGATCCCGGGAGGCAACCTTGTACGACGTCGCAATCATCGGAGCAGGCCCTGCAGGATCGACACTGGCGCGGCTTCTCGGCCAGCAGTACCGGGTTCTCCTCGTCGACCGCCGCCGTCTCGACTCGCCGTCGCGCGCAGGCTCGCTGACCAAGCCATGTGGGGGGCTGCTCGCGCCGGCCGCCCAGGCCGAACTTGCACGCCAGGGGCTCGGCGTCCCTGCCCGTGTGATCGCAGGCCCGCAGCTCTTTGCGGTGCGCACGCTCGATCTTGTAGCGAATCTGGAGAGGCTCTACCAGCGCTTCTACGTCAACGTCGATCGCGAGGCGTTCGATCGCTGGCTCGTCTCGCTCGTGCCGTCGCGCGTCGCCACCGGCTTCGGGTGGTCGATGACCGGGCTGGAGCGCGACACCGAAGGCCCGATGCTGCACTTCCTCACCTCCGAGGGAGGGCACGCCGGCGTGCGCGCACGCCTGGTGATCGGTGCCGACGGCGCGTCGTCTCTCGTGCGAAAGCTGGCGTTTCCGGGTGCGGCGCAGCCACGGCGCTACTCGGCTATCCAGGCGACCTTCGCTCGGAGCAGCGAGGACGCCTACTACGGAGCGATCTTCGATGCGACCCTCACGGACTTCTACGGCTGGTCGATCCCGAAGGCGGAGCACGTGCTGCTCGGCGCCGCGTTCCCTGCAGGGACCGGTGTGTCTGCGAGCTTCGATACGTTTGTCGAACACGCCCGCGTCAGCGGCATACGGCTCGGCGACGAGATCTCGCGCGAGTCAGGCATGGTGTCGCGGCCGACCAACCCGTGGCACCTGTGCCCCGGCGCCGGCGAGGTGCTTCTCGCAGGCGAGGCCGCCGGCTTCATCAGCCCCAGTTCCGCCGAAGGCATCAGCTACGCCCTTCGAAGCGCGGCGCTGCTTGCCGGCGCGCTCGAGCCTGGGCTGCAGGGCGCTGGATCGCGCTACCGCGCGGCGGCGTCGACGCTCGCGCTGAGGGTCGGGTTGAAGGCCGCGAAGGCTTCGGCGATCTACGCCAGCGGAACACGGCGGCTGATCATGCGCAGCGGTGTCGGCGCGATTCCCTCCGGAGAGGGCATGCGCTCCGCCCCGCGGTTGTCACCGACTCGCTAGCGGTCTCTGCCGACTCGCCGACGGCGGCTCAGCAGGCGCGCAGCGTGCTGTGGCAGTCTCGTGACCGCCAGGCTGAGGTCGGTGGGCATGGGCGACTGCCAGCCGAGGCGTACGGCCAGCACGCGCAGCAGCACGACGATCAGAACCACGATTCCCATGGCGACGGGTTTGACGAGCCCGAGCCCGAGTACAAGCGTCACGTAGGTCGTGCTGCCCACGACGGCCGCGACCGCGTAGAGCGCGCCGGGCCGCAGCGTCTCGGGAACCTCGTTCATGAGCACGTCGCGTAACACGCCGCCGCCCACCGACGTGATCGTGCCGAGCAGGATAGCGGGTACCACGGTGAGACCAGCGAGAAGCGCCTTGTCGGTGCCTGCGACGGCGAACAGGCCCAGCGCGATGGCGTCGATGACGAACAGTGGGCTGTGAGCGCGCTTGGCGGCGGATGCGAAGAAGAACGCCACGAGCGCGGCCACCAGCACGGCCAGCAGCACTGAGGGGTTGTCGAGCGCGAAGATGCCGTGCTTCTGGAGCAGCACGTCTCGGATGATGCCTCCGCCCAAGCCTGCCACGACTGCGATGGTCACCACTCCCATGATGTCGAAGCCCTCTCCGACAGCTGCGAGCCCCCCGTACAGACCGCCAGTGAACGCCGCCGACAACTCGATGTAGGCCGGCAGCGCGACCACTGTTGCGCTGACCGGGGCGGTCGTGGTCAGTCCCGATGCCAGGGCGCTCGCGGCGATGCTGGCTACCGCGCTGGTCACGAGGGCCTCGAGCCCACCCGAGCCGGTCGCGGCGACGGAGTCGGCGGCAGCGGCCGCCATGGTGGTGGCCGTCGAGACGGTCGATGTGAGAACGAGTACGGGATCCATGCGGGTCCTTCTGGAGGTGAGCCGTGAGGGGAATGTACCCGTCGATGCGACCCTGACGCCAGCCCCTAGCGTACCTCAGAGCGTTCGCGTGGCGTGGTATGCGTACCAGCGGTAGACTAGGTAGGTTCACATAATACGATTCGGAGGCCAGTTCATGCAGAAGAAGGATCTTGAGTTCCTGAGCGAACTCGTTGAGGCGCCGTCGCCCTCAGGCTTCGAGCAGCCCGCAGCCAAGGTGTTCCGCGACCGGCTGACTCCCGTGGCCGATGAGGTCGAGACCAACGTCATGGGTTCGGTGCACGCACTGCTCAAGGGCAAGAAGAACGGCGTGTCGGTCATGCTCGCCGGCCACATCGACGAAATCGGCATGATGGTCAACTACATCACGCCCGAAGGCTTCATCGCCTTCGCTGCCATCGGAGGCGTGGACGCCGCGATTCTGCCGGGCATGCGCGTGCGCCTGCACACCTCGGACGGCACCCTGCTCGGCGTCATGGGCCGCAAGCCCATCCACCTCATCGAGGACGACGAGCGCAAGAACGTCACCAAGATCGAGAAGCTCTTCATCGACCTGGGTCTGTCGTGCGACGAGGTCAAGAAACGCGTCCGCATCGGCGACCCCATTACCTTCGACGTGGGCCTTGAGACCTTCGGCGACGACATGGCCGTCTCGCGCGCCTTCGACGACAAGATGGGCGCCTGGATCGCTGCCCGCGTGCTCGAAGAGGTCAAGAAGGCCGGCGGAGCGCCGGGCGACCTGATCGCCGCGGCAACGGTGCAGGAAGAGATCGGCATGCGCGGTGGCGTCACGTCCGCCTACGGCGTCAACCCGGTCGTCGGCATCGCGGTCGAGGTCGGTCACGCCACGGACTACCCGGACATCGACAAGCGCAAGCACGGCGAGGCCGACTGCGGCAAGGGCCCGATCATCGGTCGCGGTCCCAACTGCAACACGGCGCTCTTCGACCTGCTCGTGAAAGCCGCCGACAAGGCCAAGGTCGCCTACCAGATCGGCGCCGAGCCCCGCGGTACGGGCACCGACGCGAACGCCATCCAGCTCTCGCGTGGCGGCAAAGCGGCGGGCCTGATCTCGATTCCGCTGCGCTACATGCACACGCCGACCGAGGTCCTCTCGCTCAAGGACCTCGACGCTGCGGTCAAGATGCTCACGCAGTTCGTGCTCGATCTCGATCCTTCGACGGGCTTCACTCCGTAAGCAGCACTCCTCATCTTCAAAAGCGAGCGGGTCGCCCTCACTGGGGCGGCCCGCTTCTCTTTGTGGCGATAGCTGGTCGGTGCGCCGAAAGCGTTCACTTCGCCGGTTGAACCGGTCCCCCTCGGACGGTGTGTCGAAGGTAGCTTCCCAGGGTGTAGAAGCCGGAGACGAGGAACGCGGCCGGAATGACGAGCGCGGCGACGAGGAAGATCGGCTCCGTGGTGCCGACCGCCGCCGTGATCCCGAAGTGGAACAGAACCGCGACCGCCTCGGCGATCGCGAACCACAGAGCACCGTTCTTGGTCAGCGTCAGCAGGCTATCGAGCATCGTCATCACCTTCGAGTTGTTTGTACCCGAGGCGGCGTCCGCTCAGGTCCCTGCCGGCGATATCGGACCTGCCGGTCGCGGGTGGGCTAGAATGTATGTTCGCAACCGCACCTACGAGGGAAGTTCCACATGCCGCCGCGCGAAGAGAAGCTGATCGCCAACAACAAGAAGGCCTACCACGACTTCTTCGTCGAGGAGGTCTTCGAGTGCGGCATTGAACTGACCGGCACCGAGGTCAAGTCGCTGCGCGACAACCGCGCGTCTTTGCGTGACACCTACGCGAGCATCAACCGCGGCGAGGTCTTCCTACATGGGGTGCACATCGCGCCGTACAGTCATGGCAACCGCGGAAACGTCGATCCCAACCGGCCGCGCAAACTCCTGCTTCACAAGAAGGAGATCCGCTACCTCATCGGGCACACCAAGGAAAAGGGCTACACCTTGATACCCCTGCGGATGTACTTCACGTCGAGCAACTTCGTGAAGGTCGAGATCGGCCTTGTGCGCGGCAAGAAGCTCTACGACAAGCGCGCCGATATCGCGTCTAAGGACCAGAAGCGCGACCTCGAGCGCGCGCTCCGCGAACGCCAGAAGCGCTAGCGCCGACTCGGTCGAGATCGTCGATCAGGGCTCGGTGGAGGACGCGAGCCTCAACCGCGAACGCCTGGCGGCACGAACTTCGCTCCCGATAGTTGCGCCGTGTGTCACCCCTCGCGGGTATACTCACAAAGCGGTCAGATTGACCGCGGCTCTTTGACACGTCGATTCACCCTATCTGGGGGCGACTGGATTCGACACGATAGCTCGTCTGAGAGGAAGCAGGTCGAGGTCTCCTCACCTCGTTAAGCAGGGGAAACCGCCTCTAATTGGCGAAAATAACTACGCTCTCGCTGCCTAATTAGCCAGCGACGCCGACCCGGTGCATGTCTCCAGCACTGGTAAAGCGCAACTTAGGAGACTGCCGCAACGGACGTAGTCGGTATGCCGTAGCGAAAGACTGAACTGACTGGGAAGGGACGCGCTTGTCATCGCGTGTAGTCCCGACCGAGACAAAAGCGATGACTGAGCCTGGAGATGCCTCTCAGGGTGCTAGCGTGGACCGGAGTTCGATTCTCCGCGCCTCCACCAGACTTCTCTTCGGGATCGACTACCGATCCCGCCTTTCGACCCGTCGGCTCACGCCGTCGGGTCGTTTTTGCTTTCAGCGGGGATATGCTCCATAAGAGAGACCGGACTGCAGAATCGAGGGGGACAGCTCGATGCACGATGACCAGTTCGAGGTGCTGTCTGCTCTGCAGTCCCCGGCGTTCCTCCTTGGGGCAGACGGAGCCATCGCTTTCGGCAACGCCGCGTGGACGGCGCTGGTGGGCGACTCCAACGCAGCCGATGGCTGGGAGTGGCTGACGTCGCTTTCAGACGACGATCGTGAGCGCGTCAAGCACACGCTGCAAAGGGCACTGGCCGAGGAGCGCCCGACCGACGTGGAGTTCCACGTGAGCATGGCCGGCGGCACTGTCCGCGTGCTGTCCGTCGTTGCGAGCCCATTCAGGCGAAACGGGCACTTCGTCGGGCTGATCGGTGTGTGCTGGGACGTCACCGAGCGCCGGCGCCGGGAGCGGCGTCTCGAGTTCATCGCGGGCCATGATCAGCTCACCGGTCTGGCCAGTCGGCGTGCGTTTGAGGAGGCACTGGCGCGTGCATCCTCGCGAGCCGCCCGTGGCGTGGAAAGCATGCTGCTGTTCCTGGATATCGATCACCTCAAAGCGTACAACGACGCGCGCGGGCATCTAGAGGGCGATCAGGCGATCATCAACGTGGCCATGATCCTGCACGCTCACGTGCGCGCCTCCGACGTGCCGGCCAGAATCGGCGGCGATGAGTTCGCGATACTCCTCGAGAACGCATCTGCCGACGAGGCCATCGAGATCGCCGAACGCATCCGCGTCGCAGCCTCGATCGAGTTCGTGGCGGGAGCTCGTGCCGCCGATCTTGGCGTGAGCGGCGGGCTCGCCCGTGTCGAGGGCGGCCTCGACCCACGCATCGTGATCGACCGGGCGGATGCGGCCCTTTACGCGGCCAAGCAGCGGGGGCGGCACCGGATCGTGACATGGGATCAGGAGCTCGGAGGGCTGGCGATGTCGCACGAGCTCGCGACGCCAGCCGTTGAGGCGCTTGCTCACGATCGGCTGCATCTCGTATTCCAGCCCGTCGTGGGACTCGCCGACGGGTCAGTGGCCTACTACGAGTCGCTCGTCCGCCTCGACGATGACGGGCGGACCCTCCTTCCGGCGGACTTCCTGCCGGTTCTCGAACGGCTCGGTCTACTGCCGAAGCTCACGAGGCGAGTGCTGGCCCATGCGCTTGAAGCGCTCGCACAGAATGCGGGGGTGGCGGTGTCGATCAACCTGTCCGCGTCAGATCTCACAGACGAGAAGCTTCTGGCCGATGTCGAGGGGTCCATTCGGTCCTCTGGGATTGATCCCGCCCGGTTGGTGTTCGAGATTCCCGAGCCCACGCTGGTCGCGAACCTGGCCGACGGTCGAGCTTGGATGGACCGGCTTGCGGGCATGGGGTCCCGTTTCGTGCTCGACGACTTCGGGACCGGGCTCGGCGTGTTCATGCTTCTGCGAGACCCGCATGTCGAGCAGGTGAAGCTGTCGCGCGAGGTGGTGTGCTCACTGGCCGACTCGGTCCATACCCGCGCATTCGTCTCGGCGGTTCGCGAGCTGATCGAGGCGCAGGGCAAGGTCGCGGTCGCGGCGTTCCTCGAAACAGCGGAGATACTCGGCGAGGTGCGCGCAGCCGGCTTCGTCTATGGACAGGGGTTCTGTCTGGCCGAGCCCTCGCAGGACCTGAGCGCTCTCGTGGCGGCGATGGATTGCGAGTCGTGCTGAGTCTGCTCCATTCTCCATCACGCTCTCGGATACAATCCCAGCACGAGTCTGGCACCTTCGAAAGGGCGTCAATGCCAAAGCGTACGTGGGGGTTCACCCCCGAGGAGTGGGCGGTTGCCCGAGCCGAGATGGCGCGCGTTCTCGGGGAGGTGGCTGCTGCACGTTCAACCATCACGTACGGCGAAGTCGCTCGGCGCGTGTTCGACGGCCGCGTGAGCGCGCGTTCGGGGGCGCTCATGGATCTGCTCGGCGAAGTCGATTCAGCCACCGAGGACGAGCGTGGCTTCATGATCGCGTCACTCGTGGTGCGCGCCGACTCGGGCATCCCGGGCGAAGGATACTTCTTCTTCGCCGCAGAGGAACTGGGACGTCCGATTGAGGACCCCGAAGCGTTCTGGGAGCACGAGGTTGCCCGCGTGTGGGAAGCGTTCGCTCCAGCAGCCAGGGAGAGGTCATGAGCCGCGCTGCGGCGCTTGCCGCGCTGAGTGCAGATGACTCGGCGCTGGCGTGCGGGATCTCATGGGTGCCAGAGGACGCTCTCGCGACGCTTCTGACAGGCACCGCCACCGAAGGGCCGGCCGATTCGCTCGTGACGGTCGTACGTGCACTGTCGCTCGACGTTGCCTTTGTTCCGGCCGAGATGGCGTGGGCGACCGACGCGGTGGAACGTCTGCGCGACGCCGACGTGGCAGTCGTATGGGCGGTCGGGGGCGTGCTCGGTCGTGCCGGTGCGCGACTCGGCTGGACCGAGGCGATTCGGCTCTCAGCAGCCAACCCGACGGCGCTGACCATCGCGCTCGATGAGGCGCTCCACGACACGCTCGTCGAAGTGAGGGCGGGCATCGCCGCAGGTGCCGATGCGATCCTGGTCGCAGACGAGCTCTCGGGCGCATCGGGACCGCTCGTGTCGCCCGATTATGCGCTGGACGCCCTCATGCCCTGCTACCATCGCTGTGCAGGCGAGATCAACGCGGCAGGAGTGCCAGCGCTCTTCCACTCCGACGGCGACGTTCGCGCGCTCATGCCGGCGCTGGCGCGGGCGGGGTTTTCAGCAATCCATTTGGGCGGGTTGTCGCCCGAGCCGTTTCTCTCTTCGCTTGCTGCAGCGCGAAGCGCGGGGCTCGTTGTGATCGGCGGCATCGAGGCTGCGGCGCTCATCGGCGGTGCGCGTCGAACCGGCGAGCACGCGGCGGGTGCGGCGCTTGCTGGCGGGCTGATCATCTGTGATGACGGCGGCATGACAACCGCAGAAGAACTGACTGCTTTTGCATCGGCGATCGACGCAGCGCGCGCCGCCTACGAACTTGGAAAGGACCCGGACGCATGACCCACGAACTCCGCCGATCGGATCTCGCTATCACCGACCCCAGCGAGATAGACCGCATCCTGAGCGCCGCCCGCTACGCGACGGTCGCGCTCGCCGATCGCGATCAGCCCTACCTCGTCACGCTCAGCTGCGGCTACGACCCAACCGCACGCCGGTTGTGCTTCCACGTCGCAGCGCGTGGTCGCAAGCTCGACATCATCGCGCGCAACCCGAGGGCGTGTGTAACCGTCATCGGCGACTTGGGCTACCTGCACGGTGAGTGCGCTCACCCTTACGAGTCGGTCGTCATGGACGGCCGGATGCGGCTGCTCGACGACCCAGGCGACGTGCGCTGTGCCATGCGCACCCTCATCGGCCAGCTCGAGACTCCTGATGCCGCTGGGGAGATCTTCGAGCAGCACGGCTTGGACGGCGACGCGGCGCTCCTGCGGTTCCGCCTGCTGACGTTTGAGATCGAGTCGGTGACCGCGAAGCGTGGGCAGTGAGTAGGCTGCCGATCAGGCCTGTGCGATCGGGATTCGGAATCCCACCGTCGTGCCCTGGCCGGGCTCGCTTGTGGCGAACACCTCGCCGCCGTGGTCGCGCACGATGCTGCTGGAGATAGCCAGACCCAGGCCGGCGCCTCCCGTATCGGTGGCACGCGCGGTGTCGGCACGGAAGAAGCGTTCGAAGATGTGGGGCAGATCCTCGGGAGGGATGCCCTCGCCGGTGTCAGTGACACGCACGGTGACGGACGCGCTGTCTCGTTCGAGTGCTACCTCGATCGAGCCGGACGAGGTGTGCCGCACCGCGTTGGACAGCAGGTTTCGGAGCACTTGGGCCAGGCGCCGCTCGTCTCCGCGCACCATCGCAGGCAGCGCGTCTCCGCGCACGCTCACGTCGACGCCGCTGGCGACCGCGGCGCGCGCGCGAACCGCTTCACGGTCCACGATCTGCGCGAGATCGGTATCGGCCATCTCGTAGTGCAGTTTGCCGGCCTCGGCGATCGAGAGCTCCTGCAAGTCGGCGACGAGCACTGACAGGTGCTGCAGATCCTCAACGAGGGAGGCGAGGCGCGCCTCGTCGGTCGCGAGCACCCCGTCGGCCATGCCCTCGGCCTGTGCGCGCGCTGCGGCGAGGGGGTTGCGCAGCTCGTGCGCGACGTCGCCCACGAGCCGGCGCCGGAGTAGCTCGGCCTCCTCGAGCGAGTCGGCCATCCGGTTGAACGCATCGCCGAGTGCGGCTACCTCAGCGGGTCCCTCGACGTGCACGCGGTGCGCGAGATCGCCTTCGGCCAGGCCCTCGGCCGCCGCTTCGAGACGGCGAAGCGGGCGGTTGAGGTAGGCGGCTAGCAGGAGTGCGACCACCGCCGCGACGATGACCGCGACGAGTGCGGCGACGTAGACGCTCTTGTCGACGCTGGCGATGAAGCTCTGCTCGGCGCCGGTGAGCATGGCGCGGCCCATGCCCTGGCGGTTGCCCATCATGCCCTGCGGAGCGGGCAGACCCGCGAGGTAGCGGTCGAACGCCGAGGAGAGCGCCGAGCGCGCGAACAGGCCGACCGTCAGCGCGGTGCCGAGCGCGACGAGCAGGATCGAGATGAACACTTGGAAGGTGAGGGAGAGACGGCGCACGTCTACGCCTCCACTTTGTAGCCGACGCCGAACACCGTATGCAGATGCTTCGGGTGCTTCGAGTCCTCGCCGAGCTTCTTGCGTATGTTCTTCACGTGTGCGTCGATCGTGCGCTCGTAGCCATCGAATGCGTCGCCCGACGCGGCCTCGAGCAGCTGCAGTCGCGAGTACACGTGGCCGGGGTGCGCCGCCATCATGGCGAGAATGTCGAACTCGGTCCGGGTGAGATCCGCGAGCTCATCGGACACGCGCACCTCTCGGCGTCCGTGATCGATCGTGAGTTCGCCGACGCGCAGGACACCGCTTCCTGTGCGGTCGCGGTTGCAGCGACGCAGCACCGCCTTGACGCGCGCCACCACTTCTCGAGGTGAGAACGGCTTGGTGATGTAGTCATCCGCACCGATCTCGAGCCCGACAAGGCGGTCGACCTCATCGGCCCGCGCGGTGACCAGGATGACCGGGATGCCGTCGGCCTGGAAACGGCGGGTGAGCTCGAGGCCGTCGATGCCGGGGAGCATAACGTCGACGAGCGCGAGGTCGGGATGGTGGACGGCGGCCTGTGCCACGGCGGCGGGGCCGTCGGTTGCGGTTACGGCGATGTAGCCGTCTGCGATGAGGTACTCCGCCAAGACGCTGACGATCTTGGTGTTGTCGTCGACTACCAGAACGGTGGTCATACGTGTCTCCCGACTCGCCGTGGGGGCCTGCGAAGGAGAGTATCCCACGCCGGGCGGTACCGTGCCGTACAGGTGGAAGGGCGAGCGCTGGCGATCAGCGCCCGCCCCGAAAGCCGTGGTGCGTACCTGCCTACTGGTTGGCCGCGGGAGCGGTCGTGCACGCTCCGCCACAGCCGCCGGCACCAGCGCCGCGGCCCATGCCGCGGCCCATGCCGCCGCCGTTGCCGCGACCGGCTCCACGCCCGCCGCCCGTGCCGTCACAGCTGGCATCGGTGGACGCCACGCGCTCGGTGAGGCGGGTCTTCATCGTTGCCAGCGCCGCGTCGGCCTGAGCCTGCGTGGTCGTGCCGGCCTTCACGCGGTCGGCGAGTGCGGTGGCGCGGACCTTGAGGGCCTCGTCGACCACTGCCGACGAGCTGACGCCCTTGTCCTTGGCGATGGTGGTCCAAGACGCACCGGCCGCGCGCTTCGCGGTGACATCGGCGACATCCTGCTTGGTGAGCTTGGCGACCACGTCGGCGAGACGGCCACCGGCCGTGCGCATCGAGGCTCCCAGGCCCAGACCGCAGCTCGCCACGGCCGAGGCTACGGTGGAGGTTCCTGCAGCGGACTTGGCCGGTGCTGCCCAGCCGCTGGCGACGTTGCCGCCGACGACTCCTACTACCAGCGCCGCCGCGATCATCGCAGCGATCCTCTTCTTGTTCACGGTGCATCACTCCTTTTTGTTCGAGACGAGTAGTACGAGGTGCTGCATTGAATATGTGCCGCGGGTTTGAACGCGAAGTGAACGTGGCACGCGCGCTCCGTGAACGCGGCGGGGGGAGGCGAGGGGCGGCGCAGCGGCGCTACGTGCCGAAGCCGAGCAGCGGAGATGCGGCGCGTGTCTCGCGGATGGCCGCACGGGTCAGCTCGCAGGCGCGCCGGCGGGTCGCGTCGTCGCGCGGGTCGGGATCGTCGAGCGTGCGCGTCGCCACAGGTTCGTTCCAGCCTGCTGCGGCGCAGGATGCGGCGAGCCATGCGGCAGGCAGCTCCTCGGGCACCGGGCGTTCCAGCAGCACGGCCATAGCCCCCGCCCACATGCGCGGCACCGCCGAGTACGGCTCGTAGCCGCCGCCCCCGCAGGCGACAAGCCTGCCAGCACACACCTCGTCGGCGAGGTGTGCGAGCACCGACGTGAGCGAGATATGCCCGCCGACGGTATTGGCGAGGTGGGTGAGCGGGTCAGCGTGATGGGAGTCGCCGCCGAGTTGGGCGACGATCAGGTCGGGAGCGAACGCACGTACGGCCGGCTCGGCGACGTCATGGAGGGCCGAGGCGAACTCGTCAGGACCGGCGTAGGGAGGCAGCGGCACGTTCACGGCGAAGCCCAGGCCTGCGCCCTGGCCGATGTCGCGCGCAGCGCCGGTGCCCGGATAGAGGTAGCGCCCGGACTCGTGAATCGAGATGGTGAGCACGTCGTCTCGGCGGTAGAACGCCTCCTGCACGCCATCGCCGTGATGGGCGTCGATATCGACGTAGGCCACACGCAGGCCGGGATGATCACGAGTTGCACGTAGGATCGCGACGGCGACATCGTTGTAGACGCAGAAGCCAGCCGACCGCTCCGCGTGCGCGTGGTGAAGGCCTCCAGCAGGAGAGAACGCCCGGTGCATGCGACCGTCGACCACTGTGTCGAGCGCCAGGCAGGTTGCGCCGACAATGGCTGCGGACGCGTCGTGCATGCCTGCGAACGCAGGAGTGTCGCCGGTGCCGAGGCCGAATCGCCCGTCGGCCGCCGAGGGGTTGGTGCTCGCGGCGCGAATGGCGGCGATCAGCTCGCGGGTGTGGAAGAGGGCGAGGTCATCGTCGGTTACCGGCTTGGGCTCCACGAGCCGGGCTCGCGGCAGGTCGGCGACGTTGGCGGCGTCCCCATCGCGCCCGGCAATCAGTCCCCACGCCTGCATGAGCTCGACGGCGAGCGTGAAGCGTTCGGGGCGCAGCGGGTGGTCCGGCGAGAGCCGGTAGGCGGCCAGCGACGGGCTGTATGCCAGTGCCACGGTCACGCTCTCGTCCTCTCGGCTTCCCCCCGGCACGTCGACCTGCGCGCCGCTCGACGTGCCGGGGCTATTCGGCTACTCGCGCGCCTTCACGATCGACACCGACGTCACCTTGAGCCCGGGTATCTTCGACTCCGGGTCGAGCGGCCCGCCGGTGAGCCGGTTGGCGGGCGCGTCTGCGAAGTGGAACGGCATGAACGCTGTGCCCGGCCGAGGTGCGCGCGCCGGGCACGTTCGGGCCGGCAGCGTCAGCGTGCCGTGCCTGCTCGTCAGCGTCACGAGCTCGCCGTCGCACACGCCGAGCAGCTCGGCGTCGTGCGGGCACAGCTCCACATAGCCGGTCGGGCTCAGCTCGGCGAGCCCTGCCGAGGCGCCGGTCATCGTGTTGGTGTGGAAGTTGAACAGATTGCGCCCCGTGACGAGCACGAACGGTCGCTCGGGGGTCGCGTCGTCCGGCGCCGGGCGGTACTCGACTGCGGCGAATGAACCGCGGCCGCGCGTGAACGTCTCGGTGTGCAGGACGGGCGTGCCCGGATGCTCGGCGGTGGGGCACGGCCACTGCAGGCCGCCCTCGCGCGCCAAGCGCTCATAGGTGATGCCGCCGTACTGCGGTGTGACGGCCGACATCTCCTCCATCACCTCGCGCGGTGAGCTGTACGCCATCTCGACGCCCATCGCCGTTGAGAGCCGTGCGATGATCTCGCCATCGGCCAGCGCAGAACCCGGCGCATCGACCACCTTGTTGACCAGCTGGACGCGGCGCTCGGTGTTAGTGAAGGTGCCGCTCTTCTCCAGGAAGGTCGCGGCCGGCAGCACGACGTCGGCCAGCGAGGCGGTCTCGGTGAGAAAGATATCCTGCACCACGAGGAAGTCGAGGTTCTCCAGCGCGTCGATCACGTGCGCCTGACCCGGGTCGGAGATCACGGGGTTCTCGCCCATCACGTAGAGCGCCTTGAGCGAGCCCGCCGCCGCAGCGTCGAGCATCTCGACGAGCGTGAGGCCGGATGCCGTGGGAAGCTCGATGTCGCTGTCCCAGTAGTCGCAGAAGCGGTCGAGCGTGCCGCGGTCGGTGAGCGGCTGATAGCCGGGCAGGCAGTTGGGCAGGCAGGCCAGGTCGCACGCGCCCTGCACGTTGTTCTGGCCGCGCAGCGGGTTGACGCCGGTGCCCGGACGGCCGATCTGGCCCGTGAGCAGCGCGAGGTTGGCGACGGCGCGCACCTGCTCGGTGCCGGACGAGTGCTGCGTGACGCCCATCGAGTACACGATGCTCGCGCGGTCCGCTGAGGCGTAGGCGACTGCCGCCTCCCGGATGTCGGCCAGCGGCACGCCGCACGTCTCGGCGGCGGCCTCGAGATCGACCGTCGCAAGCATAGCTGCGTACGCCTCGAACTCCTCCGTGCGCCGGCCGATGAAGTCGAGGTTGGCGAGGCCCTCGTCGAGGATGATGCGCGCCATCGCGTTGAAGAGCGCGACGTTGGTTCCCGGCCGCAGCGGCAGGTGACCGGCTGCGTGCTTGGTGAGACGGATCTCGCGCGGATCGATCACGAAGAGCTTCGTGCCCGCCCGAGCCGCGCGGGTCAGCTCGATGCCGATGATGGGGTGCGCTTCGGTGGTGTTGCTGCCCACGACGAGGATGACCTGCGCCTGCCCCAAGTCCGCGATCGAGTTGGTCATCGCACCGCTGCCGAATGCGGCGGCCAGGCCCGTGACCGTCGAGGCGTGGCACAGGCGCGCGCAGTGGTCGATGTTGTGCGTTCCGACAGCCGCGCGCAGGAACTTCTGGAAGAGATAGTTCTCCTCGTTGGTGCACTTCGCGCTCGCCAGCCCGCCGACCGCCTCGGGGCCGTCGCTTGCGACAATAGCGCCGAGCTTCTCGGCGATCAGCGCGATGGCCTCATCCCAGCTCGCTTCGACCAGTTCGCCGTCTCGGCGGATGAGCGGGACGGTGAGCCGGTCGGGGTGGTGCGTGAAGCACCAGCCGTAGCGGCCCTTCGCGCACAGGTTGCCGTTGTTGACGCCGCGCCCCTGCGGGGCCTCGGCGCTGACGATGCGGCCGTCGCGAACCCGGTAGCCGATCGTGCAGCCCACGCCGCAATAGCCGCAGGTCGACTCGATGGTCTGCGTCTCCCACGGGCGGCCCGAGTGGTGTGAGAGCCGGTCGGTGAGCGCGCCGGTGGGACACGTCGAGACGCACTGCCCGCAGAACTCGCAGCCCGCGTCGGTCAGAGGGCGGCTAAACGGGGTGTCGGGCAGCACGTTGAAGCCGCGGTCGCGGTAGCCGTAGACGTTGGCGCCCTGCACCTGCGTGCAGATGCGCAGGCAGCGGCCGCAGGCGATGCACTTGCTGTAGTCGCGCGCGATGAGAGGGTTGTCGTCGACACGCGAGGGCAGGTCGTGCTTGGCGCCGGCGAAGCGGGTCTCGTCGACGTCGTAGGCGTAGGCGAGGTCCTGCAATGTGCACCGGCCGTTGGCCTCGCAGACGAGGCAGTCGACGTTGTGGTCGGAAAGCAGGAGTTCGATGAGCGTGCGTCGCAACCGGCGCAGTTCGTCGCTTGCGGTGGAGACCTCCATGCCGTCGGCGACCGGGGTCGTGCATGAGGTGGGGTAGCCGCGCATCCCGGCGACCTGGACCACGCAGAGTCGGCACCCACCAAACGGTTCGAGGCGCGGATCGTCGCACAGCGTGGGGATGTGCACGCCGGCCTCGCGGCACGCGGTGAGCACCGTCTCGCCGGCGCGTGCGGTGATCTCGCGGCCGTCGACCGTGAGCGTCACGGGGTGGGCGGTGACCGCACCGAGCGCGGAGGTCTTCGAGTCGGTGCGAGCCGGGCTGTGGATGGCGTCGTGGCGGGTCATCTAGCTGCGCTCGATTGCGTCGAAGGGGCATCGCTGCTGGCAGGCGCCGCACTTGATGCAGCGCTCCTGGTCGATGAGGTGAGGGTGCTTCGGGTCGCCCGAGATAGCATCTGTCGGACAGTGCTTCTTGCAGATGCCGCACCCCGTGCAGGTATCGCTGATGATGCGGAACGTCGAGAGCCGGTTGCACGCGCCGGCTCGGCACCGGTGCTCGAGGATGTGCTCCTCGTACTCGTGGCGGAAGTAGCGCAGCGTGGTCAGCACCGGGTTGGGGGCGGTCTGCCCGAGGCCGCACAACGACAGGGTGCCTACGTCGCGTGCGAGCTGCTCGAGCGTGTCCAGATCCCCGGGCGCTCCTTTGCCCTCGCAGACGCGCGTCACGATTTCGAGCATGCGTTTGGTGCCGATGCGGCACGGCACGCACTTGCCGCACGATTCCTGTTGGGTGAACGAGAGGAAGAAGCGCGCCAGATCGACCATGCAGGTCTTCTCGTCGACGACAACGACGCCACCCGAGCCCACGATCGCGCCGACCGCCGCAAGCGTCTCATATTCGATAGGGGTGTCGAAGAGCGACTCGGGCAGGCACCCGCCGCCCGGTCCGCCGAACTGCACCGCCTTGACGGGACTTCCGTCGGGCGTGCCTCCGCCGATCGTGTAGACGAGGTCGCGCACGGTCAGGCCCATCGGCACCTCGACCAGGCCGCCGTGACGGATCTTGCCCGTGAGCGCGAACACCTTCGTCCCGCGACTCGCGCCCGACCCGATCGCGACGTACTCCTCGGCGCCATGTGTGACGATCCACGGCACGTTGGCGAGCGTCTCGACGTTGTTGATGCAGGTGGGCCGTCCCCACAGGCCGGATATGGCCGGGAAGGGCGGACGCGCCCGAGGCATCCCCCGGTGGCCCTCGATCGAGGCGATGAGCGCCGTCTCTTCGCCGCACACGAATGCGCCGGCGCCCTCGCGGACCTCCACGTGGAAGCAGAAGTCGCTCCCGAACACGTTCTCGCCGAGGTAGCCGCGCGTCTCCGCATCGGCGATCGCAAGGCGCAGGCGTTTGACCGCCAGCGGGTACTCGGCGCGTACGTACACGAAGCCGCGCGTAGCGCCTACCGCGTAGGCGGCGATCGCGAGACCCTCGAGCACGGAGTGAGGGTCGCCCTCGGCGATGCTGCGGTCCATGAACGCGCCGGGGTCGCCCTCGTCGGCGTTGCAGATCACGTACTTCTGGCCGCCGGCTCCCTCGCCGGGTGCATTGCGCGTGAAGCGCCACTTCACGCCCGCCGGGAAACCGGCGCCGCCGCGTCCGCGCAGGCCCGACGCGGTCACCTGCTCGATGAGCTCGTCGGGCGACATCGCCGTCAGCGCGGTGCGCAGGCCGTCGTAGACGCCGCGCTGGAGCGCGTGGTCGATGTCCTCCGGGTCGATCAGCCCGCAGTTGCGCAGCACTATGCGCTGCTGGATGCGGTTGAAGGGCAGGTCCTCGTAGCGCTCGATGGGAGCGTCGGACTCGTGGTCGCGGTAGAGCAGGTCAGAGAGCGGCAGACCGTCGCCTAGCAGCGAGTCGACGATGCGGACCGCCATGTCTTCGGTCACCTGCGGGTAGAACGTGCCGCGCGGATCGACGACGGTGATCGGGCCGAGCGCACAGAGCCCGTCGCAGCCGGTGCGGATCAGGCGCACGCGATTCCCCGCGCCTGCCGCGGCGATCGCCGCCTCGAGACGGTCAGCCGCCGCCAGGGCGCCGTTCATCGCACAGCCGGAGCCGGTGCAGATGCGGATGGTCGTCTCGGGCGTCGGTGCGCCGCTGCCCGAGGAGGCGGGTGAGGCGTTGGGCGTCGCGTCGCGCGTCGTCACTTGGCCGCCTTTCTAAGCAGCGACTTTGCCAGACGGCGTGCGGTCTTAGCGTCGAGGCTGCCGTGCGCCTCGTCGTCGATGAGCGCCACCGGCGCCAGCCCGCAGCAGCCCACGCACGACACCGACTCGACCGTGACGCTCAGGTCGTCGGCGGTCTGGCCGATCTCAACGCCCAGCTCCGAGACGAACGCGTCGGTCACCTCGGTGGCGCCCTTCACGTGGCACGCGGTGCCGTGGCAGATCTGCACGATGTGGCTGCCGCGCGGCTCCAGGTGGAACTGGGCGTAGAACGTCGCCACACCGAACACGTCGGCCAGCGGCAGCCTCAGCGCGCCGGCAATCGCTTCGAGCGCGGAGGCGGGCAGGTGCCCGATCTCGTGCTGGACCGCCTGGAGCACGGGTATGAGCGACCCCGGCTGCCCGGCGTAGTCCGCCAGAATCTCGCCGAGAGATGCGCCATCGAAGCCTGTCTCGGTGGTGTCATTCGTGCACGTACAGTCGCTCAACGGAGTTCCTCCTGGTGGCGCGTAGTTAGAACAGGCCGACGACGTTTCCGTGCGAGTCCAGATCGATGCCGTCGCCCGCAGGCTTCTTAGGCAGACCCGGCATGGTGCGCATCTCACCGCAGAGCGGGTAGAGGAAGCCGGCTCCTATGCTGGCGCGGATGTCCCGGATCGGAAGGCGCCACCCAGTGGGCCGGCCCTTCAGGGCGGGGTCGTGAGACAGGGACAGCTGCGTCTTGGCCATGCAGATCGGAAGCTCGCTGTAGCCGAGACGAGAGTAGAGCTCGATCTTCGCTTCGGCAGCTGCGAGGTAGTCCACTCCGTCCGCGCCGTAGATCTCGGTGGCGATCGTCTCGATCTTGGACTTGATCGACACGTTATCCGGGTAGAGCAGGCGGAACTCCTTAGGCATCTCACATGCGGTGACGACCGCCTCGGCCAGCTCGGCGCCTCCCGCTCCGCCTTGGGCGTGCACCTGCTGGACGACCGCGAAGTCCGCCCCGGCAGCAAGCGCGCGTTCGATGATCAGCGCGTGCTCTGCCTCGGTGTCGGTGGGGAAGCTGTTGACCACCGTGACGACCGGGATGCCGAACTTCTTCATGTTCTCGATGTGCTTCTCGAGGTTGACGATGCCGCCGGAGAGGCTTTCGAGGTCCTCGGTCTTGAGCCGCTCGTCGAGGCGCTTACCCGGCGTGACGACGAACTTGCCTGCATGGGACTTCAGCGCGCGCACCGTGGCCACCACAACGCAGCAGTCGGGCTTGAGCTCCGAGACGCGGCACTTGATGTTGAAGAACTTCTCCGCGCCCATGTCCGCGCCGAAGCCCGACTCCGTGACCACGTAGTCAGCAAGTTTGAGCGCGATTCTGTCTGCGATGATCGAGTTGTTGCCGGTCGCGATGTTGGCGAAGGGACCCGCGTGCACGAACACGGGTCCGCCTTCGAGGTTCTGCAGCAGGTTGGGCTTGACCGCGTCGCGCATGAGCACGGCCATGGCGCCGGCGCACTTGAGGTCCTCGGCGGTCACGGGCTCGCCGGAGCGGTCCATGCCGATGACGATGCGGCCGAGGCGGGCGCGCAGGTCCTTCAGGTCGGCGGCCATGGCGAGCACGGCCATGACCTCGCTTGCGGCCGAGATGTCGAAGCCTGTCTCGGTGGGCACGCCGTCGAGCTTGCCGCCCAGTCCGGTGACCGCGTTGCGCAGCGCGCGGTCGTTGAGGTCCATCACACGGCGCCAGGTGATGGAGTACGGGTCGATGTCGAGCTCGTTGCCGTGGTAGATGTGGTTGTCGATGTAGGCCGAGAGGAGGTTGTTGGCCATGGTGACGGCATGCATGTCACCGGTGAGGTGCAGGTTGAGGTCTTCCATAGGCACGACCTGTGAGAAACCGCCACCCGCGGCGCCGCCCTTGATGCCGAAGACCGGGCCGAGTGAAGGCTGGCGGATGCAGGTGATCACGCTCTTGCCGATGTGGCGCAGCGCCTGGCCCAGGCCTACGGTGGTTACCGTCTTGCCTTCGCCCAGCGGCGTGGGGTTGATCGCCGTCACATCGATGTAGCGGCCCTGGGGCCGGTCGGCGAGGCGGCCGAGCACGTCGAGCGTGACCTTCGCCTTGTAGGGTCCGTACAGTTCGAGCTCGTGCGGCTCGATGCCTATCTCCGCTGCAACGTCCGCGATGGGGCGCATTGCGTGCGCCTGTGCGATTTCGAGGTCGGACTTCATCAGAGTTCTCCGTTCGGTCAGTGTCCCGCGAGTTGTTTGTGCCCTACCTATAGACCGCCGATGCCGTGCCGTGCGAAGTGTGCGGGTGCCTCCCGCAGCCGTGCTACGCCATTCCGAGCTTGTGCAGCTCCTCTTGGGCTGCCGTGCGCACCGCCTCGTCGTCATCGCAGGCGAGCACGCGCAGAAGGCGCGCCGACGGCTCTCCGAGTGCGCCGAGCCGCTCGACCACGCCCCTGCGACGAACCGCCGATATCTCTGAGAGCGTTCTGGCGACCAGACGCGTCGCCGACGTTGCAGCCGCAATGGCCGAGTCGAGCACCGCCAGTGTCTCCGCGTCGAGGTCGGGTCGCGACGGAGCCGCCGTCGTTGGCGACGCCGAGCGCTCTGGTTCCGAACTCGCGCGCCGCCGCCGGGCGGATGCTTTCTGGCCCGCCTGCGGCGCGAAGGCTTTCTCGGCGCTCACCGCCTGGAAGATGCCGTAGGTGCGGGCCGGTGATGACTCGACCTGTTCAGGGTCCTCGCGCGGCGCGCTCATGATGCGCTCGGCTGCGCGGTCGGTGCTCTCGCGCCCGTAGCGGTTGAGCATGCGGTTGGCGATCGTTTCGCCGAGCAGGTAGTCGACGCCCAAGCCGAAGTGCGTGGCGAGAAGCTCGACCGAGTCGGGGGAGGGGAGTCGCTCTCCACGCTCCACGCGGGACAGCATCGCAATCGAGAGCCCCGTCGCCGAGGAGACCCGTTCCAGCGTTTCGCCGCGGGCCAGTCGGATCTCGCGCAGTTGCGTGCCGAAGTCGTGTTCGTTCATTCAGGCACCTCCGAGGCCACATTCTACTCTCCTGTCAAATGATTTGACACAAATGGCAATTGAGTAGTAGCGTGACATTTGACAGATGTGGCAAACCCGTGAGGTTCGATGTCAGACCCTCGGCCTACTCTGTGACACACGCCGCGACCAATGGAGGTCCGTGATGAAGGCACACGACTCAAACGCCCCAGGAAGACGGCAGGAGGAGCGGAGCATCCTCATCAACTTCGTTCTCGACAAGTCCGGTTCGATGGACGTGATCAGGGCGGCGACCATCTCGGGTTTCAACGAGTTCCTCGGCGATCAGCAGCGCGAGGGCGGCGACGCCCGCATGACCCTGACCCTGTTCGACACGCATCTCACGCCGCTGGCCGCAGCGGTACCGATCCGCGAGATCGCCCCGCTGGACCTGAAGACCTTCGAGCCCGGGGGCATGACGGCCCTCTATGACGCGATCGGTCACACGATGACCATGACCGACGACTTCTATGCCGAGCACAAGCCCGACCAGGTGCTGTTCGTGATCATGACCGACGGTGCAGAGAACGCGAGCCGCGAATTCGACAGGGCGCGCATCTTCTCGATGATCGAGGATCGCCAGAAGCTCGCCGGCTACGAGTTCCTCTACCTCGGGGCCAACCAAGACTCCTACACCATCGGCCATGAGCTCGGTCTTCGAGATGGGCGCACGCTGGACTATGCACACACCGAGGTCGGCGCGCGCGAGACCATGCAGCGCGTATCGCACAACGTGTCTGCCTACCGCCGCCAGGGGGCCGCACAGGTCGAGGACGGCGCGTTCTTCTCGGAGGAGTTCGAGGCCTCGGGCGCGCGGGAGTATGAAGAGCACAAGAAGGCGTCCAGGGGGGACGCCGAGCCGGCCGCAGGGGAGTAGCGGGCTCGGGCACGGGGAATCGCGAGTCAACGGTGAGGCCATGCAGGGTACTATCCAGATGTAGACATATCGCGACATCGGAGGATGCTATGGCCGGCACATCACCGGATCGTCAGAACTACGCACTGCAGACGATCTTCTCGTTCTTCCTCGGGCTGATGGTGGTTGCGCTCATCGGCGTGGGAGTGAACACCTTCTACCAGTCTCCTGCCGAGAAGTACCAGAAGGAACAGCAGGCCCTGAGTCGCCAGATGGAAGCGCTCAACATCAAGAATCCGAACGGCAACACCGACGCGACGACCAAGGCTGAAAGCGCCGCTCTTCAGGCGAAGATGAACGCGCTGCAGGACAAGACGGATGCCGAGATGAAGCCGTGGGCGCGCAACACGAGCATCATTCTCGTGCTGTTCGCGACGTTGGTGATGACTGTCTCGCTCATTCGCAGCGAGCAGCTGCGCGTGCTGTCCAACGGGCTGTTGTTGGGAGGCCTGTTCAGCATGCTCTACGGTGCTGGATGGGCGATCTTCTCGGGAAACTCGGTTGCCCGGTTCGCGGTCATCCTGTTCGCACTGGTCGTCGCGCTCGGACTCGGCTATCTGAAGTTCGTGCGCGCGAGGATCCAGTCGACCGGGCAGGCACAAGTCGCGGGCTCGGGCGCGGCCGGCCCTGCGCTCGACGATGCCACGCTGAGTGCCCTCGTGTCCCGCATCACGGTGCTCGAGGAGCGCTCTGCCGCGGCTGCGGCCGCCCTCGGCGGCGAAGAGCGCCACGCGCATCTCTAGCACGCGCGAGAGGAGCGGAACCGCTGTCTTCCCTAAGCGGCTCCGCTTCTGTGCTGTCTAGAGCGCGCGCGCAATCCGGGACGCGAGCCGCACGTTGTTGTAGACGAGTTGCTTGTTGGCCTCCTCGCTCGACCCGCCGGACAGGTCGTGGATCAGCGCGAGCAGGAACGGCGTGATCGCCTTGCCGTGGACTCCCGCGCTCGAGGCGGCCAGCAGCGCAGCGCTGATCCACTCGTCGACGAGTTCAGGGTCCAGCGCGTACTGCTCGGGGATTGGGTTGGCGATGACGGTCCCGCCACCCATGCCGAGTTCGCGACGAGCCCGCACGACGTCGGCGATCTCCTCGGCGGAGTCGAGCCGCCAGTCCACGTCGTGGCCGCTCGTACGCGTGTAGAAGGCGGGAAGCTCGTCGGTGCGGTAGCCGATGACCGGCACCCCGTGCGTCTCGAGGACCTCGAGCGTCAACCCGATGTCGAGAATCGACTTGGCCCCCGCGCACACCACGGCGACTTCCGTGCGGGAGAGTTCGAGCAGGTCGGCGGAGACGTCCATGCTCGAGTGCGCACCGCGATGCACGCCGCCGATGCCGCCTGTCGCAAACACGCGGATTCCTGCAAGCGCGGCGACGACCATGGTGCCTGCGACCGTCGTCGCGCCGTCAGCACCAGCGGCCACGAGCACCGGGATGTCTCGGCGTGAGGCTTTGGCGACCGCACCCCCTGCAGTGCCAAGGTGCTCGATCTCCTCGGCCGACAGCCCCACCTTGAGCTTGCCGCCGATGATGGCGATCGTCGCAGGCGTGACGCCTTCTTCCCGGGCGACGCGCTCGGCCTCAAGCGCGCACTGCACGTTGGCAGGGTACGGGAAGCCGTGGCTGATGATCGTCGACTCCAGGGCGATTACCGGTCGTCCCTCGTCCAAGGCGAGCCGGACTTCGGGCGCGTACTCCAGATGGACGTTCATAGCAGCTCCTCGGATCGGGTGAGTGCGGTTTCCAGATTCACCGCGCGGCTCACGGTGCGTCGGCTTTCAAGCGCCAGCGCCGCCATGGCAGAGCCGAACGCCGCGGTTGCAGACAGGCTCATGTCTGCCAGCGTCGCATACACGACACCCGCCGAAAAGGCGTCGCCCGCGCCCGTGACGTTGGCGACCACCGTTTCGGGTGCCGGGAAGCTCAGGTGGCCGCTCGCGTCAGCGGCAAAGACTCCGCGCCAGCCGAGCGTGATGAACACCCTGCCTACTCCTGCAGCGAGGAGCTCGGCTGCGGCCGCCGCTACTTCTTCTCCGCAGTCCGCGTCGATGGAGCGGCCGAGCAGGGCGCCGGCCTCCAGGACGTTGAGTTTGAGCGCGGTCAGCTTCTCGAGTATCCCCGCGGCGCGAGGCGCCTTGGCCACGGACACCGGATCGAGCAGGAGCGGGACGGTAACGTTGTCGCCGAGCCAGCGAAGGCTGTCCACGGGCAGGTTGCAGTCGGCCACCACAAGCGCGGCGCCGGCGATCATCGCACCACGCTCGGCGAGAACGCGCGGCGTCAGGCGGTCTAACGCGCGCATGTCGGAGAGCGCGATCTCGAGGTTGCCGTCGCTGTCACAGATTGCGAGGTAGCGCGAGCCCGGCAGGTCTTCCACGAGAAGTGACGCCACGGTACCGATGCCATCCTCCGCGCACTCCACCGCGAGGTAGCGACCGTGACTGCCCGAGCCCAAAGCGGTGATCAGCTGCGTATCGACTCCGAGCCGTGCGAGGTTCTCGGCGATGTTGCGGCCGACGCCCCCGGGGGACTCGTCGATTCTGCCGGGGTTGGAATCGTGCGCGACCAGCGAGCCGCTCGTGGTGCCGAGGATGTCGATGTTCGCCCCGCCGACAACGACGACCGGGCCGATACGAGGAGTGGGCGGGAGAGGGGATTTCGCGTGGGTCAAGGGCATTCCTCACCTCGGAGTGTGTCTTCGGGTAATCTTACCTCTCGGTTGTGGCGCTCTTTTCCCAGTGCAACTTCCGAAAAGATTCCCGTGCGCAATGGCGCGGAACATGCTAAAGTATGCGCGTGGGTCCGAAGGGGACCCGGTTTGCGGCGTGATTACTCCGCGAAACAGCGGGAAATCGCGTCGCTTTGTTTTTGCCCTGCGGGGCAGGAGAGTGAGTTTCGAAATGGCTGAAGGTACCGTTAAGTGGTTCAACGCTGACAAGGGCTATGGCTTCATCTCGCGCGAAGATGGCGACGATCTGTTCGTCCACTTCTCTGAGATCCAGACCGATGGCTTCAAGACCCTCGATGAGGGCCAGGCCGTGACGTTTGACGTCACCACCGGTCAGAACGGCAAGCTGCAGGCGACGAAGGTCTACGCCAAGTAGAGCCGTACTTCCCAAAACTGCTTGCAATGAAAGGGCGGTCCCAATGGGGCCGTCCTTTCTGTTGTCTGTAGAACGGGAATAGTCCCTCCAAAGACAACCTGCGGAAGGACTCCTCGAGTGAAAGACTTCATCGAACTGGCGAGCATCGAAGGCATGGCCGACGGTGCGATGATCCAGGCGCCTGCCGAAGGCCATGAGTTCTTGATCGCCAAAGTGCTGGGGCGCTACTACGTCACAGACGCTCGTTGCCCGCATCTCCATGCTCATCTCGCGCGAGGAACGCTCGAGGGAACCATCCTCACGTGCCCGCTCCACCACTCGCAGTTCGACCTTGTCGATGGTCACGTGATCCGCTGGACCGACTTCGAGGGCCCGATCAAGACGGTGGCGGAGTTCGCTCGTCACCCGCGTCCCCTGCGCACCTACGCATCCATGGTCGAGGGCGACACGATCTATGTGGGCGCCGAGAACACACCGCCGAGAACAGACTAGCCACAACGCGCAGTTCGCCGTGCTAGGATGACGCACGGGACAGCTACCTCGTCCCGGCGCCGCATGGTCGCGACGCTGACGAATTCGACCGCTCACCTCCGGAGGTTTTCGTGGCGCTCGAGGGCAACCTCAAGGACTTCTCCTTGGCCGACATGTTCGGGCTTCTCGCATCCGGGTCAAAGACCGGCACGCTGCATGTCGAGGGAACCGGTGGCGAGGGCCTCGTGTGTTTCCGCGACGGCCAGGTGTTCTACGCGTCCACGGGCGCTGGTAGAGAGGCTATCGGAAAGCAGCTTGTTCGTTCCGGCATCGTGTCCGAGAAGCAGCTTCGCCAGGCGCAGGGCCTCATGAAGATCCAGAAGAAGGACAAGGCGACCCGCAAGCTCGGTCAGATCCTCGTTGACGAGGGCTATCTCGATGCCGAGGTTCTCGAGGGATTCATTCGGGAGCAGATATCCGATGCGTTGTTCGATCTGATGCGCATGGAAGACGGGGAGCTGCGGTTCGACTCCAAGGAACTGTGCGCCGATGTCGACCTCGGACTCGCCGTGAGTGTTGATGCGGCGCTCGCAGATGCGGGAAAACGGCTGGAACTGTGGGACAAGATCCGGGACAAGATCCCGACAATGGATACTCGCTTCGCCATGGCCTCTGGGCCGGGACAGAAGCCGATTGAGATTCACCTCAAGCCGCGTGAGTGGATGCTGCTGTGCTTCCTGCACAGCGGCCGGAGCGTCGCCGAACTCGTCGAACTCTCTGGCTACAACGATTTCGAGACTGCAAAGACCCTCTACGGAATGTACGCTGGAGGTCTGATCGTCAAGGTCGGACCGGCCGGAGAGTCGCTGGCGGAGTAGACCGTGGCCGATTTCGGCGAGAGCCTCAAAAAAGACCTTTCCCCCGAGGAGTTCGAGCGCTTCCGAGACTGGATTCATCGCCATTCCGGCATCTACCTCGAGGAGACGAAGGTCGACTCGCTTCGCATCTCACTTGTTACGCGTGCGACCCGCTTCGGGTTCGTGAACTACGACGAGTACTTCAAGCTCCTCGCAGCAGACGAGGGGGAGTTCAAGGAACTGATGAACCTGGTCACGATCAACGAGACCTCGTTCTTCCGCTTCCCCGCGCAGTTCGATGCGTTCCGCGACAAGGTGATTCCCGAGATCCTCGAGAGCAAGCCCACGGTGAGCCGTTCGTTTCGGGTCTGGTCGGCAGGGTGCTCGACCGGCGAGGAACCCTACACCATCGGCATGTCTCTGATGGACTCGGGCCTTGATGGGCTCGGCTACCGCCCCGAAGTGCTCGGAACCGACGTGTCCACCCAGGCGCTGGACAAGGCGAAGGCGGCGGTGTACCCGGCGAGGGCACTGGCGGGGCTTCCCCAAAACGTCGTGCAACGGTGGTTCGAGCCGGTCAAAGGCGGGCATCGCCCCGTCAAGCGCGTGCGCGACGTGGTCAACCTGTCCTATCACAACCTGGTCAAAGAGCCCTATCCGCTCGTCCTGTTGAACAACTGGGATGTCATCTTCTGCCGGAACGTCACGATCTACTTCCGGCTTGAGTCCACACGTCGGGTCGTGGACAACTTCTACGAGTCCCTCAATCCGGGCGGTTATCTGTTCATCGGACACTCCGAGACCCTCACCTCGATCTCCGACCGGTTCGAGCCGGTCGAAGTCGGCGGGGTGTTCCTCTATCGCAAGCCGCGGCCGCGGCGCCTGTTCTCCTTCGACGAGGTTGTCGCCAAGCGCGAGGGTCGGCCCGCTCGCACCAAGACCGCCGACCTCAGCGCCACGAGCATCGCCGGCAGGATCCTCGACGACCGCAGGGCTCGCCGGGAGAGTGCTGCTGCGGAGGCGACACCAGCGCAGCAGCGTGCGGCGGCGCGGCTGATTCGGGCCAACGCGCCGTGTCCGGCGCCGCCGCTGGTTGTCGCACCGGTGTGCAGCGTGGGTACGGGCGAGGCTGCGAGCACGGAGATGCTGGTCGCCGAGGCGCACGCGTATCTGGACCGTGGCGAGCCGACACAGGCCAGGGCGCTGGCAGATCAGGCGCTTGCGCTCGATTCCCGCTGCGTGGAGGCGCTCCTCGTGCGCGCGTACGCGTTCGCAGACGCCAGCGACTTCCCATCGGCCATCGCCGATGCTAACCAAGCGCTCCTGGTCAGGCCTCTGCTGGCTCCGGCTCGCTACATCCTCGGCGTGATCTACCAACGCCAAGGCAATCTGGCGCGTGCGATCGACCAGTACAAGCGCACGCTCTATATCGACCGCGACTTCGTCCTCGCGCACTTCAACGTTGCCAACATCCTCCGCCAGCGCGGGGAGTTCGAAGATGCCTGCCGTGAGTATGAGAACACCATCAAGGCGCTCTATGCCGCACCGGATGGCGAATGGACCGCGTTTCTCGGCGGGTTCAAACCGGACTTGTTGGCCCAGATTTGTGAGCGCAGTCTGATAGAGTGTCGCAAGGGGCGATAGCAGGGCTTACAGACGCCCGAGCAATCGGGCGATAACAGCAGAGATGTATTCGGGACGAGGGGAGTTAGCTGCATGGCGAACGCGCGCATCCTCGCGGTCGATGACAGCCCGACGATTCTTGAGATGATCAAGGCGATTCTCTTGTCGGGGGGCTATGAGGTCATCACGGCCGCTGATGGCGCCGAGGCACTCGAAAAAGCTCGTTCCGAGATGCCCGACCTCATCTTGCTCGACGTAATGCTTCCGAAGCTCGACGGCTATCGCGTGTGCCGTCTGCTGAAGTTCGACCAGAAGTACAAGGCTATCCCGATCATCATGCTTACGGCTAAGACCGAGGAGCAGGCGATGGCTACGGGCATTCGCACCGGCGCCAACCAGTACCTCACGAAGCCGATAGAACCCGAGAGGCTTCTGGCGGCTGTTGCCGAGGAACTCCAGAAGGCCCAAAGCTAGCGAGCAGGGGCATCCATGGCTGAAGCGACTTCCATCGCGGGACGCGTCGTCGACGCGCTCGTGTCATCAGGACTCATCACTGCCGACCAGCTTGCTGGCGCTCGTGCGGGCGCGCCCACCGACGCGCTCGCTGGTCGCCTTCTGGCTGAGCGCGGATTGGTGACCAGCGTACAGCTCGCCCACGTCCTCGAGGAGGAGCTGGGCATTCCGCGCGTCGACCTTGCCAGCTACGCTCCTGACGACGAGGCGCTTGCGCTCGTTCCGGCGGCGATTGCCCACCGGTTCGGGGTGCTCCCGTTGTTCGAGATCGAAGGCATGCTCACCGTTGCCATCGGCGACGCGAGCGACGTCTTCGTGCTCGATGACCTGGCTGCCGACCTCAATCTCGAGGTCGAGTCGGTCCTTGCGGATGCTCCGGCCGTTTCGGGTGCGATCCTGCAGTACTACGGGGAGCCGCAGGCCGAGGTCGTCGAGCAGCCCGCAGCCGAAGTTCCCGTGCCGCTCATCGGCGATGACCTCGAGATATCAGCTGCCGACTTCTTCGAAGTGGCCGACGAGACCCCGGTCGTCGTCGCCGCACCCGCACCGCAGTCCGAGCCAGGCGCGGAGGTCGAGAACCTCGCGCAGACGGTCGAGGAGGTCGTGGAGGCGGCGGCTCCGGCCGGCCCCACCAGCGTGGATCTAGACGTTCTCGCCGTGGCCGATGACCGCAAGGTCGCCGTCCTCGTCGCCGACATCCTCGAGCAGGCGGTGGCCCGTGGGGCAAACCGCATCCACCTGTTCCCGTACAAGAACGACTTCTTCCTGGTCTATCGCATCAAAGGGCGCCTCGAGAAGATCGCCAGCGCCCCGCTGTCGATGCAGGGCCCGCTCATCGAGGGCTTCAAGGCCTACGCGAAACTCGGACGCGTGCCCTCCGATGTTCCGGCGCTCGGCCGCATGCACGCCGATATCGCCGGCAAGCAGGTCGTGCTGACCGTGTCGTCCGTTCCCACCGTTGCCGGCCAGCGCCTCGTGGTGTCGCTCGCCCACGCGCGACCGCAGCCTCGTGACCTCGTCGAGCTCGGCATGAGCGAGGCCGAGTCGCGCGCACTGCAAGCGATGGTCGAGCGCGGCCGGGGGATGCTGCTCATCGCGGCGCCGGTCGCGGGCGGCAGGTCCAGCACGTACTACGCGCTCTTGCAGCACGCCGCCGCGGTTGGCAAGACCGTCTACTCGGTCGAGCGCTCTATCGAGTACGAGATCCCTGCGGTCGCACAGGTGCTGGTCAGCCCTGGCTCGCCTGTCGGGGCGGCTTCGTACTTCTCGGCGGGCATCCGCCAGGACACCGACGTGCTTGCCATCGATTCGATGCAGTCGGTCGAAGATGTCCACCTGGCAATCGAAGCCTCAGGGATGGGCAAGCTGGTTATCGCGACATTCGCGGGTGCCGACATCGCTGCGGCGGTGCGCAGGATGCTCGATCTGGGCGCAGAGCCGTTCTCTCTTGGCAGCGCTCTGACACTCGGCGTCGGCCAGCGCGTGCTGCGCACCAACTGCCGGAACTGCTCGGTGGATCAGAAGTCCACGCTCTCCGACAAGATCCCCGGTGCCGATAAGGGTATGACGACGCGGCGCGGATCGGGCTGTCCCAACTGCGGGAAGACCGGCTTCTCCGGAGCTACGGGCATCTTCGAGGTGCTGCCGTTCACGGAGCCGGTTCGTGCGCAGGTCGCACGCGGGTCGTCCGCCGAGCAGATCGCGGCGGCCGCCCATGCCGCGGGCATGCGCCCGATGATCGCATCCGGGCTTGCTAAGGTTCGTGATGGCGTTGTAAGCCCGGAAGAGCTGGACCGCGTGCTGCGGTTCGGCCAGTGAGGACGAGATGACCGAGCAAGATTCGACAGCCGCAAAGACGACCCAGGCCGCTCTCACCGAAGATGACAATCCCAGCACCGTCGACGCGATCGAGAGAATCGTCGCGTTTCACCTGGGAGGCCAGCGCTACGGCCTGCCTATCGAGCGCATCAATGAGATCCAGCAGATAGTCGCGTTCTCGGATGTGCCGGCCGGGGGTTCGTCGGTCGTCGGCATGGTGAACCTTCGCGGCACCGTCATTCCCGCGATCGATCTGCGCCTGCTGATCGGCCTCGAGCCGCGCGACTACACGCTCGAGACGCCGATGATCATCACGCGCACGTGCGGGCAGACGGTCGCGCTGATCGTCGACGACGTCCAAGACGTGCTCGAGATGCCGGAAGACTGCCTCCAGACCGCTCCTCCGATGCATGCGCTGTCCGCCAAGATGATCGGGGTGTGCCGCATGGATGACGGGCTCATCTACCTGCTCGACGTCGATCGGCTCCTCGGGGCCGACATGCTCGGCGGGGGGAGGTAGTCGTGGCTGGGGACAACAGCGCGCACTCGCTCTCCGAGACGTCCGACCAGATACTTCAGCGTCGTGCGGACTCGCTCGCGCTTGAAGCCGTCGAGGAGGGGGTGTCTGATCTCCTGTCGCTTCTGCTCTTCCGCATCGGGGAGGAGTGGTACGCCGTGGCCCTCGATGACGTGCGCGAGATCTTCCAGGAGTACCAGGTCACGACGATTCCGTGCGTGCCCGAGTTCATACTCGGCGTCGTCAACGTCCGAGGCGAGATCCTTTCGGTCACCGACCCCGCCAGGCTCATGGGTATCGGAGTCATCGAGATCGGTGACGCGGTCAAGCCTCCGGCTATCGTTGTGACCGATGAGGAGACAGCGACTGCAATCGTGGTCGACGAGATCGGGGATATCACCGACGTCGCGCGGGGGGCCATCGAGCCCCCGGTAAGCATCATCGACCGATCGCAGGCCGAGTTCGTGTCCGGATCGGTGTTCGTTGACGGAACCATGGTCGGATTGATCAATGTCGAGCGTGTTCTCGAACCCATTGGCGGCAACGGCAGGCATGACCGTTAGTTTGCTCACGGAAGGTGACCAAACATGAACTTCCTCGCACGATTCCGTAAGAGCTTCGCGCTTCGCATAACGGTGTGGGTGGCCGGGCTTGCGGTACTGCTCGGCTTCTTGCAGCTCTCGCTCTTCTACGTCGTCGTGGGGCAGAAGCTCTCGTCCAACGCCGGGTTCTGGCAAGACGCCGCGATGATGACGGGCGGCGTCGTGCTGCTCCAGCTCATCTTCGTCTGGGTGATCCGCATCCTCGTCAAGCGCTTCATGGCGCCGCTCAACGAAGTCGTCGAGTCGGTGCGCTCGGCGTGCCAGGGTGAGATCGGTCTCAAGGTCGAGGTCCAGAGCGAAGACGAGGTCGGCGTGCTCGCGGCGTCGTATAACCAGATGCTCGACCTCATCGTCTATCTGATCCGTCAGACCCAGGAATCCTCGCGCCGCCTCGCGCAGTCGTCTAACGAGATCCTCTCCGCTACCGAGCAGCAGGCGTCCGGCTCAGCCGAGCAGGCAGCCTCGATCTCCGAGACGACCGCGACGATGGAGGAGCTGGCGAGCACGTATCGCCAGATCGCCGAGAACGCCGACCAGGTCGTCACGATGGCCGAAGCGTCGCTCGGCAGCGCGGAATCCGGGCAACAGGCGGTCTCCAACACCCTGAGCGCCATGGAGCAGATCAAGTCGCGCACCCAGTCGTCGGCGAACAAGATCCTCACGCTCGGGGAGCGCAGCCAGCAGATCGGCCAGGTGCTGGCCATCATCAACTCCATCGCCGACCAGACCAAGATCCTCGCCCTCAACGCCGCCATCGAAGCCGCGCGTGCCGGTGAGGCCGGCAAGGGCTTCTCGGTCGTCGCGATCGAGATTCGCAAGCTCGCCGAGAACGTCGTCGAATCCACCGGCGAGATCGGCACGATCATGACCGAGATCCAGAGTTCGGCTAACGACCTCGTCATCTCCACCGAGCAGGAACTCAAGCAAGTGCAGTCGGGCGTCGAGCTGGCTCACACCACCGGTGACAGCCTCGACCGCATCCTCGACCTCATCGAGCAGACCACGGTGGCGGCCAAGGAGATCTCGGCTGCCACGCAGCAGCAGAAGAGCGCGACCGACCAGGTGGTCAAGGCGATGCGAGAGGTCGCAGCCGTCGCACAGCAGACGGCGGCGGGCTCGCGCCAGGTCGCCTCGGCGGCTGAAGTACTGTCCGTTATGGCGAAGGAATCCAGCCAAGTCGGATCGGCGTTCCAACTCGTCGACGGCAGCTAACTCCACACCCCCAGCACGTTGAGTAGAGAGTCAGGTCATGGTCGAGTTCGACCGTAGTGCGTTCATAGGCAAGTTCCAGGAAGAGGCGCAGGACCTTCTGCAGCGTCTCAACGAGGGCGTCATCATGCTCGAGGGCGATCCCGACAACCGGGAGCTCATCGATCAGATGATGCGCGACGCGCACACCATCAAGGGCAGTTCGCGCATGGTGGGCCTCATCGAGATCTCCGATGTGGCACATTGGCTCGAGGACATCATGGTCAAGATCCGCGATCGTGAGATGGCGTACACGCAGTCCATGACGGACTACTTCTTCGAGGCGCTCGACGCGATCGTGTATCTCACCGACAACGCCGGGGTCAACGTGGACGACGTCTTGGACTTGGACGGCCTGAAGCAGAGGCTTGCCGCAATCGCCGCTACCGGTGTTGTCGACAAGGCGACCAAGGCTCGGACCGAGCCCGCGCCTGAGAAGCCGGCCAAGAAGCCCAAGAAGACCAAGAAGAGCGCTGGCGAACCGCTGTCCGACGCCCAGCCCGAAAGCGACGACGAGACCGATGACGTGCTCGATGACGGTGACGACGCCGACGAGGCGCCGTACTCCACCGACGAGCACGGTTTCACCAACGGCCCCCTCCGCGCGCAGCGCAACGGCGAACTCAAGAGCAAGGTGCAGGCGACCATCCGCATCCGCACGGCGCAGGTGGACAACCTGCTCAACCTGATCAGCGAGGTGGTCATCTCAGAGATCAAGTCCGAGCAGCGCGTCAGCGAGGTGCGAGCGCTTCACACTCAGACCACGGACTCGTGGCAAGCGTGGACGAGGATCAAGGCGGCGTTCGCGGCGCTGGCGCATGAGGAGCTGATCGACGCGCTCGCCGATGACCTCAACGCCCTCGACGCGCGGCTCACCGACACGCGTCGCGGACTGCAGACCTTCCTCAAGGACTACTCGGAGGACGTCTCGCGCACATCGGTGGTCGTCAAGGATCTCCAAGAACAGGGCATGCGCCTGCGCATGCTGCCTGCCAACACCATCTTCCAGTCGTTCCCCCGGGCGATCCGCGACCTCTCCAAGCAGTTCAACAAGGAGATCGAGCTGGTCATCGAAGGCGGCGACACCGAGCTGGACAAGAAGGTGCTCGAGGAGATCAACGACCCGCTCGTTCACATCATGCGAAATGCGGTGGACCACGGTATCGAGGACCCCGAGACGCGCAGGAAGCTTGGTAAGCCGCCGGTAGGCACGATCCGGCTCGGCGCACGCCAGGAGGGCGACCGCATCGTCATCGAGATCAGTGACGACGGGGGGGGCATCGATCCCGAGAACGTGCGGCAGAGCGCGGTTCGCAAGGGCTACATCAGCGAGGCCGAAGCCAAGTCGATGTCTGACCGCGAGGCCCAGTACATGATCTTCGAGGCCGGCTTCTCCACGGCGGCCATCATCACCGAGATATCCGGCCGCGGCGTCGGGATGGACGTCGTACGCGAGTTCGTCGTCGAGAAGCTCAAGGGCTCGCTGGACCTCGACTCGGTCGTCGGCCGCGGAACCAACTTCAAGCTCACCATCCCGCTGACGCTTGCGATTATCCGCGCGCTGATGCTGCGTGTGGGAGACCAGGTCTTCGCTCTGCCGACCGGATCTATCGAGGAGACGCTGCGCGTCGACCCGAGCGAGATCATCAAGGTCGAAGGCCGTGAGGTCATACGCCGCCAGCGCCGCACGGTCCCGCTCGTACGCCTCTCCGACATCCTCGGCGTGCCGTCGTCTTCCGTTGAGGGCTCGAAGGTGCCCATCGCGACGATCGGCTACTCGGGTCACCGCATGGGGTTCATCGTCGACGCGTTCGTGGGCGAGCAGCAGATAGTCATCAAGCCCCTCGGCAACCATCTCAAGAAGATCGAGAACGTCGCGGGTGTCACCATCTTCGGCGCCGGCGAAGTCGTGCCTATCCTCAACGTGCCTGATCTGATGACCAACGCCCGCACCCGCTCAGGCCAGAGGGTCGGTCTCGTGCAGCAGCATACGGAACACGTTGGCGTGCGCAAGATCCTCATCTGCGAGGACTCCTTCACGACGCGCGAACTCGAGCGTTCGATCTTCGAGGCCGCCGGCTACGAGGTCGAGACCGCAGTGGATGGAGCGATCGGCTACGCGAAGCTCAAGGAGGGTCTCAAGGTCGATGCGGTCGTCACCGACGTGCAGATGCCCAATATGACCGGCTTCGAGCTCACCGCCGCCATCAAGCGCGACCCGCTACTGAGAGACACTCCGGTCATCATCGTCACCTCGCTCGAACGCGACGAGGAGAAGACCGAAGGAATCGAAGCCGGAGCCGACGCCTACATCACCAAGTCAGTGTTCAATCAGGACACGTTGCTCGACACCGTCGAGCGTCTGATCCGATAACCCCGAAACGAGCCGCTTGATGGCCGCGTCGAAGAAACTCATCCGGGTCGTCATCGCCGACGATTCGCTGGTTGCCCGCGAGATGCTCGCGCAGATCCTCGCCTCAGACCCCGCAATCGAGGTCGTGGGCCAGGCCAAAGACGGCGAGGAAGTCGTCGACATGGTCGGGCGCCTGCGCCCTGATCTCGTGACGATGGATATTCACATGCCCAAGATGGACGGGCTCAAGGCCACCGAGAAGATCATGGCCTTCACGCCCACTCCCATCCTGATCGTGTCGTCATCGGTGCATGGCGAGGGGATGGGCAGCGCATTCGACGCGTTGGCGCTCGGTGCGCTCGAAGTGATCAAGAAGCCCGAGCCGCGTGACTGGGCCGATCTCGACCGGATCGGTCGGGACGTCCTGCGCAAGGTCAAGATCCTCGCCAACGTCCGCGTCATCACGCATGTCCGCGGTCGTCGCGAGCACGCTGGTATCGTCGAGCATCGCGTCGGTAGTCCGGTCACTCGCAGCATGATCGCGATCGGATCGTCCACGGGTGGCCCATCGGCGCTGCTCGCCGTCCTCGGCCGCCTGCCCGCCGATCTGCCGGTGCCGATCCTCGTCGCGCAGCACATCGCCGACGGTTTCGTGCCGGGGCTGGTGAGCTGGTTGGACTCCGGATGCAAGATCAAGGTGGTCGCCGCAGAGCCCGGCGTGCGTCCTGCAGCCGGCACGGCGTACTTCGCGCCGACCGGGTCGAACATGATCATCGACGGAAGCGTCCTGAGGTTCGAGGCACCGAAGCGCGGACAGCTCTACATCCCGAGTGCGGACACGCTCTTCGAGTCGGTCGCGCAGTGCTACGGGAAACGCTCGATCGGAGTGCTGCTGACCGGCATGGGGGCAGACGGAGCCGTGGGCCTCAAGCGCATGAACGAGCGTGGCGCGGTGACGATCGCGCAGGACGAGGCGACCTCCACCGTGTTCGGGATGCCCAAAGCTGCCATCGACCTGGGTGCCGTCGACACGGTCCTGCCGGTCAACGACATCGCCGCCGGCATCGAGGCGCTGCTCGGCTAGGGGTACCTAGGGATATACTGGCTGCATGGAACGCATGCCCATAGGTGTATTCGACTCAGGACTCGGGGGGCTTACCGTCGCGCGCGAAATCGCGCGTGCGCTGCCGGAGGAGTCCTTGGTCTACCTCGGTGACACCGCCCGCTGCCCGTATGGCCCGCGCGACCTCTCTGAGGTGCGGCGTTTCGTCCTCGAGATCGGCACGTGGCTCGAGCGGCACCCGGTCAAGCTCATCGTCATCGCGTGCAACACCGCTACCGCCGCGGGTCTCGTGCTGGCTCAGCGCGCGTTCTCCGTACCCGTCATCGGCGTCGTCGAGCCGGGTGCTCGCGCCGCGGTCATGGCCACGCGCAACCGTCGCGTCGGCGTCATCGGCACCGTGGGTACGATCGAGTCAGGCGCGTACAGCCAGGCCGTGCGCGCGCTCGATGCCGGCGTGACGGTCTTCTCGGCGGCGACACCGTTCTTCGTCGACATCGTCGAAGAGGGGCTGCGCCGGGGCAACGGACCGGTCGAGGATCTGCTTGCGGACGCGGCCGGCGTCTTCGTCCGGCCGTCGTTTTACGGCATCTCTCGCGGCTACCTCGACCCGCTCAAGCGCAGCGGCATCGACACGCTGGTGCTCGGCTGCACGCACTTCCCGCTGCTCTCGGCCGCGATTCAATCGGTCACAGGACCGCGCGTGAAGCTGATCTCGTCGGCGGCCGAGACCGCGCGCGAGGTTGCCGAGACGCTCTCGCGCCGGGACCACCTCGCGCCTGCAGGTTCCGTGCCGCACCGTACCTTCTCCACGACCGGGGACACCAGCGAGTTCGAGCGGCTTGGCTCGCGTGTGTTCGGCTCGCCGATAGGACCGGTCGGTCACATCGCGCTCGACGAACTCGAAGCGCTGCCGAGCGCCGAGCTGTCCATACTCATCGACGGCACTACGAATGAGGGGGCCTCGTGCGTCTGACGGTGCTCGGGTCATCTGCGAGCTGTGCCGGTCCGGGTCAGGCATGCGCCGGGCACTACGTCGAGGGCGGCGGTGCGCGCGTCCTGCTGGACTGCGGCAACGGCGTGCTCTCCAATCTCGGGCGCGTCGCCGATCCGCTCGGGCTTGATGCGGTTTTCGTGACCCACAACCATCCGGATCACTACGTCGACCTCTACGGACTGCAGTCGATGGCACGCTATGCGCCGGAAGGCCGCGCAGCTCCAATCGCGCTCTACCTGCCCGAGGGCCTCTTCGGGCGCATGCAGCTGCTGCTCTCAGAGCGCGGCGCGCGTGAGTTCGCCGACGCGTTCGTGCCGGTGGCGCTCGTGCACGGCGAAGCGGTGACCATCGGGGGACTCACGGTCACCCCGTATCTGGTGCAACACACCGCCCCGACGTTCGCGCTTTCCGTCGACGCGGACGGCGCGCGACTCGTCTACACTGCCGATACCGCCCCCTGCGACGGCGTGTCCGAGGCGGCCCGCGCTGCAGACCTGCTCCTCGCTGAGGCGACGCTGCCCGACAGGTTCGCCGGGGCGGCTCCGCACCTGACCGCTGCCGAGGCGGGGGAGTTAGCCCGCGAGTCCGATGCGGGCGCGCTCGTGCTTGTGCACGTGTGGCCGACCAACGATCGCGAGCTGATGGCCCTCCAGGCCGCCGAGAGCTTCGGCCACCCGGTCACCGTCGCTCGTGAGTTCGACGAATTCGAGATCGCCCCGCGCTAGGCGCGGGAGAGAAAGGACGCTCCATGTTTGCTCGCAACGGCGCCCGCGCCGAAGACTCACTACGTCCGGTGCGCATCACGCGCCACTACCTCAAACACGCCATGGGAAGCTGCATCTTCGAGCTCGGCGACACCCGTGTGCTCTGCGCCGCCAACATCACCGAGGGCGTCTCCGGATGGAGGCGCGGATCGGGTCTGGGCTGGGTCACGGCGGAATACGCCATGCTGCCGTCTGCGACACATACCCGCTCGCGCCGTGAGAGCTCGTCTGGCGGCCCTAAGGGGCGTACCCATGAGATCCAGCGCCTGATCGGCAGATCGCTGCGTAGCGTGGTCGATATGGGCGGGCTCGGAGGAGAGGTATCGGTCACGATCGACTGCGATGTACTCCAGGCGGACGGTGGGACGCGCACCGCCTCGATCACCGGCGCGTACCTCGCGCTTCACGATGCGTTGTCCACGTGGAAGGCCGCCGGCAAGATCCAGACGATACCGCTGCTTTCGCAGATCGCGGCGACGAGTGTGGGTATGGTCGACGGTTCGCTACTGCTCGACTTGGAGTACGCCGAGGATTCGATCGCCGAGATCGATATGAACGTGGTGATGGACGCCGAGAACCGCTTCATCGAGGTGCAGGGGACCGGTGAGCGCACGCCGTTCGACCGCGCGCGTCTGGACTCGCTGCTTGATCTGGCGCAAGGCGGTATCGGCCGCTTGCTCGAAATCCAGCGTCACGTGCTCGAGGAGGATCTCGATGTCTATGAGGCCTGACGCCCCGCGCGAAGCGCACATGCCCCACGCGATAGGTTCTGACGCCGCAGGTGAGATGGTCGTCGTCGCCAGCAGCAACCATGGCAAGCTCGCCGAGATCCGCTCGGCGCTTCCCTTCACCCACTGGCGCTTCTCGGCCGCAGGCGAACTGGACGCCGAATGGCCCAGCCCCGAAGAGACCGGTGAGACCTTTGAGGCCAACGCGCGCATCAAGGCGGTGGCGTGCCGTGAGCGCTTCGGGTTCGCGGCGCTCGCCGACGACTCCGGCCTGGAGGTCGACGCGCTCGACGGTGCGCCCGGCGTCTACTCGGCGCGCTTCTCGGGACCCTGCGCGACCGACGCCGAGAACAACGCACGCCTGCTGCTCGCACTCGCTGACGTGCCGGATGCACGGCGCACCGCTCGCTTCCGCTGCACGATCGTCTTCATCGACCACGACGGCTGTGAGACGGTTGCCGATGGCACCTGCGAAGGGCGCATCGGCTTCGAGCCGAGGGGAGAGCACGGTTTCGGCTACGACCCGCTGTTCCTGCCCGACGACGCTCCCGGCCGCTCAATGGCGGAGTTGCCCCTGGCCGACAAGAACGCCATCAGCCACCGCGGCGCTGCTCTGCGCGCACTGCGCGCGAAGCTGGCAGGGGAGTAGTCGGTGGGGTTTGACGGCGGGCGTTTGCTCACACGCCTGCGCCTCGCTACACTGTTCCCTGCTCCTCGGCCCCTAGGGGCTCGGCGGGTAGTGAGGTCGGGCCGTAGCGCAGCTTGGTAGCGCATCTGCTTTGGGAGCAGAGGGTCGCAGGTTCGAATCCTGTCGGCCCGACCATTTTCTGCGGTCGTAGTTCAATTGGTAGAGCATCAGCCTTCCAAGCTGATTGTTGCGGGTTCGAGTCCCGTCGACCGCTCCATTGACATTCCGCGTCGTCGCAGGTACCGTACCGCTTCGCGGCACAAGCCTGCAGATTCGACGTCATACGCGCCCGTAGCTCAGCTGGATAGAGCGGGAGACTTCTAATCTCTAGGTCGGGGGTTCGACTCCCTCCGGGCGTGCCAAACCACTTATGGTGGGTGTAGCTCAGTTGGTTAGAGCGTCGGACTGTGGCTCCGAAGGTCGCGGGTTCGAGCCCCGTTACCCACCCCATAAGGTTGACAATCTGCGATGCGCAGTTACAGTGATTCAGCGTCACGCGGGCCGTTAGCTCAGCTGGTAGAGCAGGGGACTCTTAATCCCAAGGTCATAGGTTCGATCCCTATACGGCCCACCATGTATTCAACAGAAGCTCTTGGCCCACAGGTCAGGGGCTTCTTGCGTTCTCAGCCAGAAGACTGGCAGGCACGACCCATACCGTTGCGAGTAGTGAGTTTCTTCTGACCTGCGGAAGAAACCTCTGAGAAGACCTCACAAGCAGGATCGAAACCACGGCTATCAGCATGTGGGCCGCGCGATTGACGCGGCCCGAAAGGAGTACGCACCGATCATGGCTACACGGAAGAAAGCGAATCCGGAGAAGATGAATCCGGAGAAGACGAACCCGGAGAAGAAGAACCCGGAGAAGAAGAACAAGCTTCGCGTCATCCCGCTTGGCGGGCTGGACGGAATCGGCAAGAACATGACCGTCATCGAGTACGGCGATGACATGGTCCTCATCGACGCGGGCATTATGTTTCCCGACGATGACCACCCTGGCGTCGACCTGATCCTGCCCGACTACAGCTACGTCGTGAAGCGCAAGGACAAGTTGCGGGGCATCATCATCACGCACGGCCACGAAGACCACACCGGAGCCCTGCCGTTCCTACTCAAGGACCTCGGTATGGCCGTCCCGATCCTCGGCACCAAGCTCACGCTCGGGATCATCACGGGCAAACTCACGGAGCACAAGATCAAGCGTCCGAAGCTCAGAGAGGTCAAGGGCGGCGGACACGTGTCGCTCGGCAAGCTCAGCTTCGACTTCTTCGCTGTGAACCATTCGATTCCCGACGCGGTGGGCGTGTTCGTGCGCACGCCGGCGGGCAATGTGCTGCACACCGGCGACTTCAAGCTCGACCAGACGCCGCTGGACGGCCGCCTCACCGACTATCCGGCACTCACGCGCTTTGCCAAGGCCGGCGTTACGTTGCTCATGAGTGACTCGACCAACGCCGAGTCCAGCGGTATGACCCGCTCCGAGTCCGAGGTGGGCGCTGCGCTGCGCGAGATCATCGGCAACGCAAAGCAGAAGGTCATCGTGGCGTCCTTCTCGAGCCACATCCACCGTGTCCAGCAGGTCTGTGACGCGGCGGTTGGTGCGGGGCGCAAGGTCGTGGTGACGGGACGCTCGATGGTCAACAACACAAAGATCGCCCGTGACCTGGGCTACCTCGCCATCGACGAGGCGAACATCGTCGACGCCTACGACGCCCACGGCCTGCCGCCCGAAGACATGGTCATCATGTGCACCGGCAGCCAGGGCGAGCCGCTCTCGGCGCTGGCGCGTATGGCCAACGGCGACCACCGGACGGTACAGATCGAGCGCGGCGACACGGTCATCTTCGCCGCCACGCCGGTGCCGGGTAACGAGAAGGCCGTCACACGCGTCATCAACCGCCTGATCAAGGCCGGCGCCGAGGTGCACCACAAGGGAACCGACCTGGTTCACGTCTCTGGCCACGCTTCCGGCCAGGAGCTCCAGCTGATGCTCAACCTCACGCAGCCGGTGTACTTCATGCCGATCCACGGCGAGATTCGTCACCTCGCGGCCCACAAGCGGCTCGCGCAGGGTATCGGCATGTACGACGAGGACATCTTCATTCTCGACAACGGCGACTGCCTTGAGATCGACGAGAACAGCGCACGCATCTCCGAGCACGTGGAGAGCGGCGTCGTCTACGTCGACGGTCTGTCCGTCGGCGATGTCGGCCAGGTCGTCTTGCGCGACCGGCAGCTGCTGTCTGAAGACGGCATCATGACGGTCGTGCTGGCGATCGATTCGCAGACCGGGCGCCTCGTCGGCGAAGCGGACATCGTGATGACCGGCGTCGTGGTCGGAGCAGACGCCGTGGAGTTTGAGAAGGCGGCTCGAGAACGCGTGACCAAGACGCTTGCCAAGACGTCGAAGGAGGGCGCGACCGACCAGTCCGTGGTCAAGAAGGCCGTCCGAGAGGCGCTCTCCCAGCTTCTGTGGGAGCGGTGGCACCGCCGACCGATGATCATCCCGGTGGTCATGGAGGTCTAGCGCTTCCGCACCGCAGCACCGCCTAGCGCACGCTCCAAGAGACCGGCTCCCTGATGGGGCCGGTCTCTTGTGTTTCGGCGCGCTGCGGCGAGTTGCGCTCGTGTCAAGGCGGCGGTTCTTGCTAGTCTGTCCTTTCCGATACGACCGCATACCCAAGGAGCACGCATGGCGAAAGGCACGAAGTCAGCAGGCGCGTCGCGCGGGACTCGGCGGTTTGCGGCCCTCGCGATGTCACGCGGCGCCGCGCTCTTCTTCGGCGTGTACTCGCTGGCCAACGCGCTAGCCCGGCTCCGATCCACCGACCCGAGTCAGGATCTGTGGTGGATCGATCTGCGCTTCCTTCCCGCGTGGATTGGTGCCTCGATCGCACTTGCCTCGGCGGTACTCCTGGTCGCGTATGCGCTTCGTCCGCAGGCGGCGCTGTGGCGAAGGCGCCTGACGGTTGCGGCGTGTGCGCTGCTCGCCGCGTGTGCGCTGCAGAACGTCACCGGCTTCTACCGGACGTGGGGTGCAGGGGGACTCACTCCGGGCGTGCCCGTCCCGTTCTCGCTGGTCATCGCTACCGCGTTCGTCCTCCTCGCGCTTGGCGTAGGCAGGCTGAAGCCGGCGACGAAGCGCCGCGCCGGAGCCGACATCGCCATGGTGATGGCTGCGGTTCTGCTCGCCGCGCTCTTCCCGCTCGCGCAGATCGCCTTCTTCGGCACGTCGGACTATCGGGCACGAGCAGACGCCGCCGTGATCTTCGGCGCGAAGGTCACGGCCGACGGGCGCCTCTCCACGTCGCTTGCCGACCGGATGCGCACGGGCGTCGAGCTCTACACGTCCGGGCTGGTGGGCACGCTCGTGATGTCGGGCGGCGTGGGGGAGAGCGGCGCCGACGAAGCCAGCGCGATGCGTGCGGCCGCACTACACTCGGGTGTCCCGGCCAGCGCGATCCTTCTCGATCACAAGGGCGTCGATACGGACGCCACGGTGCACAACACCGTTGCGATGTTCCGCGCAAAGGGAATACGGCGCGTACTCGTGGTCAGCCAGGGGTATCATCTGCCCCGCATCAAGCTCGCGTACCGAGCGGCGGGATGGAATGTGCGCACCGTGCCAGCACCGGAAGGCGGCACGCACATCACGCAGACACCGGTGTTCATCGCTCGGGAGGTTCCCGCATTCTGGGTCTACTGGATGCGCTCGCTCGCACGTGATGTCCTCGGCCGGTAGCCATTCTGCTTCCCGGCACGTGGATGTCACACCGTTTGTTATGATAGGAAGCCGTTTGACTGCGGGCGTGGCGGAACTGGCAGACGCGCCGGATTTAGGTTCCGGTGGGGAGACCCTTGGAGGTTCGAGTCCTCTCGCCCGCACCAACTCGTAAAACAGCCACCAGTTTCAGGTGGCTCAAGGCATACAAGGAAAGGACCGTCCGTGCTTACTACCAGCTTCGAGCGTCTTGAAGGAACCAACGTCAAACTCACCGTCACCGCATCCGCTGATGAGGTCGATGCTGCCATCTCGGAGGCGTACACGCGCCTCGGCGCCAAGGTCCGCGTCCCGGGCTTCCGCAAGGGCAAGGCCCCTCGCACCGTCGTCGACAACTACGCGGGACGCGACTACATTCTGGCCGAGGCCACCGAGGAGCTCGTCAACTCGACCTACCCGCGCGCCATCGACGCCGAAGGCCTGCGCACGGTCGATGCACCCGAGATAAGCGACCTGGAGAACGTTGAGGCCGGCGCGGAGTTCACCTACGTCGCCGAAATCGAGCTTCGTCCCGAGTTCACGCTGACGAGCGCTGATGACTTCACCGTCACCGTGCCCGCCAAGACCGCCTCAGACGCCGAGATCGAGGCGCAGATCGAGGTCACGCGCGATCGTTTCGCGACGCTCGAGCCTATCTCCGACAGAGGCATCGAGGCCAACGACTTCGCGCTCATCTCCTTCACCGGATACGTCGACGGCGAGCCCTACGAGGGCAACGAGGTCGACAAGTACCTCTACGAGATGGGCCAGGGCCTCATGCCCGCCGAGTTCGATGCCGGCGTGCTCGGCCTTGCGGCCGGCGACTCCAAGCGCGTCGAGTTCGCGATTCCCGATACCACCTCGAACCCCGAGTTCGTGGGTAAGACCGCGCAGTTCGACGTCGTCGTCCACGAGGTCAAGGCCAAGGTGCTGCCTGAACTCGACGACGAGTTCGCCTCCAACGTCGGCGGCTTCGACTCGATGGACGAGCTGCGCGCCGACCTGCGCCAGCGCATGGATGCCCAGAAGCTCATCGCCTACGACCGCGATCTCGAGCGTGCCCTGCGAGCCGAACTCGCCACGCGCCTCGAGGGCGAGGCGCCCGAGGCCATGATCAAGCAGCGCACCGGCACGATGATGCGCGACTTCGTCACGATGCTCGAGCAGCGCAAGATGACCATGGAGCAGTACTTCGAGGCCACCGGGGTCGCCCCGCAGGTCGTGGAGTCCGACATCGCCGCGCAGGCCGCCCAGTCCGTCACCGAGGATCTCGCACTCGAGGCTCTCTTCCGCGCTCGTGGCATGGAGGTCGCTCCTGCCGATGTCGACGCTGAGCTTGCCGACATCGCCGAGGGCACCGAAACCTCCGCTGAAGAAGCGCGTGCACGCTGGGAAGAGATGGGCCTCATGCCCGTCGTCGTCGAGCAGGTCATGCACCGCAAGGCCGTCGAGTGGCTCATGGACACGGCTACCGTCATCGAGGCCGTCGAGGGCGAAGACGTCCCGGAAGCCAAGAAGCCGGCCAAGAAGAAGGCCGCCAAGAAGACCAAGACCGCCAAAGATGCTCCCGTAGAGGGTGCCGAGACCACCAAGGAGTAGCCACATGATTCCAGACGCAAAGGCACTTGTGCCCATCGTCGTCGAGCAGACGTCGCGAGGTGAGCGCAGCTTCGATATCTACTCCAGATTGCTCAACGACCGCGTCATCTTTCTCGGTACCGAGATCGACGACCACGTCGCCAACCTCGTGATCGCACAGCTCCTCCACCTTGAGAGCGCCGATCCCGACAAAGACATCAGCATCTACATCAACTCGCCCGGCGGTTCCGTCACGTCCGGGCTTGCGATCTACGACACGATGCAGTTCATCAAGTCCGACGTGTCCACCATCTGCGTCGGTCAGTGCGCGAGCATGGCGGCCGTTCTGCTCGCCGCCGGCGCGCCGGGCAAGCGCTATGCGCTGCCACGCTCCCGCGTGCTCATCCACCAGCCGTCCGGTGGCACGGGCGGTCAGGTCACGGACATCGAGATCCAGGCCAAGGAGATGCTCCGCATGCGTGCCGAGCTCGACAGCATCCTGGCTCACCACACCGGTCAGTCGTGCGAGAAGATCCATCTCGACACGGAGCGCGACAACATCATGAGCGCTCTCGAAGCCACCGAGTACGGCATCGTTGACTCCGTTCTGGAGAGCCGCAAGGCGGAGGCGAAGTCCGAATGACCCCGCGCAGCACCCCCGAAGGCCCCGAGCAGCTGAAGTGCTCCTTCTGTGGCAAGAGCCAGCGGCATGTGAAGAAGCTGATCGCCGGTCCGGGCGTCTACATCTGCGATGAGTGCATCGAGTTGTGCAACGACATCGTGGAAGACGAGCTGGCCGAGGAGTCCGCTCTCGAGCCCATCCTCGAAGAGCTGCCCTCGCCGCACGAGATCTACGAGACGCTGAACCAGTACGTCGTGGGCCAGGAGCAGGCCAAGAAGGTGCTCGCTGTCGCGGTGTACAACCACTACAAGCGCGTGCATCTCACGCCCGATGATGACGAGTCCGATGTCGAGCTCGCCAAGAGCAACATCCTCCTGCTCGGTCCCACCGGCTGCGGCAAGACGCTCATGGCGCAGACGCTCGCCCGCATCCTGAAGGTCCCGTTCGCCATCGCCGACGCCACTGCGCTGACGGAGGCGGGCTATGTGGGCGAGGACGTCGAGAACATCCTGCTCAAGCTCATCACCGCTGCGGACTTCGACGTCAAGCGCGCCGAGGTCGGCATCATCTACATCGACGAGATCGACAAGGTGGCCCGCAAGGCCGAGAACCTGTCGATCACGCGCGACGTGTCCGGTGAAGGCGTGCAGCAGGCGCTTCTCAAGATTCTCGAGGGCACCGAGGCTGCGGTGCCGCCGCAGGGCGGTCGCAAGCACCCGCAGCAGGAGCTCATCCGTATCGACACCACCAACATCCTCTTCATCCTCGGTGGTGCGTTCGTGGGACTCGACAAGATCGTGGCCGAGCGCATCGGCAAGAAGGGTGTCGGCTTCAACGCCGACCTCACCGATGCCTCCAAGCACGACCTGGGCGTGCTGTTCGGACAGGTGCTTCCCGAGGACCTGAACCGCTTCGGCATGATTCCCGAGTTCGTCGGCCGCCTTCCGGTGGTCACGAACGTCGAGGAGCTCTCCGAGGACGACCTGGTGCACATCCTGACCGAGCCGAAGAACGCGCTCGTCAAGCAGTATCAGCGCCTGTTCGCGCTCGAGGACGTCAAGCTCACGTTCACCGACGACGCCCTTCGCGGCATCGCTCGCAAGGCGATCGCGCACGGCACAGGCGCGCGCGGTCTGCGCTCAATCTGCGAGATCATCTTGCTGGATTCCATGTATGACCTGCCCAGCGAGACGGACGTCGACGAGGTCGTCGTGACCGCTGACGCGGTCGAGGGGACCAACGATCCCACCATCGTCCGGCGGGGCAATGCCGAGGCCAACGCCTCGTAGAACAAGTGCTTCACGTACGCGATGCGAACGGGCCGTCCCTCTTGAGGGCGGCCCGTTGTGCACACCCACAGAGCGGTGCCCGTCGGCGTCCTGCTAGAATCGGTCAACGGATACGCGTGGAAACCCACGATGAAAGGTGCGGCGCAAACGTGAGCGAGATTCCTGCGGCATATGACCCACAAGCGGTAGAGGGTGCGATCTTTCAGTCCTGGATCGAGGGCGGCTACTTCTCGGCGACGATCGTCGAGGGCGTCGAGCCGTACTCGGTGGTCATACCTCCGCCGAACGTCACAGGTTCGCTGCATATGGGGCACGCGCTGAACAACACCATCCAAGACGTCGTCATTCGCCGTTCTCGCATGAGCGGACGTCCCACCCTCTGGGTCGTCGGTACCGATCACGCCGGCATCGCCACGCAGAACAAGGTCGAGCAGAAGCTCGCCGCCGAAGGCAAGTCCCGTCACGATGTCGGCCGCGAAGCGTTCATCGAGGAGTGCTGGGACTGGCGTCGCAACCACGGCGGCACCATCATCTCCCAGCTCAAGGCGATGGGCTGTAGCTGCGACTACGACAACGAGCGTTTCACCATGGACCCGGCCTACCAGGTCGCCGTGCGCAAGGTGTTTGTCGACTGGTTCAACCGCGGGCTCATCTACCGAGGCGAGCGCATCATCAACTGGTGTCCCCGCTGCTCCACAGCGCTTTCCGACATCGAGGTAGAGCACGAGGACGTCGACAGTCATCTGTGGCACCTGCGCTACCCGCTCAAGGAGCCGGTCGGCGGCGTCGACCACGTCATCGTAGCCACGACCCGTCCTGAGACGATGCTCGGTGACACGTGCATCGCGGTTCACCCCGACGACGAGCGCTACCAGGCGCTCGTGGGCGCGACCGTCATCCTTCCGCTCGTGGGCCGCGAGATCCCGATCGTCGCTGACGACTACGTCGATCCGGCGTTCGGCTCCGGCGCCGTGAAGGTCACTCCCGCGCACGACCCCAACGACTTCGACATCGGCGAGCGCCACGACTGCGCCAAGATCAATATCATGAACGCCGACGCCACCATCTCCGAGGAGGGCGGCGTGTATGCCGGTCTCGAGCGCTACGAGGCGCGCAAGCGCATCATCGCCGACCTCGACGCGCTCGGTGCGCTCGTCAAGATCGACGAGCACGTGCACTCGGTGGGTCACTGCTACCGCTGCCACACGGTCATCGAGCCGTGGCTCTCGGACCAGTGGTTCGTCGACATGAAGCCGCTGGCCGCGCCCGCCATCGAAGCGGTCCGCGACGGCTCGGTGAGCTTTCACCCGAAGCGCTGGGAGAACGTCTACTTCCACTGGATGGAGAACATCCGCGACTGGTGCATCTCACGCCAGCTGTGGTGGGGACACCGCATCCCGGTCTTCTACTGCGATTCGTGCGGCGAGACCGTCGCGAGCATGGACGACCTCACCGCCTGCCCGAAGTGCGGGGGAGCGGTGCGCCAGGACGAGGACGTGCTCGACACGTGGTTCTCCTCGCAGCTCTGGCCGTTCGCCACGCTCGGCTGGCCGGAGAAGACCCCTGAGCTGGACTACTACTACCCCACCAACGTGCTCTCCACGGCGCGCGACATCCTGTTCCTGTGGGTCGCCCGCATGGTCATGGCCGGCATCGACTTTCGCGACGGCCAGATTCCGTTCGACGACGTGATCATCCATCCCACGGTGTTCAACGCCGAGGGCAAGCGCATGAGCAAGTCGCTCGGCACCGGCGTCGACCCGCTCGACCTCATGGAGCATTTCGGTGCCGACGGCATGCGTTTCGGCCTCATGCTGCAGGTCACCGGCGCTCAGGACCTCAAGTTCGCCGAGGAGAAGCTCGTCTCAAGCCGCAACTTCGCAAACAAGATCTGGAACGCCAGCCGCTTCGTGATGATGAACCTCGACGGCTACGAGCCTGGTGCGCCTCTCGCCGATACCGTGGCCGACCGTTGGATCCTGTCGCGTCTGGCCGACCTCTCGGCGCGCGTCGATGAGGGCCTGGATGCCTACGAGTTCGGCGAGACGGCTCGCGCCCTCTACGACTTCTTCTGGAGCGAGTTCTGCGATTGGTACATCGAGCTGGCCAAGTCCCGCCTCACACAGGGCGACGCCGCGCAGCGTCTGGCCGTGCAGCGCATCCTTGTCTTCGTGCTCGATACGGCGCTGCGACTGCTGCATCCCATGATGCCGTTCGTCACCGAGGCCATCTGGCGCAACCTCCCGCTGCCCGAGGCCGACCGTGCCGCGTCGCTCATGATCGCCGGATGGCCGTCTTCAGAGGAGCTCGCGCGCTTCTCGGATGAGGGAGCCGAGGCGTCGATTGCTGCCGTGCAGGAGATCGTTGTCGCCATCCGCTCGGTGCGTGCGCGCTACGGCGTCTCGCCGCGCATCCCCCTCGACGTCGTGGTCAAGGCGCCCGAGCACGAGCTGCTCCTCATCGAAGGGGAGGCGTCGCTCGTGCGCCCGCTGGCTGGTGTCGGCTCGCTCGTCGCGTCGCCTTCTGCCGAGAAGCCCGCGCACTCCGCCGTCGCCGTCGCCGGCAGCCTCGAGATCTACATCCCACTCGAGGGTCTCGTCGACTTCGACGCCGAGCGCGAACGGCTCGGCAAGGAACGCGCGAAGACATCCGTCGAGCTCGAGCGGCTGAACAAGAAGCTCGGCAACAAGGGCTTCCTGGCTAAGGCCGCTGCCGAGATCGTCGAGAAGGACCGGGCGCACGCCGCCGATCTTGGCGAAGCGCTCGCCTTGCTCGATACGCAGCTCGCCGAACTCTCGTAGCACAGGGGAGAACCGTGTCCTCGGAAGGCCGCATGACCTACGACGATGCGCTCGCTGCTCTGCGGCGGGCGCTCGCCTTTGGCATCAATCCCTCGCTGAAGGGGATAACCGAGCTCTGTGAGGCTCTCGGACGCCCTCAGGATAGTTTCGCGTCGGTTCAGGTGACTGGTACAAATGGGAAGACATCGACGACGAGGATGATCGCCGCACTGCTCGGCGCCGAGGGGCTGCGGATCGGGCTCTACACGAGCCCCGAGCTGCAGCGCTATCCGGAGCGAATGGAGGTCGGCGGCAGCGTGGTGAGTGACGACGACTTCGCCCGCGCTATCCAAGTGGTGACCGTTGCTGCAACCGCACTTCGCGGCGACCATGCTGTGGGCACCGAGGTCGGGTTCACGGAGTTCGAGCTGCTGACCGCTGCGGCCCTGTGGCTCTTTCGCGAGCAGGCCGTGGACATCGCCGTGCTCGAGGTGGGCCTCGGCGGTCGTTGGGATGCGACGAGCATCGTCTCTCCGAGCGTCTCGGTCATCACCGGGGTCGGCTTGGACCACACCGGCATCCTGGGAGACACCCTGCAGGCCATCGCCGCCGACAAGGCGACCATCATCCGGCCGGCGTCTGCGCCGGTGCTCGGGCCAGGAACCGTCGGCCTCGAGACCATCTTCCTGGCGCGGGCCGACAGCGTGGCCGCCCATGCGCGTGCCGTGCGCGAGGAGGATACGCCCTCGCCGGTGGTCGAAGCGCTCACGGCGCGGTTCCGGCTCACGGCACGGCCGCGCGACCCTGCCGGCGTCACCGTCGTCGACGTGCGAGGCATTCATGCATCGTATCCCGGACTGACCGTTCGTGGTCCGGCGTACCAGGCGGGCAACGCCGCAACTGCCGTGGCCGCAGCGGAGGCAGCACTCGGACGGGCCCTGGTTCCGGAGCGCGCGGCTGCCGCACTCGCAGCGCTGGCGATTCCGGGGCGTTTCGAGCTGGTGCGCGCGCAACCACCCGTGATCGTCGACGGCTCGCACAACCCGCAGGCGGCCTCTGTGCTCGCCGAGGCGGTCCGCGACGCGTTTCCCGACACCGCCAGCCGCCCGGTGCTCCTGCTCGGCATCCTGGCCGACAAGGACGCGCGCGGCATCCTGACGTCGCTCGCGCCTCTGGGCTGCCGCATCGCAGTGACCCAGTCGAGTTCGCCGCGCGCGTTGCCGGCAGGCGATCTCGCCGAGCTCGTGCGCGATGTCACCGGCGCCGAGGCGGTCGGCGTCTATCCTGACGTGGCATCGGCACTTGATGAGCTTGTTCCCGATTCCGCCAACGGGTTGATCGTCACGGGCAGCATCACCACGGCAGGAGAGGCTCGGGGCCTGCTCCTAGAGTGACGACACGGCGACGCCTCGCGCCGAACCTGCTGGCAGACCGCGCGTTCTGATAGAATCGCGTCGTTGCGTTCGCATGCGGGCGCAGTCCATCAGGAAAGGGAACACATGGACGCGTTGCTCGAACCGCTCTTCAACAACCCGGCCTTCATTCTCAGCCGCAATCTGTGCGGGCTCTTCTTTGTCGTCGTCGATGTGGCGCTCATCTTCTGGGTGTATCGCGACGCGACTCGCCGAGGTGCGATGGGCTGGTTCTGGGCTCTGGCCACTGGTCTGTTCTCCTTCGCCGGGTGGATCGTCTACCTTGTGGTCCGTCCTCCTGAGTTCATCGAGGACGCTCGCGAGCGCGAGCTCGAGATTCGAGCCAAGGAAGTCGCGCTGGCACGTGACTATGAGACCTGCCCGGCGTGCTACAAGCCGGTGGATAAGGAGTTCCTGATCTGTCCTTCGTGCATGAAGAAGCTGAGAAAGCCCTGCGTAGAATGTGGCAAGGCGCTCAAGCTTCCCTGGAACGTCTGCCCGTACTGCAAGACCCGGCAGTAGGGAATCGTCTCTGAAGAGAGGCGAACCGCACCGCCCCGCCAGCAATGCGGGGCGGTTTTGCACACCTAAGGAGCGAGAAGCTATGCCCGACATCTCCGTGAAACTCCCGGACGGCAGCGCCAAGCCGGTCGCAGAAGGCACCACCGTACTCGGCGTGGCCGAGGCCATCGGTCCGCGCCTCGCGCTGGCTGCTCTCGCTGGAAAGATCAACGGGAACCTTGTCGATGTCAGCACCGTGGTCAGTGACGGCGACGTCGTCGAGATCGTGACCAACAAGAGCCCTGAGGCGCTCGACATCCTTCGCCACTCCACGGCGCACGTTATGGCCGAGGCGGTCAAGGACCTGTTCCCGGCTGCTCAGTTCGGAATCGGACCCTCCATCGAAGACGGTTTCTACTACGACTTCGAAGTCGGCCGTTCCTTCACTCCCGAAGACCTCGAGTCCATCGAGACTCGCATGCATGAGATCGTCGCCCAAGAGAAGCCGTTCCAGCGTGTGGTGATCGACCGCCTCGAGGCGTGGGACGAGTTCGAGCAGCAGGAACTGAAGCGCGAGCTCATCTCCGACCTGCCCGAGGACTCCATCATCTCCATCTACCGACAGGGAGCGTTCACCGACCTGTGCCGCGGCCCGCACGTTCCGGACACCGGTCGGCTCGGCGCATTCAAGCTGATGAAGATCGCCGGCGCGTACTGGCGCGGAGACTCCACGCGGCCGATGCTCCAGCGCATCTACGGCACCGTCTGGTTCACGCAGAAGGACCTCGACGCCTACCTCACCCGCATCGAGGAAGCCGACAAGCGCGACCACCGCAAGCTCGGCAAGGAGCTCGACCTCTTCAGCTTCCATGAGATCGCCGGCGCCGGCCTGCCCATCTATCACCCCAAGGGCGCTCGCGTGCTGCGTCTCATGCAGGAGTGGCTGCGCGGAGTGCTCTACCAGCGCGGCTACGAAGAGGCCATCACCCCCCACATCTACAAGACCGACGTCTGGAAGATCAGCGGGCACTACGACTTCTACGGCGAGAACATGTACTTCTTCAACATCGACGAGGGCGACGGCAAGGTCAACGAGTACGCCGTCAAGCCCATGAACTGCCCCGGTCACGTGCTCATCTACGCCAACGACGTGCGTAGCTACCGCGATCTGCCGATGCGTATCTCGGAGTTCGGCACGGTATACCGACACGAGCTCTCCGGCGTCGTGCACGGGCTCATGCGCGCCCGCGGATTCACGCAAGACGATGCGCACATCTTCTGCACGGCCGAGCAGGTCCACGAAGAAGTCATCGGCATGCTCGACTTCGTCGACTACGTCATGGGCGTCTTTGGTTTCGAGTACTCCGCGGAGGTCTCCACCCGTCCCGAGAAGTCGATAGGCGAGAACGAGGATTGGGAGCTGGCCACCAACGCGCTGGTCGAAACGCTGAAGGAGCGCGGTATTCCCTTCGAGATCAATGAGGGCGATGGCGCGTTCTACGGCCCCAAGATCGACATCAAGCTCAAGGACGCCATCGGCCGCACGTGGCAGTGCTCGACCATCCAGGTCGACTTCAACTTCCCTGCGCGCTTCGGCTTGACGTATCGCACCGCCGACAACACCGAGGCGGTCCCGTTCATGCTGCACCGCACGATCCTCGGGTCGATGGAGCGCTTCTTCGGCATCCTCATCGAGCACTATGCCGGAGCCTTTCCCGCGTGGCTCGCGCCGATCCAGGCGATCCTCATCCCGATCTCGGACCGCCATATCGAGCATACGCAGGCCGTTTCCAAGCGCCTGCGAAAGCTGGGGGTGCGTACCGAGCTGTACTCTCAGAATGAGCCGATGCGCGTCAAGATCGCCAAGGCGCAGCAGCAGAAGGTCCCCTACATGCTGGTCATCGGCGACAGTGAGATAGAAAACGACACGGTAGGTGTGCGCGAGCGTACCGCCGGCGACATCGGTGCGATGAGCGTGAGCGACTTCGCCGAACTCGTTTTGTCGATCAGGCCGCCAGAATCTGATTCGCTCTAGCAGGCACAGCGGCCCGCGCACGGGGCCGCTTGCCTTGGGTGTCGGGCGCGGCTATACTGCGCAGGCTAATCGAATACCGCTCACAAGCGGGGTCCCACCGGCAACGGTGAGCTTTGACCCCCACCTTGCGGCACCTGATGAGGTAGCTGTCTGGTTGATGCGAACGTCTCAGGCACGAGCCCGCGCGGGCGAGTGATCTGGGTCCTTGTATCTCCCGCCGGCCATGCACCAGGGCCGCGGGAGTTTTGCTTTTTCTGCAGGGAAGGGCTCGGGTCCACCGGGCCTGGATGATGGAGGTGAGCTGCCTATCAGCAGCAGCACGGAACCGAGAATCAACGAGCGAATTCGCGCTCCGCGGTGCCGTCTTATCGGCATCGACGGAAGCCAGTTGGGCATCTTCGCTATGACGGATGCCCAGAGGATCGCTGAGGAGCAGGATCTCGACCTCGTCGAGATCGCGCCGCTCGCCGATCCGCCTGTCTGCCGAATCATGGACTACGGCAAGTTCAAGTACGAGCAGACGCAGAAGGAAAAGCTGGCGCGCAAGCATCAGACCAAGGTCGAGATCAAAGAGATCAAGTTCCGACCCAAGATCGACAAGCATGACTACGAGACCAAGAAGAAGCACGTCATCCGCTTCCTGGATGCGGGCGCCAAGGTCAAGGTCACGATCATGTTCCGCGGCCGCGAGATGGCCCATCCGGAACTCGGTCTGAATATCCTCGAGAGGCTCGCCAAGGAACTGGGCGAGGCCGCGATCATCGAGACGCAGCCGAAGCTCGAGGGACGCAACATGCACATGCTTCTGGCTCCTTTGAAGAAGAAGGAAGTCAAGGAGAGCGCGGAGACCGCTGAGAGCGTTGAGACCGCAGACGCCGCAGCGAGTACTGAGATCACCGAGCAGACCGAGGCTACGGGCGACACGCTCGTGGCGAACGAGGACTAGGAGGACGGCCGCACATGCCTAAGATGAAGACCCACAAAGGCACCGCCAAGCGGTTCCGCACTACCGGCACTGGCAAGATCGTGCGGGGCAAGGCTTTCAAGAGTCACATCCTTGAGAAGAAGTCGCCGAAGCGTAAGCGCGGCTTCCGTCAGGAGAGCGTCGTTGCCAAGAGCGATACCCGCGTGATCAAGAAGAATCTGGGCATCGGCTAGTCCGACTAGCCTGATACCCCTCGTCTAGACCCCAAGGAGTGATCTACCGATGCCTCGCGTTAAGCGATCTATGGGCGCGAAGAAGAAGCGCCGCACAGTCCTGAATCGGGCAAAGGGTTACTACGGAGCGAAAAGCCGTAGCTACCGTGCCGCCAAAGAACAGGTCCAGCATTCCCTGCAGTACGTCTACCGTGACCGCCGCAACAAGAAGCGCGAGATCCGCCGCCTGTGGATCACGCGCATCAACGCTGCGGCCCGTCTGAGCGGTCTGTCCTACTCGGTGTTCATGAACGGCCTGAAGAAGGCCGGCATCGTTTTGGACCGCAAGGTCCTCTCGGACATGGCGATCACCGATCCGGCTGCATTTGCCAAGCTCGTTGAGCTCGCCAAGGCAGCGCACGCCGCCTAGTCGACTGGCAACCCGCATGTGAATACTCTCGACGGCCCCCTCAGCAGTGAGGGGGCCGTCGGCGTTCTCAAGCCGTTCCGAGCGGTCGTATCGTGGAGGCAGCGGGCAGCAGAATTGGGGTGCGGTTAGAGCAAAGTAAGGCGAATGCGCGACGATGCGGTTCGGACGGCGAGGCGCCCGCCGGCCGACAACCAGTAGGTGCGGCCACCCCTCGGCGGCACACGCCAACCGAGGAGGAGCCATGTTGAAGAGAGTCCTGTTCGCCGTCGTCGGGGCGGTTGCCGCCGTGGCCGTCGGAGCCGCCAGCGCGTACTTCACGGCGCAGGTGCAGGTCGCCGACAGCGTGATCAAGGCAGGTTCCGTGTCAGTCTCGACGGTGCCGACCTCCGCACCGCTGGCCATCGAGGCTCTAGCGCCTGGAGCCACCGCCGCTCGGCCCATGTCGGTCGTCAACGATGGGTCGCTGCCGGTCGACATCGTGGTCACCGCATCGAAGAAGGCGGGCATCACCGAGTTCTATGACGCGCTCACCTGTCGCGTGCTGTGTTCCGGCACTCCCGTCTACGACGGACCGCTCTCGGCGCTGCGCACAACGCCACTGCGGCTTGCCCCGGGCGCTCGCGGAGAGATGCGCTTCGAGGTCGGCCTGCCGGCCGAAGCAACCAACACACTGGCCGAGGACTACGCCAAGGTATCGCTCTACGTCGATGCCGAGCAGGCGCACTGATGCGGCATTGGCTTGCCAGACTCGCGGAACCTGTCGCGGTCGCAGGCATCTTGGCTGGGCTGCTGTGGGGGGCGAGCATTACCTGGCAGCCGGTTCGGGTGTCCGGCATGTCGATGCATCCGGCACTGCACGCCGGGGATCTCGTTCTGGTTCGGAAGAGGTCAGGCGCTGGTGTCGGTCAGATCGCGCTGCTGGAGGCGCCTGGGCATGGCGCGGTGCTCCACCGTGTGGTGGCGACCGAAACGGAGGGGGCCGTGCGAACGCGTGGCGATGCCAACCCCATCGAGGACCGTGACGCGACGCCGATGTCGGCCGTGATAGGCCACGTCACACTCGTCGTGCCGATCGGCGGAACTCTCGAGCGCTGGCGAGGAGACACCGCCGTGGGGTACGATAGCGGCTCAATCGAACAGAGTGAGGCGATGACGGAGACGGCGCGCTCGCAGATGTCGACCGACCAGGGAAGGGCCCCTTAGACTGAGAGGGCCGAACGGGCGGCAGCGAGTACGGTTCACTCCAGCAGCCGCGACCCGAACAACATCGCTCACGAGCGGTGTCTCAGTAGGGAAGCCGGATCCCCCGTTAGCGGGACGGCACGGGTGCGATGCCTGTGCGATGGCGATGCGAAAGCGTCGTACCAGAGAGGGCCTGCGCTGCTCGTGGCGGGTCAACCGAGGTGGTACCGCGGGAGCCGGCTCCCGTCCTTGGATGCGCGAATCAAGGGCGGGGGACCGGCTCCCTTTTCAATTGCGTTCTACAAGGACCGACGGAAGGTGCGCGAGAAGCATGAGCATCACTGACCAGCTCGTATCGCTTCGAGACGAGGGTCTGGCGGCAATCGCCGGAGCTTCGGATCTAGCCACGCTCGACGTTGTGCGTGTGACGTATCTGGGCAAGAAGGGCTCGCTTACCGGCATCCTTCGCGGGCTCGGCGGGCTCGCTGCCGAGGAACGCCCGGCGGCGGGCAAGGTCTCCAACGACGTCCGCGTCGCGCTGGAGGCGGCGCTCGAAGAGCGCCGCGCGCTGCTTGCGGCGTCAGCTCTCGAGGCCCGCATCGGTGCCGAGGCGATCGACGTGACGTTGCCAGGCCGGTCGCGCCCCGTTGGAAGCAGGCACCTCATCGAGCAGATTCGTGCCGAGGTCGTCGACATCTTCCTCGGTCTGGGCTACCGAATTGCCGAGGGTCCTGAGGTGGAGCTCGACTACTACAACTTCACGGCGCTCAACACCCCTCCCGACCATCCCGCGCGCAGCCTTCAGGACACGTTCTACGTTCGCGACCTGTCCGGTGAGACAGCCGCGGTGGATAGTGAGAGTGACGTCCTGCTGCGCACGCACACCAGTCCGGTGCAGGTTCGGGTGATGGAGCATCAGAAGCCACCCATCTACGTGCTCGCTCCGGGCAAGGTCTACCGCCGAGACATCGCAGACCCGAGTCACCTGCCGCAGTTCACGCAGATCGAAGGGCTCGTGGTCGATGAGGGAATCACCTTCGGCGACCTCAAGGGAACGCTTGACCATGTCTGCAAGGCGATCTTCGGCCCCGACCGGCGCACCCGATTCCGCCCGCACTTCTTTCCGTTCACCGAGCCTTCGGCGGAAGTCGACGTATCGTGCGGGATCTGTGGGGGAGAGGGCTGCCGTTTCTGCAAGGGCACGGGTTGGCTCGAGATCCTCGGCTGCGGGATGGTCGACCCCAACGTGTTCGGCTATGCAGGTATCGATTCCGAGAAGTACAGCGGCTTCGCGTTTGGCATGGGCGTCGAGCGTATCGCCGCGTTGAAGTACAACATCCCTGACCTGCGCATGCTCCTCGAAGGAGACATGCGGTTCCTGCGCCAGTTCTGATCCCGTCCCGTATGCCCGGGGCCTCAGACTGTGCCCCGGCTCGCTCGCCTCGACCGTGTCTGCGAAAGGACGCGCCAAGATGCTCGTTTCGCTCAAGTGGCTCAAAGAACTCGTTGACGTTCCCGTGTCCGTGCCTGAACTCGTCGATCGCCTCGACCTGACGGGGACCGCCGTTGAGTCGGTCCACGTTGCCGGCGCAGCGCTCGACGGCATCATTGTGGGCCAGATAATGTCGAAAGACTCGCATCCCGAAGCCGACAAGCTCTGGGTGACAAAGGTCGACGTAGGCGCCGACGATCCTTTGCAGATCGTGTGCGGAGCCCAGAACTTCGAGGCGGGTGACAAGGTTCCCGTTGCAGTCATCGGGGCGACCCTGCCAAGCGGCCTCACCATCAAGAAGGCCAAGCTGCGTGGTGTTGAGAGCCGGGGGATGAACTGCTCGGCCGACGAGCTCGGACTCGGCGGCGATCACTCGGGCCTGCTCATCCTTCCTGCCGACGCCCCCGTGGGCATGCCATTCGCCGAGTACCGCGGACTTTCCGATACCGTTCTGGAGCTGGAAGTCACGCCGAACCGACCCGACTGCCTCTCGGTGGCCGGCGTCGCTCGCGAGGTAGGTGCGGTATTCGACCGAACGGCGGCATATCCGTCAGCCGAGCCTGGTGCGCCCGCAGAGATCGGCGAGCCGATCGAGAGCAGCGTGTCGGTGAGAATCGACGAGGCCGAGACCTGCCCGCGCTACACCGCGCGCCTCATCCGCAACGTGAAGATCGGCGCCTCGCCTGAGTGGCTCGCCGAGCGAGTCGCGGCCAGCGGGGCCCGTTCGATCTCAAACATCGTCGACATCACCAACTACGTGATGTTCGAACTCGGTCAGCCGCTTCACGCCTTCGATGCCGACCTGCTCGCACGCGACGAGAACGGCAAGATCGCTCTGGGCGTGCGTATCGCCCGCGAGGGCGAGCGTCTCACCACCCTTGATGGCGCTGACCGCGAGCTGTCGGACGACACGCTCCTGATCACCGACTCGAGCGGACCGATAGCGCTGGCCGGAGTCATGGGCGGCCGTTCCACCGAGGTCCACGATGGCACCGTCAACGTCCTGATCGAGTCCGCCTGCTTCGAGCCCTCGTCCGTGTCGCGCGCCAGCCGACGCCTCGGACTGTTCTCTGAGGCATCCTCGCGCTTCGAGAAGCGTGTCGACCGCACGGCCTGCGTCGCTGCCCTCGACCGTGCAGCCGCGCTCGTAGCCGAGCTCTGCGGCGGGGAAGTGGCGCCGGGAATCGTCGATATGTACCCCTTGCCGGCACAGACACGCGAACTCGAGCTGCGCATCACGCGTCTCAATGCGGTGCTCGGCGCGCGCATCACCGCCGATGAGGCAGGCTCGATTCTCACGCGCCTCGGGTGCACCGTCGCCGGCTCCGACGATGTGCTGCGCGTCGTCGTCCCGACGTTTCGGGCCGACCTCGAGCGCGAGATCGACTTGGTCGAGGAGGTCCTGCGCATCTACGGCATGGATCGCATCGAGTCGACGCTACCGGCGGGCCGCGGGCGTCTGGGAGAACTGACGCGCGAGCAGCGCTGGCGCGAACGCATCGGGGAGACGCTCCGTGCGAGCGGGCTCAACGAGACGATGACGTACGCGTTCGCTGATCCCGGCGACACAGCGCGCCTGCGCGACGAGCTACCTGAAGACGAGGTGCTCTGCGAGCTGATGAACCCGATGTCGGTTGAGCACTCCGTGCTCCGCCGCACTTTGCTCCCGGGCTTGCTGCGCGCCGTGTCCTACAACCAGCGCCGCGGCACGGCAAACGTGCACCTCTACGAGATCGGTACCGTATTTCGCACCTCGGTCGGTCGCAAGCAGCCCAAGGAGCGGGCGATGGTCGCGGGTGTGCTCGCAGGTGCGTGGCACCGTCCCGCATGGAACGAGGCCGCAGAGCCTCTCGGCTTCTTCGATGGCAAGGGAATCATCGAGACGCTCGCGGCCCAACTAGGCCTAGGGCGCTTCAAGGTGCGCGCCGCCGACCTGCCGTTTCTGCAGCCGGGCAGAGCCGCCGAGGTGCTTGTCGGCGGGGAAGTGGTCGGCTGGATCGGCGAGGTCCACCCGCTCGTGCTCGAGACGTTCCAGGCTGAGGCGCCCGTGACGGCGTTCGAGATCGCGTTCGCACCGCTCGTCCGAGGCGCCAAGGACGCCAAGCCGTTCTCGGACGTGCCGCGCTTCCCTGCAGTCGAGCTCGATGTGGCTATCGTCGTGGCCGAAGACGTGACCGCCGAGCGCATCGAGCACGCCATACGCTCCGCAGGCGGGAAGTTGCTCGACTCGGTGAGGCTCTTCGACGTCTACCGGGGCGCGGGTGTTGCCGAGGGCAAGAAGTCGGTGGCGTTCGAACTCGCCTATCGCGCCGCCGATCGTACGTTGACCGCCGACGAGGTCGAGTCGGCGCACGACCGACTGGTGCGCAAGGTGTGCGGTGCTGTGGGCGGCGAGTTGCGCAGCTGATTCATGCGAGTTCATCAAGTGAGCAGCGCTGATACTATTTCATAGTGTTTGCGGCGCAATAAAGCGAAATAGGACGCATATCGGTTGACTTCTATGCGTTAACGCGAATAGACTGGGCATTCGCACAAGCGAACTGGTCAGGAGACACGCGTGGTCGATGTGGCGGTTATCGGGGCGGCAGGATACGCAGGGATCGAGGCGGTGCGTCTCGTGCTGGGACATCCGCGCCTGCGTCTCGTGCTGGCGACCTCCGCCGCTGACGCCGGCAAGCCGCTCGCGGGCGTGTATCCGGCACTCTCCGGTTCGACGGACCTCGCGTTCAGTGCGCCAGACGTGCGAGCCGTGGCCGCATCGGCGTCGGTCGCGATACTCGCCGTGCCGCATACCGCGGCGCTCGCAATGGTGCCGGTGCTTCTTGCTGCGGGCGTCACCGTCATCGATCTGTCTGCGGACTTCCGTCTGAAGGACGCGTCGGTCTACGAGGCGTGGTACGGCGCACCCCACACCGCCTCCGATCTGCTCGGCCAGGCGGTGTTCGGGCTGCCCGAGCTCGAGCGAGGCCTTCTGCCGGGTGCGAGCCTCGTAGCGTGCCCGGGCTGCTACCCCACGGCTACCATCCTCGCGGCGTTCCCGGCGCTCGAGTCCGGCGTCGCGATCGGCACGCGCATCTTCGTCGACGGCAAGTCGGGCGTGTCCGGCGCGGGGCGCTCCATGTCGGCGGGAACGCACTACGTCACCGCCAACGAGGCCGTCATGCCCTACAAGGTCGGCACACATCGCCACACGCCCGAGATGGAGCAAGCGCTCTGCGCTGCAGCGGGGCGCGACCTCTCGGTGATGTTCGCGCCGCACCTCGTGCCGATGACGCGCGGACTGCTCTCGACCGTCTACCTCGATGTCGAGGACAACTTCACCACCGCCGAGGCGGTCGAGCTCTACCGCGGCCGCTTCCACAAGGAACCGTTCGTGCACGTCCACGATGCCGGAACCATGCCCTCCACGGCGGAGGTTCGCGGCACGAACCGTGCCTCGATCGGCGTGTCGGTCGACGAGCGCAGCAATACGCTCGTGGTCGCGTGCGCGATCGACAACCTCGGCAAGGGCGCGGCCGGTCAGGCGGTGCAGTGTCTGAACGCTGTTTTGGGGTATCCCGAGACTGAAGGATTCGAGCGACCCGGGCCGGTCGTCTAGCCGCTTGCGCGGCTCTGACGTGTCCGGCGGCGCGCTGCTCTTCCGACTCTCTCGATACAGACCCAGGAGCACCCCCATGACTGATCCTCACGATACTTCCGGATTCGCCTACGCCGAGGGAGGCGTCGTCGCCCCCCGCGGCTTCTTCGCCTCCGGTGTGGCAGCAGGGCTGAAGAGTCGCGGCAAGCGTGACCTCGCGCTCATCGCTACCGCGGGCGTTGTCCCTGCAGCCGCGGTGTTCACCACGAACCTCGTGGCGGCGGCGCCCGTCGTCGTGTCGCGCCGCCACATCGCTGGCGGCATGGCGCGTGCGGTCGTCATCAACTCCGGCAACGCCAATGCGTGCACCGGCGCCCAAGGCGAGTACGACGCGCTCACGATGGCCGCAACCGTCGCCGAGGCGCTCAAGTGCCTGCCGGAGCACGTCATCGTCTCGTCGACCGGGGTGATCGGTGTTCCGTTGCCGGTGACCCGTATCGTCGCGGCGATCCCGCAGGCCGCAGCCGAGCTCTCAGACGCCGGCGGCCAACACGCCGCCGAGGCGGTCATGACCACAGATACGTTTCTCAAGGAGACGGCGGTAACCTTCGACGTCGGTGGGCGAAGAGTGACGGTCGGCGGCATGGCCAAGGGCAGCGGGATGATCGCACCGAACCTGGCGACGATGCTCGCCGTGCTAACCACCGACGCTCCGCTCACGAGCGAAGCCTGCGATGCGGCGCTCAGAGCTACGGTCGCAACCACCTTCAACCGGGTGACCGTGGACTCCGATAGCTCAACCAACGATATGGCCGTGCTGCTGGCCTCGGGTGAGGCGGGAGGCGAGCCGATCGGCGTCGGGGATCCCGGCTACGCACCGGTCGCGGGCGCTGTCCATGCGGTGGCCCGAGCGCTGGCGCGCATGATCGCTCGCGACGGTGAGGGAGCCACGAAGCTCATCACGGTGAACGTAGCCGGGGCCGCCTCGGAGGCCGACGCCGAACTGGCCGCCTTCGCAATCGCGAACTCTCCTCTGGTCAAGACCGCGGTGTTCGGGCGCGACGCGAACTGGGGGCGCGTCGCGATGGCCATCGGCAAGTCCGGTGCTCACATCGATCCGCGCGCCTTCGAAATCATGTTCGCGGGCGTCGAGGTGTGCCACGCAGGGAGTGCGGTGCCCTTCGACGAGGCCGAGGCGTTGGCCGCACTCTCGGAAGTCGATGTCGAGATCGCCGTCGGCCTCCACGTCGGGTCGGGCGCCGCAACGGTGTGGACGTGCGATCTCACGTATGACTACGTCCGCATCAACGGGGAGTACCGGTCATGAACGCCACACCGATTGGAGGTCGGGACATGAAGGATCTGCTCGCCAAGGCCCAGACGCTCACCGAAGCGCTGCCCTACATCAAGCGCACCCTCGGTCGCACCGTCGTCATCAAGTACGGCGGAGCGGCGATGACCGATGCGACCCTGCGCGCGCAGGTGGCGAGCGACATCGTGCTCATGAAGCTCGTGGGTATCAATCCCGTTATCGTGCATGGCGGCGGTCCGGAGATCACTTCGTACATGAACCGCCTGGGGCTGCCGGTCGAATTCTACGACGGGATGCGCGTCACCTCCGAAGCGGCCATGGAGGTCGTGAAGATGGTGCTCGTCGGCAAGGTGAACCCCGAACTCGTCGCGGCGATCAACACGCATGGTCGCCTCGCGGTGGGTGTGTCCGGCGATGACGGCAATCTGGTCCGCGCCACGCAGCGCCACGAGCGCCTCGGGCGCGTCGGCGACGTCACCGAGATCGACACCACGGTCATCGATAACCTCATCGAGGACGGCTTCATCCCGGTAGTTGCTACCGTGGCGGCAGGCGATGATGGCGGCAGCTTCAACGTCAACGCCGATCTCGTAGCCGCTGAGCTTGCCACGGCCCTCTCCGCCGACAAGGTCATCTTCCTCACCGACGTCGACGGACTGTATGCGGACTTCTCGGACAAGACGTCGCTCATCAGCGCGCTCACGCCCGACGAGGCAGAGGAGATGATCGTCTTCGACTCCCTTGAGGGCGGCATGGCACCGAAGGTCGCAGCGTGCGTGCACGCCCTGCGCGGTGGCGTGCGACGCGCACACATCCTCAACGGCACGGTGCCCCACGCGCTGCTGCTCGAGGTCTACACCGACGAAGGCGTCGGCACGATGATCACGGCCGACTCGGGGATGATGCCGCTATGAGCCAACGGCTCGCCACGGCAGCTGCACTCGATGAGCGGTTCATCATGCAGACCTATGCGCGCAAGCCGGTCATGTTCGTGCGCGGCCAGGGCATGCGCCTCTACGACGACGAGGGCCGCGAGTATCTCGACTTCGTGTCGGGCATCGGTGCAGTCAACCTCGGCCACGCACATCCGGCCGTCACCGCCGCGCTGTGCGAGCAGGCTGCCAGACTCGTTCACGTGAGCAATCTGTTCTACGTCGAACACCGCGCTGAACTGGCGGCAGACGTAGCGGATCTACTCGGCGGCGAGTGGAGAGTGTTCTTCGCTAACTCGGGAACAGAGGCCGTCGAGGGGGCCATCAAACTCGCGCGCCGCTGGGCGGGTGAGTACAAGCCAGGGGCACGCACGATTGTGACTCTCGAGCGAAGCTTCCACGGCCGCACGCTGGCTGCACTCGCGGCGACTGGTCAGCCGGGCAAGCAGGAGGCCTTCGCGCCCATGCCCGAGGGCTTCATCCACGTGCCAGCCAACGACGTGGCCGCTCTCGACTGCGCGGTCGACGAAACCGTCGCGGCCGTGATGGTCGAGGTCGTGCAAGGAGAGGGGGGCGTGTGGCCGCTCTCGCCTGAGTACCTTGCGGCGGTTCGTCGGATCTGCGACGAGCGCGGCGCGCTCATGATCGTCGACGAGGTGCAGACAGGCTTCTTCCGCACCGGGCCGGCATTCGCTCATCAGGCGTACGGCGTGATTCCGGACGTCGTCACCGTGGCCAAGGCGATGGCTAACGGACTGCCGATCGGGGGCATCGTGGCGCGTGGCAGTGCGGCCTCGGCGCTCCGCCCGGGAGATCACGGCTCTACCTTCGGCGGCGGGCCTGTAGTGTGCGCTGCGGGGAGGGCGACGATAGCGGCGCTCCGAACCGAGAAGCTCGGTGTCAATTCGGCCGAGATGGGAGCCTATCTGCAGTCCGGTCTGGTGGCGCTTGGGGAGACAAGCGGTTTGATCTCGGACGTGCGCGGTGCGGGACTCATGGTGGGCGTCTCGCTCGCCCAGCCTCTCGCCGCAGAGATTGCGAGCGCGGCGCTCACTCGGGGCATCGTCTTGAACAACATCGGCACGAATATTTTGCGTTTCTTGCCGCCACTCGTGTGCGGAAAGCCCGAGATTGATACACTTCTATCCATAATGTCCGACATTATCAACGAGGTGACATAATCAGCATGGATAATCCACTCAGGGGACGCGACCTTCTCTCGCTGGCAGACCTCACTCCTTCGGAGCTTCTCGGCATACTCGACGCCGCTGATGCGCAGAAGCGCGCATGGAGCCGCGGCGCGCGCACCGCTCCGCTTGCTGGCAAGTCCGTCGCGCTCATCTTCCAGAAGCCGTCCATGCGCACGCGCGTCAGTTTCGAGATCGCGTGCGTCCGACTCGGCGCGCATCCCGTCGTCATGAGCGGTAACGACAGCGCTTTCTCGCGCAGTGAGAGCGTCTACGACACCACGAAGGTGCTCGAGCGCTACTGCGACGCGATCGTAATCAGGACGTTTGACCAGTCGATGGTCGAAGAGATTGCCGAGGTGGCGGCTGTTCCGGTCATCAACGCGCTGACCGACGACCACCACCCCTGCCAGGGTCTCGCCGATCTCCTCACGATTCGAGAGCACCTGTCGCGTCTTGCCGGCGTGAAAATCGCCTACATCGGCGACGGCAACAACATGGCCAACACCTATCTTCTCGGCGGAGCACTTGCGGGCATGTCGGTCGTCGTGGCCACACCTCCCGGCTACGAGACGTCGGCAGCGGTGGTGGAGCAGGCACGGACCATCGCCGAGCAGACCGGTGGGCGCATAGAGACCACGCTCGACCCGGTCGCGGCCGTTACCGGCGCAGACGTGGTCATCACCGACACGTGGGCTTCGATGGGTCAGGAGTCCGAGCACGGTACCCGTCTCAACGTGTTCACGCCCTACTGCGTGGACGCCGGACTCATGGCGCACGCATCCTCGGGCGCGCTGTTCATGCACTGTCTGCCGGCGCACCGCGGCGAAGAGGTCACTGACGAGGTCATCGACTGCGCGTCCTCAGTGGTATTCGATGAAGCAGAGAACCGGCTGCACGCGCAAAAGGCGCTCTTGTCGCTCGTTCTCGGCTAGCACCGGCCCGTACACGGACAGGGACAGGGACACATGAGGAAGCGAATCGAACGACAGGACGCCATCCGGCGCATCGTGCGCAACGATCGCGTCAAGACGCAGCGCGCGCTTGTCGACCTGCTTAAGGCGATGGGCTATGTCTGCACGCAGGCCACGGTCTCGCGCGACATCACGGAGATGGGTCTCAAGAAGCTTCCTGAGGGCGTCTACGTGCTCGCCGAGGATCTCCATCTGCAGCGCATGGTGTCCGATCTGGTCAGCGACGTGAAGCGCACGCAGAACCTGGTGCTGATCAAGGCGTCGGTTGGTACTGCACCCGGTGTTGCGGCCGCCTTGGATGCGGCGGACATCGAGGGGATCCTCGGCTCGGTTGCGGGGGACGACACCATTCTCGTCATCACTACCGGCGACGCGCAGGCGGCATTGCTGGTCGACACGCTCGACAAGTTCAGAGGCGTCGCGTAGCGGCCGACACGGAATCACTTCGAACGACATGCATCTCGCTTGCGCCGGTGTCCACACGGGACGCTTGGCTCTATGGAAGGACTCCTCATGGCTCGGGACAAGGTAGTACTCGCATACTCAGGCGGGCTGGACACCTCAGTCGCCATCAGATGGCTGCAAGAGAATCACGATCTCGATGTCATCGCGCTTGCGGTCGATGTCGGCCAGGAGCGCCAGGATCTCGAGTTCGTGCGCCAGAAGGCGCTCGGCATCGGAGCGGTGGAGTCCATCGTCAAGGACGTGCGGGAAGAGTATGTCGAGGAGTTCCTCGCAAAAGCGCTTCGCGCTAATGCGCTCTACGAGAACAAGTATCCGCTGCTCTCAGCGATGTCACGCCCGATCATCGTCAAGCATCTCGTCGAAGAGGCGCACAAGCACCAGGCGCGCTACATCGCTCACGGGTGCACCGGTAAGGGTAACGACCAGGTGCGCTTCGAGGTGGGCATCGCCGCGCTCGATCCCGACCTCGAGGTCCTGGCTCCCGTTCGCGAATGGGAGCTCAAGACCCGCGAGCAGGAGATGGCCTACGCCTCCGAGCGCGGCATTCCGGTGCCGACCACCAAGGACAACCCCTACTCGATCGACGACAACCTCTGGGGCCGCGCCATCGAGTGCGGTGTGCTGGAAGACCCGTGGGTCGAGCCCCCCGCAGACATCTACACGCTGACCAACGATGCGCGCGCCGACGAGTGTGGAGACCCCGAGTACGTCGAAATCAGTTTCGAGCAGGGCCTGCCGATCGCGCTCAACAGCGAGATCATGAACTTCCACGACATCATCGTCCGGATGAACGATCTGGCCGGAAAGCACGGGTTCGGTCGCATCGACATGATTGAGAACCGCCTCATCGGCATGAAGTCGCGCGAGATCTACGAGGTGCCGGGTGCTCTGACGCTCATCCAGGCCCACAAGGCGCTCGAAGACCTCTGCCTCGAGCGAGACGTACTCCACTACAAACTCGGCGTCGAGCAGAAGTGGGCCGAGCTGGTCTACAACGGCCAGTGGTTCTCGCCGCTCAAGGAGGCGCTCGATGGCTTCGTCGACACAACTCAGAAGCTCGTGACCGGCGACGTGAGACTCCGCTTCTTCAAGGGCAGCTGCGTGGTCGTCGGTCGCCGCAGCCCGTACTCCCTCTACGACTACGGTCTGGCGACCTACGACGAGGCGGACACGTTCGACCACAAGGCTGCCAAGGGCTTCATCGACCTGTGGGGACTGCCCACCAAGGTCTGGGCCCGTCAGCGCCGCAAGGTCGGCAAGGAAGGCGAGATCTAGGCTCATGGCAGATACCAAGACCCCGTGGGGCGGCCGTTTCGAGAAGACGCCCGGCAAGTTCCTGCAGGAGTTCGGTGCATCCCTGCCGATCGACCAGCGCATGTGGGCCGAGGACATTCGCGGCTCTATCGCGCACGCCCGGATGCTTGCCAAGCAAGGCGTGATCGCCGAGTCGGACGCCGACGCCATAGAAAGCGGCCTCTCCGAGATCTTCCAGGAGATTCGTGCTGGCAAGTTCGCCTGGCATCTCGAGGACGAAGACGTCCACATGGCTATCGAGCGCGCGCTCATCGAGCGCGTCGGTTCGGCAGGCGCGCGGCTTCACACCGGCCGCAGCCGCAACGATCAGGTTGCCACGGACACGCGCCTCTTCGCCAAGACCATGGCAACCGATCTGGCGTTTCGGGTGCTGGGGCTGCGCCGCGTCCTGCTGCGCGTCGCCGAGACGAACTTCGGCGTCGTCATGCCCGGTTACACGCACCTGCAGAAGGCGCAGCCGGTGCTCTTCAGTCATCACCTGCTTGCGTACTCGGCGATGCTCTCACGCGACTTCACGCGGATCAGGCACGCGCATCAGGCCGCTGACGTGCTCCCTTTGGGATCGGCCGCGCTCGCCGGCACCACCTATCCGCTGGACCGTGGCTACGTCGCCGCGCGACTCGGATTCGCGGCGGTGAGCGAGAACTCGATGGATGCGGTCAGCGACCGCGACTTCCTGCTCGACCTCACCTATGCCTGCGCCGTGTGCCAGACGCACCTGTCGCGCCTCGCCGAGGAGCTCATTCTCTGGTCAAGCGACGAGTTCGGCTTCATCCGGATGGACGACGAGTTCTCCACCGGCAGCTCGATCATGCCGCAGAAGAAGAATCCCGACTTCGCCGAGCTGGTGCGCGGCAAGACCGGCCGCGTGGTGGGCGACCTCACGTCACTCCTCGTGACGCTCAAAGGCCTTCCGCTCGCGTACAACAAGGATATGCAGGAGGACAAGGAGCCCGCGTTCGATGCGGTCGACACCCTTGCGCATTCGCTTCGGGCGATGGCGGGCATGATCGACTCGATGACCGTCAACGCCGACCGCATGGCGGCAGGAGCGCGTGGCGGATTCATGGCTGCAACGGACCTAGCAGACTACCTGGTAGGCACGGGCATGCCCTTCCGGGATGCGCACGAGGTAGTAGGCCGCCTGGTGCTCGCGTGCGAGCGCGAAGGTCGTACGCTGCAGGACCTCACTGCAGCCGAGTTCGCTGCTCATGCTCCGGAGTTCGGGGCTGACGTGCTCGACGCCGTGGATATCGACCAGGTGGTGGCGCGACGCCGTACTTCAGGGGGAACGGGGCACGACGCCGTGCGCGCACAACTCGTATTGGTTGCAGACACTCTAGCTGCCGACGAGGCTTGGCTCGAGGCAGCAGGGGAGTAGAGCCCGGCCGCCTGTGTGGTCTGCGGTCGTCGGCGATGACTGCGCACGCTGTGCTGCGCTACGATGCGTCCATGACCGAACCCATCCCGCATTCTGACGCGAACCGCCGAGCGCTTCTGACCCCGGCGTTCTTCGAGCGCGACCCTGCGGTTGTCGCGCCGCAGCTTCTGGGCTGTCTGCTCGCGAGCACGGCAGGCGGCGTGTTCACGGCGGGTCGAATCGTAGAGGCGGAGGCGTATCTCGGGAGCGCCGACGCAGGGTCGCATGCGGCCACCCGCGGCATCACGAAGCGCAACGCCGTGATGTACGGCCCTCCCGCAACGGCGTACGTCTACTTCACGTACGGCAACCACCACATGATCAATCTGGTCTGCGGCCCCGAGGGGGTGGCTGGAGCGGTGCTCGTCCGCGCCCTCGAACCACTGCATGGACTCGACGCTATGACGGCGCGGCGGCACGGGCGATCGCTACGCGAGCTGTGCAATGGCCCCGGCAAACTCGCCCAGGCGCTCGGTGCTGATCTGTCGGACAACGGAACCGAGCTCGGCAGTGGCCGACTCTCGGTGTACGATGGCGAGCGGCCGTTCGCTCAGGATGTGGCCGTATCGGGGCGAGTCGGCCTGTCCGCAGGCTTCGAGCTCGAACTCCGCTACTACCTGAAGAACAGCCCGTTCGTGTCGCGGGGACGCACCGGTCCTCCGACAGCCAAGCGAGCCACCCCGCCCACGTAGGAGGCACCCCCACATGAAACTCAGCCAGCTCTACGATATCTGCGTCGCCACAGGTATTTCTGCCGACGCGCGTGACCGTGCCGAGATCGACCGCGTGCTCGCGGCGAATCAGCAAGCGCTCGACAAGCTCGACGACGACGAGAAGGAGTTCTTCGATCTCGAGAAGCTGACCAACCCCTACGCCGACACCCGCATGTGCGTCGGCGACCCCGACACAGAGATACGCGGCCTGCTCGTCGGAATCGATATGGAGACCGCTGAGGTCATGCTCGCTGAGCGTCTACGCGAGAAGGGCGAGCCCATCGATCTCGTCTTCGCTCACCACCCCGAGGGACCCGGCTACGCCAACCTACATGAGGTCATGTACATGCAGGCCGACCTGTGGGCCCACCAGGGCGTCTCCATCGCAGCAGCGGATGCGCTTATCGCCCCGCGCGCCGAGGAGATCCGCCGGCACATCATGCCGGTCAACCACTACCGGGCTGTCGACGCCGCACGCTTGCTCGGTCTGGCTTCTCTGTCATGCCACACTCCCGCCGACAACTCCGTCCAGAAGTTCGTTCAGGCCTTCATCGACACCGAGAGGCCCGCGACTCTCGATACGCTCGTCAAGGCGCTGCGGACCATTCCTGAGTACGGCGATGCCGCCAAGAAGGGCTACGGCCCCATTCTCATCTCGGGCTGTGGGACTGCTCGACCGGGTCGCATAGTGGTCGACATGACCGGAGGCACGGAGGGTCCAGCCGATGCCCTCAACCGTCTCTCTGCGGCCGGAGTCGGCACGCTCGTGGGGATGCACTACTCCGAGGAGCACAAGAAGCGTGCCGAGGAACTCAAGCTCAATCTCGTGATTGCCGGACACATCTCTAGCGACGTGCTCGGGATGAACCTGGTGCTCGACCAGATCGAGGCTGCCGGCGACATCGCCGTCTACTGCACGTCGGGGATGGTCAGGGTCAAACGCCCGTAAGGCCGTTTCCACGCAATACAGAACGGGCCACCCTCAGGGGTGGCCCGTTCTGTATTCTGGAGTCGGTGGCCCTACGGCGTCGAGGTCGCGGGGGGGCTGGAAGAAGTCGGCGTACTCGGCTTCGGCCGCGGCTTCTGGACCTTGGTGGGATCCTTGCCCTTCGAGACCGTCAGAACGATCCGGCCGTTGCTGGACGACTGGCTCAGCACGGTGCCCTTGGGCTTGCTCGACCAGACGTACTCGACCTTGAATCCGTAGCCCCTGAGCTTCCTGTCCGCTGCCGAGAGCGACATTCCCGTCACGCGTGGCGGCCTGCTGGCCGGAATGTGGAACTTGGAGGTGTTGTACTTGGGCTGCCCCGCCTTGGGGAAGTCAAGGTTCGGTTGGTTCGCGAGTGCCGGCTTCATGAACGCGGCCCAGATAGGCGCGGCGGTCGTACCACCGAAAGCACGTGAACCGTTGACGATCACGGTCCTCTCCTTGGCATAGCCGACCCACACTGCGGTGACGAGCTGCGGAGTGTAGCCGACAAACCAAGCGTCACGGTTTTTCTGGCTCGTACCGGTCTTGCCTGCCGCGTGCCGACCGATGTTGGCGCGACCCGCAGTGCCGTTCGTGATGACGCCCGTGAGGACGTCGTTGGCCGCATGCGCGATCTCGGGTTTGAGGGCACGCGTCCCGCGCGGTTTTGCCTGGAGGATTGTCTTCCCGTTGCGGTCGACAACCTTCGTGATCGTGACTGGCGCGTAGTGCACGCCGCCGGTCGCCAACGTGCCAAAGGCGCTCGCCATTTCGAACGGGGTCACGTTTGTCGCCCCGAGGGCAATCGACGGGTAACTGGGAATGGCGGTGGTGATGCCCATCCGCTTTGCTGTCTTCGCGATGTTCTTGGCGCCGATCTCCCATGCAACGCGGGCGAAGACGGTGTTGACCGACAGGTGAGTAGCGCTGGACAGCGACATCATGCCGCGTCCCGATCCCTCGCTGTTGTCGACGATCCATGCCTTGGGTTTCGTGGGAATGACCGCCGGTGAAGACGAGTCGATACGATACGTCGGAGGCATACCCTGTTCGAGCGCGGTGACGAGCACGAACGTCTTAAAGGATGAACCAGGCTGCCGCTTCCCTTGGGTCGCCAGGTTGAACTTGTTCTTGTGGTAGTCGCGACCGCCGACCAGCGCCTTGACGTAGCCGTCGCGAGGGTCGATGGAGACGAGCGCCGCGACAGGATCGCTCGACTTGCTCAGCCGTTTCTTGACCGCCGCCTCGGCAAGGCCTTGAAGGCGCGTGTCCAGCGTGGTCTGTACCGTCAGCCCGCCTTTGAACACTACCGCGGGGGAGAACTGCGCCTGAAGTTGCTTCTTCACGTGTGCCACGAAGTACGGGGCCCGGTAGATGCCGTCCAGCGGCTGGGCGCTGCGCTTGAGTTTGAGCTTCGCTGCCATCGCAGCGTCGTATTCCTTCTGCGTGATGTAGTCGTTGGCGAGCATGCGACCAAGCACTTCACCCCTGCGGACGACAGCGCCCTTGGGATTGTCGTAGGGGTCGAGCCGGCTTGGAGACTGGGCGAGCCCGGCGATCAGCGCGCCCTCGGGAAGCGAGAGGTCCTTGGCGCTCTTGCCAAAGTACGTCCGCGCCGCTGACTCCACACCATAAGAGCCTTCACCCAGATAGATGGTGTTCAGGTAGAACTCGAGGATGTCGTGCTTGTTGTATCGTTTCTCGAGCTCCAGGGCGAGGTAGGCCTCGCGGATCTTGCGCTCGAGCGTGATATCGGTGCGTTCGTCGAGCAGGATGGTGTTGCGAATGTACTGCTGTGTGATCGTCGAGGCGCCTTGGGTGTTACCCGACAAGGTCCGGACCGCAGCGCGCAGAAGGCCCACAGGATCGACGCCTTTGTGCTGGTAGAATCGCTCGTCCTCGACGGCAACGATTCCCTTGGTGACGTAGGGGGAGACGTTCTCCAGAGGCACCGATTCGCGATTCTCAAGGTAGAGGCGCGCGAGTAGTTTGCCGTCTGCCGAGTAGATGAGCGTCGCCTTGGCTACATCGAAGGCGCCCTTGGCCTTATAGTCAGGAAGGTCCTTCAGCCACGATTGCACGAGGGCCGAAGCAGACACGGCGCCCACAACGGTCAGCATCAGAACGGCGGAAAGGATCACCGCGCCCACGCGCAGGGCGATGGTCGAAGCCGTGTGTTTGGGTGAACGACGAAGCCGTGCGCGCCTGCTTGACATGCGTCTCCAGTCAACTCTCTTGGTGGTACATTGTGCCCTATCGAGGCGAAATGTGTGCCAAGCACAGGTTTCGTTATCTGTCCGTCACCAGCCCCCGGAGCAGTTTAATGCCGAATTCCCAACTACACCTGCCGGAGCTTCTCGCTCCTGCAGGCGGTCCCGATGCGCTGCGGGCAGCGATTGCCAACGGTGCCGATGCCGTCTATCTGGGAGTAGAGGTGCTCAACGCCCGACGCGGCGCAGAGAACTTCTCTCTTGAGACGCTCGCTGAGACCTGCAGGTTCGCCCACGTTCGAGGCGTCCGTGTGTATCTGACCGCCAACGTCGTCGTGCTCCCCGATGAGCTCGCCGGAGCCGTCGACATGGTTGACGCCGCATGGGTAGCAGGCGTCGATGCTGTCATCGTTCAAGACCTCGGGCTGTTGTATGCGCTACGACTCGCACTGCCTCACGTTCGCGTGCACTCCTCCACGCAGATGAACGCTCACAACACGCTGACGATTCGCGCCCTGGCCGGTCTCGGCGTATTGCGCGTGACGCTCGCCCGCGAAGTCTCTGTCGATGAGGTGGGGGGCTTCGCCGCAGAGGGCGTCGTCGAGATCGAATCGTTCGTGCACGGGGCCCTGTGCATGTGCTACTCGGGCCAGTGTCTCATGTCATCGCTTATCGGCCGACGCAGCGCGAATCGAGGACTGTGTGCGCAGCCGTGTCGTCTGCCCTACGAGTTGCTCGATGGCCAGGGAGAGCTGCTTGAAGCCCCTGGCGCGCACCTTCTCTCGCCCAAGGACCTCGCAGGCATCACGATGCTACCCCGCCTCGTGGAGGCCGGCGTGAGCGCTCTGAAGATCGAGGGCCGGATGAAGAGTGCGGAGTATGTCGCGCTCGTTACCGGCGTCTACCGCGCTGCTCTCGATCGCGCGGGGCGCAGCCTCGAAGCGTTCGAGGTCCGCGACGGCGAGATGGCCGTACTCTCCGAGTCATTCTCCCGAGGCTTCACCGAGGCATATCTGCAAGGTGAGCACGGCAACGAGATGATGAGCTACCGGCGCCCCAACAACCGAGGCGTGCCAGTCGGACGAGTGGCGGCCGTAGAGGGCCGGAGGGTGACAATCGCGCTCGATGCGCCGCTGGAATCAGAGGACGTGATCGAGTTCTGGACCTCCTCAGGCCGCTTCGCGCAGGCCGCAGGATCGTTGACCCACTCGGGCGGCGACCATACGGCCGCCCCTTCCGGAGTCCGTATCACGCTGACTGCCGAGAAGTCCGTAACGACCGGCGACCGAGTGTTCCGAGTACGCAACTCAGCGCTTGCTTCGGCTGCTCGCCGAACGTTCACAGAGGTGGACGACATAGCACCTGTCGAGCTCGCATTCTCGGTCCGTGTCGTCGTCGGACGACGCCTGCGTGTCGAAGCCAGGGATGGAAGCGGAAGGGCAGGAGCGGCCGAAGGCGACATCGTGGAGGCCGCCCGCACCAAGGCCGTCACCGCCGAAGAGATCGAGGAGCATGTCGGACGGCTTGGCGGGACGCCCTACCGCATCGGTGCCTGGGACCTCGAGCTGACCTCTAACGCGGGCATCGGGTTCTCGGCGCTACACCGGGTCCGGCGTGAGGCGCTGGCCGAGTATGAGAACGCCCTCCTGTCGCAGTGGAGCGTTCGCGAGCGCCTGCACCCTTCGCTGCCAGAGGTTTCCGCGAGGCGACGGCCTCATGCGATGCCTGAGCTCGCGGTAGCCGTGGAAGACATGGAGACCGCGCGCGCATGCCTCGAAGCAGGGGCCGACGCGGCCCACGTTCCAACCTATGCGCTGCGTCCGAGCGAAGCGCTGCCCGACGGTATCGTGCCGCTCATGTCCCGCATCCTGCACGATCGCGAGACGGGCGCCGCTCTCTCCTACGCTGAGCCCGGCAGACGCGTCGTTATTGGCAATCTGGGCCTGATAGGTGCGGCAGCCCAAGCGGGTGCGACGGTCGAGGCGCACTGGTCGCTCAACGCCGTCAACCACCTCGCTGTTGCACAACTTGCGGACATGGGAGCCTCACACGCGTGGCTCTCTCCCGAACTCTCCGAGCGCCAGATCGCAGAAGTCATCGCTCACTCGCCGATACCCCTGGGTACCGCGATCTATGGGCGTCAGGAGGTCATGGTGACCGAGCACTGCATCCTCATGGCGGAGGGGGAGTGCGACCGCCGGTGTGGGACATGTCAGCGCAGAGCCGGAGCCCGCGTACTGCGTGATCGCAAGGGATACCTCTTCCCGATCCGGACGGATCCAACGGGGCGCAGTCACCTCTTCAACTCCGTGCCGCTCGACCTGACCTCTTCACTGCCTGCAATCCTGCAGTCGGGCATCGCGGCGCTCAGAATCGACGTGAGCACCGAATCCCCGAGCGAAGCCGCCACGGTGGTGTCGCGCGTACGCTCCGCTCTCGAGGCTGCTTACGGGCATCCCACGCGGCCAGCGCCGGCCAAGGACCCGCAGTCGACCTCGGGCCACTTCTTCCGCGGCCTGATCTAAGGGCGCGCAGAAGCAAAGGACGCGCTACCGGGAGTGCAGCCGGTTGCGCGTCCTTCTTGTACGGGGGAGGGCGGCTGCTACTGGACGTGCAGTCGTTTTGTGATGGATGCCTGCTGGCCGTGATCGTCTGTGACCCACAGCGTCACGTCGTAGTCGCCGATTGCCGCCCAGGCGTGAGTCACCTTCGCGCCGGAGCCGGTCGCGCTGTCTCCGAACTCCCAGTACCACGTCACGATCGTGCCGTCGTCTCTTGAGGCGGAGCCGTCGAGGGGCACTGCCCGTCCGGCCTTCACCTTCGCCGGAAGCTGATAGCCAGCGGTGGGGGCGCTGTTCGCGACGCCTCCGTTGCTGACCGTGAGGGTGACGACGGTCTGCGTGGTGGCGACGCTACCTGCGGCGGGCGTCTGTGCGGCCACGGTACCCGCCGAGACCCCCGCGACGTCTGCCTCGGTGACCGTGACAGCCAGCTTCACCCTGCCGAGCAGCGCGAGTGCCGCCTGCTTGGTCATTCCGACAAGGCTCGGGACCTTTACGATTGCCGGAGCGGCATGCTTGGTGCAGGACGCGAGCCGCGTTTCGTCCAAGAAGAGCTCTGACCCTTTCGATGGGCAGAACTGGGTCGCGGCAAGACCGGTCTCAAGGCACACAGTCGCGCGTTTGAGTCCCGCCGGTTTCGCAAACTCCTTCTCTGCCTGGCCCTTGAGTGCACCGCGCATGAACTCAGCCCAGATCTTCGCCGGGATCGAGCCGCCGGTGACCGGACCGCCGTGGATACTCGTCATCGCTTTCTGCTCACCGGGGAAGCCTACCCACACCGCAGCAGAGATTTGGGGCGTGTATCCCACGAACCAGGCATCGCGATACTCCTGGGTCGTTCCCGTCTTGCCGGCAGCCGGACGACCGATGGCTGCGGACTTACCGGTGCCGTGAGCAATGACGCCTCGGAGAATATCGGTGGTCAAGTACGCAACCGCGGGTTCGATGGCATCGTCCGTCTGGGCCTTGGCGGTGAAGAGCACCTTGCCCTTGGCGTCCTTGACCTCTGCGATGCCATAGGGCACCGCGTGCCGTCCGCCTGCTGCAAGCGTCGCATATGCGTCCGCCATCTCAAGCGGCGTCACGCCTGTCTCCAGGCCACCGAGCGCGATCGCAGGGACAGGGTTCATGCCTTTCCGCAAACCCAGTTTCTCGGCCGTAGCCACGACCTTCTCGGGGCTGACGTCGAGGATCAGCTTCGCGTACACGGAGTTCACCGACTTCTCGGTGGCCTTCCGTAGGCGCATCGGGCCACGTGCGCCGCCGCCGGCTCCCGTGACGCTCCAGGTCTGCGAGCCGACTGCCAGCTTCACGGGGCCTGATTCGAAGGTCTTCTCCGGACTTACACCCTGGTCGAGCGCTGTGGCCAGCACGAACGGCTTGAACGCCGACCCGGGCTGACGTCCCTGCCCTTGGACGGCCACGTTGTACTGTTGCGTCTTGAAGTCGCGTCCACCAACCATGGCGATGACCGCACCCGTGCCGGGCTCAACAGCCACCAATGCCGCCGAGGGATCTCCCTTGTGGTCGAGCGCTCCGGAGATCGCCTTCTCCGCTGCGCGCTGCGCAGCGAGGTCGAGCGTGGTGCGAACGACGAGCCCGCCACGGTAGATCTGCTCCTGCCCGTACTTCTCGCCGAGCAGCTGCTTGATCCATTCAACGAAGTACGGGGCGGCGGTCGCGGCGCTCTTGAGACCGGATGTCTTGACAGGCGTTGCCACCGCCTTGGCGTAGGCCTCTGCCTTGAGATAGTTCTGCGCCCTCATCTGGCCGAGTACGGTATCCCGACGGTTCTTGGCGGCGGCGGGCTCGAGGTAGGGGGAGTAGCGTCCGGGGGACTTGATGACCCCGGCGATCATGGCAGCCTCCGGCACGGACAGCTTCTCGACGCTCTTGCCGAAGTACGCTTGCGCTGCCGACTCCACGCCATAGGCGCCGTGACCGAAGTAGATGGTGTTGAGATACAGCTCGAGGATCTCGTCCTTGCTGTAGCGCTTCTCGATGCGATTGGCGAGCATTGCCTCCGCGACCTTACGGCGCAACGTACTCTCGGTACCGACAAACGCCTGCTTGACGTATTGCTGGGTGATGGTCGACCCGCCCTGCGCCTTGCGGCGCAGCACAACATCGTTGACGACTGCGCGCGCGATACCGGTGGGGTCGACTCCCGCATGCTCATAGAAGCGCTGGTCCTCGGTTGCGATGACGGCCTGCTTGAGCGCAGTAGGTATCCTGTCGAGCGTCCTGTCACTGCGGTTCTGCTCGGCATATAGACGGGTCAGCACTCTTCCGTCTCTGTCGAGAATCGTGGTCGTCTGGTCGCGTCCCTTTCCAAGTGCCGCGTTGGGGTCGGGGAGCGAAGCAGATATCGAGGCGTAGACGACCCCGCCTGTGATGAGCAGGGCCACCAGTAGCGTGAGGAGCACAAGCCCTGCAGCCCTCAGACCTCCGCGACCCTTCGGACGCTGGCCCGGACGCGGTCTCGCCGGTCGGTTCGGCCGCTGGCCGGGTCGCTGCGTGCGCTGCCGTGGCGCTTGGCTCGCTCCGTCGCCGCGTGTGCGCGCCTGGGTGCGCGGTTGGCGTCCCGTGGCCTCGCGTGGCTGCGCGTCTGAAGCCCTCGGGGCCCGTTTGCGGGGTCGAGGCTTGGGGGTATCGCCGGGAGTGCGTTTCGGACGGTATTCGGTCATTCGGCAGCGTGTCCTTTTGTGAGATGCGGAGTGGCGTCCAACCGGCGTTATGCACGCTACGGGCGGCGGGAGCTCAGTTCGCATGGAAGGCTTCACACGCTGCCGAGACTACCCCTTCTGCTAGTATGACACGCAAACTGCAAGCCAAACGAGCCGGCCAAGGGTGTCTGACAACGTGCCGTAACCGGCCTCGTTTCCACCAAGGAGGGCTCAACCCGTGCTTTCTGTCGACGAGCAGCTACACGTCATCACGAGCGGCATCGCCGATCTCGTTCCTGCGGCCGATATGGCTCGCAAGCTTGAGAGGGGAACGCCGCTGCGCATCAAGCTCGGCGTCGACCCAACCGCGCCAGACCTGCATCTCGGACATGCCGTGCCTTTGCGCAAGTTGCGCCAGTTCCAGGACATGGGCCACACCGTCGTCCTGATAATCGGGGATTTCACCGCCCTGATCGGTGATCCTTCAGGGCGCAACACCACTCGTCCGGCGCTCACGCGTGAACAGATCGACGCCAACGCCGAGACGTACGTGGCGCAGGCGTTCAAGATTCTCGATCCGAGCAAGACAGAGCTCCGGCGCAACTCCGAATGGCTCGAAACCCTCGGGTTCGCCGATCTCTTGCGGTTGGCGAGTCAGTTCACTGTCGCACGCATTCTGGAACGCGATGACTTCTCAAAGCGCTATGCCGAGCAGAAATCCATTTCGCTGCACGAGTTCCTCTACCCGGTTGCCCAGGCGTACGACTCAGTCGCCATATCGGCTGACGTGGAACTCGGGGGTACCGATCAGCTGTTCAACCTGCTGGCCGGACGAGAGCTTATGGAGAAGTCAGGAATGGAACCCCAGATCGCATTGACGCTCCCGCTGCTCGAGGGTACCGACGGTGTTCAGAAGATGAGCAAGAGCTACGGCAACTACGTCGGCCTCACTGACGAACCGGCAGACATGTTCGGGAAGATCATGTCGATTCCCGATGAGGTCATGGTCAAGTACTACCGGCTCTGTACCGCGCTCACAGTCGGCGCGATCGACAAGCTAGAGGCTGAGCTTGCCTCTGGGGCGGCGCACCCCAACGAGGTGAAGCGGCGGCTCGCACGAGACATTGTGGCTCTGTATCACGATGTCCCCGCGTCCGTTCTCGCCGAGGAATCGTTCAATCGGGTGTTCAAGGACCACCAAGCACCAGAAGATGTGAAGCAGATAGCGGTAGCTCTCGACGACAGCGTGTACCTGCCAGGGCTTCTTCATGAGCTGGGCCTTGTGGCTTCTGCTTCGGAGGGTCGGCGCATGATCGACCAAGGGGCCGTCAAGCTCAACGGAGAGCCTTTGGATGCAGGGCTATATATGTACGCGCGTTCGCTACTCCTCGACCAGCTGATCCAAGTGGGTAAACGCCGCTACGCCCGTCCAACGCAGGCCTGAGGGCACAAGGGCCGGGCCTCGGCCCCTCGGGCCTACTGTTCCAATCTGAAACGACTTGCGGCCATTCCCTCCAAACCCTTGCGTGCACCGTCGATGCGG
>Ga0209100_1000012_pt1:322500-325000 | contig 356502 bp, 331 predicted proteins | sample lystaG_FD_185480 | JGI IMG/M metagenome (GOLD analysis project Ga0209100, IMG submission 185480) | Glacier valley bacterial and archeal communities from Borup Fiord, Nunavut, Canada, to study Microbial Dark Matter (Phase II) -... | ecosystem: Environmental > Aquatic > Freshwater...
GGAAGAGAAATCAACCGAGATTTCCCTAGTAGTGGCGAGCGAACGGGAAAGAGCCTAAACCCATGTATGTGTAAGCCTGATGGCGTTGCTACATGTGGGGTTGTGGGAGTCATGAGATCAGGGCATCAGACCTGGTGCGAAGTTACAAAACGCTGTGGTAGCAGAACGGTTTGGAAAAGCCGGCCAGCGAGGGTAAAAGCCCCGTACGCGAAACTGCAGCGACTTCGTCAATGACCACCCGAGTACTGCCGGACACGTGAAATCCGGTAGGAATCTGGGGGGACCACCCTCCAAGGCTAAATACTCTCTAGCGACCGATAGCGAACTAGTACCGTGAGGGAAAGGTGAAAAGCACCCCGAGAGGGGAGTGAAATAGTACCTGAAACCGTGTGCCTACAAGCAGTCGGAGCCTGGAAAGCCTGATCTTCGGATCAGGCAGGGTGACGGCGTGCCTTTTGTAGAATGAGCCAGCGAGTTACCGTATGCAGCAAGGTTAAGCTTAAAGCGAGCCGTAGCGAAAGCGAGTCTTTAAACGGGCGTTTAGTTGCATGTGGTAGACGCGAAGCCAGGTGAGCTATCCATGGGCAGGCTGAAGCGGAGGTAAGACTTCGTGGAGGGCCGAACCCACTTCGGTTGAAAACGGAGGGGATGACCTGTGGATTGGAGTGAAAGGCTAATCAAACCTGGAGATATCTCGTTCTCCCCGAAATAGCTTTAGGGCTAGCCTCGGGTGTTCAGTACCGGTGGTAGAGCACTGGATGGTCTAGGGGGCTTCACCGCTTACCGAAATCAACCAAACTCCGAATGCCGGTACTCTAGAACCCGGGAGTCAGACTATGTGGGCTAAGCTGTGTAGTCGAGAGGGAAACAGCCCAGATCGCCCGCTAAGGTCCCTAAATCCATGCTAAGTGGCAAAGGATGTGCGTTTGCTCAGACAACCAGGATGTTGGCTTAGAAGCAGCCATTCATTTAAAGAGTGCGTAATAGCTCACTGGTCAAGTGGACATGCGCCGACAATTCACGGGGCTCAAGCATGGTACCGAAGCGGCGAACTTCATTATATGGAGTGGTAGGGGAGCATTCTGTACGGGTCGAAGCAGGTGGGTGACCGTCTGTGGACTGTACAGAAGAGCGAATGCTGGCATGAGTAACGAGAGAAACGCGAGAAACGTTTCCGCCGTAAGCCTAAGGGTTCCTGGGCAAGGCTAATCCTCCCAGGGTCAGTCGGGAGCTAAGGCGAGGCCGCAAGGCGTAGTCGATGCACAACAGGTAGACATTCCTGTACCACTGGTAGCGCGTTATTACCGATGGGGTGACGGAGTAGGGTAGCTGAGCGGGGTTCTGGACGTCCCCGTGAAAGGCTGTAGGGCGTGCGATAGGTAAATCCGTCGCACACAATGCCTGAGAGCTGATGACGAAGCGATTGAGTGAAGTCAGTGATCCCATGCTTTCAAGAAAAACCTCTAGGGAGTTCTACTAGTGCCCGTACCAAAACCGACACAGGTAGGCAGGTAGAGAATACCAAGGCGATCGAGACAACTATGGTTAAGGAACTCGGCATAATGGCTCCGTAACTTCGGGAGAAGGAGCACCCCGATCGGTGATCACCCACGCGGTGTGAGCTCTCCGGGGTCGCAGTGAAACGGCCCAAGCGACTGTTTACTAAAAACACAGGACTCTGCTAAGTCGTAAGACGACGTATAGGGTCTGACGCCTGCCCGGTGCTGGAAGGTTACGTGGAGGGGTTAGCCGCAAGGCGAAGCTCTGAAACTAAGCCCCAGTAAACGGCGGCCGTAACTATAACGGTCCTAAGGTAGCGAAATTCCTTGTCGGGTAAGTTCCGACCTGCACGAATGGCGTAACGACTTGGGCGCTGTCTCAACCATAGACTCGGTGAAATTGTATTATTCGTGAAGATGCGAATTACCCGCGGTAGGACGGAAAGACCCCGTGCACCTTTACTACAGCTTGACATTGATCGTTGGTTTGTCGTGTAGAGGATAGGTGGGAGGCTTTGAAGCCGGGACGCCAGTTTCGGTGGAGCCACCCTTGGAATACCACCCTCGGCAGATTGACGATCTAACCCTGCGCCGTGAATCCGGGCAGGGGACCGTGTCTGGTGGGTAGTTTGACTGGGGCGGTCGCCTCCTAAAATGTAACGGAGGCGCGCGTAAGGTTGGCTCAGAACGGTTGGCAATCGTTCGTAGAGTGCAAGAGCATAAGCCAGCTTGACTGCGAGACCTACAAGTCGAGCAGATACGAAAGTAGGCTCTAGTGATCCGGCGGCACAGAGTGGAATGGCCGTCGCTCAACGGATAAAAGGTACGCCGGGGATAACAGGCTGATCCTCCCCAAGAGTCCACATCGACGGGAGGGTTTGGCACCTCGATGTCGGCTCATCGCATCCTGGGGCTGTAGTAGGTCCCAAGGGTATGGCTGTTCGCCATTTAAAGCGGTACGCGAGCTGGGTTTAGAACGTCGTGAGACAGTTCGGTCCCTA
>Ga0209100_1000012_pt1:330000-356502 | contig 356502 bp, 331 predicted proteins | sample lystaG_FD_185480 | JGI IMG/M metagenome (GOLD analysis project Ga0209100, IMG submission 185480) | Glacier valley bacterial and archeal communities from Borup Fiord, Nunavut, Canada, to study Microbial Dark Matter (Phase II) -... | ecosystem: Environmental > Aquatic > Freshwater...
AAAGACCCCGTGCACCTTTACTACAGCTTGACATTGATCGTTGGTTTGTCGTGTAGAGGATAGGTGGGAGGCTTTGAAGCCGGGACGCCAGTTTCGGTGGAGCCACCCTTGGAATACCACCCTCGGCAGATTGACGATCTAACCCTGCGCCGTGAATCCGGGCAGGGGACCGTGTCTGGTGGGTAGTTTGACTGGGGCGGTCGCCTCCTAAAATGTAACGGAGGCGCGCGTAAGGTTGGCTCAGAACGGTTGGCAATCGTTCGTAGAGTGCAAGAGCATAAGCCAGCTTGACTGCGAGACCTACAAGTCGAGCAGATACGAAAGTAGGCTCTAGTGATCCGGCGGCACAGAGTGGAATGGCCGTCGCTCAACGGATAAAAGGTACGCCGGGGATAACAGGCTGATCCTCCCCAAGAGTCCACATCGACGGGAGGGTTTGGCACCTCGATGTCGGCTCATCGCATCCTGGGGCTGTAGTAGGTCCCAAGGGTATGGCTGTTCGCCATTTAAAGCGGTACGCGAGCTGGGTTTAGAACGTCGTGAGACAGTTCGGTCCCTATCCACCGTGGGCGTAAGAGACTTGAAGGAAGCTGTCCCTAGTACGAGAGGACCGGGATGGACGAACCTCTGGTGTACCAGTTGTCGACCAACGGCACCGCTGGTTAGCTACGTTCGGCCGGGATAACCGCTGAAAGCATCTAAGCGGGAAGCCCTTCCTGAGATGAGGTCTCTCACTGGGTTAACCAGGTAAGGCCCCTCGTAGACTACGAGGTTGATAGGCTGCAGGTGTAAGCACAGCAATGTGTTCAGCCGAGCAGTACTAATAGGCCGAGGTCTTGATCTCATTCTGATTAGTGATCGCGCTATGTAGCTCTCAGGGTGCACCCGCACCAGGAGAACTGACAACGGAATATCGAATTCCGACGAGAGCCGTCGGATGTGCTCAGTGGTTATTGCGGAGGGGGTACACCCGATCCCATTCCGAACTCGGTAGTTAAGCCCTCCAGCGCCGATGGTACTGCGGCGTCAGGCCGTGGGAGAGTAGGACACTGCTGAGCACATCCGGCGGCTCTGTTGAATTCGATTCCGACCGTCACCCTCGCGCATGCAGCTCTGTCGCCGGCGATCCCGCCCGGCGGCGTCGAGCGTCACGACACTGACTCCTGCGCAGCTCAGGGCCGTTGTTGTCGTAAAGTTGACTCATTTTGTAAGGATTGTGGTACAGTTCTCGCTGTTACGTGATTCGGTACGGCTCAGTTCGTCGTACTGCCACATACAGAGAACCCCGCATGAGGAGGGCCACATGGACAAGGAACGCGTTCAAGAGGTACTTGATCAGATCCGCCCGGCGCTTCAGGCCGATGGTGGAGATGTAGAGCTTGTTGATATCACCGAGGACGGCGTGGTCAAGGTGCAGCTTGTCGGCGCATGCCGTGGTTGCCCGATGTCCCAGCTCACCCTTGCCAACGGAGTAGAGCGCGTGCTCAAGGAGCAGATCCCGGAGATCGTGCGCGTCGAGCCCGTCTAGGCAGTAGCCTTGGATTTTGCGTGCCGCATCGGCCTCAGAGCCGGTGCGGCATTCTGCGTTGCGGGCTTCTTGTCGAATTCGACCATCGCCATGCCCTGCACGCGAGCGCGCAGACATAGTGCCGTAGAGCGCGCGAGGCGCGCCGCTCGTCGCAACGGCCTCGAATCGCGTTGACGCACTACATGTGGCGACCTACGATAACTGAGCCTCAACATGTAGTACTCGCACACGTCCCCTTGGTTGCCTCGGGGGCGTTGGCGATTCCAAGGGAAAGGGGACCCGATGACGGAAGCAAACCATGTCACGGGCTACGCACGCACAATCGACGATATTCTCAGCACGAATTCGCTTAAGGTGCTCCAGAAGCGCTATCTCACGAAGGACGAAGACGGCAACCCGGTCGAGAACCCGTCGGACATGTTCGCTCGGGTGGCCGAGAACATAGCCTCTGCGGAGAAGTCCTGGGGCGCTGACAAGGCCGCGGTCGACTCGACAGCTCGGGATTTCTACGAGCTCATGACCTCACTCGAGTTCCTGCCGAACTCACCTACGCTTATGAATGCCGGTCGCGAGCTGCAACAGCTGTCGGCGTGCTTCGTATTGCCGGTTGATGATTCGATGGAGTCCATCTTCGGCGCGGTACGCGATACCGCGCTCATCCACAAGTCAGGCGGCGGGACGGGGTTCAGTTTCTCGCGACTACGGCCAGGCGGCGATCAGGTGCGCTCTACGCAGGGCGTGTCGAGCGGTCCCGTGTCGTTCATGAGGGTGTTCAATCAGGCGACCGAGGCCGTGAAACAGGGTGGCACTCGCCGGGGCGCGAACATGGGCGTGCTTCTGATAGACCATCCGGACATTCTGAGTTTCATCAAGTGCAAGGCTGATGGTGACTTCGCGAACTTCAACATCTCCGTGGCTGTCACCGAGAAGTTCATGCAGGCCGTGAAGGCCGGCACGTCGTACGAGCTTATCAATCCTCGCTCCAAAGCTGTGGCTGGAGAGCTGGATGCACGAGAGGTCTACGATCTCATAATCGAGATGGCGTGGGCGACCGGCGATCCAGGAATCATCTTCATCGATCGTATCAACAGGGATAACCCCACGCCGCAGCTCGGCGAGATTGAGTCAACGAACCCATGTGGCGAGCAGCCTCTTCTGCCGTACGAGGCGTGCAACCTCGGCTCCGTCAATCTGTCCAAGTTCGTGCGTTTCACTGAGAACGGACCAGACGTAGATTGGGACAAGCTCGCTGATGTCGTCCACCGCGGCGTGCGCTTTCTCGACGATGTCATTGAGGTCAACAACTATCCGCTGCCGCAGATCGCTGAACTGGTTGCAGGCAATCGCAAGATCGGCCTTGGTGTCATGGGATGGGCGGACATGCTCATCCGGATGGGACTTGGCTACGACAGCGATGCTGCAGTCGCCTTGGGCGAGAAGATCATGGGCTTCATCGATGCGGAGGCGAAATCCGCGTCGCGCAAACTCGCCGAAGTCAGGGGGTCCTTTCCCAACTTCAGTGGGTCGGTGTATGACGTTCCCGGCGCCGCGCCGGTTCGCAATGCGACCGTGACGACAATCGCACCGACGGGAACACTGTCGATCATCGCAAACTGCTCGTCGGGTGTGGAGCCGCTGTTCGCGGTCAGCTACGTTCGCACGGTTATGGACAACGATCGGCTCGTCGAGGTGAACCCTCTCTTCGAAGAGATCGCCGTCAAGCGGGGCTTCTACAGCAGAGAGCTCATGCAGCTGATTGCTGATCGCGGATCGGTGCATGGGATTCCTGACGTGCCCGAGGACGTCCAAGCGGCGTTTGTCACTGCACACGACATCACGCCCGACTGGCACCTGCGCATGCAGGCTGCGTTCCAGAAGCACACAGACAACGCAGTATCCAAGACAGTGAACTTCGGGAGCGACGCCACTCCAGACGACGTACGCTACGTGTACGACTTGGCGTATGAGCTCGGAGTCAAGGGTGTGACCATCTATCGGGACGGCAGCAAGGAAGGCCAGGTCCTGACTACTGGCAAGTCGACGCACGCCACTGCAAGCGTCGATGCCTCTGCACGACCCGGCGACCTCGAGCCACGCCCTCGCCCATCGATCACCACTGGTCGGACCGAGAAGATCCAGACCGGATGCGGGAACCTCTACGTCACAGTCAACTGGGACGAGCATGGAGTCTGCGAGGTGTTCACCCAGATGGGGAAGTCGGGCGGGTGCGCATCCTCTCAGTCCGAGGCGTTGTCGCGGCTTATCTCAGTGAGTCTTCGCGCAGGCGTGGATCCAGAAGCTATCATCAAGCATCTGAGGGGCATCCGTTGTCCGTCGCCGGCGTGGGCGGAGGGCGGTAAGGTGCTGTCGTGCGCGGACGGCGTCGGCATAGTGCTCGAACACGCGCTGCAGTACGCGGAGACCGGAGTCGCAGGAAGTGGCGTGACGAAGCATACGGACGCACTCGACAACCTATCCGGCGCATGTCCGGAATGTGGCGGATCACTGGAGCATGAAAGCGGGTGCGCTGTGTGCCGGTCGTGTGGCTACAGCAAGTGCGCATAGCGACCTGTTCTGCGGATTAGACGGACAAGAGCGGCCTGCGCCTCGTGAGAGCGAGGCGCAGGCCTTCTGTGCACATGAGGAGAGTGATTCGCGACATGGTTTTGTCTGACCGCACGATCGCCATCGAGATGGCTGCGGGACGGATAGTCGTCGAACCCTGTGATCCGAGGGACATTCAGCCCTCGAGCATCGATCTGCATCTCGGGGACGACTTCCAGGTGTTCCGAAACTCCCGGTACCCCTACATCGATCCTAGCCGCGAACAGCCAGGTTTGACTGAGCGTGTTACGGCGAGCCGCGAGGAGCCCTTCGTTCTGCATCCCAGTGAATTCGCTCTGGCGACCACGGTCGAGCGAATTACGCTCCCTGACGACATCGTGGGGCGCCTTGAGGGCAAGAGCTCACTGGGGAGACTGGGACTGCTCATCCACTCAACGGCAGGCTACGTTGATCCCGGTTGGGACGGTCGATTGACGCTCGAACTCTCCAATGTCGCCAACCTGCCGATTCTGCTCTCTCCGGGCATGAAGATCGGGCAGATATCATTCTCGAGGATGACGACGGTCGTCGACCGGCCCTACGGGCATCCTGGTCTTGGCAGCAAGTATCAAGGGCAGCACGACGCGACCCCGAGCCGAATGTATGAGAGCCGAGACGACCGACAGGCCTAGAGGCCCTTGGTTATGTGGCTGACGATCGGCGTGGGAACGAATCCGGCCATGTACTTGCCGGCACGCGACTCCATGAAGGGGAGCCACTTGAGCTTTCTCGCGATGTTTCGAGCGATGTGACGCGTCGCGACTTCGTAGGCGGTGATTGCGGCGCTCCCAGATGCTCCAGCGATGGCGGTGCCGGCCATACGCCCCGTGTTGAGCGCGTAGGAGATACCCTCTCCTGAGCTGGGCGACATGAAGCCGCCCGCTTCTCCGGCAAGGAGCACTCTTCCGCGTCCCGGGACAATGTCCTCCGGCTTGCGCACCGAGAGAGCAACCCAGGCTTCTCTCTTGACCGACTCGCCCAAAGGCAACTTCTCTCGCAGTATGGCGAGAGCCTGCTCGTGCTTCTCGTTCGGGCGTATGGTTCGCGGGTAGAACACCGAGCCGACGATCGCCACGTCGCCCTTCGGGACAACGTACGCGTAGCCGAAGGAGTCTCCGATGTCGCGCATGTAGATGCAGTCGAAGAAGGGCTCGATGTCACCATCGATTCGGCAGAAGTCCTGGAGCGTGACGTACGTGGCCACGCTGCCGACGCCGAGTTGTCGTCGGACACTCGACCTCGGCCCATCCGCGCCGACCAAGTTGGAGCAGGTAATCGTCTGGGCCTCTCCGCCATTCTTCAATGCGACCCTGACCTCGTCGGCGTCCTGCTCGAAGCCCACGACGCTTGTCGCACCGGCGACTGTCACGTTGTCGGGGAGAAGCGACACGAGCCAGTCGTCGAAGCCGCGTCGGTCTACATTGAGGAACTCTAACTGAGTCGGCTTGAGAATCCTGCGATCCCAGTCGTGATAGCGGAAGTTGACCCGTGCGGGTTCGAGCACCATGTCGGAAGGAATGTCGCCGAATTCGGAGACGAACTCCTGAGAATAGGCGTTCAGCATCCCTCCACAGCTCTTGTCCCGGGGAAGGACGGACGCGTCGACCAGAAGTACCGGTCCGGCGGCTGCGGCGTGCAGCGCGGCCATGACGCCGGCAGGGCCCGCGCCTGCGACGATGGTCTCATAACTGCTCTGAAGGTTGGTTGCTGGCATGCGTCGAGTTTAGCGCATATCCGGAGCGGCGGGTTCGTACGTTTCGCGCGGCATGCGCGTATCGGGCACGCTGCTGGCGTAGTAGAATCGGGCGGACGCCACACAGAGAGGCATACCATGGCCAAGTGTTGGGAACAGCGGGGCTGCGACGAGGAAATGCAACTGGACTGTCCGCACGCAGCGCAACTCGGTGACCGCTGCCCGACGAAGTGTGCCTTCGCCACTTGCGACAGGCCGACCTATGAGCTGACCATCGATCCTGCACTCATCTTCGATCCTGACGTGGACCGCGCTCAGTCGATCAAAGAGGGATGCCAGTATTGTGCCTTTTTTCTCAGAAACGGGCCAAAGCGCGCCAGTTGAGCTCCGTACGCGCAGCAGGCGTAGCGGGAAGAATGGCCGTGGGGGAATCCGCCACAGTGTCAATCCGTTCAAGGGAGAGCGTCATGGGTTGCTGCAACGACGAATCAGGGAGTCTGTACGGGCTTCTTCGCGACGCGTTCTGTGCGGCCGCTATCACCTGCGTCCTCTACGCCTCGCACCGAATCGCTCGAGGGCTGCTTCTCAGTGCACAGGTCACCGCAGTGCGTGAGCTCGACGAAGCCTACACGCCCGAAGAGCGGGAGCAACTCATTCACAAGATCAAGGTGCAGTCGCTGCGCTTCTAGCCGATGGCTGTCGCGTCTGTTGCCTCAGAACTCGTCGCATATGGCAGGGAACTCGAGTCCCAGGGTGCTGCGCAGGCGGGTCACGGCTTCTCCGGGGATCCTGCAGCCGACCACCTTCTCGAATCCTCGACGAACGCGTTTCTCCTTGCGCTTCTCTTCACGCAGGGTATTCCTGCTGAGCGCGCCTGGGCGGGACCCTATCTCCTCAAGCGCCGTCTAGGCACACTCGACCTGAGTTTCTTGAGCGAGAACCCCGAGTCGGTCAGGGCGGCCTTCCAGCGCCCGCCGATGCTCCATCGGTTCAAGGAGACCCTCCCACGGTGGGTCTCATCGGCTGCACGCAGAATCCTGGCGGAGTATGGAGGAGATGCATCGAGGATCTGGGCTCCACGCAGCCACGTTCTCGAGGTTACGGAGCGGCTTTCATCGTTCGACGGCATCGGCAGGAAGAAGGCCGTGATGGGAGTCGAGATCCTGACGCGCCATTTCGGTGTGGATCTGGCCGGCAGAGAGTGCGGACAGGTGGCCTACGACGTGCAGGTGCGCCGCGTGTTTCTGCGTACCGGACTGGTCGATCGCGACAGTCGATCAGACATCGAGGCCGCGGCGGCTTCCGCCTGCCCCGAGGCGCCCGGGACGCTCGATCTCGCGGCGTGGCTTGTCGGCAGGCAGACGTGTCGACCCCGCAAGCCGCTGTGCGACGAGTGCCGCCTGGCTGCCGTGTGCCCGCGCCTGGTGGAGCGCAACGTCGTGGGAGTGGGCGGTCTACTCCGCTGAGCGGAAGAGAAGACCCGAGAGCAGTTTGGGATAGAAGTAGGTGCTCTTCTGGGGCATGGTCTCGCCCGCAAGCGCGACGTCACGGAGCTGATCCATCCGAGTGGCGCGCAGGATGAACGCAACATCGTGGGAGGCAGTGGCGGCGAGCGCCTCGTCGGCGTCTTTGACGAACCGCAGCCGCTCGAGGGTCTCCGGTCGATCAGGATGAATGTCCAGGAGCGAATCGAGGACGAGCTCCTGCAGCACCGTCACGTCGAGATGCTTCCACGGCTCAGAGCGAGGTAGGCTGATTGCCAGATCGATGTCGACGTCGTCGCGGAGTCGCGCGAGGCGCGGCGCGGCGTCATCGCTGGTCATGACGACGAACCCGGGCACATCGAGCGTGTCGAGCGCGGCGTCGACCGAGTCTATAGCCACGTCCGTCATCGTGAAGTGGCGCGACAGCCCCGCGTAGAAGACCGCCGAGTCGAACTCGCCTTCGCAGTCTGCGACGCGGTGCGTGGGAAGGACGACGAGTTCCGGATCCTCCATGTTGACGAGCGCCATCATCACGAAGTCGTAGGCCGGATCGACTACGGAGTCGCCGTGCGCGCGCGCGTCGTCACGACGCTGGTCGCGATAGGCGAGCGCCGTGGTGTAGCGGTGGTGCCCGTCGGCGATGAAGAGGGGCTTGTCGGCGAGTAGCGCGGTGAGCCGAGTGCCGACGTCAGGGTCGGTGGCCGTCCACAGCGTGCTCTCGACGCCATCTGCGTCAAGGGCGCGTGCAACCGGGGTGCCGGCGGTGATCAGCCCGAAGAGGCGGTCAGACTCGCCCGCAGCGTCGTCGAACAGTCCGAAGACCTGGCTGAAGTTCGCAGCAGTCGCCCGGGTGAGCTCAAAGCGATCGCCGAGGGCCTTGGGCAACGTGCGCTCGTGGGGAAGGACGATTCTCGCCGAGAACGGCTCGAGTCCGACCTCGGCTACGAAAGCGCGGCGACGTATCGCTTTGCCTCCAACGGTATAGCGCTGCTCCACGACGTAGATCGCAGCGGCTTCGTCTCTGGCCAGAACCCCGGAATCGCGCCACTGCCGCCAGGTGTTCGCGCCAGTCTCATAGCGATTGCCGGGCATCGAGGCGTCCAGCGGACCGTCCGGGAGCTCGAGTGCCACCGCGTTGTGGGGGTTCTGCAAGAGAAGCTCGGCGCGCTCGGTGCTCGAGATCACGTCGTAGGGCGGCGCCGTGAGCGAAGTGAGGTCCCGCCCGGCGTTGGCGTAGCGGTAGGCGGCGAACGGTCGGACGCGGGCCATACGAGAGCTCCTTGGTGAGGATGCCGTCGACGCGCAGAAGGAGCGCGGGGTGGACGACAGTCTAGCGCACGCAGCTGCGTGAGTGAAGGAGCAGGGCTACGGGAGGAGCAGGGGAAGGAGGCGAGTCAGCGCGACGAAGGAGACCATGCCCGCAACGGTCGCACCCAAGAAGCTCCGGGTGAACCTGAATACGACCCCGGTGGCGATCGCCGCATACAGGCTTGGACTCACCACGGGATTCGTCCACGCTCCGCCGGGCCGCAGAACCTCCCCGGCAACCAGTGCGCCCATGACGGATACGGGCACGAACGAGAGCCAGCGCATCACAGGGTCGGGCAGCTTCATGCGCGAGATGATGGCAATCGGGGGGAATCGCACCGCGTAGTTGAGCAGCGCCATGCCGACGATGACTCCCCAGATGAGTTCCTGCGACAACTCAGGTTTCACGCCAGATCACCGACCCGAGTGTGGCGGCCGACATCGAGGCGATGATGATGAACCAGCTCGGGGACAGGGTGATTCCTGCCACGGACAGCAGTGGGAGGAGCAGCGCGATTGCGCCTGCGGTCAACCCGATAGCGACGTGACGGCGGTTCTCGGCCAAGGCGATGAACAGCGCCATGAACATCGCCGGCATGGCGAAGCCCACTCCGAAGCGATTCGGGTCTCCGATCCAGCCGGCACCGACAGCTCCGATGACCGTTCCGAGCACCCACCCAGCCCAAGCGATAGCGCCGACACCGATCATGGAGGCGGCCGTCGACAGCCCGCCGCGCTTGTCGGCGATGTTGATCGCGAAGGTCTCGTCGGTGAGCGTGAAGGCGAGAAGGGCCTGCTTGCGAAGGGACAATTCGCGCAAGTAGGGGGAGAGGGTCGAGCCGAAGAGGACGTAGCGTAGGTTCACGACGGTGGTGGCTGCGAGAACCGAGCCTACGGTGGCACCTGCGCCCATCAACGAGAGGGCGATGAACTGCCCGGCTCCGGCGAGGGCCGTCGCCGAGCACAGGCACGCTTGCAGGGTCGTGAAGCCGATCGTGACAGCGAGAATCCCGAACGCCATTCCGACCGGCATGTAGCCCAGGAAGATGGGGAATCCGAGTTTGACACCGCGCCAGAATCGGGCGCGCGGCGTACCGTGGAGCGCGACCGAGGCCACGGGATCTTCGGTGGGCCTGTTCGGGATGCCGGAGAACTCGGGTGTGGCAGACATGAGGGGCATGGTATCACTCATGGCGTAGTTCTTGCGTAGCGCGGATATCGCCTCGGAAGCGATGCTTGAAGCCCCTGTCGCGGTACAATCTCACTAGGGTTCGCAAAGGAGGCGGCAGTCATGGAGTTCGAGATCACATGCCCTGTCGATGGGCCGATCACGGTCTCACTCGAAGACATCGACACGGTCGTGATTCGGGATGCAGAGCGTGCCGATATCACCTTCGTGTGCCCTGAATGCGGCACCGAGGTCACGGTGACGGCTGTCGTCCCCAGCTTCCTGCTCGCGGCCATCGAGGCTCTCGCCGAAGAGGCCGAAGAGAGCGGAGGCCCCTTCGCGGGCCTCGTGGAGCCGGCCCGCGATTCTGGCACGGCACCCCAGCTCGCCGACTGGGCAGTCGACAATCCGGTCGCCGATGCGTACTGCGAGTACTTCCGCAGGCAGTTGTCGCACGTGGACTGCGTCGACGACATGCTGGCCGAAATCGATGCCACCCGCTGACCCGGGTCTGCACCTTCGACAGGCGGGCTCTCCGGGGTCGTGCCGTGCGCCGGAACTCCGAGGTCTGCTACGATTCTCGTACGTGAACTGTTCGAGCGCACCCCGCACCCCGTGACAGGGCAGGCGGGGGAGGAGGATCTCGATGAACTCTCTGCTGTTGTTACCGTGCCTTTCTGTCTTCGTCATCGTCGTTGTGGCGGCCCTCGCGGTCGCTGCCCTGTACAACCGGCTCGTCGTGTTGCGCAACCGCGTCGACAACGCGTGGTCGCAGATCGACGTACAGCTCAAGCGCCGCTACGACCTGATTCCGAATCTCGTTGAAACGGTCAAGGGGTACGCATCGCACGAGTCCGGCGTGTTCGAGGCGGTCACCCAGGCCCGCGCAGCGGCTATCAATGCCGAAGGCGTGGAGCAGAAGGGGCAGGCCGAGAACCAGCTCTCCGGTGCTCTCAAGTCCCTGTTCGCTGTAGCTGAGGCATACCCGGATCTCAAGGCGAACACGAGCTTCCTCGACCTGCAGGCCCAGCTCGCCGAGGCCGAGAACAAGATCGCCTACGCCCGCCAGTTCTACAACGACTCGGTCATGAGCTTCAACACGGCCATCCAGTCGTTCCCGGCCAATCTCCTTGCTGGCATGTTCGGCTTCTCGGCTCGCGCCTACTTCGAGATCGAGCCGGCCGCTGCCGAGGTACCACAGGTCAAGTTCTAGGCGTGGCAGCCCTCGCGTTTCCCGCGCCTGACCCGATCGCGTTTCGTCTCGGGCCGCTTGCTGTGCGCTGGTACGGGCTCGCGTATCTCACGGGGTTCGCGTCGGCGTTCTTCGTGATGCGCTGGCTTGTGAACCGGTGGAGAATCGCTCTGACTGAGGACGACATGCTCAGCATCGTGCTCGCCGCGATTATCGGGGTGTTGCTCGGCGGCCGCCTGGGTTACGTGCTGTTCTATGGCGGAAGCGACTACCTGCGCAATCCCGCCGAGATACTCGCGGTGTGGGATGGAGGTATGTCATTCCACGGCGGCCTGATCGGGATTCTGGTTGCGGGCGTGGTAGTGGCTCGTACGATGCGCATCCCATGGCTCACGTTGTGCGACCTGGGAGCTGTGGGCGCGCCGATCGGCCTGTTCTTCGGGCGCGTGGCCAACTTCGTGAACGGGGAGCTTTGGGGTCGGGTCACCACGGCACCGTGGGGAGTTGTGTTCCCCGGAGCGGGTTCGCTGCCCAGGCATCCCTCCCAGCTCTACGAAGCCCTGCTCGAAGGACTCGTGACGTTCCTCGTGCTGCTCTGGATCGCAACACGGCGGTCACACCCGCCACGCGGCGTGATCTTCGGTTGGCTGCTGACGCTCTACGGCGTGTTTCGCATCGTCGTCGAGTTCTTCCGGCAGCCTGACGTTCAGATCGGGTTCCTCCCGGGCGGCATCACAATGGGCCAGCTCCTGAGCGTGCCCGTTCTCCTCGCGGGTCTGACGCTTGTGGCGTGGTCGGCGCGCAGGGCGTTGCCCGAGCAGGGGCGTACGCTGGGGGCGGTCAAGAAGCGCTAGCCGATGTTGTCGCAGATCTTGTCGGCGGGCTTCCAGCACGGAGCGTCGCGCTGAAGGCAACGGACGCTCTCGCCGGGAGCAAGCTCGAGCGGGGGAGCGCACTGGGCGCAGAAGAGCCGCGGGTACTCGCCTACGATGTCTTTCACGTTCGGGTCCTCGTAGGCATGCGTGTTTGGCGCCTCGATCATATGTAGCAAGTAGCAGGGCATATCTGGTGACCTCCGGTTAGAACATGCTATGCGCCCGAGTGCGTGCAGGGCAACGGCGTTTGACCCATGCAAGACCGCTCTCTAGACTTCAGGCAGACCTATCACAAAGGAGTCGAGCCACATGGTACGTGTTCGCTCGCTTGCCACTGCGATGACGGTGCTGCTCGCATGCGCACTGCTCATGAGCGGTTGTTCGAAGAAGCCAGCCGAAGTCACTTCGGCGTGGCCGGTCGCACGCTCAGAGCGTAGCGTTCCCAAGCCTTCAGAGCCAGCGGTCTGGCCACTGAGTGGTAAGTCCGCCCCGGATGCGGCGTCGATCACCAGGCGTCCGTTGTCCATAAAGATCGAGAACTCCCCCAGCGCGCGCCCGCAGTCAGGTCTCAACGAGGCTGACGTGGTCTACGAGACCCTCGCCGAGGGCGGGATAACCCGCTTCAACTGCGTATTCCAGAGCGATCTGGTCAAGTCAGCAGGCCCCGTGCGAAGCGCTCGCCTGTCCGACATGTGGATCGTTCCGCAGTACCGGGGACTTTTCTTCTTCTCCGGTTCCAGCGACAGCGTCGAGCGGGCGATTCGCTCCAACAAGCTGCCCAACCTCTCGCCGGACGTCGGTGTGAGCTATCCCTACTCGCGCTCCCGGGCGCGGTCCGCTCCGCACAACCTCTACCTCGACACCAAGAAGGCCTACCAAGAGGCTACGAAGCGCAAGATGTCGATCGTCGCCGACGTGCCGCGGCTGCAGTTCGCTGCGCCCAGCGCGGCCGCGACACCGACGATTTCGAGCGTCTACATCCCATTCTCCCAGGCGAACACCGTCCTGTGGACGTACAGCCCCGGCTCACGCGTGTACCTCCGGGAGAATGGCGGCCGTAAGCACTTCGATGCCGCCGTCAACAAGCAGGTTGCTGCGACCAACGTCGTGGTCATGTGGGCCAAGTACACTCCCGCGAGTCACGACAAGGTCGGCTCGGTGACCTACGACGTCGCGCTCGGCGGCAGCGGCCGCGCCACGGTGTTCACGGGCGGGCAGCGTACCGACGGCACCTGGACGGCCACGCGCAACATGCCGCCACGCTTCAAGGACGGATCCGGCAAGGCCATCAAGCTGGCTCCGGGCAACACCTGGTTCCAGGTGATCGCGCTCTCCACCAACATCACCATGAAGTAGTTTGAAGCGGTCGAATCTCCGGCCGCGGATCGAACAGGCATAATCCGCACCCCTGCATTGGTTGTATGGTGCAACGAGCGACAGGTACAATCCGTTACTACTCGCACCGCTGTATCGGCATCCTCGCGACACGCCAGTGTCCAGAGGGCCGGAAGGAGTTCTGACGTGGCAGACACGAGCAAGGAAACCGGCACTCTCCGAGTCAAGATGGGCCTCGCAGAGATGCTCAAGGGCGGCGTCATCATGGACGTCGTCAATCCCGAGCAGGCCAAAATGGCCGAGGACGCCGGTGCGGTAGCGGTCATGGCGCTCGAGCGCGTCCCCGCCGACATTCGCGCTGAGGGCGGCGTGTCTCGCATGTCCGACCCGACGATGGTCGAGTCGATCGTCAATGCGGTCACGATTCCCGTTATGGCTAAGTGCCGTATAGGCCACTTCGTCGAGGCGCAGGTTCTGCAGTCGCTCGGCGTCGACTACCTCGACGAGTCCGAGGTGCTGACCCCCGCCGACGAGGAATACCACATCAACAAGTGGGAGTTTACCGTGCCGTTCGTGTGCGGCTGTCGCAATCTTGGCGAGGCGCTTCGACGTATCGCCGAGGGCGCTGCGATGGTGCGGACCAAGGGCGAGCCGGGTACCGGCAACGTCGTTGAGGCCGTTCGCCACATGCGCACGGTAACCGACGAGATCGCGTGGGTGTCCGGTCTTCGCGGCGAGCAGCTCTTCACCGCCGCCAAGGACCTGCAGGCCCCCTACGAGCTTGTGAAGTGGGTCGCCGAGAACGGCAAGCTTCCGGTCGTGAACTTCTCGGCTGGCGGCATCGCGACTCCCGCCGATGCGGCTCTGATGATGCAGCTCGGTTGCGACGGGGTGTTCGTCGGCTCCGGCATCTTCAAGAGCGGTGACCCGGCGAAGCGCGCGAAGGCCATCGTCGAGGCGACTACCCACTTCAACGACGCGGACATCATCGCTCGCGTGTCGCGCAACCTGGGCGAAGCCATGGTCGGCATCAACATCGCCGACATTCCTGCCGCTGAGCGTATGCAGGAGCGTGGCTGGTAGCGTGCAGGTCGGAGTCCTTGCCCTTCAGGGAGCCTTTCGCGAGCACATCTACTCGCTCGAAGCACTCGGCGTTCGGGCTGCGGCGATTCGTCTGCCGGAGCAGCTCGCCGAGTGCGACGGGCTGATCATCCCCGGTGGGGAGTCGACCGCGATCTCCAAGCTCATGGTGACCTACGGCTTCTACGAGCCGATCGTCGAGCGCCACGCGCAGGGGATGGCCGTGTGGGGTACGTGTGCTGGCGCGATTCTGATCGCCAAGCGCATCGTCGAGGGACTCGGCGATCAGCGCGCCTTGGACCTCATGGACATCGAAATACGGCGCAACGCGTACGGGCGCCAGGTGGACTCCTTCGAGGCCGATCTCGATGTCGCGCATATCGGTGAGCCCTACCGCGGGGTGTTCATCCGCGCCCCGTGGATCGAGAGCGTTGGAGCGGGTGTCGAGGTGCTGGCGCGGCACGAGGGGCGCATCTGCTCGGTCCGTGAGGGCCGGCTCATGGCCACGACGTTTCACCCGGAACTGACCGGGGATCCACGGATACACCGCTACTTCACAGAAACGGTCGTCGGATCCTAGCGGAACCGGCGACCGTTCTTCATTGCCTGGAGGTTCGGGCGTCGCTAGCGCGTGCGCGGTTCCGTGAGCTCGCCTGCAAGGTCGAGCACCATCAGCGTCCGCACTTCATCAACGGACAGGCCCTCGCCGAGCAGGACCTCGAGCTTGGTCAGCGCGGCCTCCGTGGTCATGTCGTAGCCGGGAATGGCCCCTGCAGCGAGCAGGGCAGAGCCGGTGGCGTAAGCGCCGGGGTGCACCGATCCGCGTAGGCATTGGGTCACCACGATCACGACGACCCCACGTGCGCTTGCGCGGCGTATCGCCTCGAGGAACTCCGGGTCATCGGCGGGGCCGTTTCCGGCTCCGTACGCTTCGATGACGAGGCCCTGAAGCGGCGGGCGGCAGAGGTTTCCGAGCACGGCGCCGTCGATTCCCGGAAACAGCCTGACTGCCGCGACGTGGGAATGCCCGCAGTCCAACAGGCGGGCCGGGCCTCTCGGCGACCGAATCTGCGCGTGGTTGACGTCGACCTCGACTCCGATGGTGGCCAGCGGCGCGAGGTTGGGGGAGTCGAAGGCATCCAGCCCCGATGCGTCCATCTTAGTCGCACGGTTTCCTCGGAGAAGACAGCGGCCGAAGAGGAGCCCGACCTCCGGGACGGACCCGTCGGAGGCTATCTGGAGCGCGGCTACGAGGTTGTGCCGACCGTCGCTGCGAGCGGCCTCCAGAGGCACTTGGGCGCCGGTGAGGACGATGGGTTTGCCGAAGTCGGGGAGCACGAACGAGAGTGCCGACGCGGTGTAGGCCATCGTGTCGGTGCCGTGAAGCACCACGAATCCATCGAACTCGTCGCGGCGAACGTAGAGTTCGCGTGCGATCGTGCGCCACGTGTCAGGAGTTGCGTTGGACGAGTCGATGAGGGGCTCGTACTCGGAGAAGTCGACCAGCGGGAGCTGCGTCCCTGCCTGCTCGAGGACGCGCTCGACCAGGCCGCCGAAGTAGCCGGGTGCCGGCGCGAAGCCGTCGGGCGTGGGCCGCATGCCGATGGTGCCGCCGACATATGCGACGTGTACGCGCGGACGCATGGGTTCCTCCTCCGAAAGTCAGCTGGCGTGCGGACGCGGTCTTTCTCGAGACCTAGCGTATCGGGTATGCTCTGCCGGGTGAACCCCGGGATGCGTACGCCGATGATGAGCATGCGCGCCCCTTGGCATGAAAGGAACCTCACGGATGTCCGGACACTCGAAGTGGGCGACCACAAAGCACCGCAAAGGCGCGCAAGATGCGAAGCGAGCCATTCTGTTCGCAAAGCTGTCGCGCGTCATCACCGTTGCCGCCAAGGTAGGCGGAGACCCGAGTCCTGAGAACAATGCGCCACTTGCCGCCGCCATCACCAAGGCGAAGAACTACTCCCTTCCTAAGGATCGCATCGACTCCGCGATCAAGAAGGCCTTCGCCGCCGGCGCCGATGCGACGAACTACGACGAGGTCCTCTACGAGGGCTACGGGCCCGCCGGTATCGCGCTCTACCTCGAGGCGCTCACCGACAACCGCAATCGCACCGCGGCCGACGTGCGTGCGGCGTTCACGCGGGCAGGGGGCAACCTCGCTGCTACGGGGGCCGTCTCTTTCATGTTCGAGCGCAAGGGTGAGATCGCCATCGAGAAGACGAAGGCGACCGAGGACGAAGACGAGCTCATGCTGCTCGTCGCCGATGCAGGCGGCGAGGACCTCGAAGACGCCGGCGATGAGTGGATCGTCTACACCATACCGACAGATCTGATAACGGTCACCGCCGCGCTCACGGCGGCAGGGCTGTCAGTAGTCGGTTCCGAGCTCGTGATGGAGCCGACTACCCCCGTGGCGCTCAGCATCGAAGACGCGAAGAAGGTCATGCGTCTGGTGGACAGGCTCGAGGAGCTCGACGACATCCAGAACGTCTACCACACCATGGAGATGACCGAGGAGATCGCCGCCGCGCTCGAGTAACGGCTGCCTGCCTCCTGCGCGTACTCGAGAAGGCCGCCACCAGTGCGGCCTTCTTCGCGTCCTTTACGCTGTCAGTTCCGGCGACTACCATGAACATACGTTCGATTTCAGCCACGAGGGGAGGCGCGTGTGATCATCTTGGGTATCGATCCCGGCCTCGCCAATACAGGGTGGGGCATCATCGACCGGGACGGCCCCCGTTGCCGTGCTGTCGCCTACGGCTGTATCTCCTCCAAGGCCGACGAGCCCCTGGCACAGCGTCTCGCGCGAATCCACGACGAGATACGCGCGGTGATCGTCCGCTACCAACCCGTGGAATGTGCCGTTGAGAGCATCTTCTTCGGGACGAACGCGAAGAGCGCGTTTGCGACCGGTCAGGCGCGTGGAGTTGCACTGCTTGCCACGGTCGATGCGCAGCTCGTGCTCGCCGAATACTCGCCCGTGCAGATCAAGAGCGTCGTGACGGGCACCGGTACCGCCGACAAGAACCAGGTCACGTACATGGTGCGGCTGCAGCTGGCGCTCGACCACGACCCGAAACCCGACCATGCCGCCGACGCGCTTGCCGTTGCGATGACCCATGCGACGATGCGCGACCGGCGAGCCCTCGAGGAGGCAAGCGCGTGATCGCGTTTCTGACTGGCCGAGTAGCCGCCAAGGCGGCGGCCTACGCACTGCTCGACGTGGGCGGGGTCGGCTACAAGCTCGCCATGTCGACAGGCTCGCTTGCCGCGCTGCCCGCAGAAGGTGATCGGGTCACGGTCTACACGCATCTCCACGTGCGCGAAGACGAGCTGTCCTTGTTCGGGTTCGAGAGCGAGGCCGAACAGATCTCGTTCGAGCAACTGATCACGGTATCCGGAGTGGGCCCCAAGGTCGCTCTCGCGACTCTCTCGGCGCTTTCTCCCGACGCACTGGCCACAGCGATTGCGCTCGACGACGTCGCGACGATCTCATCGGTGTCGGGCATCGGAAAGAAGACGGCCCAGCGCATCATCCTCGAGCTCAAAGACAAACTGGGAGTCTCAGACCTCGGAGTCGCCGGTGTTGGTGGCGGAGCCGGGGCTGCTGCTGCAGAAGCGAGCGATGCCCTGCTCTCAATGGGCTTCTCGCCGGCAGAGGTGTCGCAGGCGCTCAAGGGCTATGCCGGCGCACCCGGTGACGCCCAAGCCCTCCTGAAGCATGCGCTCAAACGCCTCGGGGCCAACCGATGAGTACCGTGTGGGAGGCAGGCGCGCTCCCCGAGCGCGACGCGGAGGCCGAGCGGCTGGTGAGCGCTGACTTCACGGAAGACGACCTCGAGATCGATCGATCGCTGCGCCCACGGCACCTCGACGAGTATCTGGGACAGACTCGGGTGAAGGACAACCTCTCGGTGCTCATCGAAGCCGCGCGCGGTCGTGACGAACCGCTTGACCACATTCTCCTGTCAGGGCCTCCCGGCCTCGGCAAGACGACACTGGCCCAGGTCATCGCCAACGAACTGGGCGTGCGGCTCAAGACAACGAGCGGTCCGGCAATCGAGCGTGCGGGAGATCTGGCTGCCATCCTCACCAACCTCGAAGAGCGCGACGTGCTCTTCATCGACGAGATACATCGTCTCAACCGCGTCGTCGAAGAAGTACTCTATCCGGCCATGGAGGACTTCAAACTCGACATCATCATCGGCAAAGGGCCGGCTGCTCGTTCTATTCGCCTCGACCTGCCGCGTTTCACGCTCATCGGGGCCACCACGCGAACAGGGCTGCTCACGGGCCCCCTGCGCGATCGGTTCGGCATGGCGTTTCGCCTCGACTACTACAACGCCGAGGAACTCCAGTCCATCGTCGAGCGCTCAGCGAGAATCCTTGACGTTGAAGTTGACGTTGAGGGTGCTGCGGAGATGGCACGCCGCAGTCGGGGCACGCCCCGTCTAGCCAACCGCCTTCTCAAGCGGGTGCGTGACTTCGCGCAGGTGCGCCACAACGGGCGCATCAACGAGGACATCGCCGCCGAGGCCCTTGCCTTCTTCGAAGTCGACCACCTCGGTCTGGACTCCATGGACAACAAGATCCTCTCGATGCTGGTCGAGACGTTCGCCGGGCGACCGGTCGGGCTCAATACGCTGGCCAGCGCGGTGGGCGAGGAGCCCGATACGTTAGAGGACGTCTACGAGCCGTACCTCCTGCAGCTGGGCCTGCTCATGCGCACGCCGAAAGGACGTCAGGCCACAGCGAGAGCGTACGAGCATCTCGGTGTCACGCCGCCGGACGGCGCGCACGACCAATCGGGGTTGTTCTGATGACCGGACCAGACGAGATGACACGTGAGCCGACGCGCGAAGAGAAGCTGGAGCGGGCGCTCGACAGCGGAGTGACCGAGCTTCCGCCGAACCGCGTGCGCGGTCTTCTCGGCCAGGCCTCGCCCGACCTTCGCAAACCGGAGAACTTCGAGCCTGACCTGAACTCGGGGGTGTCGCAGGAAAACGACCTGCCGGTGCTGTGGATGGCGATCGTCCTGTCGTACCTCCTGCTATTCCCCGTGGCATACGTGCTCCTGTGGCGCTCGAAGCTGATTTCGCAGCGGGCCAAGATCGTGGTGAGCGTGGTCGGCGCGATTGGCCTGTCCTACGTGGCGCTGCGCCTGCTGGTCGGCTAACCGTGGCCCGCAGCGCCGAAGCTGGCCGCTCGGCGCGCATGCAGCCTCTGTGGGCTCGCGTCGACGCCAACCGCACAAAGCTTACGGTGTTCGTGGCGTTGTTCGTCCTCGGGTCGGCTGCGTTGCTCGCTCTCGCCCTTGTGGCGGTGCCTGGTGGGCTGATCGGGTGGGCACTCGGGTGGAATGGTGCTCTGGACCCTGCGGCCCACTACTGGCGCTCGTACGCGCTCGTCGTCGCAGCCGCGATGGGAGTGCTGCTGCTGACAGGGTCGTTGATTGCTGCAGTGCAACTCTCCAACGCCGAGGATTGGGTCACCAACCGATTCAAGGGACGGACACTGCAGCCCGGAGAGGCTCCCGGACTCGAGGACGTACTCTCAGACATCGCGTTGGCCGCCGGTCTTGCCGAGCCCCCAAGAGTGCTTGTCCTCACCGAGTCCGGTGACAACGCGTTCGCGATCGGCACCGCTCGCAAGCGTGCAGTCGTGGGCATCACCGAGGGGATGCTGGAGCACTTCACCGTCGACGAGTTGCGTGCGGTCGTGGCCACGCTCGTGGCGCGAATCGTCGCCGGAGACATCATGTTCGCCACGGCGCTCGCAGCGCTGATGGGACCCATCAAGGCGATTCGAGAGTCCCGTCACGGCGCGAGCGACACGGCGAGCTGCGCTTTGAGCGGATGCGCGAGCTCGCCCGACCCGGGGTGCGGCGGGGGAGGATGCGTCGACCTGGATTCAGGCGATGATGCGGCCGGTTGCCTCGGCGGCATCGCGGTCGTGGTGTTCATCGCGGTTGTGATAGCGCTGACGTACGCCGCGGTCGTCACGGCTGCGTGGATCGTCACCCTGTGGGGCCGCGCATTGAATCGCGCCAGCTATGAGAAGGCCGACGCCGAGGGGATGCTCCTGCTCAAGGATCCGGCGCCCATGGTGTCGGCCCTGCGCAGAGCCATCAGGTCCTCGACACTCGTCGCCGACGGGGATCAGTCATACGACGGCATCTTCTACGCCCAGACGAGTGGGACGCCGAAGATCGAGCGCGCCGAGACTCAGCGCTTCGAGAGGCTGTGCGAGGTGCTCGGCGTAGAAGGGATGGCAGCGCGACTCGGTGACGAGACAGACCCGCCTGGCGACGCGTGATCGGCGCAGGGCTCACCTTGCCCATCGTGCTGCGCAAGGATGACCAGGCGCGGGGGCCGGCTGCTTCTTGCAGGCCGACTGGTGGACGTCGTTCGCGTGGCTCGGCGCACCCGCCGACTTCCTCGCCATCGCGTTGTGGTTCGGCGCCGCACCCCCCGGAACCTACATGGGGGGCATGCTGGCGGCGCTCACGCCGGCTGGATAGCACTCCACAGAGGACAGTGCGCTGGAGGATAGCGCCATTCAACGCTACTGTGAGTCGAGACAGACATGAAACCCCGTAAGATTGAGGAGGTGCCAGCGTGCTGTACCAGTCCGACTACCTCTTGCGCATCATCGAGCAGGCGGGCGCTGCCATCCGAGAAGCATTCAAGCGTTTCCGTGAAGGGGCCGAGTCTGACGAGCCGCTCGAACTGACTGAGCAAGCGGTCGGCTTGGTTGTCGACATGGACCCGAAGCTCTTCCTGCGCTTCTCGCCGCAGTCCATGGTTTCCTTTCTCGAGATATCCCAGTTCGACGATCGGCTGGTGAAGAAGCTCGCCGAGGCGTTGGAGTTGCAGGGCGAGATCCTCGAAGCCCGCGGATCGCTCGTCGAGGCGGGCGTGCGACGCGAGCAGGCCGCGGCGCTTCTGACGGCAATCGATCCGGCGCGAGCGAACTGACCTCGAGACAGCGGAGTGCGCGTGAACGCGAACGACGCCGTCCGTGTCGAACCGAGACGGCGTCGCGTGGTCGTCGTCGCGAGGCTCAGACCATCAGGTCGGCCGCCCACATCCCGTGCAGGTTGCAGCTCTCGTAGGCGGTCAGCTTCGTGTCGGGGTCGAGGTTGAGCACGCAGGTGATCTTCGGGCTCACGGCCACCGCGGAGAAGTCGAAACGGGCGACGGGCACGTCGTCGGCGTGCACCTCGATGTACTCGATGAAGTGATCGGCCATGTTGGGGTGGGAGACGTAGTGCCCTACCTCGACCGTGACCGTGCACACGGCGCCCTCGCGCTCGCAGGCGATGAAGGGTGTGTGCTTCTTGGTGAAGTCATCTGCCGTCTCAAGGTTCTCGGCGCGGTGAAGTCCGCCGAGGATGGGTGCATCGCTCATGGTTGTGCTCCTCTGGGGTCGTTCTCGGAATGGTGCGGGCCGTAGGTGGCCGAAGGCTATATACCCGCACAGCGTGACAGTTAGAATCGCACTATCGTCCGCGTACCGTCGCTGCGGCTGTTCCGGTTCCTCGGGGCCGTACCATGCAGCAACAACGAGAGGAGCCCGAACGTGTCCGCTCAAGCATCAGTGCTTCACTCAGACGACGCAGTGCTCATCGTCGTCGACGTTCAGGAGCGGCTTGCGGCCGCGATGGACCGCAGACGTTCGGTGCTCGATGCGTGCGACAAGCTCGTGCGCACCGCCGCGCTGACGGGCGTTCCGGTGCTGGCCACGCGCCAGTACCCCTCCGGTCTCGGCGACCTCGAACCCGCGCTCGCTGAGCGGCTCGCTGCCCTCGCTGACGAGGGGGCCTCGGTACTCGGCGCCGACAAGGTCGCGTTTGACTGCTTCGCCGAGCCGACCTTCGTTGAGGCGCTGGCCGCCACGGGCAGACACCAGCTCGTGATCGCCGGCATGGAGACGCACATCTGCGTGACTCAGACGGCGCTCGCTGCCCTCGCTGCGGGCTTCGACGTCCACGTGGTCGCCGATGCGTGCTGCTCGCGCGATGCCGAGAACCACGAACGCGCACTCGCGCGTCTGAGCGCGGCGGGCGCCGTCGTGACGGTCACCGAATCGGTGCTCTACGAACTTGTCGGCGAGGCGGGGACGGAGGAGTTTCGCTCGCTGCTGCGTATCGTCAAGGGGCAGGACTGATCTCGTCGCAAGCGCGCCAGAAGGGCAGCGCGCGAAAGCCGTTCGGGCCTTCGTGCGCGCCACGACAGCGGTACACCGAGTGATACACTCATAGAGCGTTTGCCCTCGTAGGAGGGCCTTCCCCACAGGCGAAAGGAAGACCGCTTCTCATGGCGCAGATCATCGATGGAGAGCTCGTTGCAGCCGAGGTACGCGGCAAGGCCGCTGCACTCGTCGCTCGCGTCAAGGCCGCCGGAGTAGACCCCGGACTCGCGGTCGTGCTCGTGGGGGAAGACCCCGCGTCGCAGTCGTATGTGCGCATGAAGGAGAAGGACTGCGCCGAAGCCGGTATCAGATCCGTCGACTACCGCCGCAGCGCCGACATCACTCAAGACGAACTCAACGCCATCATCGACGAATGTAACGCCGACCCGGCGATTCACGGCATCCTCGTGCAGCTTCCATTGCCTGCCGGCTTCGACGAAGAGGAGGCGCTCGAGCGTATCAGCCCCGAGAAGGACGCCGACGGCCTGCACCCGCAGAACATGGGGCGCCTGGTGCGGGGCATTGACGGCACGCGCGCGTGCACGCCGTGGGGAGTGATGGCGATGCTCGACCACTACGGTATCGATCCGAGCGGCAAGCACGCCGTGGTCATCGGCCGCTCCTCGATCGTGGGCAAGCCGATGGCGCTCATGCTGCTCGAGCGCAACGCGACCGTGACCATGTGCCACAGCCGTACGGTCGATCTCGCCTCGGTCTGTCGCACCGCCGACATCCTCGTCGCCGCCGTGGGCCGCCCGGGGATGGTCACGGCCGAGTTCGTGAAGCCTGGCGCGGTGGTCATCGACGTCGGCATCAACCGCACCGAGGACGGACTGGTCGGAGATGTCGACTTTGCGGCTGTCGAGCCCCTCGCCAGCTGGATAACGCCGGTTCCGGGAGGCGTTGGTCCCATGACGCGGGCGATGCTCATCATGAACACGGCCGAGGCTGCAGCGCGCGCCGTGGGAATCGACCGATGAGCCGCACGAGAAACCGCTTCCTCACCGTGGTCGCGGCAGTGGTGCTCGTCGTCGCGCTCTGCGCGCCGAGCGCGGCTCTCGCCGAGGTCGCGCACCCTGCAGGCGGCTCTCTCGACGTGCAGATCTGGCCGCAGGGTGGCGAGACCACCGTCATCGTCGGTCTGGACGTCCCCTCATCGGTCAAGCTGCCCACTGTGGTGCGGCTCCCGTTTCCGCCGGGGACGCGGGTGCAGTGGGCCGGCGAGATCCTCGGCGGAGACCCAGCCTCAGACCCGCTGCGCGAACACAAGGTTCTGAAGACCGCCGATGGTGGTGAGTACGCCGAGTTCACGCTCACGAAATCGCATCGCGCTCAGATCGATACGACAGGCCTGCCCTTGACCTCCGACGGTGCCACGTTTACAGGCAAGGTCGGCTGGATCCAGTCCGTGGATGCCTCGGCGACGACTATCTCGGTCAGAGTTCCCCCTAACGCGTCGGACGTGCGCATCACGCCCGCCCCCGATGGCGCTCCAGACCGCAACGAAACGGGCGAGGCGCTCTATACACTCCCGTCCGTCGCACTGACGCAGGGAAAGACCCAAGAGGTGACCTTCTCGTACTCGATCGCCGCGCCCCGAGCAGCGGCTGCGGAGGCCTCAAGCACCAACGGCCTCGTCATCGCGCTCGGAGTCGCGCTTGGCGTGGCAGTCGCGGCTCTGCTGGTCCTGCTCGCGCGTCAGCGACGCACGCCCGCATCGGCAGGCACGACGGCTCGCAAGACCCGATCGAACACATCGCCGCACGAACGCGAGACGCGCGGCTCGAAGGAGCCCCGACCTGCGTCCGACGACGATGACGATTCGACGTTTCTCATCGACGAGTAGCAGATGCACGAGCAGATCGGCGTGCTTGTCTTGGCTCAAACGCTTGGCTAGACTTCTGAGGTGCGGACCACGGTAGAGTCCGCAGTTTCGCGGCTCGTATACGGGGACGCGGCACGGCGAAGCCCTCACCGGGCGTCGCTGCGGTACCGGCCATGTGTGCAAGCCGCACGATCTTGAGCCCCTGCTTCGGGGCGGAAAGTGAGTCAGGCATGGCTGAGGGTACCGTCAAGTGGTTCAACCCGGACAAAGGCTACGGCTTCATCTCGCGCGAGGATGGCGACGACCTGTTCGTTCACTTCTCCGAGATCCAGGACGAGGGCTTCAAGACCCTCGACGAAGGCCAGGCCGTGTCGTTCGACATCACGACCGGTCAGAACGGCAAGCAGCAGGCGAGCAACGTCCGCAAGCTCTAGCGCTTCGCCCCACGAACCACATCGGAGGACGGCCCTTCCACGGGCCGTCCTCCTGCTTTCCGGCGTCGTCACAGGTGAGGCCGCCCCGTGGTGTCGGGTACACTGCACCGTATGGACACTTCAGATAGCACTTCCGCAACGCCCGCTTTCGACCGCACAGTCGCGATCATCGGCGCCGGACGCGTCGGCTCCGCGATCGGCTCGCTGCTGCGGCAGGCAGGCGTGAACGTCACCGCCGTCTCAGCGAGGCACGAGGCAACCGCGCTCGCCGCTGCGCTCTCGACCGGCGGGGAACCGCTTACCGACAACGCGGCAGCCGCACGCACGGCCACCCTCGTGCTGGTCGCCGTTCCCGACGAGGCTATAGCCGATGTCGTGCGACAGATCGCTCTGGATGACGGGTTCTCGACGGGGCAGGTCGTGGCGCACGTCAGCGGTGCGCTTGGCCTTGACGTCCTGCGGCCGGCGGCCGACGCTGGCGCGGCGATCGGCTGCCTGCATCCCGCGCAGTCGTTTGCCAACGCCCAACACGCGATGCGAGAGATTCCGGGGTCGGTGTTCGGTATCACCGCCGAGGAGGGTGCGTGCGCAACGCTCGAGGCTCTCGTGGCGGTGCTCGGCGGCGTCCCGGTGCGCGTGAAGGCAGGCAATCGACCTCTCTACCATGTCGCTTCCGTGATGGCCTCGAACTACCTCGTCGCGCTTGCTGACATGGCGGCCGAGCTGTTCGAGCGCGCGGGTCTCAGCCCCGAGGAGGCACGCGCCGCACTCGGCCCGCTCGTGCGCGGCACGGCGACCAACATCCGGGTCGCGGGAACGCGCGGGGCGCTCACGGGCCCGATCGTCCGCGGGGACATCGACACCGTCCGAGCGCACCTCGCGGCCCTTGAGTGCGTTCCGGCCGAGATGCGCCAGACATACCGGTTGCTGGGGCTGCGGGCCAACGCGATCGCACTGGATGCCGGTCGTATCGACGCGGCTTCGGCTACAGAGATGGCCAGGCTTCTCGGAGGCGACACTTCGCTGTGAGACTGCTGCTCCATGCGTGCTGCGGGCCATGCCTGCTCGAGCCGCTTGATGCGTTTGTCGCTGAGGCCGACGAAGTGGCCGTCCTCTACGCGAATCCCAACATTCACCCGTTCGAGGAATACGAGCATCGCCGAGACACCCTGCTTGAGTACGCGGAGCAGGCCGGTCTCAGTGTGGTCGAGTCGCCCTACGACCCGTCGCTCTGGATCAGGGTGGTGGGACCGCTCGCCAGCGCCGGGGCCGAGCGGTGCCGCGCGTGCTACCGCCTCAGGCTCGGGATGACAGCACGCTACGCCGCCGACCACGGCTTCGACGCCATCGGGACCACGCTCACCGTCAGTCCGTACCAGGATCCTGATGCCATACGGCAGGAGGGGGAGCGAGCGGCTGCCGAAGCCGGTGTGGAGTACCTGCATCGCGACTTTCGCGAGCGCTACCCGGAGGCGACGCGCCGTTCTCGCGAACTGGGAATGTATCGGCAGAACTACTGTGGCTGTCTGCTCTCCGACGTGGAAGCGCGCAGTGACCGCGACGCGCGCAAGGTCGCTCGAGCCGTCGCGAAGGCCGAGAAGCGGCGAGCACGCGAAAGCACTCCCGACGAGGGGTCGGGCGGCTAGGTGTAGTTCCCACGGACGTTGTTGTCAGTTGACCCGCGAGATCGGTGGGTTGCCGCCAATGCCTCCGTGTGGACGTTCTAGATTGTAGTACCGAAGAAACGGGTCGAGCATCTCGGCCCGTTTCTCGT